>Ga0180009_10000322_pt1 | contig 67931 bp, 70 predicted proteins | sample OS_PC_MetaG_FD_123537 | JGI IMG/M metagenome (GOLD analysis project Ga0180009, IMG submission 123537) | Groundwater microbial communities from the Aspo Hard Rock Laboratory (HRL) deep subsurface site, Sweden - OS_PC_MetaG | ecosystem: Environmental > Aquatic > Deep subsurface > Groundwater... | reverse complement strand
TGACATTGATCTCCTGCTCGTGTCCCAAACGCCGCGAAACGTTCAAAACACAGTAGAATCAATGTCATGCACCTTGTCCAGAAATCTAAACCGGACAGCAGTGGGTCAAGCCCGAGGATGACGAGGGGAGAGGGGGAGATGGAGAACCCGGGTATTTAGTGCACTGTCACCGTGATGCCGGAACCTGCGAACGATTGGTTAACCAAATGGCGCCGATGATTTCTCATTCGGAGGCACCAATGCAAAATATTTCCCATGCGGTTATGTCACAACGCCATGAGTCCGCCGACAGCGCCGACGACTTCCCCACGCCGCCTTGGGCGGCTCGTGCGTTAATAGAGCATGCTGTCGGGAAGCAGAACGTTTCAGGACTCTCCTGTCTGGAACCGGCATGCGGTCGCGGGCATATGTCCAGAGCACTGGAGGGGTATTTCGCCGACGTTTCCTCGTCCGACGCCTATTGGTACGGATTTGGCACAATTCGGGACTTTCTTACGTACCCTGCTGAAGCCTTGTCTCATGATTGGGTGATCACAAACCCACCATTTAGAATGGCAGAAGAATTTGTTCAAAAATCACTCATTGTTGCAAGAAAAGGCGTCGCAATACTTGCTAGGACTGTTTTCCTCGAAAGTGCTGGTCGCTATGAGCGAATATTCCTCAATAATCCGCCTTCAATTTTTGCGCAGTTTGTCGAGCGCGTACCTATGGTAAAGGGTAGAGTTGACCCAAAGGCGTCTACTGCCACCGGATATGCTTGGTTTATCTGGAAAAAAGAGGATTGCGAGAAGACAAGGCTCCTTTGGATTCCACCATGCCGCCGCCAGCTTGAACGCAAGGGCGACTATTATTAGGCTTCGTGTTTCTCGAACTGGGCAATCGCTTCTTTTAGCCGTCCAATTGCTCCGTTTACGTTTCCGCTCTCAAGTTCGGCCAATGATTTTACCGCTGCTGCTTTGAGTCTACGTCCTTTGGGGCCCGGCGCACCCTTCGGCGGTAGCTGATCTGCTGATGCAGGCACCAAGGTTCCATATTCACCGGCGATAACTTCCTGAACTCTCGCCGGATTTTCACCAAACCACGAAGCGACGTCATGCTTCTTGTCGCCGCGTTTTACCATCCCAAGGATGATAGCGGCATCTTTGGTGGTGAGTGACATAGCGGTCCTCCATAGTGATGCATAAGTAGAGTACAACAATATTCCAACAAACGTCTACTTGGGAATTACTAGGGTGGTTCTCGCAGTACAAGGCGCGCATCGCCGCATCACCCCCCTTGCGCTCCCCCCTGCACCGGCGTATACGCGTTGCCGGGCCATCCCACCCCAACGTGGGACGCCCATCTGTAAGGATGGATGACATGACAGATATGAAAGTGGCTGCGGCCACCGCGCCGGACGTGCGTCCGGCAAATCCCAACTTCTCCTCTGGTCCCTGCTCCAAGCGTCCCGGCTGGACGATTGACGTGCTCGCGCCCGCGCTTGTCGGTCGCTCGCACCGCGCCAAGCCGGCCAAGGCCCGCATCGTCGAGGCCATGGCGCTGACGCGCGAGCTTCTCAATCTGCCCGAAGGTTATCGGGTCGGCATCGTGCCGGCCTCCGATACCGGCGCCGTCGAGATGGCGCTGTGGTCGATGCTCGGCGCCCGCGGCGTCGACATGCTGGCCTGGGAAAGCTTCGGCGCCGGCTGGGTGACCGACGTCGTCAAGCAATTAAAGCTCGAGGACGTGCGCACCCTCAAGGCCGAGTACGGCGCCCTGCCCGACTTGACCAAGGTCGACTGGACCCGCGACGTGGTCTTCACCTGGAACGGCACCACCTCCGGCGTGCGCGTGCCGAACGCCGACTGGATTCCGGCCGATCGCCAGGGGCTCGCCATCTGCGATGCGACCTCGGCCGTCTTCGCCCAGGACATGGATTTCAAAAAACTCGATGTCGTCACCTTCTCCTGGCAGAAGGTGCTCGGCGGCGAAGCGGCCCACGGCGTGCTGATCTTGTCCCCGCGCGCCGTCACCCGGCTCGAAACCTATGCGCCGCCGCGGCCGCTGCCGAAAATCTTCCGCATGACCAAGGGCGGCAAGTTCCTCGAGGAAATCTTCGAGGGCGCAACGATCAACACCGTGTCGATGCTCTGCGTCGAAGACGCGGTCGATGCGATGAAGTGGGCGAAAGAGATCGGCGGCCTCAAGGCCCTGCAGGCCCGCGCCGACGCCAACGCCAAGGCGGTCTACGACTGGGCCGACAAGACGGCCTGGATCGCGCCTTTGGCCAAGGTAGCGGCGACCCGCTCGAACACTTCGGTGTGCCTCGTCATCGCCGATCCGGCCATCACCGCCCTTGAGCCCGAAGCGCAGGCAGCTTTCGCCAAGCAGATCGTCGCCCGGCTCGACAAGCAGAAGGTCGCCTACGACATCGGCGCCTATCGCGACGCCCCGACCGGCTTCCGCATCTGGTGCGGCTCGACGGTCGAGACGGCCGATGTCAAGGCCCTGACCAAGTGGCTCGACTGGGCGTATGCGGTGGAGAAAGAAGCGCTCTGAAGCGAGCGCCAAGTGAATGGTGAATGGTGAAATCGTGAATGGGCAATGCTCTGTCACGCTTCGCCGCCACTTCACCATTCACCACTTCACCATTCACCATTTCACGACTTCCGGTTCCCCAGGAGGAATCTCCCATGCCTAAAGTTCTCGTTTCCGACAAACTCAGCACCACCGCCGTCCAGATCTTCAAGGACAATGGCGTCGAGGTCGACTACCTGCCCGATCTCGGCAAGGACAAGGACAAGCTGCTTGAGGTCATCGGCCAGTATGATGGCCTGGCCATCCGCTCCGCCACCAAGGTGACCGAAAAGATCATCGCCAATGCCGCCAATTTGAAGGTGATCGGCCGCGCCGGCATCGGGGTCGACAATGTCGACATCCCGGCGGCGACCGCCAAGGGCATCATCGTGATGAACACGCCCTTCGGCAATTCCATCACCACCGCCGAGCATGCCATCGCCCTGATGATGGCGCTGGCCCGCCAGCTCCCTGAGGCCGATGCCTCCACCCGCGCTTCCAAGTGGGAAAAGAACCGCTTCATGGGCGTCGAGGTCACCAACAAGGTGCTCGGTGTCATCGGCTGCGGCAATATCGGTTCGCTCGCCGCCGAGCGCGCCATCGGCTTGAAGATGAAGGTCATCGCCTATGACCCGTTCCTCACCCCGGAACGTGCCGTGAATATCGGCGTCGAAAAGGTCGAACTCGACGATTTGCTGGCCCGCGCCGATTTCATCACGCTCCATACGCCGCTGACCGATTCGACCCGCAACATCCTTTCGAGGGAAAACCTCGCCAGGACCAAGAAGGGCGTCCGCATCGTCAACTGCGCCCGCGGCGGGCTGATCGACGAGGCGGCATTGAAGGACGCGCTCGAAGCCGGCCATGTCGCCGGCGCCGCGCTCGACGTGTTCGCCGAGGAGCCGGCCAAGGACAATCCGCTGTTCGCACTGCCCAACGTCATCTGTACCCCGCATCTTGGCGCCTCCACCACGGAAGCCCAGGAGAACGTCGCCTTGCAGGTGGCCGAGCAGATCGCCGCCTACCTCATGACCGGCGAGATCACCAATGCATTGAACTTCCCGTCCATTTCCGCCGAGGAAGCGCCCCGCCTGACCCCGTTCGTCAAGCTCGCCGAAGTGCTCGGTTCCTTTGCCGGACAATTGACCGAGACCTCGATCAACGGCGTCCGCATCGAGTATGAGGGCGATGTCGCCGGCCTCAACACGCGGCCGATGACGGCGGCGGCACTCAACGGCATTCTGAAGCCGCTGGTCGGCGAAGGCGTCAACATGGTCTCAGCTCCGGTTCTCGCCAAGGAACGCGGCATGAATGTCGAGGTCGTCACCCGCGAGCAGCAGGGTGCCTACGACAATTTCGTCCGCGTGACGGTGATGACCGAACGCCAGGCGCGCGGCGTTGCCGGCACGCTGTTCGCCGGCGGCAAGCCACGGATCATCGAGGTCAAGGACATCAATCTCGATGCCGAGATCACCCCGGCCATGCTCTACATCACCAATGAGGACAAGCCGGGCTTCATCGGGCGCCTTGGCACGCTCCTCGGCGATTTGAAGGTCAACATCGCCAATTTCAACCTCGGCCGCGCCGCGCCGGGCGGCGACGCCATCGCGCTCCTGTCCGTCGACACGCCGCTGACCGACGGCGAACTGGTCAAGATCAGGGCCCTCGCCGGCGTCAAGCAGGCCAAGGGCCTGAAGTTCTAGGCCTGAGGCCGGAGCGATCGGTACGCACAAGACTGCGCCTCAGACTTCTGCCTCTTCGTCATTGCGAGGAGGCAGCGCCGACGAAGCAATCCAGAAGGCCGCAAGCGCCTGCGTTTGATAGCCTTCTGGATTGCCGCGCGCCCTTCGGGCGCTCGCAATGACGCTAAATGGCAAGGTCCGGATACAGATCGCGCCACAGCGGATTGGCTGCCTCGATCAAGGCAATCTTGTTTTTCCGCGAGCCGGCTTTCAATTGCTTTTCCCGCGCGATCGCGGCGATCATCTCGTCATGCGGCTCGTACCAGACCAGCCGCTTGCAGCCATAGCGCTTGGTGAACCCTGGGACTTGGCCTTCGCGATGCTGATATGCCCGCGCGGCCAGGTTTGCCGTTACGCCGACATAAAGGGTGCCATTGCGCTCGTTCGCCACTATGTAGACACAAGGGCATTTGGCCATTTCTTCCCCGTCATTGCGACCCTCGAAGGGGTGAAGCAATCCAGAAGGCAAAGGACAGGACATAAGCATATGTCACATAGCGCCGATTTCGAACCCGAGTTCGATGCCGAAAGCCCGTGGACGGCGCTCAAGGGCGTGTCTTCGGTCCGCGTTGCTCCGGCCGAGGGACCGCTGATTGCCGAAGTGACGGTGCCCGGCTCGAAGAGTTTCTCCAATCGCGCTCTGATCCTTGCCGGCTTCGCCGAGGGCGAGTCGGTGCTGACCGGCCTGCTCAAGTCGGACGATACCTATTGGTGCGCCGACGCGATCACCCGGCTCGGCGCCAGGGTCCGTTTCGACGGCGACATTTGCACGATCACCGGCATCGGCCGCGACCGGCCCGTATCCGATGGCCGCCTGCATGTTGGCTCGGCCGGTACCATCGCCCGCTTCCTGCCCGGCTTCCTCGTGGCCGGCGGCGCCGGAGAATGGACGATCACCTCATCCAGGCAGATGGCCAGGCGCCCTGTCGGCCCTCTGTTCGACGCGTTGAAGTCCGGCGGCGCGGCGATCACCTCGCTCGGCCAGGCTGACTGCTATCCGGCAAAATTCCGCGGCGGCAGTTTTGCCGGCGGCCGGCTCGAAATGGCCGGCAATGTCTCGAGCCAGTTCATCTCCGGCCTGTTGTTGGCCGCCCCGCACACGCGGGAAGGCGTTGAGCTCGCGGTGACCTCATCCATCGTCCAGTCGGACTATGTGCGCATCACGATCGAGACGATGAACCAGTTCGGAGTTGATGTAGTCGTCAACGACGAGTTCAATCGATTTTCGGTTAATCCTCAGCCCTATCGCGGCATGACCCTCGCCGTGGAGGCCGATGCCTCGACCGCCACCTATTTCGCCGCTTTGGCAGCAGTGACGCGCGGCGATATCATCCTTGCCAATATCGGCGAAGGCACGCGTCAACCTGATTTCGGTTTCATCGCCATTCTTGCCCGACTTGGCTGCACGGTCGAGAAAGGCGCGGGCTGGACGCGCATCGTCTGTTCCGGCCCGCTCAAGGGCGGTTTCGAAATCAACATGAAGCCGCTTTCCGACGCGACGCTGACTCTCGCCGCCATCGCGCCCTTCGCCGATGCGCCGATCGCCATCACCAATGTCGGCCATATCCGCCACCACGAAAGCGATCGCATCGCCGCCATCTGCACCGAGTTGGCCCGCGCCGGCATCAAGGTCGAGGAGCACCCGGACGGGCTGACCGTCTATCCGGGCACGCCGCGCTTTGCCGTCCACGAGACCTATGAGGACCATCGCGTCGCCATGGCTCTCGCCGTCATGGGCGCCGGCGGCGCAGGCGCCGAACTGAAAAACCCCGGCTGCGTCTCCAAGACCTGCCCGAGCTTTTTCGACGAACTCGCAAAGCTCGGGATCGGCGTGTCGGCGCGATAGAGCATCGCGGGCCAGGGCTGATATCGGCTTCGCACGCGGCTTCAGTCGGTGCTCAGCGCCAGCGTGCGGCTGATCTCGCGCAAGGAGCAGCCGGACTCTGCGGCCCAGGCCGAAAAGGCCGTCTGCACCGCCTTCATGTCCTTTTGCGAACTTGGCGGCCTGGCAACGACGCCCTCGGCGATCAGGCGGCCGACCACGTCCCGCGACAGGATGAAGCCGTCGCGGCCGACAAAGCGCAGGAAATACTGTCCGGTCATGCCGCCGAGACGGGCGCCGCGTTTGTTGAGCAGGTTGAGCAGGCCGACATGATCCCCGGCCGGCCAGTCCGCCAGCATGCGGCCGAACGAGCCGTGTTCCCCGGCGACATCGAGGATGAACCGGGCATTGTCCGGCACCGATCCGATCTTTGCCGCATGGCGGACGATGCGCCTGTCCTTGCACAGGGCGTCGAGCCAATCCGGCGCCATGAAGGCGCAGGCATGAACGTCGAAACCGCGAAACGCCTCGTGAAAACCTTGCCATTTCGCATCGATTACCGTCCACGAAAAGCCCGACTGGAACACCCTTCGCGTCATTTCCGCGAGATAGAAGCTGTCCGGGCGCTCCGCGAGATCGCCCGTGGCTTCCGCCGGTCCGATCAGCGCGTCAAGCGTCGCCTCGCCGCCTTTTCGTTCGGCGGCTATGGCGCGGATTTCGGAGAATGTGCGCATAGAGGGCTCCGGTGCTTGAGGACGAAAGGCTAGTCGGCGCCCGGCGGCCCGACAAGCGGCAAGCGCGAACTGTAAAGCTTCCTTGACACCCACGGCATTCGCATTTATGTAAAGGTCACTTGACAATCCGGAGCAAGCGACATGACCAATATCGAAGCCAAACGGCGCTATTTCCGCGTTTTTATACCGGCAATGGTCATCTTCCTCGGCGCGTCGGGCGTCTTCGCGGCTCTGGGCCTCGACGCGCAAGGCCCCTCGCCGGCCATTCTTGCCTTCGCCATCCTGCCCGTGGGCTCGCAGATCGCTCTTTTCGTCGCCCACCTGCGTTTCATCGGCGAAGTCGACGAGTATTTGCGATCGATCCAGATCAAGGCCGTGCTGTTCGCCCTTGCCGTGATCCTGATCATCGCGACCGGCTGGGGCTATCTGGAAGCCTATGCGAGCGTGCCCCGCCTGCACATTCTCTGGCTCAACCCGATCTACTGGGTGTCCTACGCCGTCGCCGCGATGACGCTGAGTCTGCGCGCCACGGGCCAGGCCGAATGAACAACATCATCCGGCAATTGCGCACCGAACGCGGCTGGTCGCAGGCTGTGCTGGGCGAAAAGCTCGACGTCTCGCGCCAATCGGTCATCGCCATCGAGACCGGCCGCTACGACCCGTCGCTACCACTGGCCTTTCGCATTTCCCGTGTGCTGGAACGCTCGATAGAGGAGATCTTTCTTTACCAAAAGGACTGACCGCCGGTGCCAAACAGGAAGACGGCGCCAGAGGGCGCCGTCTTTTGCTGTCCGAACGTGGTGGTCAACGGCGTCCTTGGCGCGATGGACCCGCGCCCTGTCGCCAATCAGAAGAAGCGGTAGCGGATGCTGGCGCGCAGTTCGTTGATGAAGTTGTTGTTGATGATGTAGGGCATCGTCGGCGCCGGCGGCTGATTCATGACCTTGTTCATGTAGATGCCACGCCAGCCGACATCGGCGACCACAGAACCCATGTCGTAGGTCACGCCGATCATCGCCGCGGCGGCCGCTTCGACCGACCTGCCCCAGTCGGTGACCACGCCGCCGACATTCTTGATCTCGGAATAGTTGTGGCCGAACCCAAGACCCGCGCCGACATAGCCGCCGAAACCGCCACCGGCAGCGCCGCCTTCGTGGAACATGAAGTCGTGATAAATGTTGGCGAGCAGCAAGCCACTCCTCAGGTTCGCCTTCTCGCCCGTGGTCGACGTCAGCCCGTCATTGGACAGATAGTCGACCGTCAGGTCGGCGCGCAACCCGGTGCCGCTTTCGTAGCCGAAGCCGACGCCGAGCGAATAGCCGTAGCCCGGGCCTGACATCGTCACCATGCAGCAATGCGTTGCGTCCGAGGCATGCCAGGCATTGCCGGCAAGGCTGCCGCGCAGATAGAAGCCGCCGCTGAGACCGGTATCGGCCTGCGGCAGTTCCGGAAGGTCGTAGGTCGGCCATTCCGGATATTGGGGATAGTCGGCTGCGACCGCCGGGGCGACCAGGAGTGTCGCGACGGCTACAATGGCGACTGCGAACACACTGCGCATTGCTTCTTCCTTTGCATTTCCACGTTCGGATGTGGTTCGCCGGAAGACTCACATAATTGTATTAATGCGTGCTTAACCTAAACTATTAACCCTAACAATGGATTGCACCCGGTCTTGTTAGGAATCTGTTCACTGTTTGCCGCCCATCGGCAAACAAGAGGAAGCAAATCGCGGCCGGCGGCGCCTTCCCTTGTTGGCCAAGGGAGGTGTCGTCTCAGGCGGCGTCGCTGATGGCGCTCGAAATATCGCGCACCACTGCCGCCACCAGGTCCTCGTCGTCGCCCTCGGCCATGACGCGGATCACTGGCTCGGTACCGCTTTCACGGATAATCAGGCGCCCGGCCGTGCCGAGCCGCGTCTCGCCTTCGGCGATGGCCTGCTTGACCTTTTTGTTTTCCAGCGGCTTGCCGTTCTTGAACCTGACGCTTTGCAGGAGCTGCGGCACCTTTTCGAAGCACGAGGTAACCTGCGACACCGGCCTGTCCCGCTCGCGCACCACCGCCAGCAATTGCAGCGCCGCGATGAGGCCGTCGCCTGTCGTCGTGTAGTCGGAAAGGATGATGTGGCCCGATTGCTCGCCGCCGACATTGAAGCCTTTGGCGCGCATGGTCTCGAGCACGTAGCGATCGCCCACAGCCGTGCGTTCGAGCGACAGCCCCTGGGCGCTGAGATAGCGCTCGAGCCCGAGATTGCTCATCACCGTCGCCACAAGGCCGCCACCGTTGAGCCGGCCGCGCGAATGCCAGGACTGGGCGATCACGGCCATGAGCTGGTCGCCATCGACCACTTCGCCGCGTTCGTCGACGATGATCACCCGATCGGCGTCGCCATCGAGCGCAATGCCGATATCGGCCCTGACTTCCTTGACCTTGGCCCTCAATGCCTCGGGGGCGGTCGAGCCGACCTTGTCGTTGATGTTGAAGCCATCGGGGGTGACGCCGATGGGGAAGACCTCGGCGCCGAGTTCCCAAAGGGCGATGGGCGCGACCTTGTAGGCGGCGCCGTTGGCGCAGTCGATGACGATTCTGAGCCCGGCGAGATCGACGCCAATGGGCAGGGTACGCTTGGTGTATTCGATATAGCGGGTCTGGGCCGCCTCATCGCGATGGGCGCGCCCGATGTCGCGGCCGCGCGCCAGCCGCGGCGTCAGGTCGGACTGCATCAGATCCTCGATGTCGGCCTCGACCTGGTCGGAGAGCTTGAACCCGTCGGGACGGAACAGCTTGATGCCGTTGTCGTCATAGGGGTTGTGCGAGGCCGAGATCATCACGCCGAGATCGGCCCTCAGGGAACGGGTCAGCATGGCGACGGCCGGCGTCGGCATCGGGCCGAGGAAATAGACGTCCATCCCGACGGCGGTGAACCCGGCCGCCAGCGCGCTCTCGATCATGTAGCCGGAGCGCCGCGTGTCCTTGCCGATCACCACGCGGTTGCGGTGTTCGCCGCGCACGAAGCGCAATCCGGCAGCCATGCCCACCCGCAAGGCCAGTTCCGGCGTCAGCTTCTCGCCATTGGCGAGGCCGCGAATGCCGTCGGTTCCGAAATGTCTGCGCGTCATGTTTTTCCTCGACCAAGGTGGCGGCTGTTATACGCCGCGTGCCGGCGAGCCGCCAAGAGGTTCCCGAACGCGATGTAAACCTCGTTAACACCACGGACGACCCGCCGGCAGCGTCCGCGCCTCGAAGGCCTGGTTCGGTGGTGAGCTGATAGCCGACCTCGCCGCAGGCACGGAGGCAGGCCGCAAAAAGGCCACCCGAAGGTGGCCTTTCGATGTCCTGCTTGTTCCGCGCGGAACGGACCTAGACCTCCGGCTGCGGCGCCATGCCTTCGTCGGGCTTGCTGCCGCTCGGCTTGGGCCTGGACTTGCCGGTACTGGGCACGGCCGATTTGGGCGCCGGCCCCTCCGGCTCGATGTCGCGCACCGGCTGCTTGCCCGCGATCAACCCGTTGATCTCCTCGCCCGAAAGCGATTCGTATTCGAGCAGGGCGCCGGCAATGGCGTGCAACTGGTCGATGTTCTCGCGGATCACCCGCTGCGCCGTCTGGTAGCCGTCCTCGACGAAGCGCTTGACCTCGGCGTCGACGACCTGCTGTGTCTCGTCGGAAAGGTGAGTGTTGCGCTGCATCATCGAACGGCCGAGGAAGACCTCGTCCTGGACATCGCCATAAAGCAGCGGGCCGAGCTTGTCGGACATGCCATATTCGGTGGCCATGGCCCGGGCCAGCCCGGTCGCCATCTTGATGTCGGCCGAAGCGCCCGAGGTGACCATTTCGTGGCCGAAGATTTCCTCTTCGGCGACACGGCCACCCATGGCCACGGCGAGGTCGGCATAGCATTTCTGCCGTGTCAGCGACACCTGGTCCTTTACGGGCAGCCGGATCACCATGCCGAGGGCGCGGCCGCGCGGGATGATGGTCGCCTTGTGGATCGGATCCGAACCCGGCATATGCACGGCGAGAAGGGCGTGACCGGCTTCGTGATAGGCGGTGAGCTTTTTTTCTTCTTCGGTCAGCGCGAGGGTGCGCCGCTCGGCGCCCATGAACAGCTTGTCCTTGGCGTCCTCGAACTCGGCCATGGTGACGAAACGCTTGTTGCGCCGCGCCGCCAGAAGCGCCGCCTCGTTGACCAGATTCATCAGGTCCGCACCGGAGAAACCGGGCGTACCGCGCGCCAGAACCTTGAGATCGACATCGGGGGCCAGCGGAACCTTGCGAACATGGACCTTGAGAATCTTCTCGCGGCCGGCCACGTCGGGATTGGGCACCACGACCTGGCGGTCGAACCGGCCCGGACGCAACAGCGCCGGATCGAGCACGTCGGGACGGTTGGTCGCGGCGATGAGGATGATGCCCTCGTTGGCCTCGAACCCGTCCATCTCGACCAGCAACTGGTTGAGGGTCTGCTCGCGCTCGTCATTGCCGCCGCCGAGGCCGGCGCCGCGATGGCGGCCGACCGCGTCGATTTCGTCGATGAAGATGATGCAGGGCGCGTTCTTCTTGGCCTGTTCGAACATGTCCCGGACGCGGGAGGCGCCGACGCCGACGAACATTTCGACGAAATCCGAACCGGAAATCGTGAAGAACGGCACGTTGGCCTCGCCGGCCACCGACCGGGCCAGAAGCGTCTTGCCGGTGCCCGGAGGGCCGACCAGCAGCACGCCGCGCGGAATGCGGCCGCCAAGACGCTGGAACTTGCCGGGGTCCTTGAGGAATTCGACGATTTCCTCGAGGTCCTGCTTGGCCTCGTCGACGCCGGCGACGTCCTCGAACGTCACCTTGCCCTGTGCCTCGGTCAGAAGCTTGGCACGCGACTTGCCAAAACCCATGGCGCCGCCGCGCCCGCCACCCTGCATCTGGCGGATGAAGAAGAACCACACGCCGATGATGATGATGAACGGCAGCCAGGACGACAGAAGGATCGACCAGAACGGGCTCGATTCGGGCTCGCGGGCGGTGATCGACACGCCGTGGTCCTCGAGCCGGCTGACGACGTCGGCGCCGTTCGGAATGGTGGTCTGGAAGCGGGTATTGTCGCGCAGGATGCCGGAGACGATGTTGTCGGTGATCGTCACGCTCGTCACGCTGCCCGAATTGACGTCCGAAATGAATTCGCTGTAGCTCGTCTCGGCCACCGAAACCGACCGGGTCGACGTGGAGAAGACCTGGTACAGCCCCATCAGCATCAGGATGATGACGAGCCAGATGGCGAAGTTGCGGAAGTTGCTATTCATCAAACTTTCCCAGTGGTCCGGCGCAAAGGCGCCGTATCTTGAATTGCGAATGTAGGTCCGTGACCTTGTCGTTACAAGATCGTAAACCGACGATCTGACGTTCTGGTTTCCGGGTTATTGCCCCGTTTGCGGCGGTTTCGAGCCGAAGCTCGCCGCGATCGAAACCCTGGCGTTGCCGATTTCGTAGGTGCCGACACCGATACCGACCAGGCGCCCGTCGCGATCACGTAGCGCCGGTGCCGAAGCTACGGCCCGCATCGGCGCCGCGATCGGGCCGGCGAGAGCCTCGGCCGCGGCGCGGGTTACCTCTTCGCCGGCCGCCGAAACGGAAAGGCCGGCACCGGAACCCGAACACGCAATCGTGAACCGCCCGTCGAATGCCATATTGCCAGCGGATTCGAGCGAAATTGCAGCAGGGGCCGGCATGCGTCCCAATTCCCGGAACGCCAGGACCGTGTCCTTGTCCCGAACCATGGCCGCGCCGCCGAGCGTCGTCGCATGGCCCGGCGCCGCCGCGGCGAGCGCCTCGTAGGCTGATTCGAGCGTGCCGAGGCGGCAAGGCTCGGAGCCGCCGCCGGCCCAGCCGACCATACGGTCGATGAGGCGCAGCCCGATTTCCTCGGCGAGGGCGAAAAGATCGCCATGAGGAATGCTGACGACGCCGAACCGGTCGACCGACGCCAAGCGTCCAATCGCTTCGCCGGCGGCGCGGTCGAGCGCCGCGTCGGCCCGCGCCATGCGCTTTGCCAGGCTGGCCAAGCGTTCGGCATCGAGACCCTCGCGGGCAAGGATCGGCAAGGTGTGGCGCCAGCGCACCCGCTCGTAATGCTCGTCCATGTTGGACGGATCGGCGACGGCGATGAGACCGGCATCGCGGACGATGTCGCGCAGACGTGCCGGCTCGACGCCGAGCATCGGCCGGCACAGCCGGACCCCTTCGACCTCGCCGAACAGCGTCATGCCACAAAGCCCGGATACGCCGCTGCCATGCGCCATGCGCATCAGGATGGTTTCGGCCTGGTCGTTGCGGTGATGCGCCGTCACGAGGATTTGGCTGCCGTCTTCCCGCATGGCCGCCCCGATGAGCCGGTAGCGCGCCGCCCGCGCCGCCGCCTGGATGCCGCTCGCGGGCTTGGTTCCGTCCCATGCCAGCATGCGGCACACGAGGCCGAGCCTTTGGGCCTCGACCGCGACAAGGGCGCATTCCGCCGCCGCCTCGGGCCTCAGGCCATGATTGACGGTGTAGACCACAAGCGTCTTGCCTTCCGTCCCGGCCCAGCCGGCGGCGAGCAGCATCAGTCCGAGGCTGTCCGGCCCGCCCGAAACCGCGAGCCCGATCCTGTCGAACGCCATGAGCGGCGCGAACAGCTTTTTGACCTCGAAGCCGTGCCGCATCGGCGCCGTGCTGGTTTTCGACCGCCTGGCCGGACGGGGAGCGGGCATCTGCTTGTTCCGGTTTTGCTCTAGCACCCGGCCTCGGCCATTTCCGTGCCGAGCCGCTGCTGGAAGGCCGGCGAGGTGTCGGGAAAGCGTCGCACCACTTCGTTGAAGGTCCGGCACGCGGTCTCGTTTTCGCCCGACCCGGACAGCGCGATGCCGAGCTTCATCAGGATGTCGGGCGAGCGCGCCGCGTTGGGATAGGACTGGAAGCCGGTCAGAAGGATATCCGCCGCTTCCTCGTAATCGCCGCGCTGGATCAGCGCCTCGCCGAGCCAGTTGGTGGCGTCGGGCGCCTGCGGATGGTCGGGAAACAGGGCGATGAACTGCCGGAACTGCTCTTCGGCGAATTCGTAGTCGCCGCGGATTACCGCGTCGTAGCCGGCGGTGTACTGCGCATTGGCGTCTGCGTCGGTGATCAGGCCGGCATCGCGGCCGATATCGATCTCGGGTCCGGACGTACCCTCGAGATCGTTGAGCGTCAGCGTACCAAGTGACTGTTCCGGCGCCCCCAGTTCGATCGGTGCGTCGAGATCGAGCGGCGCCTCGCCGGTGCCGAAGACGTCGGTATCGGCTCCCGGCGTGCTGAGATCCATGGCTTGCGGCGTCTCTCCGGACGGCATCACGCCTCCGGCTTGAGGCGCCGCCTCAGTTTTTCCCACCGGCGCACCGCCCTCCAGAGCGGCGAAACGGGCATCGGCATCGGCCTGCATGCGCTCGAGCAGCGTCTGCAACTGGGTCAACTGGAACTGCAGTCCCTCGACCTGGCCGTTGAGGATGCGCATCTGTTCCTCGAGCTGGTCGATCCTGACCGCCACGGCGGCGTCGCTCGACTGTGCCACCTGGATCGCCGGTGCCGCCGTATCGACACCAATCGCCCGGGGCGGCAGGAAGGCATCGATGCTGTCTGACAGCCCGCCGAGGCGCTGCTGCATGCTCAAGGCCTCGGTCTCGAGCGCCGCCAGCCGCGCCGCCGCGCCGCCAGCCGTATCCGTCGCCGCCGCGCCGGCCGGTGCGGCCATCGCGCCGCAAACCACCAGGGCCAGACCCAGTCTCCGCCAAAGGACCTTTAGTCCCTGCTTGTTCGTTTCAATAGGTCGCACGCCGCGCCTCCTTGTTTCCGCGCCGGTTCGCGCATGTGTCGAGCGTGGCTCTTATAGTGGAATTTTGGCCAAATATGTGCACGCCAAGCGTGGCCGGAAAAAGAGGCGCCCGGCTTTGCGGTTCGGACATGGGACAAACGAATAGCTCAGGGGCGAGCCGCGTTCCGCTCCCAGCCCAAACGGAAGCGCCGGGCGCGATACGCAGCACCCGGCGCCTGCCTCCAGCCCGACTGGGCCGTTTTACTGAAGGACGGTGACCGCCCTCCGGTTCTGCGACCAGCAGGAGATGTCGTTGCACACCGCGACCGGGCGTTCCTTGCCATAGCTCTTGGAGCTGAGGCGCGCCTGCGAGACGCCGCGGGACGTGAGGTAGTTGACGACCGCGGCGGCGCGGCGGGCGCCGAGCGCTATATTGTATTCGCGCGTGCCGCGCTCGTCGGCATGGCCTTCGATCAGCACCCGGTATTGCGGATAGCGCGCCAGCCAGACGGCCTGCTTGTCGAGCGTCGACTGGCCTTCGGCGGTGATCACCGAAGAATCGGTCTCGAAAAAGACGCGGTCGCCGACGGTGACGAGGAATTCCTGCTGGCTGCCCGGGGTGCCCGCGCCGCCGGCGCCATCGAGGCCGGTGCCCGGCGTGCGCGCGCAGGCGGCGACGGCAACAACCAGCGCGACGAGCATGAAGGCGCGAAGACCGGCAAAAAGCGGCGAGATAGGGCGCATGAAGCGACTCCGAAGCATTGGATTGGTTCAGCTCTGTTTACCGCCCGTTATCTTAAGGCGGCGTTCGCAAAGACGGTTAATCACCGGCTAATCAGGCGGAATTGGGGCGATTCCCCTCAGTTCAACAGCGGCGACCAGGCCGGGTCCGAGGCATAGGAGCCGGTCGGGACAACCTGGTTGTTGCGCCCGAAAACATCGACCGAATAGAGCCGCGGGCCGTCGTCGCCGCCCGGATCGGAAAAATACATGAGGACGAGCCCGTTCGGCGCCCAGGTCGGGCCTTCGGCGTGGAAGCTCGATACAAGAATCCGCTCGCCCGAGCCGTCCGGCTTCATGATCCCGACATGGAACTGCCCGCCCGACTGTTTGGTGAAGGCGATGTAATTGCCCTTGGGCGACCAGACCGGCGTGGCATAGGAGCCTTCGCCGTAGGAGACGCGCTGCGCCCCGCCGCCGCCGGCGCCCATGATGTAGATTTGCTGGGACCCGCCACGGTCGCTCTCGAAGGCGATCTGGCTGCCGTCCGGCGAATAGGACGGACCGGTGTCGATGGCCGCGCCGCTGGTCAACTGCGTCGGCTGACCGCCGGAAATCGGCATCGCATAGATATTGGTATTGCCGCCCTGTTCGACCGAAAAGGCCAGCGTCGCCCCGTCCGGCGAGAAACGCGGCGAAAAGGTCATCTGGCCGAACGAGCCGATCGATTGCTGCCGGCCCGAGGCCATGTCGAGCAGATAGACCTGCGGATTGCCGGCCTCGTAGTTCATGTAGGTCAGCATCTGCTGGTTGGGCGAAAAGCGCGGCGTTAGCGACAATGTCCGTCCGTCGGTGATGAACTGGGAATTGGCGCCGTCCTGATCCATCACGGCGAGGCGCTTGGTGCGGTTCGCCTTGGGGCCGCTTTCGGCGACATAGACGATGCGCGTGTCGAAATAGCCGCCTTCGCCGGTCAGCGATGCATAGATCGCATCCGAGACGATATGGGCGATGCGCCGCCACGATGCCGGATCGGTCGAATAGGACGAGCCGACGACCTGTGCCGCCGCCTGCGTGTCCCAGACCCTGACCGAGGACTGGATGGTGCCGCCGCGCTCGACCTGGCCCATGACCAGCGCGTCGGCGCCGGTGGCGCGCCAGGCGGCGAAATCCGGCGAAGCGCCGACATTGCCGGTCTGCATTGGCAGGTTGGCCGGATCGACCATGTTGAACAGGCCCGAGCGCCTCAGATTGGCGCGCACGATCTCGGCGACCTCGCGCCCGAAGGTCGGATCGGTCGAGCCGAAATCGGGAATGGCGATCGGCAGCGGAATGAACTCGCCCGCCGTCACGGTGATCTTGACCAGCGCCGAAGCCGGCGATGCGGCGAGCATGAGCGCCGAACCGGCCAGCCCGGCCTTCAATATCTGTCTGCGGTTGAATTGCATTGTCATCCTGTCCATCGGGCTATCCGAATTCATGTCTGTCAATTGGCCTGGCTGGCATCGAGCGTCACGTCGATCTCGCGCCAGTGATCGTATTTGTCGTCCGGCAGGGCGAACGGACCGCAATCGGCGACCTTGCGCGCCGCCGTGCGGGCGCTGATGCCGAGCAGGCCCGTGGCATCGCTCAGGATCTGCGGCATGCCGGCAACCGTTCCGTCCGGGTTCATCGACACCATCAACTGGATGACGACGCCGTCGTTGCGTTCGGAAAGCGTGGGGTTCCAGCACCGCCGCATCTGGGCGATCAGGGCGCCGAGTTCGGACTGGGTCAACCGCGCCGCCTGGCCGGTCGGCCGCCCGGCCGCCGCCTGGCCGCCTTCGCCGGTCACCGAACCGCGCGAGGCCTCGGTGTTGATGATGTCGGACACCTGGTCGGCCGGCTCGGTTTCGTTCGGCTGCTCGGCACTCGCGACCTCGACGCGCTTGACCGTCGACTGGGATTGCGCCTGCTGCCTGAGGATCGTGGCAGGACGCATGGCCGGAATGGGCACCGCCGTTTCGGTCGGCGCTTCCTCGGTCGGCGCGGCGGCCAGCACCGGATCGGGCTCCGGCTCGGCCGGTGCTGGCGGCGCGGGTTCGGGCTCCGGCTCGGGTTCCGGTTCGGGCGGCGGCGGTTCGGGTTCGGGCTCCGGTTCGGCGGCCGGAGCCGGTTCGGGGGCTGTCTCGACCGTCGGCGCCGGGCTTTCGATCGTGGTTTCTTCCGGATTGGGCTGGTCGGCCTGGGTGGCACCGGGCCGTTCGGCCAGTTCGACCGGCGTTGGCGTGTCGACCACGGCCGGCGCCGGCGTCTCAATCACAGTGCTCTGTTCCGAGCCGGCCCTGATGCTGGCGATCTCCTCGATCGGCACGAGGTCGACCGAAATGGCCTCGACGGCCATGGGCGCGAGTTCCTCGGCGCCGTGCAGGCCGATGACGCCGAGCGTAATCAGCACGGCGTGGAAGGCGAGCGACGTGGCGAGGCCGACGCGCATCGGGTCATTGTCCCTGCACCGGCTCGGTGATCAGCCCGATCCGCGAATAGCCGGCTCCCGACAGCACTCCCATGACCTGCATCACCGTGCCGTAGTCGGCCGTCGCATCGCCGCGCACATAGATGCGCTCCTCGCTGTTGCCGGCGGTTTCCGTATCGACCGCATCGATCAGCGCCGCGAGCGCGATCTGCCGGTCGCCGATATAGACTTCGCCCGAGGGCGTCACCGAAACCGTGACCGGCTTCTGCTCGGTATTGAGCGATTTGGCCTCGGTCTTGGGCAGGTCGATGGGCACCCCGACGGTCAGAAGCGGCGCCGCCACCATGAACACGATGAGCAGGACCAGCATCACGTCGACCATCGGCGTGACATTGATCTCCGACATCAGTTTGGCGCGGGCGCGCCGCCCGCGTCGTCCGCCGTTGCCGCCGCGACTGGATTTGGCCAGCGAGATGGCCATTACTTCTGGCTCCGCGCTTCGAGTTGGCGGGACAATATGGTCGAGAACTCGTCGGCGAAGGTTTCGAGCCGGCCGCTGAGCTTGCCGGCGTCGCCGCTGAGCTTGTTGTAGGCGATGGTGGCCGGAATGGCGGCCAACAGGCCGAGCGCCGTGGCGAACAGCGCCTCGGCAATGCCCGGCGCCACCACGGCGAGATTGGTCGATTTGCTGGCCGCGATCGACTGGAACGAATTCATGATGCCCCATACCGTGCCAAAAAGGCCGATGAATGGCGAGGCGGAGGCGACCGTGGCGAGGAAACCGAGATTCTTGTCGAGCTGGTCGTTCTCGCGGGAAATGGCGACATCGAGCACGCGGTCGAGCCGCGACTGCACGCCGATGGCCGATGAGGCGCGCTGCTCGTGGCTGCGTTTCCACTCGCGCATGGCGGCAACGAACACGGCGGCGAGACCGCGCGGATTCTCCTCGGCAAGCGTCTGGAACAGCTCCTCGAGCGACTGGCCGGACCAGAAGGTCTTCTCGAAGGCGTTCATCTGCTTGTTGGTGCGCGAATACAGGAGCGCCTTGTCGACGATGATTGCCCAGCACCACACCGAGGCGCCGAGCAGGCCCATCATCACCAGCTTGACCACCCAGTCGGCCCGGAAAAACAGCGCAATGAGGGAGAAATCCACCTCGGCGGCGGCGGTGGCGACTTCTGCAGCTTCCATCTCGATGGGTCCGGTTGACTAAAGGTGCTGGATAGAGGGCCGATTGCGTGGCAATTAGGGCTTTTTTAAGAGAAATTCGCCCTTTAGCGCCCGTCGCCGCCGCAAGGGCGGTCGGGCGCGGCACTATGGTTCACGAAGGGTTAAGAAGCGGTTCCGGCGAATTCTCGATCAGAACAGCTGCTTGGGCAGTCGTACCGGCCGGCCGGCGGCATTGACCATGACGATCTCGATGCTGGCCGTCACCAGCAGGTCGTCGCCGCGCCGCATCTCCTGTGCAAGCGTCAGGCGGGCGCCGGTCGCCTTGACGATTCGCGTCTCGATCTCCACCAGATCGTCGATATGGGCCGGCTTCAGCCAGTCGATCTGCATGCGCCGCGCCGCAAAGAACAGCCCGTCGGCGATCAATCCGGAATGCTGCACGCCTTTTTGCCTCAGCCACTCCGTGCGGGCCCGCTCGAAGAATTTCAGATAGGCGGCGTGATAGACATGCCCGGAGAAATCGGTGTCCTCGAAATAGACCCGGACCTGGAACAGGGCGCGCTCCGTCATTTCTCGTCGATGATCAGATGTTCGGGCGCGGCGGGCAGGTCGGCCAGTCGGCCCCTGAGCCAGCGCGGCAGAAGGTTGACCAGCGCCAGCGCGTCGCCCGCGATCGGCACCCAGTCGAAATGAAGGACATGGCCCTCGTCCTGTGTGACGAGCGCGGTTTTCCCGGTGACGAAGGGCAGGTTTTCCGGTGGCGTAATGGCATAATAGACGCCGAGTTCATGGAACTCGCGCGCGTCGCGACGAAAGAACGTCTCGGCGGTGAACACAAGCCGCCCGACAACGCCCGGCGCCTTCAGCTCTTCCTCGATCTCGCGCGTCAAGGTCGTGCGGCTGTCCTCGCCGAATTCGATGCGGCCGCCCGGCAGCAGCGTATAGGGATCATCGTCCTCGCGGCAGACCAGAACGTGGCCGTCGCGGATGGCGATGCCGGCGGCACGGTGGTTGAACACACGTCCGTCGAAACGGAAATGGATCATCTGGCGGTCCGGCTCTGTCATCGGTTCGGCTCGTCCAGGCATTGCGTCAGATCATGGACGCGTGCGGCACTGGCTATAGGGTTTCGGTTTGGTGTGCAAGAAAGGCGCGATGATGAGCGAGAAGGATCGACCGTTGACGCCCTGGGCCGAACTCGGCCCCGATGCCCGCCTGGCGCTGCAGCGCGACTACCAGGTCGAAATCGACAGGCAGCCCCTGACCTGTTCGCTCGACGAGAAGATGGCGCGCTTCACCGCCTGGCTCGAAACCCGCGGCATCCGCTTCACGATGGACGATCTCAGGCGCCGATAGGCGCGACCGCTACTCGGTCCATGTCCTGGCGCCGAGCGCCTCGAGATCGGCGAACAGCCGTTCCGGTTCGATCTCCGCGCCCATAGAATGAAGACCCGGCGCCGCCAACGGCCCGTCCCGCATCTGGCGAACTGCCGCCAGAACGCAATGGGCCGTCAGACCGTAAGGATCGTCGGAATAGAGGCAGAAACTCTTCGTTTCCGGCCCATTGGCGCCGCTTCCTTCGGCCACCGCCCGCATCTCGATGCAGGACGGCTTGGGGGAAAACCAGATATTGCCCCAGTAGAACAGCGGCGTGACGCGCCGGGCCCACGCAAGGCCGCCGAGTTTCATCGCCACGGTCAGCAGCGGAAACACCAGATAATCGACGAACCAATTGAAACCGGCGGCATAGACCCCGGCATTGGCGAGACCCAGCTCGAGGCCAACCGTTTTTGCCTCGGGCATGTCGAGCGGATAGCAGCTCTTCGTGCCGAAGGGCGAACCGAATCCGAAAGGCCTGAGATCGGTGTAGCTCGCTTCGGTCCACACACCATCGCGCAGCAGGTAGGTCGGCGCCGCCACGCTTTCGGTGATCTCGCTGGCGGATCTGGCATCGCGCAGCTGCGCCCGCATGGCCATGCCGACATGGACGGAATGGGCGTTGGCGACCAGCTTGGCCGCCTTGCGGATCATCGGTCCGGGGACGCCGGGATGGAAGCCCGCCTGGGTGACGATGATGCGCCCCTTTTCACGCGCCGTATCGGCCAAGGGCTCCAGCGCCCGCGCGACCTCGCTCACCACCAGGATGTCGATGAGATCGGTACCACTTTCCAGCGCCGCCGCGCCGATCGCAGCCATATGCGCGGCCACCGGAGCGGCAATGACCAGCAGATCGACGTCGGCAAGCGCCGCGACCAGGGCCTGACGATCGTAAATGTCGACGACCCGCGCGGAAAACTGGCGTTGCGGCAGCTTGCCGGCCAGCGCATCGGCCTTTTCCTGCACGGCCGCGCCATTGCGCCCGGCAATCACGACGGCGGCTCCAACATGTTCGGCAAGAAGCTCGGCAATCAGGCCGCCGGTCACACCGGTACCGCCGAAGACCATGATGCGGCTGTAGTCCGCCATGCCCGTCTCCTGATCTGCCATAGATAGGTTTTGAAGTGACCGGCCCAAACCACCGATCTGCTGGCGGGAAATTAGTCCTCTTCACCCTCGTCAAAAAGGCCCGCCTGTCCGCCTGCGACGCTTTGCGGCATCGGCCGACCGAGATGGGCGAAAGCCGTCGCGGTCAGCATGCGGCCGCGCGGCGTGCGCTGGATGAAGCCCTGCTGCAAGAGGTAGGGCTCGACGATTTCCTCGATGGCGTCGCGCGGTTCGCTGAGCGCCGCCGCGATGGTTTCGATGCCGACCGGCCCGCCGTCATAGTGCTCGGCGATGAGATCGAGATAGCGCCGGTCGAGCATGTCGAGCCCGCGTCGGTCGACATCGAGCCTGAGCAGGGCCTTGTCGGCCAGCGCCGCCGTGATCTGCCCATCGCCCGCGACGAGGGCGAAATCCATGACGCGGCGCAACAGCCGTCCGGCGATGCGCGGCGTGCCGCGCGAGCGGCGGGCGACTTCCATCGCCCCGTCCTCGGACATGCCGACGCCCATCAGCCGCGCCCCGCGCCGGACGATCTCGATGAGTTCCTCGGGCGAATAGAAATTGAGCCGCACCGGAATGCCGAAGCGGTCGCGCAGGGGCGTCGTCAACAACCCGGCCCGCGTCGTCGCGCCGATAAGCGTGAATTTGGACAAATCGATCCTGACCGAGCGCGCCGCCGGCCCCTCGCCGATGATCAGGTCGAGCTGGAAATCCTCCATGGCCGGATAAAGGATTTCCTCGACCGCCGGATTGAGCCGGTGGATTTCGTCGATGAACAGCACGTCGCGCTCTTCGAGATTGGTCAAGAGCGCCGCCAGGTCGCCGGCCTTGGCGATCACCGGTCCCGAAGTCGCCCGGAAGCCGACGCCAAGCTCGCGGGCGACGATCTGCGCCAGCGTCGTCTTGCCGAGACCGGGCGGGCCGACGAAGAGCACATGGTCGAGTGCCGCGTTGCGCCGCCGCGCCGCCTGGATGAACACTTCGAGATTGGCCTTCACATCGGCCTGGCCGACGAAATCGGCAAAGCCCGAGGGTCTCAGGGAGACATCGAGTTCGCCGTCGCGGCCGGCCGAGGCTGAGGTGAGGTCGGTCACTTGATGAGGTCCATCGAGGGAATGGCCTGCGCAGCCTGTTTGTCGAACGTCACAGTGAAAACACACCCCAGCATTCGGTTGCTTTCCGCAATCAGGGCATCGGACAAATCCGCTCCCGTCGTGCGGTACAAGTGCAGGGCGCGCACCAGCGCCTCGAAGCTCTCGAATTCGAGTGATGATATCTCCATGAGCGCCTCGAATATGCCCGCAATCTCCTCGCGGTTCATGCGATAGTGTCGTTCAAAGACCCAGTACAGCTCCAACTGAACTCCGACTGCGATAAATCCTGGCCGCGCCGGCGTCAGGGCGGATAGGTGCTGCCGCGCCAGCAGCGACTGTCGGGCATCATCGTCAAGAAGGGCTCGCAGTAGGACGTTTGTGTCGAAGCCGATCACGCTGCGTCGTCTTTCTTGCCTGTCGATGTCTTGCTCGCGTCGAGGTGGTCGGCAACGGCATCGCGCACCGCCTTGTCGTAGTCCTCAATTCCAGACGGCTGGATCGCGTGCTTCGACAGCAATCCAAAAGCGCTCTCGACCGGCTTGTTACGCGGGACGATGATCGCCGCATGTCCGAACGTCACCAATTCGACCCTATCCCCGGCATTGAGCCCCATTTCGTCCCGAATGCTCTTTGGCAGGGTCATCTGCCCTTTACTCGTCAGCGTTGCAGTAGGCATGTCCAGATCCTCACAAATTCCTTACCTTTGTTAGACTAGTAAGGATTGTCACATGGCGCAAGCACATGCAATTGAGTCAGCGAGCCCGATGCGCGGTCATCGCCTATGCCAGCACCCGCTCCAGCTCCACCTCGTCCATGATCGGAATGCCGAAATTGCCGATTTCGGGGATTTCCGGCTTGAGGGCGCGCGCCCTCGAGACGGCGCCGGCATGCACCGCGCACAAGCGCATGCCGCGGCGCTGATAGAAGCGCATGGCGTCGAGATTGTCGTTGGTCGTCACCAGCCAGACACGCTTGAGGCCCGCGACGCGGGCCTTGGCGACGGCGTGTTCGAGCAGCACCGTGCCGATGCCGGAGCGCTGGTCGTGGGCGTTGAGCGTGGTGATCTGCATATCCGGCCCGGTGATATGCCAGGTGACGAGGCCGGCCACTGCGCCGTCGACCCGCGCCTGCGCGCCGATCAGCGCCGCCGCCTCGATCTTCTTGCCGCGACAGACAATGAAATCGGCGCCCCATTGTTTTTTGAGAAAATCGCCGATCCAGGCGGTATCGGTGACCGGCGTGATATCAATTCTGCTCATGAACTCAATTCCTTCAATCCCAGCCGGATCAGCCTTTCCGTCGGCAGGTCCTCGCCTTCGCGCCTGACGATCCGCGCCAGCGCGGCGCTCGCCTGCTGGCTGGAATAGCCCAGATTGGTCAAAGCCGACACCGCATCCGCGACCGTCGATGGCGCCGCCCCGGCACCGAGCGCCTGCTGCAGCCCGAGCACGCCGGCATCGATCCCGCCGATATCGGGCGCCTTGCCCTTGAGTTCGGTGACGATGCGCAGCGCCAGTTTGGGGCCAACGCCATTGGCGCGCCCGACCGAGGCCTTGTCCTGAAGGGCGATGGCGCTCGCCAGCTCGGATGGCGTCAGCACGGACAGGATCGCCAGCGCCACGCGCGCGCCCACGCCTTGCACCTCGGTCAGCAGCGCGAACCACGCCTTCTCGGCCGGGTCGGCGAAGCCGTAGAGCCGCATCAAGTCCTCGCGCACCACCATTTCGGTGATGATTTCGACCGGTTCGCCTTTCGACGGCAGGCGCCCCATGGTCTTGGCCGAACAGAAGGCGATGTAGCACACGCCCTGAACGTCGATCAGCACATGGTCTTCGCCGAGTTCCTCGATCATGCCTTTGAGCTTGCCGATCATGCGCTTGCCGCCCGCGCCGCCGGCGCCGTGCGATGATGGGCGTGGCAGATGGCGATGGCCAGGGCGTCGGCGGCGTCCGCCCCCTTGAAGTCGGCTTGCGGCAGGATTGTCTTCACCATGAGCTGAATCTGTGCCTTGTCGGCATGGCCGGTGCCCACCACCGACTTCTTGATGAGGTTGGCGGCGTATTCGGCGACCGGAAGGCCCATCAAAGCCGGCGTCATCAGCACCACGCCCCGGGCCTGTCCGAGAATGAGCGCCGAGCGCGCGCCCTGGTTGACAAAGGTTTCCTCGACCGCCGCCTCGTCGGGGTCGTATCGGGCGATCACCTGTGTCAGCGCACCATGCAGCGCCACCAAACGTTCGGCCAGCGCGCCCGAAACCGGCGGTGCCAGAACGCCCGCCGCGACGAAACGCAGCCGGTTGCCGGCCGTTTCGATCACCCCCCAGCCGCAGCGCCTGAGGCCGGGGTCGATACCAATGATTCGCGCGCTGGACATCATGGGCCGAGGTTAAGGCCCGGCGCCGACGCGGCCAAGCGCGCATTTTGACCGGCGGCGCCGGGTGACGCGCGCGCTCCGCCCGGCGCCGATATTGCCCAACCGTTCAGGTCGAAACCTCAATCTGAATCAAATTTTAGCGGACCGATAAAGTCGAATTTTATCCGCATCCGATATCAAATGCTTGAGCAAATGTGACTTGAGAAACCAAGAGTCGAGATGCGGCTTCCCGAATTGCCCGAAGGCGGATGGACAAAGGTCGTGACAATCACCCTCGTCACAACCGTGTTCATCACGCTGTTGGCGCTTGCCGGAATGTGGCTCGGCAATGTCGTTTCCAACGACGAGACGACGGCGGCGGATGTCGCGGCGACGCTGGCGCTGGCCGTCGGCCTTACGGCCCCGCTGCTCGGCTCTCTCATCATCAAACTCGAAGAGCTTCGCCACGCCAACGCCCAGCTTCAGTACCTTGCCAGCTACGATTTCCTCACCGGCGCGCTCAACCGCCGCGCCTTCATGGAAGGCGTCGAGAAACGGCTGGCCGAAGGCGGCACGTCCGAGACGAAGGCGCGTTTAGCCCTCTTCGTCATCGATGTCGACCATTTCAAGGTCATCAACGACCGCTACGGCCACCAGGTCGGCGATCTCGCCCTGGTTCGCATCGCCGACGCGCTGCGCGCCAGTCTGCGCGAAACCGACCTGTTTGGCCGGCTGGGCGGCGAAGAGTTCGGCGCATTCCTCGACGACATCGCGCCGGTCGATGCCCTGAAGGTCGCGGAAAAGTGCCGCCTGGCCATTGCCGAATGTCCCTTCACGCCGGAAGGCGAGCAGCATTCGGTGTCGGTCAGCATCGGCATCGCCTTTGCAATGCCCGACGAGGATTTCACCACCCTGTTCCACCAGGCAGACAACCGGCTCTACCGCGCCAAGGAACACGGCCGCAACCGCATCGAAGCGCCACTCGTCTCCGTCGCCGCCTGACCGCTGTCCGAGGCCTTTCGGCGGCTGGATGCAAAAAGCCCCGAACGCTTGTCCGGGGCCGCTCGGTCCGTGTCTGTCGCGACGAATGGATTCTCCGACTAGCCCGCGATCTTGGCGAGGACTTCGTCGCTCATTTCGGAATTGTCGTAGGTGTCCTGCACGTCGTCGTCGTCCTCGAGCGCATCGAGGAGTTTCATCAGCGTCGCGCCCCTGTCGGCGTCGACTGCGATGGTGTTCTGCGGCCTAAAGACCGGCTTGACCGACTCTGCCTCGCCCAGCGCCTTTTCGAGAGCGGACGACACCTCGCCGATCGCTTCGAAGGCGCAATAGATGGTGTGGCCCTCCTCGTCGCTTTCGACATCGTCGGCACCCGCTTCTATGGCCGCTTCCATCACGACGTCGGCCGAACCGGTCGAGGCGGGATAGTAGATTTCGCCGACGCGGTCGAACATGAAGCCGACCGACCCGGTTTCGCCGAGCGAGCCGCCGTTCCTGGAAAAAATGGCGCGTATATTGGCGCCGGTGCGGTTGCGGTTGTCGGTCAGCGCCTCGACGATGACGGCCACCCCGCCCGGGCCGTAGCCCTCGTAGCGGATTTCCTCGTAGTTCTCGCCTTCGGTCGACGCCTTGTTGACGGCGCGCTGGATGTTGTCCTTGGGCATGGACTGCGCCTTGGCGTTCTGGATCGCCAGCCTCAGGCGCGGATTGAAGTCCGGATCGGGCATGCCCATCTTGGCCGCCACGGTGATTTCCTTGGAAAGCTTGGAAAACACCTTGGAGCGGATCGCGTCGGACTTGCCCTTGCGGTGCATGATGTTCTTGGCGTGCGAATGGCCGGCCATGCGGCATCCCCTCGTTGCGAATTCGTCTGGATGGGGCGCGGTTATAGGCAAGGGCGCGAGAAAAGGGAAGCGGGGGCGTGGGGCTGGCGACTATGTGTCGAAAACCGGCACCGCCTGCGGCATCGATCCGCCGATCCTGACCGGCTGGATCGATGTGCACAGCCCCGTCCTCGCCTCAGTCTCTATCGCCACACCGCAAAGCGTCGCCTCGCCTTCCGCCGGCACGAAGCGCCCCTGGGCGATCCCGGTCAGGAAACGTTCGAGCGGCTCGTCGGTCTCCATGCCGATGATGCTGTCATAGTCGCCGCACATGCCGGCGTCGGACATCAGGCTGGTGCCGCCCTTGAGGATGCGCTGGTCGGCGGTCGGGATATGGGTGTGGGTGCCAACAACGAGCGAGACGCGCCCGTCGAGGAAATGGCCCATGGCCCCGATCTCCGAAGTCGCCTCGGTATGGAAATCGACGACAATGGCGTCAGCGACCTCACCCAGAGGGCAATCGGCGATGGCGCGCTCGACGGCGTGGAACGGGTTTTCGACCGGGTTCATGAACACCTGGCCCTGTGCCTGCACCACCAGCACGCGCCGGCCCTTGCGGGCTTCGATCAGCATGGCGCCGCGTCCCGGCGCGCCGGGCAGGAAATTGACCGGGCGGATGAGCGCCGTCTCGCGCTCGATATAGGAAATGGTGTCGCGCTGATCCCAGGCGTGATCGCCAAGCGTCACTGCATCGGCGCCGGCGGCGCGCAGCGCCTGGTAATGGCCTTCGGTCAAGCCGCGGCCGTGGCTGGCATTCTCGCCGTTGACGATGACAAAATCGAAACCGTGTTCGGCGATCAGGCCCGGCAGGCGCTCGGAAATGGCGTCGCGCCCCGTCCTGCCCATGACATCGCCGAGAAAGAGTATGCGCATAAGGTGCCGAGAGCCTTTCTAGCCGGTCAACCCGCCGTCATTGCGAGCGTCCGCAGGACGCGCGGCAATCCAGGAGCAACGCACGCTGCGTTCGTGGTCTTCTGGATTGCTTCGTCACTGCGTTCCTCGCAATGACGCAGGCCGGGGAAAATGGCAAGTATCGCACCCTAATTGTCGAACCGTCTGACGCCGGCCTCGGTGACGATCAGGTCGAGCGGCACGTCGTGCCCGGCATGGGGAATCTCGTTAAGTTCCTGGGCGGAAAAGGCATAGCCGACCAGCAAGGGCCGGTTGGGTGCCGCCGCGATGGTGCGGTCGTAATAGCCGCGCCCGTAGCCGAGCCGCGTGCCGGCGCGGTCGAAGCCCAGAAGCGGCATGACCATGATGTCGGGCACCGCCTCGGGCGCCAGATCGCCCGGAGCCAGCGTGCCGAAACCGGATTCGAACAGCGGCGCGTCCGGTTCCCAGACCCGCCAGACCAGCGACGCGTCGCTGCCGACCACCACCGGCAGGCAGATTGTCTGCCCGGCCTCCATGAGCTTCAGCAAGAGCGGCTTGCAGTCGATCTCGTCGCGGATCGGCCAATAGAGCGCGATCGCGTCGGTCTTTGCGAACGGAACGCCAGAGAGGAAATGTTCCGCGGCTTGCTTGGCGGCTTCGGCGCGATCGCCGCTCGCGACACGGGCGCGCTGGCTGCGGGCCGTGTCCCTGAGTGCCGCCTTGAGGTCATCGAAGTCGCTGTCGGCCAATGTCCGCCACCGTCGGTCAATTCGAATAGATGGTGCCGCCCGGCCGTGGGAATTTCGATCCCGGGAAACCTACGCGTGTAGGTGGGCGCCGTATATCCGAACCCACGGGTCCGGTCAGGGACAGCTCCCTTAAGGATCGATAAGGCCCCGGGGATTGCGTTTCCTGCACGCACCGGGCAGCACACCGAGATATAGGGCCGCCCCGGCCAAACACCAAGTTTAAAACCCTTGCGCCTTTCCGCGCCGACGCCGTTCCGGCGGGTCGAGGCTAGTCGTTCATGGTGTCGACGCTGTCCGCCACGCCCTCGATGCGCCTTGCGACCTCGTCCATCTTGCGGGCAAATTTGGCTTCCATCGCCTCGTATTCGCGCGAAACGCCCTCACCGGCCCGGCTCAGTTCCTCAAGGCGGCGGTTGAGTTCGCCGATCCTTGATTCCGCTTCCGAAAGCGTGTCGAGCACGGCGATCCCCGCCATGACCGTCAGCCGGGTGTCGCCGATCTCGCCGAAATGGGCCTTGAAATCCTCGACCATGCGGTCGAAGCGGGCGGCAAGGCTCTGCAGCCTCTCCTCCTGGCCTTCCTCGCAGGCCATGCGGTACTTGCGGCCGGAGATTTCGACAAACACCTCCGGCATCAGCCGCCACCCCCGGAAAGGACCGTCTTGACCCCTTCCATCGCGTCGACAAGCCGCCGGCTGACCTCGGCCGCCTTGTCGTCGAGCCGCCGGGCGCGCGATTGCGAGCGGTCGAGTTCGGCCGCGAGCCGGGTGCGCTCGCTCGCGAGCCGCCGCACGTCGGCCTCGGCCGCGTCCAGCGCCACGAGCCTGCCCCTGACGTCGGCGATCGATTGTTCGAGGCGCACGACCGCCTGATCAAGCCGGCGCGCGGCCTGATCGAAGGCGTTCGCTTCGCCTTCTGGAAATGCCTCGTTCATGTCGGGTCCGTCCGCACGCCGAATCCTTGTTGCGGCTTCTAGCTAAGCCCATGTCCGGCCCATAGCGCAACAGGCTTTCACGGCGCCATTTTGCCGGTTCCGCCGCTGTTGCCGCTTTGTCGCAGGTTTGCGATGCCGCACGTACACCAGCGCGAGATTGACACCTCGGTCGGACCTGTTATGTGTCTCACCCGCACGCAAACAGCGCTGCAGCCGCCGCACGGCGCTAACGTCAGACCTTTTCGTCAGACCTTGGGAAACCCAGTTTCATGACAGATCGAGCCAAACACGATGCGATGGCCAACGCCATCCGTGCCCTCTCCATGGATGCCGTCGAAAAGGCCAATTCCGGTCATCCCGGCCTGCCGATGGGCGCCGCCGACATCGCCACGGTCCTGTTCTCCAAAGTGATGAAATTCGATCCCAAGGACCCCGACTGGCCGGATCGCGACCGTTTCGTGCTCTCGGCCGGCCACGGCTCCATGCTCTTGTATTCGTGCCTTTATCTGCTCGGCTACGAGGACATGACGATCGAGGAGCTGAAGAACTTCCGCCAACTCGGCTCGAAGACCGCCGGCCATCCCGAATTTGGCCATGCCTCGGGTATCGAGACGACCACCGGTCCCCTGGGCCAGGGCGTCGCCAACGGCGTCGGCATGGCCGTCGCCGAACAGAAGCTCGCCGCCGAATTCGGCACCGACATCGTCGACCACCGCACCATTATCCTTGCAGGTGATGGCTGCCTCATGGAAGGCATTTCCCAGGAAGCGATCGCGCTGGCCGGGCATCTCAAGCTTTCGAAGATCACCCTGATCTGGGACAACAACGGCATCACCATCGACGGCAAGGTGTCGAACGCGGATTCGACCGACCAGATCAGGCGCTTCCAGGCTTCCGGCTGGGCGACCATCGAGATCGACGGGCACGACCCCGAAGCCATCGAGAAGGCGCTCCACGACGCAGACGCCTCCGACAAACCGGTGCTCATCGCCGCCAGGACGACCATCGGCTTCGGCGCGCCTAAAAAAGCCGGCACCAACAAGGCTCATGGCAGCCCGCTCGGCGCCGAGGAAATCGCCGGCGCCCGCGACGCGCTCGGCTGGCCCTATGCGCCCTTCGACATCCCGACCGACATTCTCGACGACTGGCGCCTTGCCGGCAATCGCGGCACCAAGGCCCGCACCGCCTGGGCCGAGCGCCACGACGCCATGGATGCCGAAAAGAAGGCCGAGTTCGACCGGCGCATGGCCGGCCTGCTGCCGCTCGAATTCGTCAAGACGGTCAACGAGTACAAAAGGAAGCTCGTCGAAGAGCGTCCGAAATTCGCCTCGCGCAAGTCGTCGCAGAACGCGCTCGAGATCATCAATGGCGTTTTGCCCGAGACCATTGGCGGCTCGGCCGACCTGACCGGCTCGAACAACACCAACACCTCCCAGACCCAGCCGTTCACCGCCGCGGATCGCTCCGGCCGCTACATGATGTACGGCGTGCGCGAGCACGCCATGGCCGCCGCCATGAACGGCATCGCGCTACATGGCGGGCTGATCCCCTATGGCGGCACGTTCCTCGTATTCACCGACTATTGCCGCAATTCGATCCGCCTGTCGGCGCTGATGGGCATCCGCGTCATCTATGTGATGACCCACGATTCCATCGGTCTCGGCGAGGACGGCCCCACCCATCAGCCGGTCGAGCACCTGTCGTCGCTGCGCACCATTCCAAATCTTCTGGTCTTGCGGCCGGCCGACGCCGTCGAAACGCTCGAATGCTGGCAATTGGCCATCGAACACGCCGACATGCCGTCCGTCCTGGCGCTGTCGCGCCAGAACCTGCCGGCGATGCGCACCGAATATACCGACGAGAACCTGTGCGCCAGGGGCGCCTATGTGCTCGCCGGATCGGACAATGACGAAGCGGTGATCTTCGCCACGGGTTCGGAAGTCATGCTCGCCATGGAAGCGCGCAAGACGCTGGAAGCCGACGGCATCTCGACCCGCGTGGTGTCGGTGCCCTCGCTCGAACTCTTTTACGCCCAGCCGCAGGCCTATCGCCGCGAGGTGATCGGCACGCCGAAGGCCCGCGTCGCGGTCGAAGCCGGCATCTCGATGAGCTGGGACCGGCTTCTGGGCGATACCGGCCGCTTTATCGGCATGACCGGTTTCGGCGCCTCCGGCCCGGCAGAGGAATTGTATACCCATTTCGGTATCACTGCCGACGCCGTGGTTGAAGCCGTCACCTCGCAGTTGTAATGAACTACGCGTCCCTCCCCCCGTCGCTTAAAGGAGCATAAGAAATGCCCATCCGCGTTGCCGTTAACGGCTTTGGCCGCATTGGCCGTCTCGTTGTCCGCGCCCTGTACGAAACCGGCCGCAAGGACATCGACGTCGTCGCCATCAACGACCTCGGCCCGGTCGAAACCAACGCCCATCTTCTGCGCTATGACTCCGTGCATGGCCGGTTCCCGCACGAGGTCTCCGTCGACGGCGACACCATCAAGGTCGGCGCCGAGAGCTTCAAGTGCCTGTCCGAGCGCGATCCCAGCAAGCTGCCGTGGAAAGACCTCGGCATCGACATCGTCATGGAATGCACCGGCATCTTCACTTCCAAGGAGAAGGCCAAGGTCCATCTCGAGGCCGGCGCCAAGCGCGTTCTGGTTTCGACCGCTTCTGATGGTGCCGACGCGACGATCGTCTATGGGGTCAATCACGAGATCCTCAACAAGGATCACCTCGTGGTCTCCAACGCATCGTGCACCACCAACTGCCTCGCCCCGGTCGTCGACGTGGTCAACAAGACTTTCGGCATCGAGCACGGCATGATGACTACGATCCACTCCTATACCGGCGACCAGCCGACGCTCGACACGCTCCACAAGGACCTCTATCGCGCCCGTGCCGCGGCCCTTTCCATGATCCCGACCTCGACCGGCGCCGCCAAGGCGATCGGTCTCGTCATCCCGGAACTGAAGGGCAAGCTCGACGGCATGTCGATCCGCGTGCCGACCCCGAACGTGTCGCTCGTCGACGTCAAGTTCAACCTCAAGAGGGCCGTAACCAAAGACGAGGTCAATGCCGCCTTCACCGAGGCCGCCAATGGCCGCCTGAAGGGCATCCTCAACGTTACCAAGGCCCCGAACGTGTCGACGGATTTCAACCACGATCCGGCCTCCTCGACAGTCGCCCTGCCCCAGACCAAGGTGATGGAAGGCACGCTCCTGACCGTCCTGAGCTGGTACGACAACGAGTGGGGCTTCTCGAACCGCATGGCCGATACCGCCGTCGCGATGGGCAAGTTCCTCTAGCCGGCAGCTGCAAACGGGCGGCCCGACGCGATCGGACCGCCCCTCAACCGAACACGGACCCGGAGGCCCCAAATGCCCGGTTTCAAGACGCTTGAAGATTTCGACCTTCGGGGCAAGCGCGTGCTTGTGCGCGTCGACCTCAATGTTCCCGTCGCCGACGGCAAGGTCACCGACGCCACGCGCATCGAGCGCATCGTGCCCACGCTCAGAGCCATCACCAAGACCGGGGCGAAGGCGATCCTGATGTCGCATTTCGGCCGCCCCAAGGGCAAGGTCAACCCGGACTACTCGCTCGAGGTGACCCTGCCTGCCATCGCCGAGGCCTATGGCCACGAAGCGATTTTCGTCGCGACCGACTGGGAGGACGTTTCTGCCGCCAAGGCGGCTATTGACGCCGCCCCGCAGGGCAGTGTGCTCGTCCTCGAGAACACCCGCTTCCATCCCGGCGAGGAAAAGAACGATGTTGATCTCGCCCGGCGCATGGCGAGCCTTGGTGACATCTACATCAATGACGCCTTTTCCTCGGCGCATCGTGCCCATTCCTCGACCGAGGCCGTGGCGCACATCCTGCCCTCGGGTGCCGGCACGGCCATGGCGGCCGAGCTGATCGCGCTCGAAGCGGGCCTTGGCAATCCGCACCGCCCGGTCGTCGCCGTTGTCGGCGGCGCCAAGGTCTCGACCAAGATCGACCTGCTCGAAAACCTCGTCGCCAAGGTCGAGGCACTGGTCATCGGCGGCGGCATGGCCAACACCTTCCTTTACGCGCAGGGCGTCGGCATCGGCAATTCTCTGGCCGAAAAGGATCTCGCCGACACGGCCCGCCGCATTCTCGAAAAGGCGGAAAAGGTCGGCTGCGCCATCATCCTGCCGGTCGATGCCAGGGTCGCCTGGCATTTCGAGGCCAATGCCCCCAACCGGCTCTACGGCATCGACGCCATCGACGCCGACGGCATGATCCTCGATGTCGGCCCGCAATCAATGGAGCGCATCAAGGGTGCCATCGACGACGCCCATACCGTCGTGTGGAACGGGCCGCTCGGCGCCTTCGAGCTGACACCGTTCGACCAGGGCACGGTGGAACTGGCCAAGCACATCGCCCAGCGCACCAGGGACGGCAAGCTCGTCTCGGTCGCCGGTGGCGGCGACACCGTTGGCGCGCTCGCCCATGCCGGCGTCAAGGACGATCTGACCTATGTCTCGACGGCCGGCGGCGCCTTCCTCGAATGGATGGAAGGCAAGACCTTGCCGGGCGTCGCGGCACTGGAAGCCTGACCGGGCAGAGCGCCGTGCCGGCGTGCGCCGGAGCGTCTTCAGGCAAGGTGGAATTCGGCTTGCCGGCTTGAACGCGCGACCACCAGAAACAAGGCGAGGCCCGTTCCGATCTGTCGGGACGGGCCTTGTCTTGATGTCCTTTTTGTTGACACGATTGCCAATCACATCGGCACCATGGGGATAAGGACAGGACAAGAGGGCCAGATGACCGCCGAGCTTTTCCTCGTCGCGCCGCCCGACGCCGAAGCCGAAGCCTTCGCCTCGGCCCTTGCCGGCATTCTCGACGCCTCGCCCGCCGCTGCCCTCTACCTGCCGCGCGGCACCCGCGACGAGGCCGGCTATCGTCGCTTCGCCGAAACCGTTCTGCCCGTCGCCCAGAAGCGCGACTGCGCCGTGCTTGTCGACAACGACGCTCCGCTTGCCAGGTCCATCGGCGCCGACGGCGTCCACGTCACTCTCGGCATCGGCGCCGTCAAGGAGGCGCTCAGGCTGCTGAAGCCCGACATGATCGTCGGCGCCGGCGATCTCCATTCCCGCCACGATGCCATGCTGAAGGCGGAGGCCGGCGTCGACTACGTGTTCTTCGGCGATATCGAAGCCGGCAAGGCCTTCCCCGAAGACATCGACACCGCCGGTTGGTGGGCCGAGACCTTCGAGGTGCCCTGCGTGCTCTTTGAGGCCGGACCCGACGCCGCCGGCACCGGCGCCGAATTCGCCGCGCTCGGACCGAGCGTATTCGCTGCCGGGGCGCCAAAGTGAGGCGCTTCCGTCTCGGCCTTGCCCTCGTTTTCGTTTTTTGGGCCGCGGCCGCCGCCGCGCAGGACGCCAGCACGGTCGGTGCCGGCCCCGCACCGACCGGACCCGGCGCGACCGGCCCGCTGAAGCCGGTCGATGAGGCCTATGGCGCTTTTCAGCGCGGACTCTACCTTACGGCGCTGACGCTGGCTCTCGACCGGGCGGAACATGGCGATGCCGCCGCCCAGACGCTGGTCGGCGAAATCTATGCTAACGGGCTTGGCGTGCCGCAGAGCCCGGCAAAGGCGGTGAGCTGGTACCGGCGTGCCGATGCCAATGGCGATCCCAATGCCAGTTTCGCCCTGTCGCTGCTTTACGGCAGCGGCACCGGCGTGCCCCGGAACAGCGCCAAGGCGGCCGAACTGATGGAAAAAGCGGCGAATGCCGGCTTGCCCGCCGCCCAGTACAACATGGCGCTGCTCTATATCGAGGGCAGGCTCGTCGAGCCCAATCAGCTGAAAGCCGCCGAACTGATGGAAAAGGCGGCGGATGCCGGCCTCGCCGAAGCGGCGCTCGACTATGGCGTCATGCTGGTCAACGGCGCCATCACCGCGCCCGAACCCGAACGCGGCGCCGCCTATGTCCACGCCGCCGCTGAAGCCGGCCTTGTCGACGCCATGGTCGAATACGCAACGTTGCGATATCTCGGCAAGGGCGCCATCAAGGACATCGAGGCCGCCGCCTCGTGGTACGAAAAGGCCGCCAATCTCGGCAGCCCGGTGGCCCAGAACCGTCTCGCCATCCTGCTCGCCGCTGGCGAGGGCGTCGCCGCGGATGCCGAGACCGCCGCCATGTGGCGCAGCCTTGCCCGCCGCGCCGGACTGATCGATCCGCAGATCGACAAGCTCCTCGCCGACATCCCGCCCGGCACCCTGGCGCGCGCCGAGGCCCGCGCCCGCGCCTGGCCGAACCCGTTGCCGGTGGAGGAAGCGGGGACGATGATCGAATAAGCGCAACGAGACGATCGTCTCGTTCCTCTCCCCGCGGGGGAGAGGTCGACGCGAAGCGGCGGGTGAGGGGGCCTTGTCGCAGACTCCTCGGAAGGCCCCCTCACCCGGACCTTCGCTAGCGCTACGGTCCGACCTCTCCCGCTCGGGAAGAGGTGACGGGCGCCGCACGAGGCAGCCGCGCCAACCAACCTGCCATCCCCTCTTGAGTTGCCCGGAAATCTCGGGCAAAAGCCCCGAAACGCTCTTCTCCTCAGTTTTTTCCGAACGGATGATCCAATGGCCGAATCGGCACTGCTCAACATCATGGTCGGCGCCGCCCGCAAGGCGGCGCGCGCCCTGACGCGCGATTTCGGCGAGGTCGAGAACCTGCAGGTCTCCCGCAAGGGACCGGCCGATTTCGTTTCCAATGCCGACCGCCGCGCCGAAGCCATCATCCATGACGAACTGAGCCGCGCCCGCCCGACCTACGGCTTCCTGATGGAGGAAGGCGGCGAGGAACAGGGGACGGACGGCCAGCACCGCTGGCTGATCGACCCGCTCGACGGCACCACCAATTTTCTGCATTCCATTCCGCTTTTCGCCACGGCCATCGCCCTCGAACGGGCCGGCGAGATCGTCGCGTCGGTGATCTATTCGCCGATTCTCGATGAACTATTCACCGCCGAAAAGGGCACCGGTGCCTGGCTCAACAACAAAAGGCTGCGCGTCGCCGGCCGCCGCAATCTGGCGGATTCGGTCATCGTCACAGGCATCAAGGTAACCGGCACCGAGGACGACGCGCGTACCCTCAGGCAGCTCAACCAGATTTCTCCGGCCACCGCCGGCATCCGCCGTACCGGCTCGGCCTCGACCGATTTCGCCTGGCTCGCCGCCGGACGCTTCGACGGCTACTGGGAAGGGCGCCTCGCGCCCTGGGACGTGGCGCCAGGCCTGATGCTCATGAAGGAGGCCGGCGGCTTCGTCACCGACTATTCCGGCGGCCCCGGCAGCGTCTATTCGGGCGAGGTCGTCGCCGGCAACGAGGCCATCCATGGCCAGCTGCTCGAACTGGTTCGGTCGACCCGCTGAAATCCTGCGACGCATAGGCCACCGCACCCCGCCCTGTCCGGCCGGCAGTCCCCGCCATAACCGCGTCACACTCGCCAGCCAGAAGTCTGGCGCCCATCGTCACAAGTGTTGGACCAGGACAAATCATGCATTTTATCGGGAGCCGGTTTTGCTCTAGTCTTCGATTCGCATGAAAGTGTTCGCGCGCGCCAAAAATGGCTGCCGGCGCGAGGAGGATGACTTTCGGGCCGGTGCCGGAACAGCCGACGCGCGCCCGAACCGGAGACGCAAGACGACATGAGCGACCGCTACGATCCCTATCATCTCGCCAGCCCCACGGTTTATCTGGTCAAGATGATCATATTCCTGATCCTGGCGCTGCTCGTCGGCATCATCCTGACGCCGCAACTGATGTCGGCCTTCTGGTCCAACCCGTTCATCAACGGCATGATCATCCTGGTGCTTCTGGTCGGCATTCTGTTGAGCTTCCGGCAGGTGACGCGCCTGTTCCCCGAGGTCCGCTGGGTCAATTCGCTCCAGGACGGCTTCCAGACCCAGGGCGTCAAGCCGCCGGTCCTGCTCGCCCCCGTCGCCGGCATCATGCGCGACCGGCTCGGCGAAACCATGATCACTCCGGCCTCGATGCGCACCATCCTCGATTCCGTCGGCTACCGTCTCGAGGAAGCCAAGGACACCTCGCGCTATCTGACCGGCCTTCTGGTCTTTCTCGGCCTGCTCGGCACCTTCTACGGCCTGTTGCAGACCGTTTCCTCGGTGTCGACCGTCATCCAGGGGCTCGACGTGACCGCCGGCGATACCGGCGACCTGTTCGGAACGCTGCAATCGGGCCTGCAGGCGCCGCTTTCCGGCATGGGCACGGCGTTCTCGTCCTCGCTGTTCGGTCTGACCGGCTCGCTGATCCTCGGTTTCCTCGACCTCCAGACCGGCCAGGCACAGAATGCCTTTTACACCGATCTCGAGGACTGGATGGCCTCGATGACCGAGCTCGACCACCCCATGACCGCCATGCAGGCCAACAATATGGGCGTCTCGTCCAACGAGATCCAGTCGATGATCGACCAGCTCGGCTCGTCCATGCAATCGACCAATTCCAACCAGAACGCCATCCGCGCCATGGCCGAACTGGCGCGCGGCATCGACGGGCTGGTCAAGCACATCCGCTCCGAGCAGGACGACCTAAGACGCCACATCACCGACCAGGCCGACACCAACAAGAAGCTCCGGGATTTGATCGAGGCGCTGCTGCGCGAAGATGCCCAGTCGAGCGAACACAGGCACTAGGCGGATGTCCACAAACAGCGGAAGCCGACTTTTCGGTTCGGACGTGCGAACGGCGGCACTTGTAACCCGGGGAGAGAGCCAGTTTGGCGATGCATAGCCGCCTGCGCCGGGAGAGCACCAATTACTGGCCGGGCTTCGTCGACGCCCTGGCGAGCCTTTTGCTCGTCATCATGTTCTTGTTGTCGATCTTCGTTCTGGCCCAGTTCTTCCTCGGCCAGGAGATCCTCGGCAAGGACACGGTGCTGTCGCGCCTCAATTCGCAGATCGCCGAACTGACCGAGCTTTTGCAGCTCGAACGGGCCAACGCCACCGATCTCGAAACCACCATCGCTTCCCTCAGCGCCACTCTCGCCTCGGCCGAGTCCGAGCGCGACAGCCTCGCGGACCAGCTCGCCGGGCTTGGCGGCGGTCTTGGCGAAAAGGACGCGACGATCGCCGATCTCAATTCCCAGCTTCTCGACGCCCAGGAGATTTCCGACGAGGCCACCGCCCAGATCGCCCTTTTGAACCAGCAGCTCGCCGCCCTGCGAACGCAGATCGCCGCGCTCGAACAGGCGCTCGAGGCCTCGGAGTCGCGCGATGTCGAAAGCCGCACCAAGATTGCCGATCTCGGCCGACGCCTCAACCTCGCCCTCGCCCAGCGCGTTCAGGACCTTTCCCGCTACCGCTCGGATTTCTTCGGCCGGCTGAGACAGATCCTTGAAGGCCGCGCCGATGTCCGCGTCGTCGGCGACCGCTTCGTTTTCCAGTCCGAAGTGCTGTTCGATGCCGGCCAGGCGACGATTTCGATCGACGGCGCCGGCGAAATCAAGGCCCTGGCCGACGCCATCCTGCAGCTCGAGCAGGAAATCCCGCCCGAGATCAACTGGGTCCTGAGGATCGACGGCCACACCGACAAGCGGCCGATCTCGACGCCGCAATTTCCCTCGAACTGGGAACTCTCCGCCGCCCGCGCCATCGCCGTCGCCAAGCTGCTCGTCGCCGAGGGTGTCTCGCCCAACCGCCTTCTCGCCGCCGGCTTCGGCGAGTTCCAGCCGATCGACAGCGGCGATACCGACGAAGCCTATCGGCGCAACCGGCGCATCGAGTTCAAGCTCACCGAAGGGTGAATGGTCAATCGCGAATGGTGAAATGGTGCGGCGCGGCCAAGCACCCGACTTCCATTCACAACTTCACCATTCACCACTTCACCCCTCGCTCCCATCCCTGAACTGCAGCTTCGCCAGTTCCGCATAGCGCCCGCCCTTGGCGATGAGTTCCTCATGCGTGCCGTGATCGATGATCCTGCCGGCGTCGAGCACGAGAATGCGCGTCGCGTGGCGGATGGTCGCGAGCCGGTGGGCGATGACGATCGAGGTCCGCCCTTCCATCAGGCGTTCGAGGGCCTTTTGCACCAGATGCTCGGACTGGGCGTCGAGGGCGCTCGTCGCTTCGTCGAGCAGAAGGATCGGCGCGTCCTTCAGAAGCGCCCGCGCGATGGCGACGCGCTGCTTCTGCCCGCCGCTGAGCATGGTGCCGCGCTCGCCGACCACCGTGTCGTAGCCGTCGGGGAGCTGGGCGACGAAGTCCTCGACCAGGGCCGCCCTGGCCGCCGCCCGCACGTCCTCGTCGCTGGCCGATCTTTTGCCGAAGCGGATGTTCTCGGCGATGGTGCCGCCGAAGATCATCGATTCCTGCTCGACATAGGCGAAGCGCCCGCGCAAGGCGCCGAGATCGACCTTGCGCACGTCGATGCCATCGACCTTCAGGGAGCCGCCCTTGATGTCGTAGAAGCGCTGCAGCAGGGCAAAGACCGTCGACTTGCCCGAGCCGGACGGACCGACCAGCGCCACCATCTCGCCCTTGCTAACCGAAAAGCTCACGTCCCTGAGAACGATCTCGGTTTCGCGCGTGTCGTAGGTGAAGGCGACATGGTCGAATTCGACCGTGGCGAGTGGCGGCTCCGGCATTGGCACCGGCTGGGGCGGCGAGGTGATGGCGGGGGCGATGTCGAGAATGTCGAACAGCCGTTCGGTGGCGCCCGAGACGATCTGGACGGCGCCCCACACCTCGGAGATATTGGTGAGCGCCCCGGCGGCGAGCAGGGCGTAGACGAGGAACTGGGCGAGTTCGCCGGCCGTGACCGCGCCGGAGAACACAAGGTTCGCACCCCACCAGATCAGCCCGATCATCGCGGCGGCGGAGAGGAAGATGATCATCGTCACCAAAACCGCCCGCGCCGCCAGCCGGACCGCCTCGGCCTCGAAGCTGAGCTTCGAGAAATGCGCGAACAGCCGCTTCTGGTTGGCTTCCTGGCGGAAGGCCTTGACGGTGCGCGCCGCCGACAGCGATTCGGTGGCGAGCGCCGAGATGTCGCCGAGCACGTCCTGGGTCTTGCGCGACATGTCCCTCAGGCGATTGCCGAACCAGAACACCGGCAGGATGATCGCCGGCACCAGCACCACGACCGCGAGGGTTAAAAGGACATTGGTCATCGCCATCATGACGAGCGCGCCGATCACCGTCACGAAGGCACGAATCATCTGGGAGAGGTTGATGGAAATCGCGCCGCGTATGGTGCCGACATCGCCGTTGAGCCGCGAGGTCAGGTCGCCGATGCGGTTGGTGTCGTAAAACGTCACGTCGAGCTTCATCATGTGGTCGAACACGGCCTGCCTGAGATCGACCACCAGCAACTCGCCGATCACCGAGATCAGATAGAAGCGCCCGCCGCTCGCCACGGCCATCAACCCGGCCAGGAACATCACCATCCAGCCGAACTCGGCCACCTTGCCAAGGTTCTGGGCGATGAAGCCTTCGTCGATGATCGAGCCGAAGGTCGCTGGAATGGCGAGCTGCGCCACCGCCGCGACCAGTAGGAAGACCAGGGTCAACGCCAGCCGCAGCGGATACCGGGCCAGAAAGGGAATGAGCCGCCGCAAGGGCCTGATATCGTGCCGGCCTTCCAGCACGTCCCTGGGTGGCGCCTTGAGCGATTGCGCTGCGGCGTCGTTTGCCGCATGTGTTTCCGTCATTGCGCTGCCGGCTGTTGGGATGTAGCGCATCGATATATGCATTCCGCACGACGCCGGCAAGCGGCGAGGTCGACGCGGACCAGCGCCGCCGGCGCGGCGCCAAGACCCTTGCTAATGACGCCCGTCTTGGTTTAGAACGCCGACCAACACGTTCTGAGGCTCATCGGGCGCTTTGGCGCCCGTTTCATTTGTGAGTGGCAAGATGAAGAAAGACATTCATCCCGACTATCACACCATCAAGGTGGTGATGACCGACGGTACCGAATACGAGACGCGCTCGACCTGGGGCAAGGAAGGCGAGACAATGCAGCTCGACATCGATCCCAAGACCCATCCGGCCTGGACCGGCGGCACGGGCCAGCTCGTCGACCGCGGCGGCCGCGTCTCGCGCTTCAAGGAAAAGTTCAAGGGCATCCTCGGCTGATCCAGCCGGCACGCCGCACCGCCGCCGGGCACCTGGCCCGGAGAGCAATGATATGAACGAAAGCCCGGTTGCGCCGGGCTTTTGCTATTTGGCGTCGTTTTGCCGGCGGAAAGCCGCCTGCAGTCGCTCCATCTGCCCGGCAATGGAGCGGGTTTCATCCGCCTCGGTCGGCGGCGGCATCTCGCCGCGATCCAGCCGGTCGAAATGCTTGACGCGCTCCAGAAGCCGTTCGCCTTCGGCGATGTAGTTGACCAGCGTCAGCGGCAGCTCTTCCCAGCCCGGACCGCCATGCGTGGTCGGCGTTGCTGAGAACTTGACCTTGGCCTTTTCGGTGCGCGCCGTTTCCGGCGTGATCTCGCCCTCGTTGACCGCCCGCTGCAGCAACAGCCAGGACGCCAGTTGCATCAGCCGCGTCGTCAGCCGCATGGATTCGGTGGCATAGACGAACGAGGCCTCGCGCGTCAGCGCCCGGCTCGCCGAGCGGCCTTCGCCGTCGAGATAGGACGCGACCTCCTCGATCAGCCCCATGCCCTCGCGGTAGAGCGCATTGAAGCCGCCCCCGGACACGAGCTTTTGCCTGAACTCAACCGTCTCGCCGGTATCGCCGTCCTCAACCACTGTCTCGTCCAATTCTCCGGCACTGGCACGATCCGGAAAGGAAAGCCCCTCCCGCCCGATCGCGCGGCGCATCAAACGCCGGGCCGTCCAGTCAACAGGTCCATGGCCGGCGGCCTTCGGCACACAATAGCGCCACCCGCGGACGCCGTCATCCGCATCCGACTGTGCCGTTCAAACGCTTAGAAAAGCCTAAAGAGGAACTCGAGGACTCCCCGTCCCGCGCCCGGACAAGAAAAAAGAGCCGTTGGAAAACGGCTCTCGAAAGTTAACAGGGAGGCGTCAAACAGAGGGAGAAACCACTCTGCAGAACCCAGTCAAGACTGGATAATCAACTTTTACAGCATACTTCTTAATCGTGCGTTAATCGCACATGTTTTCTTAACCTTGCGCGCCGCCCGTGATAGCATTCGATCAACAAGTCTTAGAATTTAAAGACGGAATCGGCCACGGACCGACTATCTTTCTTGCGCATGATCGCAAGCTTCAACCGCTCTATCTCGCCTGCGAGCAGCACAATGCGCTCTTCGAGTTCGTCCACGGACAAGGTGTCGAGCGCCATGCCGACCTCGTGCACGGGTTTTTTGATCGGTTCGTCGTCTGCATCCATGTTCGTTCTTTACCTCTTGCAGCCTGGGCTGCGACATTTCTGACATGACCCTTGGGGCAAAGCAAAGAGCGGCAAGATGCAGCGGGTGACAATCTCCGCCTTCGGCGGTGCCGAAAATCTCGTGACCGAAACCACCGATCCGCCCGAACCCGGTCCGGGCGAAATCCTCGTCCGCGTCGCCGGCGCCGGGCTCAACGGCCCGGACCTGTTGCAGCGGCGCGGGCTCTACGTGCCGGCCCCCGGCAACGAGCGCCGGCCGGGGCTGGAAGTGTCGGGCGTGGTCGAGGCCATCGGCGACGGCACCTGGCGCTACAGCCCTGGCGACCGCGTCGCGGCGCTGGTCAACGGTGCCGGCTATGCCGAATACGTCGTCGTGCCGGAAGCCCAGGCGCTGCCCTGCCCCGCGGGTTGGCGACTGGCCGATGCCGCTGCCCTGCCCGAGACATTCTTCACCATCACCCAGACGCTGGTCAGGCGCGCCGGCCTTTCGCCGGGCATGTCGGTGCTGGTGCACGGCGCCTCGGGCGGGCTTGGCGCCACCGCCATCCAGGTCGCCCGCCATTTCGGCGCAAAGGCCATAGCCTGCGTCTCCTCCGAGGAAAAGGCGGAATACGCCATCAAGCTCGGTGCCGATCGGCTCATCGCCTACAAGCATGAGGATTTCGTCGCGCGGACCCTGGAACTGACCGGCGGCGTCGGCGCCGACCGCATCATCGACATCGTCGGCGGCGCCAATCTCCGGCGCAATCTCGAGGCGGCGGCGCCTGGCGGCGTGATCGTCCAGCTCGCCTTTCTCGGCGGCGCCAAAGGCGAAATCATCCTCCCCGTGCTCTTGCAGAAAGGCCTCACCCTGATCGGCTCGGTTCTTGGTCCACAGCCGGCCGCGGTCAAGGCCCAGATCGCCCGGCATCTCGAGGCCGATCTCTGGCCGGCCCTCGGCGATGGCAGCATCGGCCCCCAGCGCATCCGCCATTTCGCCCTGGCGGATGCCGGCGCCGCCCATGCGGCGATGGAGGCGGACGATCATTTCGGCAAGATCGTGCTGGTGACACCCTTCGGCCTTGAGACCGAATGATGCGGTCGCGCGCAGTTTTCGTTGCGCGCCGTCGCGGTTCGGACTATAGGGTGCGCTCAATTCCCCCTCAGCGATGTGCCAAGAGGCGGGGCGGACCGGAAGCTCCCGGACCGCACGGACACAAAGCTTGTCGCCGCCGCACTGCCGCCGGCCCAGAGACCCGCGACGAGAGGATTTCGAGGAGACGAAAATGGCCACGACCCTGTTGATGCCAAAGGCGACCGCCGTCTGGCTTGTCGACAATACCGGACTGACCTTCGAGCAGATCGCCGCCTTCTGCGCGCTGCATCCGCTCGAGGTGCAGGGCATCGCCGACGGCGATGTCGCGACCGGCATCATGGGCGTCAACCCGATCAACAACGGCCAGCTGACCCGCGAGGAGATCGAGAAGGCCGAGGGCGATCCGAGCTACCGCCTGAAGCTTTCCGATCCCAAGGTTCGCGTCGCCCAGTCCAAGCGCAAGGGTCCGCGCTACACCCCGATCTCGCGGCGCAACGAACGCCCTGGCGCCATCAAATGGCTGATCCGCAACCATCCGGAACTGAAGGATGCGCAGATCATGCGCCTGGTCGGCACCACCAAGTCGACCATCGAATCGGTGCGCGAGGGCACGCACTGGAACACCGCCAACCTTACGGCCGTCGACCCGGTGACGCTCGGGCTGTGCTCGCAGATCGATCTCGACATGGAGGTCAAGAAGGCCTCGGGCGGCCGCAATGACGACGACGTCGAGCACGGCACGCGGCTGCTGTCGGCCGAGGAGGCCATGGCCACCATCCACGGCATCCGGCCCGAACCGCCGCCGGAGGTGCCGACCTTCGATACCAGCCGCGAACCCTCCGGCCCGTCCGACTACGACGCGGACGACAATTTCGACGCCGATTCGGTCTTTGCAAAGCTCAAGTCGCTCAAGTCGAGCGACAAGGACGAGCGCTAGCCGCTTCGTCGCGATCCGGCGCAGGCATGGTGGAGAGGGCTGTCCCGCTCAGCTGTTTCCGAAACCCTTCAGCAGCCGTTCGACCGCCGCCGGCACGTCCGCGAAACGATCGACGACGATGTCGGCCCCGAGCGTTCCGATCGGCTCGACACTGTAGCCGAAAGACACCAGCACCACCGGCGCGCCGGCATTGCGGGCCGTCTCGACATCGGGCCTGCTGTCGCCGACCATCACCGCCGGGCCGCCGCCGAGTTCGCGAACGACCTCTTCGAACAGCCGCGCGTCGGGCTTGAGATACTCCCGCCTGCCGCCGCCGAAGACGACGGGGAAGAAGCGGGCGAGATCGAGTGCATCAAGCAACCTGACCGCCGAATCGTGCGGCTTGTTGGTTAAAACCGCCAGCCGGGCGCCTTGCGCCGTCAGCGTTTCGAGCGTTTCGACCACCCCGGCAAAGGGCCGGCTGCGATCGGCGATATACACGGCATAAATGCCGACGAAATCCGCATAGAGCGCGTCCAGCCTTTGCGGCGCCAGATCGATGCCGCCGCGGACGAAGGCGCGTTCGATGAGTTTTTTGACGCCATTGCCGATCAGAAGCGGCATTTCCGCAAGATCCATCTCGCGGCGCCCCTCGCGCCGAAGAATGACGTTGAGGGAAAAGCACAGGTCGGGGGCGGTGTCGACGAGTGTGCCGTCGAGATCGAAGACATAGGCGGGGGTCATGCCCGAGCCATAAGCCAGGCCCGGTTTCGCGACAAGCGCAAATTTGCCGCCGCCGAGGATCGGCGAAGCGGTGCGGCCGCGTCGGTGCATGCACGGTTGCGAATGTCGGAGACGCGCGCCATTCTGCTCCAAACGCGGTGCGAGCCGAATGTCGAAACCAGTCCTGTTCATTATCGCTCATCCCGATCTCAATGTCTCCCGCGCCAACCGCAAGCTGGCGGAGGTGGCGCGCCGCATCGAGGGCGTCACGGTCCACGATATCTACGAGACCTATCCCGACATGTTCATCGACGGCGCCCGCGAACGCCGGCGACTCGACGAAGCGAGCGCGCTCGTCCTGCAGTTTCCGTTCTTCTGGTACGGGGCTCCGGGTCTTCTCAAGGAATGGATCGACCGCACATTCATCGCCGGCTGGGCCTATGGCCGCACCGGCCGGGCCCTGCGCGGCAAGCCGTTCATGGTGTCGATTTCGACCGGCTCGGGCATCGGCGCCTACCGGCCCGGCGGCATCCACAACCAGCCGATCGAGGAATACCTGTTCCCCTTCGAACAGATCGCCCATTTCTGCGGCATGATCTGGCAGGAGCCGCTGGTCTTCTACCGCGCCCGCCAGGCCGACGATTCCATGCTCGGCGAACACGCCGAGCGGATGCGGGCGCGCCTCAAGGTGCTCGAAAGCGGGGCGGTGTTCTGATGGAAGGCAACCTGCTCGTTTCGGTCTTCGTGTTCATCGCCGCCGCGTTGGTGGTCGTGCCGGCGGCCAAGATGACCGGCTTCGGCTCGGTGCTCGGCTATCTCGTCGCCGGCGTTCTCATCGGCCCCTACGCCCTGAGATTCGTCAGCGACCCCGAGACGATCCTGCATTTCTCCGAATTCGGCGTCGTCATGATGCTGTTCCTGATCGGGCTCGAAATGCAGCCGCGCGAGCTGTGGCGGTTGCGCAGCCGGCTGATCGGCATGGGCGGCGTGCAGTTCTTCATGACCGCGCTCGCCATTTTCGCCATCGCCCTTGTCGCCGGCATCGCCTGGCAATCGGCGCTGATCACCGGCATGGCGCTCGCCCTTTCCTCAACCGCCATCGTGCTGCAGATCATGGCCGAGCGCGCGATCACCCAGACCGATACCGGCCGCTCGACTTTTTCGGTCTTGCTGTTCCAGGACATCGCCGTCATCCCCATTCTCGCCCTCATCCCGCTCCTTGCCCTGTCGGACCTGCATCCGGCGATCCTGGCCGCCGAAGGCCGCTTCGCCAGCGCCGCCGCCGAGGAACCGGGCTGGATGCTGGCGCTCAGGACGCTTGTGGGTTTCCTCGGCATGTATCTGGCCGGCCGCTACATTCTACGGCCGGTCATGAGCCTTGTCGCCCGCCTGGGCATTCGCGAAATCTTCACCGCCCTGGCCCTGTTCGTCGTTGTCGGGTCGGCGCTGCTGATGGAATGGATGGGGCTCGCGCACGCCCTCGGTGCCTTCTTTGCCGGCGTCGTTTTGGCCGACAGCGAATACCGGCACGAGCTCGAAAGCGACATCGAACCGTTCAAGGGGCTGCTGCTCGGCCTGTTCTTCATCTCGGTCGGCATGTCGATCGAGTTCTCGGTGCTGATGCAGGCGCCCCTGATCGTCGTCGAGATCGTTCTCGGCCTGGTCGTGGTCAAATTCGCCGTGCTTTATGCCATCGGCTCGGCGTTCAGGCTGCACCTGACCGACCGGTTCCTGTTCGCCACCCTGCTCGCCCAAGGCGGCGAGTTCGCCTTTGTTCTGTTCCAGGTCGCCCATGCCTCGGGGGCGCTGGCCAAGCCGGTCGCCGACATCCTCAATGTCAGCGTCGCCCTTTCCATGGCCATGACGCCGGTGCTGCTGCTCGCCTTCGAGCGCTTCGTCGCCCCGCGCCTCTCCCCCGCCAAATCCGAAGCAGACCTGCCCGATATCGACGGCCACGCCGAAAAGGTGCTGGTGCTCGGCTACGGCCGGTTCGGCCAGATCATTGCCCGCCTGCTGCACGCCCAGGGCTTCGAGACGACCCTGATCGACCACGATCCGGCCAAGGGCGCTCTGCTTGGGCGCTTTGGTTGGAAGGTGTTCTATGGCGATGTCGGGCGGCTCGATCTGTTGCGCGCCGCTGGCGCCGAGGATGCGCGACTGATTGTCGTCACCATCAAGGACCGCGAAAAGAGCATCGAGATCTGCCGGATGATCCAGCGCCACTTCCCAAAGGCCAGGATCTACGCCCGCGCCTATGACCGCGTGCATGCCTATGAGCTCATGGATCTCGGCGTCGACGGCTTCGAGCGCGAAACCTTCCGATCTTCGCTGGCCCTGGCCGCCAAGGTCTTGGTGGGCCTCGGCTATTCAGCCCATGGCGCCCAGCGCGTCGCCAAATCCTTCGAATGGCACGACACGGAACTCCTGGAGAGTTCCCGGGCCTTGCGCAACGATGACGAGGCCTATGTCTCTTACATCAACGAGGCGCGCGAGACACTGCATTCGGTGATGCGGGTGGAGCGCGAGGAGCAGGAGCAGGTCGAGGCCGCGAGCTGGCCGGCCGAAGCCGACGACATTGACAAGGAAGCGCAGGCGCGATCTGAGTAGGCCGCTTTCAGGTCTTGAAGGATGTGCAGTGCCGTGCGGCGCGCAGCTTCCCTCCCCTCGATGGGGAGGGTGGGCCGGCGTCAGCCGGCTCGGGTGGGGTGGAGCCACGAACGCAGGCGCCGCAATCCCCCCAGGCTCACGACGGACTTAGCGAAGGGCTAAGTCCTGCTCGCCAACCCTCCCCACAAGAGGGAGGGAAGCATGTGGCACTGTCTTGTTTGGGTCCGAAGGCGCGCAGTCCTTGTCCATCCCGGCCTTTGGCGTTTCCCTCATGACAGATCCCGTCTTCTGGCTCGTCGCGGCACTCGCCGTCTTCATCGTCGCGCTGGCCAAATCGGGGCTTGTCGGCAGCCTTGGCGTTGCCGGCGTGCCGATCCTCACCCTCGTCATGGCACCGCGCGAAGCGGCGGGGGTTCTGTTGCCCCTGATGCTGATCATGGATTTGTTCGCAGTCTGGGCCTATCGGCGCGAGATAGACTGGGCCAATCTCGCGATCCTCGTGCCCGGCGCGCTGGCCGGCATCGCCTTGGGCTGGGCCATGTCTTCGATCGTTTCCGACGAAATGGTGCTGCTGGTGATCGGCATCATCTCCCTGCTCTTCATCCTCGATGCCGTCTTTCCCCTGCGCCGCAAAATCGTCGGCAAGCCGCCTTCCCGGCCCTGGGGGATATTTTGGGGCGGGATCGCCGGGTTCACCAGTTTCATTTCCCATTCGGGTGGCCCGCCCTTCCAGATCTACGTTCTGCCGCAGCGCCTGAAACCGGCCGTCTACGCGGCGACCTCGGCCTGGTGCTTTGCGATCATCAACGTCACCAAGCTTGTTCCCTATTACTTTTTGGGCCAGCTCTCGGTGGCCAGCCTTGAAATTTCGGTGCTTCTGGTACCGGTTGCCATCCTTGGCGTCCTGCTCGGCATCTATCTTGTGCGGCGCGTCTCCGTAGAGTTGTTCTACAAAATCGCCTATGTGCTTGTGTTTCTGTTGTCCTTGAAGCTCATCTACGATGGCACCGTCGGCGTGTTCGGACTTTAGGCGTCGTCTGAACGCCAACAAACGCTGGACCCGAATCCGCCTGCGCTTGCGGGATAGACTCACCAAACCGTGTCCAGCTTGCCCGAACGGCAGGCTTTGTGCGTGAGGCCATGAAAAAGGCCGCCGGGAGGGGCGGCCTTTTCCAAATACGCAAGCTGCTTACGCTTAGGCAGCGTCCTGTCGCTTCAAGCGTGCCAATTCGTCCTTGACTTCCAGTTTCTTTACCTTGAGCAGACGCAGGCGCTCGTCGTCGGCCGATGGGTGACGCAGCTCCTCTTCGATCATCCGCTCAAGTTCCATGTGTCGCCTCTCGAGTGCGGCAATATGGCCTTCTGTCGTCATGGCAACTCCTTTCGGCTGCTTTACGACGCTGATCGTCACAAAAAATACACCTGATGTCGATGCCCATTTCGTGCCCGGCGCAAAAGCCGCGTGAAACGAGGCGAATGAAGCGTTAAGATGGTCGCGATATGCCCGGCTCGGGGCGATTTGGCGGGGAATCATGTACAGCATCGATGAGGACTTGCGCGTAAGGCTCGGCACCGAGCTGGCGACAAAGCGGCAGGAACATGCCGATCTCGACGCTGCCATCCACGCCCTGACCACCTCAGGCGCCGCCGACCAGATGACGGTCCAGCGCCTCAAGAAGAAAAAACTCGGCCTCAAGGACCGAATCGTCGAACTCGAAAAAATCCTTCTGCCCGACATCATCGCCTGATGCCCCAGACCTTCCCGTCCCTCGCGATCCCTTATTCGCGCCTGTCCCGTTTGGGCTTCGGCGTCGCCGTGCTGATTCTCGGCTATGGCGGCGTCGGCATGGCGACCGGCCTGATCGCGATCGAGGAGAGTGGGCGCTTGCAGCAAATCTGGATCGGCATCGGTTTTCTGGCCTGCGCCCTGATCTGCGCTGTCCCGTTCGTCGTCTTGTTTCGCACTGGGTCGCGCCCGGTGCTCAGCGTCGATCCGACGGGCATCTGGGACCGGCGGCTGACCACGGCGCCGATCCCGTGGACGTCGATCGCGCGGATCGAGGGCATCGCGCCGGGATTCATGGAGCGGCTCGTCATGCCCGGCAGCAAGGCCGGCAAGATTCTGCTCCATATCGCACCCGATGCCTGGGACTCATTGCCGTTCGCCCACCGCCATGTTGCGTCGCTGCATGGCTGGCTTCTGGCCGGCCGCGGCAGGCTGCGCATCCTTCATGGCGCCCTCGACGCGCGCTTTCCGCTTCTCATGGACGCGCTCATCGCCGCCGAGGACGCGGCGCGCGCCGACCGACAAGCTGTTGGCGGCACATCGGCGGCGGTTCCAATTGCCGGCAAAACCATGCGATAAGCCCGTTATCGGTCGTCATTGAGGAACACGCCGTGCTCGATCCCCCACCCGTCGCCATCATCATGGGCAGCCAGTCGGACTGGCCGCATATGCGCTTCGCCGCCGAGACGCTCGACGCCCTCAAGATCGACTACGAGGCCCGCATCGTTTCGGCCCACCGCACCCCCGAGCGGCTCTACGATTTCGCCCGCTCCGCCCGCGACAACGGCTTCAAGGTGATCATCGCCTCGGCCGGAGGCGCGGCGCACCTGCCCGGCATGGTCGCGGCGATGACGCCCCTGCCCGTGCTCGGCGTGCCGGCCGAAACCCATGCCCTTGGCGGTGAGGATTCGCTTTTATCCATCGTCCAGATGCCGGCTGGCATTCCGGTCGGTACGCTGGCCATCGGCCGGGCCGGCGCCATCAACGCCGCGCTTCTGGCCGCCGCCATCCTCGCCCTCGACAACGAAGACGTCGCCGAGGCGCTCGACGAGTTCCGCCGCCTGCAGACGGCGTCGGTTCCCGACTTCCCGGTGGACGATGACTGAAAGCCATTTCCGGCCGATCGGCACGCGCATCGGCATTCTCGGCGGCGGTCAACTGGCCCGCATGTTGTCGCTGGCGGCTTCGCGCCTCGGCATGAAGACCCACATCTTTTGCCCCGATCCGCTGAGCCCCGCCTTCGAGGTGACGCCGCACCGGACCGTCGCCGACTACGAGGACCGCGACGCCCTCGCCCGCTTCGCCGCCGAAGTCGACATCGTCACCTACGAATTCGAGAACGTGCCGCTCGCAACCGCCGCATTTCTTGCCGGACTGCGTCCGCTCATGCCCAATGCCCGCGCCCTCGCCGTGGCGCAGGACCGGCTCGCCGAAAAACGCTTCCTTGCCGATGCCGGCATCGCCATCGCCCCCTTCGCCCCGGTCGGCTCGCTCGGCGATTTCGAGGCGGCGCTCGGCGAGATCGGCATTCCTTGCGTGCTCAAGACGACCCGGCTCGGCTATGACGGCAAGGGCCAGCGCATGATCAGGTCCGGGGCCGACGCCATGCCGGCTTATGCCGACCTCGGCGGCACCGATCTGGTGCTCGAGCGCCTTGTGCCGTTCGAGCGCGAGATTTCCGTGGTCGTCGCCCGCGCCGGCACTGGCGAGACCCGTGCTTTCGATCCGGCCGAGAACGTTCATCGCGACCATATGCTGTTCACCTCGACCGTGCCGGCCGGCATTTCCGAGACAGTCGCCGAAAAGGCCCGCATCATCGCCGCCGACATCGCCGAGGTGCTCGACTTTGTCGGCGTTCTCGGTGTCGAATTCTTCGTGGCGACCGACACCACCAGCCCTGCGCTCCTAGTCAATGAGATCGCCCCGCGCGTCCACAATTCCGGCCACTGGACCGAGGCGGTGTGCCTGACCGATCAGTTCGAGCAGCATATCCGCGCCATTTGCGGCTGGCCGCTCGGCGATCCGGCGCGCATGGCCGACGTTCGCATGGTCAACCTCGTCGGCGACGAGATCGAGGCGGTCGCCGACATGCTGGAACCCGGCGACGCGCCGCATGTCTACGGAAAAAGCCAGCCGCGACCAGGCCGGAAAATGGGTCATCTCAACAGGGTCACGCTCAGGCGCTGAGTCCGGGCAAGGTTTTGTCATTTCGGCAAATTGCCGCGTTGGAGACGGTGGACAAAGCACCCGGCTTTTGCTATTGACCCGCCCCAAGATGCTGGTTTGCGCCGGCAGCGGCGGGTTTGCATACCCACCGCCACGGTTCTGCAACAATTCAGAGATGCTGAGAAAGGGCGGTTGACCTTTGCAAGTAGTCGTTCGCGATAACAATGTCGATCAGGCGCTTCGTGCGCTCAAGAAGAAGCTTCAGCGCGAAGGCGTTTTCCGCGAAATGAAGCTGCGCAACTACTACGAGAAGCCGTCCGAGAAGAAGGCGAGGCAGAAGGCCGAGGCCGTTCGCCGCGCTCGCAAGCTGGCGCGCAAGAAGGCCCAGCGCGAAGGCCTGGTGGCGGCGCCGACCCGCTAGGCGATGTCGCGTTTTGATTAAATCAAAACGCATGACCTCAGTCCTTGAATGGTCGCAGGTCCAGCAGCAAAACTGGTATCCGGTTTTGTCGGGCATGCTCTGGGCGGACAAGAGCGATTGTGGTTCGATGCGCCGCCCTTTCGGGCGGTGTTTGTGTTTGGGGCGGGGCGACGGGCGTATCTCTCCGCGCCGTTTGCGGGAGCGGAGTGGTGCCAATCGTCCGGCGCTGAAAAGGCCCAGCCGGCTTCTGCAGCCTTTTGCCGCCACCGGGCGTTCTTCTTTTCGCCACGCGTTTTGTGCAGGTTCCGATGCATCGGAACCGAAAAGCCGAATCACCAGGAGGACTGAACCATGAAATCCACCATCGTCGGCACCCTTGCCGCGCTTGCCCTTTTCGCCACCGCCATGCCTGCGGCCGCCGCGCAGCCGAGCGTGCAGGTCGGCCGCCTCAGCTGCGAGGTCGCCGGCGGCATCGGCCTGATCGTCGGTTCGCAGAAGGCGGTGTCCTGTACCTTCCACCGCGCCAATGGCGACACCGAAACCTATTCGGGCGAGATCACCCGCATCGGGCTCGACATCGGCAAGACCGACCGCACCCGCATCGAATGGCTGGTCTTTGCCGCGACGGACACGAGCTACACCTCGGGCGCTCTCGGCGGGAAGTATGTCGGCGCCAGCGGCGAGGCAACTCTCGGCGTCGGCCTCGGTGGCAACGTCCTTGTCGGCGGGCTCGACAGGTCCTTCGCCCTGCAGCCCTTCAGCGTGCAGGCCCAGACCGGCCTGAGCCTGGCCGCCGGCCTTGCCGAACTGACGCTGCGCTAGGACACTTCCTCCGCCCTCGCGTCATTGCGAGGAGCAACGCGACGAAGCAATCCAGAAGGCCATGCGCGCTTGCGCCTGAACCCTTCTGGATTGCCGCGCGCCTTGCGGCGCTCGCAATGACGGGCTCGCGAAAGTCCGGCTAGACTATTTCAGGTTTTAAGAGAAGCGGGCGCCTTGCACCTCTCCCTTGAGGAAGAGGTGCAAGCAGCACCCGCTTCATAAAAACATAAAATGCTCCAAAACCTTACGCCGCCTCGGCCAGTGCCGCCTCGAAGGCCTGGTCGAAGACGTCTTGCGGCTGGGCGCCGGAAAAGGCGAACCTGCCGGCGATGATGAAGAACGGTACGCCGCCGATGCCCTGTTGCGTCGCCTCTCGCGCCGCAATGGCGATCTGTTCGTGGATTTCGGCGCTGCCGGCGACGGCCCGCGCTTCCTCCGGCGAAAAGCCGAACCGGGTCGCGATGTCGACCAGGACCTCGGGATCGGCGATGTTGCGCGCCTCGAGATAATTGGCCCGCCCCAGCGCCACGGCCAGCTCGTGCTGGATGCCCTTTATGTCGGCGGCGGCGATCAGCGCCAGTGCCGGCTGGCTCCAGTGGCGCAGTTTCTGCTTGCGCATGTCGAGATCGAGCCCGGCCGATTTCGCCTCTTGCTCCAGCCGGTCCCAGGCGTCGAAGGGCGGCCGGCCGTATTTGCGCGTCAGCATCTCGACCACGTCCTCGCCCTCGGGACTGGCGGACGGATCGAGCAGGAAGGGGTGATGGACGACCTCGACCACCGCCCGGTCGCCGAGCGCCGCGATGGCGTTGTCGAGCCGCCTCAATCCGACAAGGCACCACGGACAGGCCGGGTCGTCGAAAACGTCAACTCTCAGTTCGTGCATGTACAATTCGCCTGACAAAGGTGTCATTCGGGAGCCGGCACCCTAGCAGCGGCCGACCGCCGGCACACCCCAGTCTCGCGATCGTGACCGAAGCCGCGAGGACACAGGCGACCGGCGCCACCAGACCAGGGCAGGGACGCCGACGACGGGCAGCGACCAGGTGGCGTTGGCGCGCAGAAAAGGCAGGCCCAGCACCAGCATCGCGCCGGCGCCGAACAAGACGGCATTGCCCATCGGGCAGATCATGGCGGCGATCCACAGGCGCGTGCGATCCATATCCGTCTCCTTTCGGAAGATTCGCACCTGCAACGCCGCCGCGCGGGCGCTGGTTCCGCCGCGACCGCTCAGCCGGCGGTCTTGCCGGCGATATTGACCATCCAGTCGACGCCGAACCTGTCGGTCACCATGCCGAACTCGTCGCCCCAGGGCGCCGTGGCGAGCGGCATGGCAATTGTTCCACCGGCGGCGAGCCCGTCCCAGTAGCGATGCAGTTCCTCTCCGTCCTCGAACGGTCCGCTGAGCGACACCGAAAAGCCTGCCGACGGCCGGTAGTCCACATGGTCCGGTATGTCGCCGCCCATGAGCACGAGCCCGCCGGGCGTCTTGAGCATGGCGTGCATGATGCGGTCGCGCGTGGCGCTGCCCTCGGCGGGGTTGAAATCGCCGTAGGTGCTGACGGTCAGCTCGCCGCCCAACACCTGATGGTAAAAGGTCATGGCGTCGCGGGCGACATCCTTGAAATGCAGATAGGGATTGAGAACGACGCTCATGGCGATCCTCCTTTGGGGCCGCATAGAGGAGCATCGGCGCGCCGGAGCCGCAATGTGCATTCGCCCGCCGAGCTGCCGCCCGGCGCGCACAACTTCGTGAAACGGGTCCGTCGTTTCGACGCCGCGACATGACGGATGTCAAGGCGAAGCGCCGGGCAATGCCGCACAAGCCATTCCGCCGTCTCCGTTCGTCGCGACAAAGCCCTGCCGCGCCAACAGGTCACGTCAAAATGCCGATAATACATCTTGACTGTCGGCCCGGTGCGTTGTGTCTCTGCATCGCGCCGAGCTCTTGTGGAGTGTCCGTGACAGTCTTAGGCCGAAAGGACACGGCAGGAACGTACTGACGAGGTGCCGGGGAAGGCATTTTCCTGCCGGCCCGAATGAAGCGGGTACGCGCGCCCCCCCCTGCGCGGTACCGTAAAACGACGAGGCAATCATGGCTCTAACTATCGGGATACCGAGGGAAACATTCCCCGGCGAACGCCGCGTAGCGACCGTTCCCGAAATTGTGGAAAAACTGATCAAGCTCGGCTTCGAGGTTTCGGTCGAAACCAAGGCCGGCGACGACGCCAATTTCTCCGACCAGGACTACAAGGCCGCCGGGGCATCCGTTTCCCGCACGGCGGCGGCCCTCTACAAGAAGTCGGACATCGTCCTCAAGGTGCGCGCGCCCGCGATGGAAGAGGTGCCGCTCTTGAAGGAAGGCACGGTGCTCATCTCCTTTGTCTGGCCGGCCCAAAACCCGGATCTGATGACAGCCCTGGCGGCGCAGAAGGTTACGGTTCTGGCCATCGACTCGCTGCCGCGCCAGCTTTCCCGCGCCCAGAAGATGGACGCCCTGACCTCGATGGCCGGCATTGTCGGCTACCGTGCCGTGGTCGAGGCCGCCAATGAATTCGACCGGTTCTTCGCCGGCCAGATCACCGCCGCCGGCAAGGTCCCGCCGGCCAAGGTGTTCATCGCCGGTGCCGGCGTTGCCGGGCTTGCCGCCATCGGTACGGCGGTGGGCCTCGGTGCCATCGTGCGCGCCAACGACACCCGCGCCGAGGTTGCCGACCAGGTCACCTCGATGGGCGGCGAATTCGTCAAGGTCGACTATGAGGAAGAAGGCTCGGGCGGCGGCGGCTATGCCAAGGTCATGTCCGAGGGCTTCCAGAAGGCCCAGCGCGAGATGTATGCCAAGCAGGCCGCCGACGTCGACATCATCATCACCACGGCCCTCATTCCCGGCAAGCCGGCCCCGAAACTCATCACCGCCGACATGGTCAAGTCGATGAAACCGGGTTCGGTCATCGTCGATCTCGCCGCCGAACAGGGCGGCAATTGCGAACTGACCGAGCCGGACAAGGCCGTAGTCAAGCACGGCGTCACCATCATCGGCTATACTGACCTGCCGAGCCGCCTCAGCCGCCAGGCTTCGACGCTCTACGCCACGAACCTGTTGCGCGTCGTCGAGGAGCTGAGCCCGCAAAAGGACGGCACGATCAACGTCAACATGGAAGACGACGCCATCCGCGGCCTGACGGTCATCAATCTGGGCGACGTCACCTGGCCGCCACCGCCACTCAACCTGCCGGCGCCCAAACCAGCCACCGCGCCGGCCGCCGCACTGCCCAAGAAGGAAGAAAAGAAATCCTCCGGCATCGGCATGGCGATCATGGCATTTGTCGGCGCGGCGCTTGTCGCCTTCGTCGGACTCTACGCGCCGCCGGCCTTCATCGGGCATTTCACCGTTTTCGTGCTGGCGGTGTTTGTCGGCTACATGGTCGTGTGGAACGTCACCCCGGCACTGCATACCCCGCTGATGAGCGTGACCAACGCCATCTCTTCGATCATTGCCATCGGCGCCCTCATCCAGATCGCGCCACAGGTCGAGATCGGCACCGTCCGTGCGGATGCACTCATTCTCGGCATCGCCGTCATCGGCATCGCACTGACATCGATCAACATGTTCGGCGGCTTCGCGGTGACGCGGCGCATGCTGATGATGTTCCGCAAGTAGGAGACCGTTCAAAATGCTACCTGCAACCTTGACGACGGTCGCCTACATCATCGCGATCATCCTGTTCATCCTCTCACTCGGCGGCCTTTCCAACCCGGAAACCTCCCGCCGCGGCAACTGGTTCGGCGTCACCGGCATGGCGATTGCCGTGCTGGCGACCATTTTCGGCTCCCGCATCGTCGATGTCGGCGGCGGCAATTCTGAGACCTGGCAGCTCGTGCTGCCGGCCGGGCTTCCCTGGGTCATCGGCGCTATGATCGTCGGCGGCGGCATCGGCCTTTACGCCGCCCGCGTCGTCAAGATGACGCAGATGCCCGAGCTGGTGGCGATCATGCACTCGCTGGTCGGCTTCGCCGCCTGCGCCATCGGCTTTGCCAGCTTCATCGACACCTCGATCACCTTCGCGGGCTCCGAGCACGTCATCCATCTCGGCGAGATTTATATCGGCATCCTGATCGGTGCCGTGACCTTCTCGGGTTCGGTGATCGCCTTCGGCAAGCTTTCCGGCAAGATCAGCGGCAAGCCGATGCTTTTGCCGGCCCGCCACTGGATCAACCTCGCCGCTCTTGTGCTCGTCGTCTGGTTCTTCTTCCAGTTCGTCGGCACTGCCGGCATCCACGACCAGGGCGGGGCGATTGCCGCCGGCTGGCTGCCGCTGATCGTCATGACGATCCTGGCACTGCTGTTCGGCGTTCACATGGTGATGGCCATCGGCGGCGCCGACATGCCCGTCGTCGTCTCGATGCTCAACTCCTATTCGGGCTGGGCCGCGGCCGCGACCGGCTTCATGCTCGGCAACGACCTGCTGATCGTCGTCGGCGCTCTGGTCGGCTCCTCGGGCGCGATCCTTTCCTACATCATGTGCAAGGCGATGAACCGCCACTTCCTCTCGGTCATCGCCGGCGGCTTCGGCACGGGCGAAGGCAAGGCTCCCGTCGCGGGCGCCGAGCCGGCTGGCGAGGTCACGCCGATTTCGTCGCTCGAAACGGCGGAACTTTTGAAGGACGCCAAGTCCGTCATCATCGTGCCGGGCTACGGCATGGCGGTGGCGCAGGCCCAGCACACGGTCAACGAGATCACCCAGCTGCTCAGAGCCAAGGGCACCAATGTCCGCTTCGCCATCCATCCGGTCGCCGGCCGCATGCCGGGGCACATGAACGTGCTCCTCGCCGAGGCCAAGGTCCCCTACGACATCGTTCTGGAAATGGACGAGATCAACGAGGACTTCCCCGCGACCGATGTCGTGATGGTGATCGGCGCCAACGACATCGTCAATCCGGCGGCCGAGGACGACCCGACGAGCCCAATCGCCGGCATGCCGGTATGCCAGGTCTGGAAGGCCAAGACCTCGATCGTCATGAAGCGCTCGATGGCTTCCGGCTATGCCGGCGTCGACAATCCGCTGTTCTACAAGGAGAACAACCGGATGCTGTTCGGCGACGCCAAGAAGATGCTCGACGAGGTGCTGACGGCACTGAATTCGTAGCCGGGAGAGGCAAGGGGCCGGAGGTGTCCGGCTCTTTTCCAATGCCGATTTGAGGAGCGGGCCACGGCCCGCTCTTTTCATTTCTTCGGCTTGCCCAGCATGTTGGCGCCGATACCGGCCGGCACCGAGACGACCAGAAGGAAAAGCCCGAGCCAGAAATTGCCCGCGATGATGAAGGCATAGAGCGCCGCCGCGCCGATCACCATGGCGGTGATCGAGAATTTCAGCATGGCGATGAAGAACGCGAATGTCTGCTCATGCGCGGCGTAGTCCATAATGTCTTTCGTCTTGGCCATTGATCCCCCTGCCAATTGTAGCGTTGCGGCGAGGCAAAGCTTTTAGCCGCAGGCGAAAGGAAGCTCAAGACGGCTGCGTCGCTTCCAGTTCGTCGATCAGGCCCTCGATCATCGACAATCCGAGGTTCCAGAAATCCGGATCGGCGGCATCGAGCCCGAAGGGCTTCAATAGCTCGGAATGATGCCTCGAACCGCCGGCCTTCAGGAGTTCGAAATACTTGTCCTCGAACCCGTCGGCGGCGTCCATGTAGCGCTGGTAGAGCGAATTCACCAGGCAATCGCCAAAGGCATAGGCGTAGACATAGAAGGGCGAATGGATGAAGTGCGGGATATAGGCCCAGAAGATGTCGTAGCCCTCGTTGAGCGTGATCGCCGGACCAAGACTTTCGGCCGAGACCTCGAGCCACATCCTGTTGAGATCCTCGGTCTTCAATTCGCCTTCGCGCCGCGCCGTATGGACCTTGCGCTCGAAGGAATAGAACGAAATCTGCCTCACCACGGTGTTGAGCATGTCCTCGACCTTCTGGCTGAGGAGCGCGAAGCGCGTCTTCGGGTCCGTGGCGCTGGCGAGCAGCGAGCGGAAGGTCAGCATCTCGCCGAAAACGCTCGCCGTCTCGGCCAGCGTCAGCGGCGTCGAGGCCAATAGCGGCCCCTGCGCCGCCGCGAGGCGCTGATGGACGCCGTGGCCGAGTTCGTGGGCGAGGGTCATGACGTCGCGCGCCTTGCCCATGTAGTTGAGCATCAAATAGGGATGGGCGCTCGGCACCGTCGGATGGGCGAAGGCGCCCGGCCCCTTGCCGTCCCGGACCGGCGCGTCGATCCAGCCATTGGCAAAGAACGGCTTGGCGAGATCGACCAGTTGCGGCGAGAACTTGCCATAGGCATCAAGAACGATGTCCTGCGCCATGGCCCAGTCGAAGACGCGGTCGTCCGAACTCGGCAGCGGCGCATTGCGGTCCCAGGCGTTGAGCCTGTCCTTTTTGAACCATTTTGCCTTCATGGCGTAGTAGCGGTGGGACAGGCGCGGATAGGCGGCCCGGACCGCCGTTTCGAGCGCATCGACCACCTCGCGCTCGACCGAATTGGCCAAGTGCCGGCTGCCGGCCACGTCCTTGAAGCCGCGCCAGCGGTCGGAGATTTCCTTGTCCTTGCTAAGAACGTTGGTGATCTGGGTAAACAGGCGCTTGTTGTCGTAGAGCACCTTGGACAGCGCCCCGAACGCCGCCTCGCGCTTTTTCTCGTCCTTGCCGCTCAAAAGGGTCAGCGTCGGTTCGAGCCCCAGCACCTCGCCGTCCACCTCGAACTTGAGGCTCGACATGGTCTCGTCGAACAGGCGATTCCAGGCGGCGCGGCCGGTCTGGGCCTTGTCGTGGAACACTTCCTCGACCCGGTCCTCAAGCTGGTAGGGCTTGGCCTTGCGCAATTCGGCGAACCAGGTGCGGTAGCGCGAAAGGCCCGGTTCGGTCGCGATCGCCGTGTCGAGTACCGCGTCGTCGATGCGGTTCATTTCGAGCGTGAAGAACAGCGTCTTGGTCGACAGGCGCGTCAGCGCGTCCTGGGTGTCGCCCAACAGCTTGGCGCGGTCCGGATCGGCGGTGTTCTGCACGTAGTTGAGATAGACGAACGAGGCGATGCGGCCTTCGAGATCGCCTAGCGCCTCGTAGTCCGCAAGCGTCCGGATCAGCCCGCCGGAACGGGCCAATGCGTCGAGCTTGCCCCTGTAATTCGCCTCGAAGGCGGTGGCGTCGGCATCGGCCTTTTCGAACGCCATCGTGAATTCCGGCGAATCGGCACCGGGAAACAGGTCGGCGAGATTCCATTCCGGCATGTCGCCGAACGGCTTTTTCTCCGAGGACGCCGGGCTATCGGCGGTCAATGGTGCGCGCACCGGAACGAGCATGGACAAACTCCAAAATCGACAGGAAAGCAAAGGAAGCGGCTAACATAGGCACTTGCCCGGCCGCTGCAAAGGGCGCCGACAAATCGACTAAGACCCGATCCTCAGCATTAAAGCCCTGTTAAGGGCCCTCCCCTACCCTGCCTCATAACGGCACACGCGAGTCGTGCGGTCCTGAATTTACAAATATAAACAAAAGATTGCCGGCGCCCCCAGTATGGCCAAAGTGCTTGTCGTCGATGACGATCCAGTCCAGCTTCGCCTGACCTCCGAGGTCGCCAGAAAGGCGGGGTTCGACGTCGTCACCGCTGCGGGCGGCGCCGAGGCTTTGAGCATCCTGGCCGGCGGCAGCGCCGTCGGCGCCATGGTACTCGACCTCGTCATGCCCGATCTCGACGGGCTGGGCGTGCTCGAAGCCATGCAGGCGCGCGACATTTCGATTCCGGTGATCGTCCAGACGGCGAAATCCTCGCTCGACACCGTGATTTCAGCCATGCGCCTCGGCGCGGCGGATTTCTTCGTCAAACCGGTGGCGCCCGAACGCCTGATCATTTCCTTGCGGAACGCCCTGCAGATCGGTGAACTCGAAACCGCGCTCAGGACCGAGCGCGCGCGCCTTCACGGCGAGTTCCGCATCTCCGACATCCTGACGCGCTCCCCGGCCATGGACCGCACTCTCGAATTGTGTCGCAAGGCGGCCAAGACCAATATTCCGGTCCTTATCGAGGGCGAGAGCGGCACCGGCAAGGAACTGATCGCCCGCGCCATCCAAGGCTCCGGCGACCGCGCCGGCAAGTCCTTCATCGCCGTCAATTGCGGCGCCATTCCTGGCGATCTCGTCGAATCGGTGCTGTTCGGCCACGTCAAGGGCGCCTTCACCGGCGCCAGTGCCGATCATGCCGGCAAGTTCCAGGAAGCCCATGGCGGCACGCTGTTCCTCGACGAGATCGGCGAACTGCCGCAGGATGCCCAGGTCAAGCTGCTGCGCGCTCTTCAGGAAGGCGAGGTCGAGCCCGTCGGCGCGGCCAGGCCGGTCAAGGTCAATGTCCGCCTGATCTCGGCGACCAACCGCCGCCTGTTGAACATGGCGCGCGACGGCAGCTTCCGCGAGGATCTCTACTATCGGCTCAACGTCTTTCCGATCTTCGTGCCGCCGCTGCGCGAACGGCCCGAGGACATGGCGCTTCTGGCCGAGCATTTCCTCGCCCGCTTCGTCGCCGAGACCGGCAAGCGCCTCGCCGGCCTGTCGGGCGAAGCGCTCAGGCTGCTTTGTGCCTATGACTGGCCGGGCAATGTCCGCCAGCTCGAAAACGCCATTTACCGCGCCGTGGTACTCGCTGACGGCGAGCAGTTGCGCCCGGTCGATTTCCCGCAGATCGGCGCCCGCCGCGCCGGCCTCGATGAGATGAGGGCCCAGGTCCGACGCCTGCCGCTGCCCGACGGCCCGATCCGCATCGACGAGACGCCGCCAGCCCGCCGCATCGAAAGACCCGAGCCGAAGCCGCAGGCGTTCGACCGCTTCCTCGACCCCGAAGGCGACCTGCAGCCGCTCTCGGCCATCGAGCGCGATCTCATCCTGTTCGCCATCGAGCGCTGCGACGGCCGCATGACGCGCGTCGCCCGCGCCCTCGGCATCGGTCGCTCGACCCTTTACCGCAAGCTCAAGGAATACGGCATCGACAGCGAGGAAGACGTGGCCGCCTGACCCGCCTCCATCGATCGATCGAGGCGGCGCTCACTTTTTCGCGCCGGGCTTGGCGGTTGACCGCGAATACGGTTAGTACTTGCGTCAGATTTGCCTGATAGTCTTGTGCGTCGTTCTGGCAACGGGCAGAGACCGTGATGACGGGGTTGGGGTGCCTATGAAGCGATTCGTTGTTGGTCTTGCGCTGGCGGCGTGCCTTGGTTCGCCCGCATTCGCCATTTCGCCGCAGACTGTCGAGATCGGCGGACAAACCGCCACCCGAATCGTCATCGCACCGCCGGAAACGGACCTCGCCCGCACCATCAAGCTCGGCCTCAAACAGGCCATGAGCGAGGCCGGCGGCGGCGCGACGTTCAACGACGCGCTCAAGCTTTATTATTTCTACGGCGCCCGCCATTTCGAGCCGCTCTGGCTCGATCAGCGTCACGACGGCGACATCGCCTGGTCGATGAACGCACAAAAGATCATGGAAGCCTTCTACAAGGCCGGCTATTCGGGCCTCGACCCGGACGACTATCTCGACCCGGCGTTCCAGACCGCACCGGATGCCGGCGATCCGATGAAGCTGGCCGCGCTCGAGACCATGTTTTCCGACGCGGCGTTGCGCTATGCCAGCCACCTGCATTCGGGCCGCATCGATCCCAAATCCGTCTCGTCGAGCATTTCGGCCGCCCCGCACCAGCTCGATGCCACCGAAACGCTGATGGCGCTCGCCGCCACCGACGATCCGGCCGCCTATTTCCAAAGCGTCGAGCCGCAGCACCGCGAGTACCAGGACCTCAAGCGCATCCTCATCGACTACACCGCCGGCCGCGTCGAACAGGCGGTTTCCATTCCCGATGGGCCGATGCTGCGCCCGGGCGGCAGCGACGAACGTTTGCCGCTGCTGCGCCAACGCCTGAAACTGCCCGCAATCGAGGACGACCCGTTCGCCTATGACGACGCCACGCTCGCCGCTGTCGAAGCCTTCCAGCAGTCGCTCGACCTTTTGGTCGACGGCATTGTCGGTCCGGCCACAGTCGCGGCCCTCAATGGCGGCGAAGCGACGTCCAGGGGCGACATCGTCGCCAATATGGAGCGCTGGCGCTGGATGCCGTCCGATCTCGGCGCCTACCACGTCTCGGTCAACATCCCCGAATTCCGCCTCGCCATCGTCGACGATGGCGCGGTGACGTTTACCACGCGGGTCGTGACCGGCAAACCGGTGCACATGACTCCGGTCTTTTCCGACGAGATCGAGACGGTCGTCGTCAACCCGTACTGGAACGTGCCGAGTTCGATCGCCGTCAACGAGATCGGCCCGATCCTGGCAAACAATCCCGGCTATATCGCCAACAACAACATGGAACTTTTGTCCGGCGGCAAGGTCGTCGACGCCTCGGCGGTCGACTGGTCGGCGACCAGTGTCAGGAATTTCTCGATCCGCCAGCGTCCTGGTGCCAGCAACGCCCTGGGATCGATCAAGTTCCTGTTCCCCAATTCCAACAATGTCTATTTGCACGACACCCCGTCCAAGTCGCTGTTCGAGCGCTCCTTCCGCGCCTATAGCCACGGCTGCGTGCGCGTGCAGAACCCCTGGGACTTCGCCGACGCCCTGTTGAGCCACGAGACCAAGGTGACGCTGGCCGGACTCGAATCCCAGCGCGGCGGCCGCGAGACGTGGAACTCGCTTGACCGGCACATCCCCGTGCACCTGATGTACTTCACCCTGCGCGCCGATGCGGACGGCACCATCCACTCCTATGGCGACGTCTACGGGCACAACCAGAAGCTCAAGGAACTGCTGGGCGTCTGAAACCGGGGCACACGCCCCGGGCAGTCCGCCATGCGCGCTCCGTGTGAGGCGCGCCATCGGCTAGAGCGTTAACGCATATAAACTTTTGCGCCTTGGTTCGGCCGCGTTTAGCGGCTATTTCCGACGCTGCCACGCCATGGGCTGTGTCGCGATCCCGGCCCGGGCTGGCGTTAGGACAAAAATAGCGTTAACAAATCCTCCAAGGGTTTGCTCCACTATAGTAGCTCCGGGTCAACCGGGGTAAATGGGCAGAGTAAAGCGTGCACAAGGGCAGGACACTCCGGACGAATATCGCTCGGCTAACAGCTTTGAGTCTGGCGCTGCTGCTGGCGCTGGCATTCGGTTTGTCGAGTGCCGAGGCGGCTGGCGGCACGCGAACGCTGACCTTTTATTACACCCACACCAAGGAAACCGGCACCTTCACCTTCCGCAAGGACGGCAGCTACGACAAGAAGGTGCTTGCCGATCTCAACCATTTCCTCAGGGACTGGCGCCGCAACGAGACGGCCAAGATGGACCCGGCCCTGTACGACCTCATCTGGGAGGTCTACCAGGACGTCGGAGCCACAAATCCGATCCATATCGTTTCCGCCTATCGCTCCCCGGCCACCAACGAGATGCTGCGCTCGAAATCGAGCGGTGTCGCCGAGAACTCGCGCCACACCCAGGGCATGGCCATGGATTTCTACATCCCCGGCATCCCGATCTCGACATTGCGCGAGGCGGCGATGAAGCGGCAGGTGGGCGGCGTCGGCTATTATCCGACCTCGGGCAGCCCCTTTGTCCATCTCGACACCGGCAATGTCCGCGCCTGGCCGCGCATGACCAAGGCCCAGCTCGTCAAGCTCTTCCCCGATGGCAAGACCCTGCACCTGCCCTCCGGCTCCGACACGCCGCTGTCGCAGCAAGGCTACCAGATCGCCAAGGCCGAATGGAGCAAGTGCCACACCATTCCTTGCTCGGCCAGCACGGCGACCAGCACCTATGCCGTGGCCTCGATCGACACCGACGCGCCCTCCGCCGGCAATGGCAAGACCTTGATGGACTGGCTGTTCGGCGGTGGCGAGGCCGATGAGGCCGCCCAGGACATCGCGCCTGCAGTCACCGCCGTTGCCGCCGCGCCGCCCGTGCCCGCCACGCGTCCGGCCGCTTTCTACGGCGCCGGCGACACCTTGCCCTTCGGCATCGGCAGCGATCCGCTGGCCATCGCCGCGACCGTCGCCGAGGCGCCCGTGCCCGAACAGCGCCCAGCCTGGCTCGAACGGCCGGCGATCGAGAACGAAGCCGTATTCACGGTGGCCTCGATCAACCCCGCCGCGCCGGTCGCCGCGCCCGAGCCGCAGCCGCTGCCGCCCGAACCCGGCCTGCCGCTGGCGCCGTTCATCGCCGCCTACGCCCCCGCCAACGCGCCCGAGCCGGATGCCCAGCGCGCCGTGGCCATGATCCTCGAGCGCCGCGCCGCCGAGACCGCGCCGTCGCCGGTGTTCAACACCACCACGCTCAAGGCCGGCGTCGCCGGCGCCGCGCCGAGATCGGCCATGCTGTCCGATCTGATCGACGGCACCATGCGCGCGATCGCCCAGCCTTCGTCCGCCGGTGCCGCCGCGGCCGATTTCGAGATGCGCGCCCCCGCCTTCATCGCGCCGGATCTCGACCACGTCGCCGACCTTCTGGTCGATCCGTCCTTCGTGTCATCCGACCGCTACGCCATCATCTTCGACCACACCGAGGCCGATTTCAGCCCGGCCACCGAACTCGGCGGCCACACGCCCAAGCTGACCATCGGCTCCGACCCCTCCTTCGGGCTCGGCTTCACCACCTTTGCCCGCCAGGCGCCGCTGCTCGTCGCCAGCCGCTGACCGCCGCCATTTCGTTGCGCCCGACCCTTGCAGTTCATGCTGAGGCCGCAATTGCGGTTACTTATCGGCCATCTTCTGCTAGAGCATGTTCAGGAAAAGCGGAGACCACTTTTCCGGTTCGAACATGCGACCACTCAGTGGCCTAGGTCATGTGTTTTGATTCCATCAAAACGTGACATGATCTAGGTCTCGCCCAAGCGAAAACCGTCACGACAAAAGCGCATACCGGATGGACGACGCACAGCCCGCAAAGCTTCTCGACACGCTGGACCTTCCCCAAGGACTTCGCGGCCTCGACCGCCAGCAATTGCGCCAGGTCGCCGACGAGCTGAGAACCGAACTCATCGAGGCCGTGTCGGTCACGGGCGGCCATCTCGGAGCCGGGCTCGGCGTCGTCGAATTGACCGTGGCGCTGCATTCGGTCTTCGACACGCCCAATGATCGGCTGATCTGGGACGTCGGCCACCAGGCCTATCCCCACAAGATGCTGACCGGGCGGCGCGACCGCATCCGCACCCTGAGGCAGAAGGACGGTCTTTCCGGTTTCACCCGCCGCGTCGAAAGCCCGTTCGATCCGTTCGGCGCCGGCCATTCCTCGACCTCGATCTCGGCCGGTCTCGGCATGGCCGTCGCCGCCGACATCAAGGGCGAGAAGCGCAACGTCATCGCCGTGATCGGCGACGGCGCCATGTCGGCCGGCATGGCCTATGAGGCGATGAACAATGCCGGCTCGATGAATGCGCGCCTGATCGTCATCCTCAACGACAACGACATGTCGATCGCCCCGCCGACCGGGGCACTGAGGGCCTATCTCGCCCGGCTGGTCTCGGGCCGAACCTATCGCGGCTTCCGGCGCACCGCCAAGACGATCGCCGACCGGCTTCCGCCCTTCCTCAGGCGCAAGGCCCGCCAGACCGAGGAATATACCCGCGCCTTCTTCACAGGCGGAACGCTGTTCGAGGAACTGGGCTTTTACTATGTCGGCCCCATCGACGGGCACAATCTCGACCACCTGCTGCCGGTCCTCCACAACATCCGCGAGACCGAGGGCGGACCGTTCCTGGTTCACGTCGTCACCCAGAAGGGCAAGGGCTACGGACCGGCCGAAGCTTCGGCGGACAAGTATCACGGCGTCTCCAAGTTCAACGTCGTCACCGGTGCCCAGGCCAAGCCGGTCTCCAACGCCCCGAGCTACACCTCGGTCTTTGCGCAAAGCCTTGTGTCCGAGGCCGAGCGCGACGACAGGATCGTTGCGGTCACCGCCGCCATGCCGGCCGGCACCGGGCTCGACACATTCGCCGAAATCTTCCCCAAGCGCTTTTTCGATGTCGGCATCGCCGAGCAGCACGCCGTGACGTTTTCGGCGGGTCTTGCCAGCGAGGGCCTGAAGCCGTTCTGCGCCATCTACTCGACCTTCCTGCAGCGCGCCTACGATCAGGTCGTTCACGACGTGGCGCTGCAAAACCTCCCGGTCCGCTTCGCCCTTGACCGCGCCGGCTTCGTCGGCGCCGACGGTCCGACCCATGCCGGCAATTACGACAACGCCTATCTCGGCACCGTGCCCAACATGGTGCTGATGGCCGCCAGTGACGAGGCCGAATTGCGCCACATGGTAGCGACCGCCGCCGCCTTCGATACCGGTCCCATCGCCTTCCGCTATCCGCGCGGCGACGGCGCCGGGGTCGACATGCCCGCCATCGGCACGCCGCTGGCGATCGGCAAGGGCCGGATGATCAGGCAGGGCAGCACCATCGCCATTCTCAGCTACGGCACCCGCCTCGCCGAGGCCGTTGCCGCCGCCGAGACGCTCGCCGGGCATGGGTTGTCGACCAGCGTCGCCGATGCCCGCTTCATGAAGCCGCTCGACACCGATCTCGTCCGCCAGCTGGCGCGCAACCACGCGGTGCTGCTGACGGTCGAGGAAGGCGGCTTGGGTGGCTTCGGCGCCCATGTCGCCAGCTTCCTCGCCCGCGAGGGCCTGATCGACGGCAGGCTGAAATTCCGCCCGCTCATG
>Ga0180009_10000320_pt1 | contig 68021 bp, 60 predicted proteins | sample OS_PC_MetaG_FD_123537 | JGI IMG/M metagenome (GOLD analysis project Ga0180009, IMG submission 123537) | Groundwater microbial communities from the Aspo Hard Rock Laboratory (HRL) deep subsurface site, Sweden - OS_PC_MetaG | ecosystem: Environmental > Aquatic > Deep subsurface > Groundwater... | reverse complement strand
CTACGACAACGGCCTTTGTAACCGAACTTGATATTTTCGCTTACACTGACAGTTCCTTCTCAACCGTTGTTTCCGGAGTTGGAACAGACGGAGGATTGCTTAGTACAAATCTTCTTGTCGCCGATAATGTGGATTGGGCTTCTTCGGCGACAGACTTAAATGTTTACGCGGAAACTTCAGCCGGCGCTTCTACAATCATTCAGGTTCCGGCAAGCCAGTCAAGATACTTTGAAGTAAGAGGAACAGTTGCCAATTCGGCAGCCGGAGCTTCAATCTCAACTCAACTTCAGGGTGATTCCAATTATCCATCGCTTGCTACCACATTTTTGTCTAACACCACGAATCTTGACGCTGACACGCACGATGACTTTATGTGGTCGCCGAACGCGACTACAACATCAGTGTTGTTGCACGCAGATTGGACAAACGGTTATGGAGTATCCGGTTTGCCGGGTTCAAACATGTCCGCGGAAGTATTGTCTCAATAAATCTAGTTTCTCCTGCCTAGCAGAGAGAGCTTGTGAACTAGTCCAAAAACCCCCTTTTCAGGGGGTTTTTGGTTTGCCCGCCCGCGCAACACTTGCGCTTGCATGGCGGGCAGGCTATAATTTTTTGTATGAGAAAAATTATCTTGGCATTATTTATTTTGATTATTGCCGGAGCGGCCGGCTATTATATTTATCACGATTTGAAAAACCCAAATGTTCGAAGTTCAACTTCCATCAATTTGGATGTGCCGGATTTGGACAGGCCGATAAATATGCTAGAAACACTGCCAGAAGACGCGCAAAAAATTGCTCGTGAAAAAATAGAAAAAATTACCGCTGATTTAAAAAACAACCAGGACTTATTCGCTTCGTGGCTGGAATTGGGGGTTTACAGAAAAATGATTGATGATTTTGAAGGAGCCAAAGAAGTTTGGGAATATGCCAGCTTGATAAGGCCGGAAAATTCAATTTCTTTTAATAATTTGGGCGATCTTTACGGCTATTATTTAAAAGACAACAAAAAGGCGGAAGAAAATTTTTTGAAAGCTCTTGAAAATGGTTCGGATAAAGTTTATATTTACCGCAACGCTTTTGATTTTTATTATTTAGTAATGAAAGACGAAGTAAGGGCAAAACAAATTTTAGAAAAAGGCATTGAGTTAAACCCAGAATCTTCGCAGGATTTGAAAAATTTGTTAGATGGTCTTTAATTAAAATAAGCACATTAAAAACAAGAAAAAAGGAGACGAAAATTGAGAGCAGAAAAAGAATTGTTTGACCCGACATTTTTTTATTATAAAAATCGCAAAATAAATGGTTTTTATGGGATAGAAATTTTCCCAGCCAGAAACATAATTGAAAATTTAGGTTTTTTGCGGGGCGATGGGGTTGTTGAGGTAATTGAGTCGCGCGGTGGTGTGATTTTTCACAAGGAAGACCATTTTAGAAGACTGTTTGCCGGCGTTGAAGAATTGGGATATTTTTTGCCAGGGATTACTGTTAATTTTGATGCCTTTAAGGTGTTTTTGAAAGAAAAAATTGACAGATTACTGAGAATTTATAAGGCGCGTTCTCGATCCATTATTCATATAATGGTAGTGGGCGGGAGCGCTTTAGACACTTTTACCCCGCTTAGCTCTTCGCTTTTTATTTTTACCTATCTTTTTAAAATTTTGAGGTTTAATGAAAAAGGAATATCAATTTTGCCGCTTGAACATCAGCGGGAATGGCCGGAAATAAAAACAATTAATTATCAGGCGGCCATAACAGCCTTAAGAAAAAATCCGGACATTGATTTGGATATGAAATACGACGAGGTTTTATACGGGACACATAAAATATTAGAAGCGTCCAAGGCTAATATTTCTATTGTTACCAAGGATGGCCGGATTTTGACGCCGGCGACCGGAATTTTAAAAGGCGTAACTAGAGAAATTGTTTTGCAACTAGCCAAAGAAATAGGTTGTGAGGCTCAGGAAAAAGAACTTTACTGGCGGGACGTTTTCAATGCCAGCGAAGTGTTTTTAACAAGCACAACTAAATTTATTAGGCCTGTTCGCAGGGTTGGTCCGAGAACATACCAGATTGGTCCGGTTTCAAAACGGTTGTGGTACGCTTTTATGAAATACAGAGAGCAGTATTATAAAAACAAGAAGACTTGATCTTTTTTAACAAGCGGTTATACTAAAAATATAGTCGCAGACAGGAGGTTCCGAGAGAAAACGGATTAAAATTCCTCCCAAGGCAACAAGAAAGAAGTATTTAAAATGCGGCTATTAATTAACAATAGTCGTTTTTAATTTTTAGAAGGGAATATGGTGTCAACAAAGGCAAAAAAGGAAGAAATTTTAAAAGAGCTAAAGCAAGAAACAAAAGATTCTGAAATTGTTGTTTTTGTCAATTTTCACGGTTTGGCCACTTCTTCTGCCCAGGAAGTAAGGAATTTGATGAGAGGGGCTGATGCTAGATATTTTGTTGCCAAGAAAACCTTAATAAAAAAAGCTTTTGAAGATTTTAAATTTTCCGGAGATATGCCGGAATTGGAAGGAGAAATTGCTTTAGTTTTTTGCAAAAAAGATATTGTTGCTCCCGTAAAATCGCTTTTTAATTTCAGCAAAAAACATAAAGAGATAGTTTTTGCAGGCGGTATTATGGACAAATTTTTTATCAGCGGAGCCGATGTTTCCCGGCTTGCGAAATTGCCATCAAGGGAAATATTATTGGCGCAATTTGTAAATATTATAAACGCGCCCAGACAGCAGATGGTCGGTGTGCTGCAGGCGCCGATAAGAGATTTTATTAGCGTGTTGAAACAAATAAATAAATAATATGTCAGATGAAAAAAAAGAAGTAAGCGTGCCGGAAAAATTCAAGAAACTTGTTGAAGAAGTGGAAAAGATGTCAGTTCTTGATTTGTCTGAGCTGGTCAAGGTTTTGGAAGAAAAATTCGGCGTCTCCCCGACGCCTTACGGGGTCGGGACTCCGACTTTGCCGGAGGCGAGCGTCGGAGCGGACGAAGAAAAGGGCCCGTCACTTAAAAATGTTGAATTAAAAGCGGCCGGCGAGCAAAAAATACAAGTTATAAAAGTAATAAAAGAAGTTTTAAATTTAGGGCTCAAAGAGGCCAAGGAATTTGTTGATGGCGCTCCCAAAATGGTAAAAGAAGGGATGAAGCAGGAAGAAGCTGAAGAATTGAAAAAGAAATTGGAAGAAGCCGGAGCTATTGTTGAAGTCAAATGAGCTCTATTCTCTCAAAACTTTTTGGTTCTGTCGACCGTCTTAAAATCATCCGTCTTTTTTTATTGAACGCGGAAGAAGTTTTTTTGCCGAAAAGCATAGTCAAGCGAGCCAAGGCCAGCCCGGCGTCGGTCAGGAGAGAAATAAATTTGTTGTCCGGCATCGGGTTTGTTCACAAAAAGAAATTCAGCCAGGATGGAAAGAAAAAAGAAGGATGGTGCACGGATTCTTCTTTTTTGCTGTTAGAGCCGCTTAAAGAATTGGTTTTGGATACGACTCCGCTGTCCAGGACAGAATTTTTGGGGAGATTGCGAAAGGCCGGACAAATAAAATTGGTTATTTTGTCCGGTATTTTCATTAAACATGAAGACAGCAGGGTGGACATTTTGGTGGTTGGAGACAAAATACGCAAGAACGCGCTGGAAAAGATTTTAAAAGAGGCCGAGGCGGAGATTGGCAAGGAGCTGGTATATGCGGTTTTTACAACAGACGATTTTGTTTATCGGCTGAATATTTACGATAAATTTATACGGGATATTCTTGATTATCCGCACCAGAAAATAATGAACAAACTGGGCATTTAGCTCAGCCGGCTAGAGCGTTGCATTCACATTGCAAAGGTCGCTGGTTCGAGTCCAGCAATGCCCATTTTGCGGGTTTAAAAGGGCTTAGGGTTTATCCACAGTTTGAGTAAAAAGCGCCTCAAAAATATGTTAATATATAGTAAGTCCGCTTTGGCGGAGGGTCGATTTGCTACTAATAAATTTTTGTATTTTAAAAATTTAATTTTATGGTAATACAAACTTGGAGTGAAGTTCTTTTGGTTTCTTTTCAGTCTCTTTGGATGGGCGTGATTGGTTTTGCCCCCAGATTTATTTTGGCGATAATCGTTTTTATTGTTGGCTGGATTGTTGCTTTTACCTTGGGGCGACTGGTTGCTCAAATTATCGGATTTTTGAAAATTGATAAAGTTTTGCGAAAAACCGGTATTGAAGAGCCGTTGGCGCGAAGCGGTTTGCGCCTTGATTCCGGGCTTTTTGTCGGAGGGCTTGTTAAGTGGTTTTTCTTGATTGTTTTTCTGGTTGCGTCAATTGATATTCTTGGGCTGGAACAGGTTAATTTTTTCTTGAGAGACGTTGTTCTCATGTATCTGCCTAATGTTATTGTTGCCGCGCTTATTTTATTGGCAGCAGCCCTTTTGGCCGACGCATTACAGAAAGTTCTGTTCAGTTCAGCCAAGGCAGTTCGCCTGGGCCCGGCCCATTTGCTTGGCGGGCTAGGAAAGTGGTCTATTTGGTTTTTTGCCATTTTAGCCGCTTTATATCAGCTGGGAATTGCCGGCGCGCTTATCCAAACGCTGTTTACTGGATTCGTGGCAATGCTTGCGATAGCCGGAGGTCTGGCTTTTGGTTTTGGCGGAAAAGAGGCGGCTGCGAAATTTATTGAAAAATTAAGAGGAGATATTTCAGAACGATAGGGTAAAAAGATATTTGACTTTTTCCACAACCCCTCCCGCAGCACTGCTGGAGGGGTTGACTTTTTTATGCCCGGGAATATAATAAAAATACTTAAATTATGTGTATAAAAAACCAAGTATTTAACAAAGGAAGCGGCGACTGATTTTTTGTTGCCATAAGCGCATTTATTTACGCCGCTTCCTTTGAAAAGCGGTTTTTTTAACGCAATTTTAAAAGAACTTTGAAAATTTAAAATAAAATAATAAAAACAAGTTGTATATAAGCAAGAGGGTAACACAATTAAGAGCGTATGGTGGATGCCTTGACTTGAAGAGGCGATGAAGGACGTGGCGTGGCTGCGATAAGCTTCGGGGAGGTGCCTAGCAACCTTTGATCCGGAGGTGTCCGAATGGGGAAACCCTGCGCGGCAAACCCGCGCAAGCGCTGTTTTACGGCGCGGCAAACCCGGGGAAGTAAAACATTCCAGTACCCGGAGGAAAAGAAACTAAAAAGAATTCTCCTAGTAGCGGCGAGCGAAAAGGGAAAAGCCCAAACCATTTTTTAACAAAGTGGGGTTGTAAGACATCAATATTTTTATAATTTACTCCGCTTCGGCGGGGTGAAAAAGAAGTTACAAAATATTTTGTTAGCTGAAGTTCGCTGGAAAGCAGAGCCAAAGAGGGTAATAGCCCCGTAAGCGAAAACAAAATATCTTCTTATTTGGTGATCTTGAGTACTTCGACACATGAATAGGTCGGGGGAATCAGGGAGGACTAACTCCCAAGGCTAAATACTCTTCAAGATCGATAGTGAACAAGTACCGTGAGGGAAAGGTGAAAAGCAGCCCGTTGAGGGCGATGAAATAGTACCTGAAACCATATGCTTACAAGGAGTCGGAGTCCCGCAGTAATGCGGGATGACGGCGTGCCTATTGAAGAATGAGCCAACGAGTTTCAGTATATAGCTGGTCTAATCCCGTTAAATGGGAGGAGGCATAGCGAAAGCGAGTGTGAATAGCGCGTTCCACTGTATTGTGGAGGCTTTGTACTGAAGACCCGAAGCCAGGTGAGCTTGCCATGACCAGGGTGAACCCCGCAGAAATGCGGGGGAAGGCCCGAACCGTTTAGCCGTGCAAGACTATCGGATGAGTTGTGGTAAGAAGTGAAAAGCTAATCGAACCTGGTAATAGCTGGTTCTCTCCGAAATAGCTTTAGGGCTAGCGTCTTATGTTCCCTTTGGGGGTAGAGCTACTGGAAGGTGCGAATAGGGGGAAACCTCGTCGCATCTACCAAACTCCGAATACCAAAGGTCCCCCGCAATCGCGGGGTAAAAAAATAAGGCAGTTAGGCCATGGGGGCGAAGCTCCATCGGCCGAAAGGGAAACAGCCCAGATCTCCATCTAAGGTCCCTAAGTTTTTACTAAGTGCACTTAAGGAGGTGAAATTTCTCTGACAGCGAGGAGGTTGGCTTAGAAGCAGCCACCCTTTAAAGAGTGCGTAACAGCTCACTCGTTAAGAGATTTTGCACCGCAAATAATCGGGGCTAAGTAAAACACCGAAGGTGAGAACCTCGCCTATGGCGGGGTGGTAGGAGAGCGTCCCACCCGCAGTGAAGCCCACGCCGTGAGGCGGGGTGGAGCTGGTGGGAGTGAAAATGTTGGCACAAGTAACCGCAATGCGGGTGAGATCCCCGCAGGCCGAAAGTCTAAGGATTCCTTGGCAATGGTGATCATCCAAGGGTTAGTCGGGCCTAAGGCAATGGCGAAAGCCGTAGCCGATGGACATACGGTTAATATTCCGTAACCTCCTCATTTTTCTGATGGAAGGACGGAGGAAATAAGCAGAAGCGCATTATTGGATTTGCGTTGCTGGCTTTAAGAAATGTTTCTTAGGAAAATCCGGGAAACTGATTTTAATATCAAATTTCGCAAGTCGGCAAAATCTTTATCTACGGAGAGAGAAATTTTTGTGAAGAGCCTTCCAAGAAAAGTTTCTAGGGTTAAAGATGAGGGGACCGTACCATAAACCGACACAGGTGGACAGGTCGAGAAGACCAAGGCCAACGAGTGAGTGCTCCTCAAGGAACTCGGCAAAACAGCGACCGTAACTTCGGAATAAGGTCTGCCCGACCCCCGCAAGGGGCTAGGGCCGCAGCGAAAGATCCCTGGCGACTGTTTATCAAAAACACAGCTCTCTGCGAACTCGTAAGAGGATGTATAGAGGGTGACGCCTGACCAATGCGGGAAGGTTAAATATTGCTGGTCCTCCGCAGTAATGCGGGAGGCTGGGCGGTATAAGCCCCCGTCAATGTCGGCCGTAACTATAAACAATTGACCGTTGTAGTTACGTTAAAAAATCTTGCTATATGCGGGGAAACCTGGGTCCGCGAGGAACGGACAAAAAAGTATCAATTGCTACTCATTCTGCGTCGACAGAAAAGTAACAAAGCAATTGTGCAGATAATCCGCAGGAAACTTCCTTAGATTAAATTCTATGGACGATTGGGTTAAAACCATTGATTCAAAATTCGGTTATTACATAGCTGGATTTACAGATGGAGAAGGAAGCTTTAATATTTCGATAAAGAAGAGAGAAGATTACAAAAATCAGTGGAAATTAACAGCTTCGTTTAATATTTCTCAAAGAGATCGCGTTATCTTGGCGTTAATTAAAAAAATACTAGGATGCGGGACCCTAAGAGAAAGATCGGATGGAGTTGTATATTATGAAGTGACGAATATAAAGTCGCTTCACGAAAGGATTGTTCCTTTCTTTAAGCGGTTCCGATTTCTTTCCGCGAATAAAAAAAGAAATTTCTTGATCTTCAAAAAAATCGTAGAAATAATGGCGCATAACGAACATTTGACAAAAGATGGGTTGCGAAAAGCTCTGCGATTAAGGGAAATTCTCAATGAAGGTCGAGGCAGGAAACGTAAATATCAATTATCAGATGTTTACAAGGAAGGATCCTCAGAGACTATACGCAAGACCCCGCAAAATGCGGGGAAGATATAGTCCGATCTCATAGGCGACTATGAGTTAACACAAATATTAAGAGAACGGTCCTAAGGTAGCGTAATTCCTTGTCTGGTAAATTCAGACGTGCACGAAAGGCGTAACGACTGGGGAACTGTCTCGAGGAGCAGCTCGGTGAAAATACAGTACCGGTGAAGATGCCGGTTACCTGCAGTTAGACGAAAAGACCCCGGGAGCTTTACTGCAGCTTGATATTGGGTTTAAGCTTTGAATGCGTAGCATAGGTGGGAGGCCTTGAAGCTCTGCTTTTGGGCAGGGTGGAGCCGCCAGTGAAATACCACTCTTTCAAGGTTTAAATTCTAACCTTTGCGGCAAAAACGCAAGGGGACAGTATCTGGTGGGCAGTTTTGCTGGGGCAGCATTCTCCTAAAAAGTAATGGAGAAGCCTATTAAGGTCGGCTAGGCGCGAGTGGAAACCGTGTCGATAGTGTAATGGCACAAGCCGGCTTAACTGCGAGACGTACATGTCAAGCAGATGCGAAAGCAGAGCATAGTGAACTGCTTGCTGGAATTAGACACTGCAAGCAATTAACGGATAAAAGTTACCCCGGGGATAACAGGCTGGTAGCGCCCGAGCGTCCATAGCGACGGCGCTGTTCGGCACCTCGATGTCGGCTCATCCTATCCTGGGGCTGGAGAAGGTCCCAAGGGTTTGGCTGTTCGCCAATTAAAAGGGTACGCGAGCTGGGTTTAGACCGTTTAGCACATAAATCATGAATTTGTGTTTTAAACTGTCTAAACCCGAGAAAGACATTAAACACGGCGGCCTTCCGCAGTAATGCGGAATGGAAAAATCGACTCATATCGATGGAGTCCTAATAGTTGAATTTTAACCTGTCATATGTTAGGATAATATCGAGGGAAGCTATAATTTTTTATGGTAAAGAAAATTAAACAAATTAATTGGGTTTATTTGGCGGGATTTCTTGATGGCGATGGTAGTATTTATGTAAGAATTAAACCAAATAACACTTATCGTTATGGATTTCAAATTGCTCCATCTGTGGTATTTTTTCAATCTGCAAAGGAAAAACAAAAAATTGAAAAATTGCAAAAAATTTATAAGATTGGTTATTTGCGAGACAGAAAAGATGGAATAACAGAATGGGTTATTGGAGACGAGAAATCAATACGTTTAATTATTGAAAATACGAGGAATTTTCTACATCTTAAACAAAAACAGGCTCAATTAATGCTAGAAGTTTTAGACAGAAAGAAACTAATTAAGACAGAAAAAGAATTTATTAAATTAGCCAAGAATGTAGATAGATTCAGAGAGTTGAATTATTCAAAAAAAAGAAAAAAATTATTAGCCCCGTAGAGACTACACGTCGATTGTCCCGTACAAATGCGGGATAGTGGTATAGTCCATGCACTTAGTAATAAGTGATAGCATGCGTGAGACAGGTTGGCCTCCTATCTACTGCAGGCGTCGATTCTTGAGGAGACTCTTTCCTAGTACGAGAGGACCGGAAAGAACTGACCTCTGGTGTACCAGTTGTTCCGCCAGGAGCATTGCTGGGTAGCTATGTCGGGAAAGGATAACCGCTGAAAGCATCTAAGCGGGAAGCCTACTCCAAGATTAGGAATCAATGGGTCCGTAGAAGATGACTACGTTGATAGGCTCAAAGTGTAAGTGCGGCAACGTATTTAGCTGAAGAGTACTAATGACCCGGTTACCCTCTTACTTATGTACAATTTGTTTTAAATTGAATTTTTAAATCCGGCGATTCGGCGCCATGGAAACACCTGATCTCATTCCGAACTCAGAAGTTAAGCATGGTAGCGGCGATGGTACTCGTAATGGGGAGAGTAGCTAGTCGCCGGTTCTAAGAATTTGATTTATTTTATGCGGGAGAGGAAGTTGCTGCCACACAACTGCGGCGTGTGAGCCACAAGCCAGGAAAGCTTGTGTATCCCGCTCCAAATTATAAAGCCCCCGAACGTAATCAGGGGGCTTTTTTTATTTCAGGTTATTGGATATAATGTTTTTATGATGGCTATTTTGGATTGGCGCGCGAAGAAAAAACTGCATTTTTTTCTGCTGGCCTTGATTGTCGTCGGCGGCGCCGTTTTATTTTTATTATATTTATCTTGGCCCAAAGCGACTTGCTCTGACGGCCGCCAAAACCAGCAGGAGGATGGAGTGGATTGCGGAGGTCCGTGTGTTCCGTGCGTCGTTAACCCAAAAGATGTCGTTGTTTTATGGTCAAGGGTATTCAAGACCAGTGAAGGAGTTTATGACGCGGCTGCTTTAGTGGAAAACCCCAATCTTTTTTACGGTCTCCCGTTTTTTAAATATACTTTCAAAATTTACGATTCTGACAATGTCCTTGTTGCCGTAAAGGAGGGTCAGACATTTTTAAATCCCCATGATAAATTTTTGATTTTTGCCAATGATATAAAAACGGGTCAAAGGCAGGCGGCGCGCTCTTTTGTGGAAATAGAAAATCTTTCCGTCTGGAAATATTTGGGCGAATCAAAATCAACTATTGTTATTTCTGAAAAAAGTTTTTCCAATACGCCTTTTCCGTTTTTGCGCGCCCGGCTTCTTAACCAGTCGCCTTTTTCAATAAAAGAAATTCAAGCGGCGGCAGTTTTATACGATGAGAATGAAAACGCGGTGGCGGTAAGTTCCACTAAATTAGATTTTATAGAAGCCGAAGGAAGCCAAGACGCGTTTTTTACCTGGTCTTATCCTTTTGCGGTTGAGCCTGTTTCTAATAAAATTTTTACAAGGGTGGATTTAACAAATTAATGAAGCAGTTTGATTGGACGCTGTTTGTTTCGCTTATCCCGCTTTTGGGAGCGGGATTAATTACAATGAGACCGTTTGTGGGCGAGGGAGGGGATTATTGTTTTAATCGTCAAATTGTTTGGATAGCCGTAAGTTTGTTTGTTTTTTTTGTTTTTAGCCGGGTTGATTGGCGTTTTTTGAAAACAAGCGGTTTGCTTCTGGTTTTATTTGTTTTTGCGCTGGTTGTTCTGGGTTTTTTACTGGTTTTTGGCAAGCTTGTGAGGGGATCGTCAAGCTGGCTGGATTTTTTCTTTTTTTCCATACAGCCGTCTGAACCCATTAAACTTTTATTGATTTTGATATTGGCGAAATATTTTAGCCGCCGGCATATAGATATCGCGAATTTCAAACATATTTTTGTGTCCGGTATTTACGCCGCCATTCCGGCCGCGCTGATAATTTTTCAGCCTGATTTTGGTTCGGCCGTTGTTTTTGTTTTAATTTGGCTCGGAATGGTAACGGTTTCCGGCATAAACAAGAAGCATCTCTTGCTGGTTTTGCTGGTGTTTGTTTTGCTTTTCGCGGCGAGTTGGTTTTTTGTTTTCAAGCCGTACCAGAAGGCCAGGATTATGACTTTTTTAAATCCGCTTGGCGATCCGCAGGGCGCCGGCTACAACGCTTTGCAATCAATGATAGCCGCCGGCTCCGGTCAGATTTGGGGGAAAGGAATCGGTTACGGCACGCAGAGCAGGTTAAATTTTTTGCCGGAACACAGGACGGATTTTATTTTTGCCGCTTTTGCCGAAGAGTGGGGTTTTGTCGGAGTTTTGATAATTTTTTCTTGTTTCGGTGTTTTAATATGGCGCATTTTAAGAAACGCTTATCTCGCCCAGTTTAATTTTGAAAAATTTTTCGCGATGGGGCTTTCAGTTTTTTTAATGGCTCATTTTGTTTTGCATATAGGAATGAATATTGGCGTTTTGCCAATCACCGGCCTTAGTATGCCGTTTTTGAGCTACGGCGGGTCGTATATGGTTACTATTTTTGCCGGTCTCGGCATTTTAATGGGGTTTAGAAAACATTCTCAAGGCGCGTTGCAGGAAAATACGCTCGTGGAATTTTTAGGAGCTTAAAAAGTAAAACCTTTTTTTGTTAGTTTTTGTTATATTTGGCGTGTGGAATAATTGGTTATATAGGCAAAAACAAAAACGCCATTGATGTGGCGATTAAGGGATTGGGGCAGTTAGAGTATCGCGGTTATGATTCAGCCGGTTTTGCTTTGATGAGCGAGGTTCAACCTCGCTCATTTAAAGTTTTTTGCGAGAAAACAATCGGACGGGTCAAAAATTTGGAAACAAAAATTGAAGGAAGAGATTTTTCTTCCAATTGTGTTATTGCTCACACGCGCTGGGCTACTCACGGCGTTCCTTCTGAAAAAAATGCCCACCCGCATTGTGATTGTGGAAAGAAAATTTTTATTGTTCATAATGGCATTATAGAAAACTATCAATTTTTAAAAACGGTTCTCCGGCGGGAGGGCCATAAATTTTCATCAGACACAGACACGGAAGTTTTGGCTCACCTTGTGGAGCGTTATTTGCAAAAAAATACTCTTCTTGAAGACGCGCTTATTCAGGCGTTGTGCCACGTGAAAGGCACTTTTGCCGTCGCCGTTATCAGCGCGCTGGATCCGAATAAAATTGTCGCCGCTCGCCGTTCGTCGCCGCTTATTATCGGGCTTGGAAACGGCGAGCATTTTTTAGCTTCCGATGCCTCGGCCTTGACGGAGTATACCAAAAAAGTGGTTTATTTGGACGATGACGAGGTCGCGGTTTTAACGCCGGATTCGTTTTTGTTTTGTGATTTTTCAAAAAAGGCCAGGCAGAAAAAAATTGATAAAATAGACTGGGACACGGAAAAAGCTCAAAAAGAGGGGTTCAAGCATTTTATGTTGAAAGAAATACATAATCAACCCGAGTCAATCAAAGATTCTTTAAGGGGCAGGCTTATAGAGAAAGAAGGCCGAGTTAAACTTGGCGGATTGGAAGTGCTGGGCAGGCAGGTAAAAAATATAGAGAGAATAATTATAACTGCTTGCGGCACTGCTTATTATGCCGGCATGCTGGGCAAATATATGTTTGAAAATTATGCCGGTATTCCGACAGAGGTTGAGTTGGCGTCGGAGTTTCGTTATCGCAATCCGGTTTTAAATAAAAGCACCGCGGTTTTGGCTGTTTCCCAGTCGGGGGAAACGGCGGACACGCTGGCAGCCATTAATCTTGCCAAACAAAAAGGAAATCTTGTGCTGGGGATAGTTAATACTGTCGGTTCTTCGGTTGCGCGCCTGACTGACGCCGGCGTGTATAATCATATCGGACCGGAAATTGGAGTCGCTTCCACCAAGGCGTTTACTTCGCAGGTCGCGATACTTGCTTTGTTTGCTCTGTTTTTGTCAAAGCGAAAATCGCAGGAAGCAATTAAAGCATTAAATCTTTTGCCGTTTCAAGTTAAGAAAATTTTAAAAAATGAAAAAGCAATTCAGCGACTGGCTCGTAAATATAATAAGTACGATAATTTTTTATATCTTGGCAGGAACTATAATTATCCCGCGGCGCTTGAGGGTGCCTTAAAGCTGAAAGAAATTTCCTACGCACATGCGGAAGGATACGCGGCCGGTGAAATGAAACATGGGCCAATCGCGCTTATAGATAAGAATTTTCCAACCCTCGCCATTGTGGGAAATCCGATTTCCCACACTTACCCCAAAATGATTTCTAGTCTCGAGGAAATAAAAGCCAGAAAGGGCCCGATAATAGCCATTGCCGCGGAGGGGGACGAGGATATTGCAAAAATCGCCGACGACGTAATTTATATTCCTAAAACAATTGAAATGCTTAATCCTGTTTTGGCCGCCGTGCCGCTTCAGCTTTTTGCTTATTATATGGCGGTTCTGCGCGGTTTTGATCCGGACAAACCTCGTAATCTTGCCAAATCGGTTACGGTTGAATAGTATCTGTGGGATATCCGATATCCCACAGATAGACTTTTCTTGAGTGAAAATACGTGTATAATGTTAACTAATGAAAAGGCCTAGATTTGCAAATGATTGTTTTTACCATGTTTATAATCGTGGCGTGGATAAACGCAAGGTTTTTCTTAATAATAAAGATTATCGAAGATTTTTTTACAGTATAAAAGATTTTAACGATAAAAATTCTTCTATTAATCTTTTTCGTAGAGTCAGCGTAAGCGGAAACACCATAGATGTGGGGAATCGGATATCCCACAAAATTGTAGACAGAGAGCCGCTTGTGGAAATTGTGTCTTTTTGTTTGATGCCAAACCATTTTCATTTTATTTTAAGACAAATAGAAGATTGGGGCGTTTCCAGGTTTATGCAAAAAATGGGAATTGGTTATACTAATTATTTTAATCAAAAATATGAACGAAACGGAGTTTTGTTTCAGGGCAAATTTAAAGCGGTTTTAATTGATAGAGATGCGTATTTAAATTATCTTAAGCAGTATGTTTATTTGAATCCTTTGGATATCATAGAGCCGGGCTGGAAAGAGGCTGGTCTAAAAAATTGGCGCAAGGCCAAGAAATTTTTGGAGTCATATAGGTGGACAGATTGCAAAGATTATAACGAGTATGATGAGTTTCTGGTGTCTTGCAAGAAGAAAGCCAGCTTTGGTGATATAAAAGAATATATTATTGATTAGGCGGTACTTGTGGGGAATCGGATATCCCACATAATGCTTTTTTGTATTGCCATTTTTGGATTTTTCGTTATTATATAAATCAATGGTTAAGACACGTTTTTTGGCGATATTTTTATTACTTTTGGGTTTTTTTGCCGCCTATTTTGATGCGGCAACGTTTTTGCCAGACAGCTTGAAAGGATTTTCGCCCGAAGTGCCTTTCAGGTTGGGACTGGATCTTCAGGGCGGCATCCATTTGGTTTATCGCGCCGACACGTCGGTTGTCGGCAAGGACGAAATAAATACCTCAATGTCCGGCCTTCGCGATGTTATTGAACGCCGAGTCAATTTGTTCGGCGTTACGGAACCGATCGTTCAAATTCAACAGCAGGGAGGAGAGAATCGGCTTATTGTGGAATTGCCGGGCATAAAAGATATAAGCGGGGCTGTTGCACTCATTGGGGAAACTCCATACTTGGAATTTAAAACCCAGCGGTTGCAAGAAGAAAGCGACGCGATTTTGGCAGATCAAAAAAACGGCCAGCGTTTGTACGAAGATCCCTATTTTATTGCTACGCAATTAACCGGCAGGTTTCTTAAAAAAGCATCTTTGAATTTTAATCAAACGACTTTTGAGCCGGAAATATCTTTGGAATTCACAAGTGAAGGCGGTGATCTTTTTGCCAAGATTACGAAAGAAAATGTTGGCAAGCCATTGGCGATTTATTTGGATGGCGCGCCTATCAGTGTTCCGAATGTTCGCGAAGAAATTACTGGCGGACATGCGCAAATCACCGGTCATTTTACTTCGGAAGAATCTAAGACTTTGGTTCAGCGGCTTAATTCCGGGGCTCTGCCTATCCCCATTGAACTTATTTCCCAGCAGAGCGTAGGCGCCTCGTTGGGCGAAGAAGTTTTGCATAAAAGTGTTTACGCCGGCGTGATAGGATTTTTGGCAGTGGCGCTTTTCTTGCTTTTTTGGTACAGATTTATAGGAGTCGCGGCTGTTTTGGCTTTGGCAATTTACGCTTCGGTAGTTTTAATGTTTTTTAAAATAATACCGGTTACATTAAGCGCCGCCGGCATCGCCGGGTTCATACTTTCAGTTGGGGTTGCTGTTGACGCCAATATTCTTATTTTTGACCGGATAAAAGAAGAATTGCGGGGAGGCAAAAATCTTGGTTCTGCTATTCCAGAAGGATTTGCCCGCGCATGGACTTCTATCAGGGATTCAAATATTTCTACACTCATCACGGCGATTATTCTTTTTTGGTTCGGGACAAGTATTGTAAAAGGGTTTGCCTTGACTCTTGGAACCGGTATTTTAATAAGTTTATTCTCCTCTTACACGGTGACAAGAACTTTTTTGGCGGCAGTGAATTTGAAGGGGGAAGGGAAATTATCAAAAATTTTATTGGGAATAAAATAATAAAATGATTAAGCATCGCAAAATATTTTATATAATTTCAGGAATATTGGTAGCGATTAGTTTGGCGGCTTTTATAATTTGGGGACTGAATTTAGCCATAGATTTTACCGGCGGTTCCCTTTTGGAGGTTGAATACCTGCCTGCCGGCGAGGCAAGCGAGCAAGTTCGTCCGTCGGTAGAAATCGTGAAAGAAGCGGTTGGCGGTTTGGGGTTGGGGAATATTTCAGTCCAGCCGTTTGGTGAAAAAGGATTACTTTTGCGGACGCGTGATTTGACAGAAGAGGAACACCAAGTCTTACTTCAGTCTTTGGGTGATGCTACCCAAAAGCGTTTTGACTCCATTGGCCCGATTATCGGCCAGGAACTTGCTAGAAAGGCTTGGACCGCGATTTTTTTGGTTATTTTAATGATCGTCATTTTTATTGCTTGGGCCTTCAGAAAAGCCGGGCGGCCGGTGGCTTCATGGAAATACGGAGTTATCGCCGTCGTTGCTCTTGTTCATGATGTGACAATTCCAACCGGAGTTTTTGCGGCGCTGGGTCATTTTTATCATGTGGAAGTGGATATTCTTTTTGTTACGGCATTGCTGACAATTCTTGGTTTTTCGGTTCATGACACGATAGTTGTTTTTGATAGAATTCGCGAGAATTTGAAAAAGGGAATTGGAAATTCTTTTGAAGACGGCATTGAGAGAAGTCTGGGGCAGGTGATAGGCCGGTCTATAAAAACCAGTTTGGCAATTCTTTTGGTATTAGCTTCATTGTTTTTTTTCGGCGGAGAGGCCACGCGGTATTTTTCTCTGACTCTTATTTTGGGAATTATTTTCGGGACTTATTCTTCGTTGTTCCTGGCCAGTCCTTTATTGGTCACTTGGTATAATTGGCAGCAAAAGAATGGAAAAGTTTGAAGATTGGGAAAAAAAATTGGAAGAGGAGAGAATAAAACGCGAGGCAGAAAAAGAATTGTATCATAAAGAAAGAGAAGGGGTGCTAAAAGAAAAAAAGAGAAAAGAAAAAGGGGGAGAAAAAATAACCAGGCAGGAATATCTGACCGAAAAAATCAGAAAGGCGCAGGAACGAGAAAAAAAGAAATTTAAATCAGAAGATAAGTAATAAAGAAACAATATACATAAAAGAAATAATATACGTATACTACGATCGTAGCATACGTATATATAAAAAATAGAAATGAAAAAAGAAACTAAAATAATGGTGAGCAAAATTATTTTAGGCATTGTGGCTACTGCCGGACTTTTAAGTGTGGCCGCCTTGGCGCCAAATGCCGTGCAATGTATAGAAATGTTTTATCCAAACAAGAAAAGAAAATATAACAGTGCTTGGTATATAAAAACTTGTATCGGCAGATTGAAACAGCAAGGTTTGATAAAATTTGAAAGCAAGAATGGAAAAACCTTTGTTCGACTTACCGAGAAAGGAAAAGAAAAATTGTTAAAATATCAGCTGCAAGAAATTAAGATAAAGAAGCCGTCCAAATGGGATAACAAATGGCGAGTCATCATTTTTGATATTAAAGAAAACAGAAGATATATTAGAGATAGCTTGAGAAAAGAATTAATTAATTTAGGTTTTTTTAATCTTCAAAAAAGCGTTTGGGTATATCCTTATGAATGTGAAGAAGTGGTTATAATGTTGAAATCTCATCTTCAAATCGGCAAGGACGTTTTATATATGGTAGTTGATAGAATAGAAAACGATAAATGGCTGAAAAAGGAATTTGGTTTGTGTTGAGATAATTTGATAAAAATTTTCAATGTATATAAATACTACGATCGTAGTAAATGTATACAAATTTTTTTCTTGGTCTTCGCTTTTATTATTTTTAAAAATCACGGTATAATTTTGTGTATGAAAGTTTATCAAATCATAGTTGGACCACTGGAAACAAATTGTTATATTGTGGTTTACCCCGAGCGGAGTCGAGGGGAGCAGGGCCGAAGGGCGGTTATTGTAGACCCCGGCGACGACGCGGAGAAAATTATTAAAGTCGCGGAAGAAAATGATTTGAGGCCGAAAGGAATTTTGTTGACCCATGCCCATTTTGACCACGTCGGCGCGCTGGAAGAAATAAAAAATCATTTCCAAATTAAGCTTATGTCCCCATCGACCTCCGAGGTCGATGGATTGGAAATTATAAAAACGCCGGGGCATACGCCGGACGGCGTTTGTTTGGTGAATGAAAAAGAGGGGGTTATTTTTTCCGGTGACACTCTTTTCAAAAATTCCATCGGCCGGACGGATTTTCCTGGCGGAGATTACGAACAAATTAAAAAATCGTTGGCTAAAATAATGAAATATCCTGATCACTTTAAGGTTTATCCCGGCCACGGGCCGGGGACGACGATAGGCGAGGAGCGAAAAACCAACCCATTTCTAAAATGATTGAAGTTCAACTTCAATCATTTGCATTTTGTGGGAGACTGTGTTATTGTTGGTGAAATTGCATTTTGAAAATTAGTTTAAGGCAAGAAAGGAAATGGGATGGCAAAAGAAAAACAAGTTCGATGTCCTCATTGTGGTTGTGTAGCCTATGGCGGCTCGGCCAAATGCCCGAGTTGTGGCGAGTATTTGTCCTGGGAGTCTAGGATAGTTTATTTACCAGCACTGGAACCAAAAAAACTAATTATTTTTGATTTTGATGGAGTGTTGGTCACTGTTTCTTGGAAAGGACTTTTTGAGGCCAACAAGCAAGTTCTTTTCCACGCCGGAAAAGACTGGCGAGATTTTTTTCCCGATCTTGAAAGTTTCAAATTGTATTCAACCGATTGGCAAGAAAACAGGAAAAAATGGGGAATTGAAAATTCAGAGTTTTTAAATAAAATTTTCAATAATGTTTATGCCCCATACTCCGTATGTATTTCCGGGGTTGAGGAAATTTTGAAAAAATTATCAAAGAAATGCCAGTTGGCTATTTTGACAAACGGGCACAGAAGCAGGATTTTAATGTTGGGGAAAAACGTTCTGGGCCTTTTTAAAATTATTGTGGCGGCCAAGGATGTTAAGAAACTTAAACCTGATCCCGAAGGAATAAATCTGATTTTGGTTGAAACCGGATTTCAAAAAGATCAAGCTGTTATTGTTGGGGACCATCCGACAGATATCAAGGCTGGCAGGGCGGCCGGAATAAAAACCGCCGCCGTAGTTTGGGAGCATGGGTTAAGTGAAAGAAAAGACTTTCTTGATTGTTCACCTGATTTTTTCTTGGAGTCTCTCGATGATTTGCCAAGCTTGGACTTTTAGATATCGATTTTCGTAAAAATAAACCCCGCCGAATGGCGGGGTTGACATTTTTTGGGCGGAATGCTACGTTAGTTATCAACAGTTTTTAGTTTGCGCTTTTTGATTTAAGGGTATAATATTAAATTTAAGGTGTTTTCCACCCCAAAATTTCAATAATATAATATTTAAAAACTGGCCCATTAAATTAAGCGAAATGGGGTTTTTTGGTACTAATTTGTTTTTTCGTAAATATATAACTTCGATTTAGACAGCAAGGTAACTTATGCTTATGCAAAAAATTCGCGAGAAAAAATATTTTTCGAAATATAAAGAACCTTTTGCCGAGGCGCCCCACCTTGTTGACATTCAGCTCAATTCTTTTAATTGGTTTAAAAATGAAGGGCTTAAAGAATTATTTAAAGAATTTTCTCCCATTAAAGATTACAGCGAGAAAGAGTTTGATTTGGAGTTTGTTGATTTTTCCATCGGCGAACCGAAGTGCGACGAGTATCGCGCCAAGACTCACAGCATGTCTTACGAGGCGCCTCTTAAAGTCGTTGTCTGCCTCAAAAACAAAATAACCAAAGAAGAAAAAGAACAGGAAATTTTTTTGGCCGATTTGCCGTTAATGACAGACCACGGCACTTTTATTACAAATGGAGTGGAGCGCGTTATAGTTTCTCAACTGGCGCGCTCTTTTGGTGTTTATTTTACGATGAATGTTTTCAGGCGAAAGAAAAATTTCGGAGCCAAGATAATACCGAACCGGGGGGCTTGGATAGAAATAGAAACGGAATCGGACAACGCGCTTTATGTGAGGATTGACAGGAAAAGAAAGGTGGCGGCCACGGCGTTTTTGCGCGCCTTCGGCTTATCCACGAATGAAGAAATTAAAAAAGCTTTCAGTCATATAAAACTGGGGGACATTGATTATATTAAAAATACGCTTGAAAAAGATGAATCAAAAAATTCCGACGAGGCCTTTATTGAAATTTTTAAGCGCATTAGGCCGGGAGAATTGGCGACCGCGAGCAACGCCCGAGATTTGCTTGAGGCCATGTTCAGCGAGGACAGGTATGATTTGTCTTTGGTTGGGAGATACAAGATCAATCAGCGGCTTGGTTTGCCCCTGAATAATATAAAGAACGAAAAAAGAATTGTCTCAAAAGATGACTTTGTGGCTATAATAACTGAAATCATAAGAATGAATGACGACCCAAGCGCTCAGCGCGACGATATTGACCATTTGGGGAACAGGAGAATAAGAACCGTCGGCGAGATGCTGCAGGATCGTTTGCGTGTCGGTATGGCGAGAATGAAAAAAGCGATTCAGGACAGGATGTCCACCGAAGACGCAGAATTGGCGACGCCGAGCAAGATTATCAACGCTCGTCCTTTTTCGGCGATAGTGAAAGAGTTTTTTGCCACCAATCAGCTTTCTCAATTTATGGCCCAGGAAAATGTTTTATCGGAACTGGAACATTTGCGCCGATTGTCCGCGTTGGGACCGGGCGGTTTGACTCGCGAACGGGCGGGGTTTGAAGTCCGCGATGTTCATCCGTCGCATTATGGCCGTATTTGTCCGATTGAAAGCTCCGAGGGCCCCAACATTGGTTTAGTTGTTCATCTTTCTTCCTACGCCCGCATTAATGAATATGGGATTTTGGAAACGCCTTACCGCCGAGTTGAAAAAGGGAAAATTACAAACGAAGTAGTTTATTTGGATGCCTTTGAGGAAAGCAAATATAATATAGCCCATTCCAGCGTTAATTATGACAAGAAAGGAAAACTGCTTGATGATCAGGTTGAAGCGAGGATTGGCCTTCAGCCGGGCATTGTTTCTCGCGACAAGATAAATTTTATAGATGTTTCTCACCAGCAGGCCTTCAGCGTTGCCACTTCGTTGATTCCTTTTTTGGAGCATGACGATGCCAACAGGGCGCTGATGGGCTCAAATATGCAGAAACAGGCTGTGCCTTGCCTTAATCCCGAAGCGCCTTATGTGGCGACCGGCTGGGAAGAGAAGGCGGCTCGCGACAGCGGCCGGCTTATTATTGCGAAGAATAGCGGCAAGGTAAAATATGTTGACGGCAGGAAAATTATTGTTGGAGAAGATGAATATTCATTGGTAAATTTTATCAGGTCAAATGATTTTACTTTAATAAACCAAAGGCCGGCCGTTGACGTTGGAGAAGAAATCAAAAAAGGCGATGTTTTGGCTGACGCGAGCTCTACGCAGGGCGGCCAATTGGCGCTTGGAAAAAATATTTTGGTCGCTTTTTTCTCCTGGTTCGGCTCTAATTTTGAGGATGCCATAATTATTTCCCGCCGTCTGGTTAAGCAGGATGTTTTTACTTCTGTTCATATTGAGGAGTTTTCCGTCAAGGTGCGCGATACTAAATTAGGCCCTGAAATTACGACTTATGATATTCCGAATGTCGGGGAAGAAAAATTGAAAAATTTGGATGAAGATGGAATTATTTGTATAGGCGCCGAAGTGAAAGCGGGCGACATATTGGTTGGAAAAATTTCTCCAAAAGGAGAAGTTGAGCTGACGCCGGAAGAAAGATTGCTGAGGGCGATTTTTGGAGAGAAGGCGCGCGAAGTCAAAGATACTTCTCTTCGTTTGGAGCATGGAAAGAGCGGTCGGGTAATCAGCATTAAAATATTTTCCAGGGACAGAGGCGATAAACTTGAAACGGGCGTGATAAAGGAAATTAAAATAGAGTTGGCGCAATTGAGAAAAGTTTCCGTCGGCGACAAATTGGCCGGCCGCCACGGCAACAAAGGAGTTATTTCCAAAGTTCTTCCGGTAGAAGATATGCCGTATCTGGAAGACGGCACCCCTGTTGATATTATTTTAAACCCATTGGGTGTTGCGGGGAGAATGAACTTAGGCCAGATTTTGGAAACCCATTTGGGATGGGCGGCGGAGCGTTTAAATTATCAGGCTATCACCCCTCCTTTTGCCGGCGTTACGGAGGAAGAGATAGGCAATGAACTTGAAGCGGCCGGTTTGCCCAAAAAGGGAAAAGTTAAGCTTTTTGACGGCAGAACAGGCGAGCGATTTGAACAAGAGGTGGCGGTTGGCCAGATTTATATGCTTAAATTGACCCACATGGTTGAAGACAAGCTTCATATGAGGTCAATCGGCCCCTATTCTCTTATTACTCAGCAGCCATTGGGGGGCAAAGCGCAGGGCGGCGGTCAGCGTTTTGGGGAAATGGAAGTTTGGGCGCTTGAAGGTTATGGAGCCGCCCATACTTTACGGGAAATGATTACTATAAAATCTGACGATGTGCTTGGAAGAACCGGAGTTTTTGACGCGATTGTCAGAGGCGAGGATTTCAGGCATCCAAACATACCGGCGTCTTTTCATGTCTTAGTGAATGAATTAAAAAGTTTGGCGTTAAATGTAGTTTTAGAAAAAAGAGAAAAAGAAGATGAATACTAAAACAACAGATTTTGATTCAATAACTTTAAAGCTCGCGTCTCCCGAGAATATTTTATCCTGGTCTCACGGCGAGGTTACCAAGGCGGAAACGATAAATTACAGAACTCAGCGGCCAGAGCGGGAGGGGCTTTTTGACGAGCGCATTTTTGGCCCTGAAAAAGATTATGAATGTTATTGTGGAAAATACAGGAGAATCAGGTATAAAGGGATTGTCTGCGAGAAGTGCGGCGTGGAAGTAACTCGTTCCGTTGTCAGGCGCGAAAGAATGGGGCACATCTCTTTGGCGGTCCCCGTTGCCCATATTTGGTTTTTGCGGGGAATTCCGTCAAGAATCGGCATGCTTCTGGATATGTCCATAGCCGATTTGGAAAGAGTTATTTATTTCGCCGGATATATAGTCACAAAAGTGAATGAAGAAGCGAAAAATGAAATTTTTTCCGCTTTCAAAAAAGAATATAAAATTAAATCTAAAAATCTTTCTTCAAAAGAAGATAAAACTAATTTAAAAAACGCGCTGTCTGCGGCCGAGAAAGAATTGCTAACTATAGTTTTGCATAAAGTTTTAGATGAAACGGCTTACAGGCGGTTGAGCTTGAAATATGGCGAGGTTTTTGAGGCTGGTTCCGGCGCCGAGATTTTATACGATATATGCAAAAACATCAATTTAGAAGATTTGGCAAAACGGTTGGAAAAAGAATATGAAGATGCCAGTCCGCAAAATCGCAAAAAAATTCTTAAAAGAAGCGCTTTTGTAAAGTTAATGAATAAGTCAAACATAAGGCCGGATTGGATGTTTTTGAGCGTTCTTCCGGTTATGCCCCCCGCGTTGAGGCCGATGGTTCAGCTTGATGGAGGTCGGCACGCTACTTCCGATGTTAATGATTTGTACCGCAGGGTTTTGAACCGCAATAATCGCTTGAAGAAACTTTTGGATCTGAATGCCCCGTCGGTTATTGTTAAGAATGAAAAAAGAATGCTTCAGGAAGCGGTTGACGCTTTGGTGGATAATTCTATCAGGCGCGCGCAGGGCGCCGCTTTGAGCCAGTGGCAAAAGAGGCCTCTCAAATCTTTGGCGGATATGCTGCGCGGGAAACAGGGTCGGTTCAGGCAGAATCTTTTGGGCAAGCGCGTTGATTACTCGGGTCGTTCCGTGATTGTTGTCGGGCCGGAGTTAAAACTGGACCAATGCGGTCTTCCAAAACACATGGCGCTTGAACTTTTCCGGCCTTTTGTTATTTCCAAGCTTATTAAAAAAGAATTGGCGTACAATATCCGCGGCGCCAATCGGCTGATAGACGAAAAAACCGATGACGTCTGGGAAATTTTGGAAGATGTTATCAAAGACAAGCACGTTCTTTTGAACCGCGCGCCGACGCTTCATCGTTTAGGCATTCAGGCCTTCAGGCCGATTCTTATAGGTGGCAAAGCGATAGAAGTGCATCCTCTTGTTTGTTCCGCTTTTAACGCCGACTTTGACGGCGATCAAATGGCGGTTCATGTTCCGTTGAGCAAGGAAGCGCAGGAAGAGGCAAGAGAGATTATGGCTTCCGTTAAAAATCTTTTGATACCGAGGACAGGGGAGCCGGTGGTGAATCCGTCGCAGGATATTGTTTTGGGCTGTTATTTTATGACCAGGATAAGAAAAGAGGCGAAAGGCGAAGGGAAATATTTTTCAAGTCCCAACGAGGCCATTAACGCTTATGATTTCGGGTTCGTAGATTTGCAGGCATTGGTCAAGGTTCTTGTGAAAGGTTCTAAAAAATTTAAGTCTTTTAAAGAAGGCATTATTGAAACGACCGTGGGGCGATTGCTTTTTAATAGCGTATTGCCTTCCGAGCTTGGTTTTATAAATGAGGAATTTAATAAAAAGAAACTGGCGCAAACAGTGCAGGATTTGATCGCGCGGCTTGGCGTTGACGCCGCTCCTCCGATTTTGGATAAAATAAAGTCTTTTGGTTATGAGTATGCGACAAAATCCGGCATCTCCTGGGGGATGGGGGATTTGCGCGAGCCGGAAGAGAAGCCGGAAATATTGAAAGATGCCGAAAGCAGAGAGAGGGAAGTTTACAAGCAATATGAAGAAGGGCTCCTGTCTTCAGATGAACGCTATCAGAAATCAGTGGCAATTTGGCAGGAAGCAAAGACAAAAATTGAGGAACTTGTTCCTCTGGGGCTGGAAGAATTCGGACCTGTTTTTAGCATGGTTTCTTGCGCCGCCAGAGGTTCTTGGGGGCAGATAAACCAGATGGCGGGAATGAAAGGCCTTGTTTCAAACCCGGCCGGAAAAATTATAGATTTTCCGATCCGTTCTTCTTATAAAAAAGGGTTAAGCGTTTTGGAGTATTTTATTTCAACTCACGGCGCGAGAAAAGGCACCGTCGACACGGCTTTAAAGACAGCCAAAGCGGGTTATTTGACAAGGCGGCTGGTTGATGTGGCGCAAGACGTCATTATTACGGAAAGCGACTGTAAAGATAAAAAAGGTTTTTTAATAAAACGTCCGGACGAAGATTCTTTGGGAGAAAGTTTTTTTTCAAAAATAAGAGGCCGAGTGCTTATTAAAGAATTGAAATCGTTGGATAAATTTAAGCCCGGGCACTTGATTACAATTGAAGACGCCAAATTGATTGATGGATCCGGTGCGAAAGAAATTTATGTAAGGTCACCTTTGTCCTGTCGGTCAAAATGGGGTGTTTGCCAAAAATGTTACGGGTATGACCTGGGGGCTAATCAATTGGTAAAAATGGGCGAGGCGGTGGGCATTGTTGCCGCGCAGGCTATCGGCGAGCCGGGCACTCAGCTTACAATGCGCACTTTTCATACGGGCGGTGTTGCCACCAAGGGAGGCGATATTACTTTGGGTTTGCCTCGCGTTGAAGAGCTTTTTGAAATGAGAACGCCCGTTAATTCGGCCGTTATCAGCGAGTTTAACGGAGAGGTTTTAAAAATTAAAGAGGAAAATAATGGGGATAAAATTATTACATTGCTGCCCGATGAGCGGGAAAAAACAGGCAAAAAAACAGAAAGCAGAGAATATATTGTTCCTTTTGGAAAAAGAATTATTGTCGGCGCCGGGCAGAAAATAACGGCGGGGCAACCTTTGTCAGATGGTATGATTGACGTGCAGGAACTTTTTAAAGTTGCCGGCGGGGAGGCGGCGCAAGATTATATTTTAAAAGAGGTGGTCAGGGTTTACGCGATACAGGGCGTGTCTATAAGCAGTAAGCATTTGGAAATTATTATTCGCCAGATGTTTGCCCGTTTCAGGATTAAATCGCCGGGGGATACGATTTTAAATCAAGATAAAATTGTGGAAAAAGCGATTCTTTTGGAAGAAAACGAGCGCGTTAAGAAGTCTGGCGGCCGGGAGGCTGAAGCGAAACAGCTACTCATGGGGATAAGTAAAGTTTCTTTGTCCACGTCCAGTTTTCTTTCTGCGGCTTCTTTTCAGGATACAGCCAGAGTTCTTATTACTACCGCCACAGAGGGGAGGCGGGATATTTTGAGGGGGCTGAAAGAAAATGTGATAATCGGCCGTTTGATTCCGGCCGGTACCGGCTACAGGAAAGACTTGGAGAGCTTAAAAAAACCAACAAAAGAAGAAGAAATTAAAAATCCCCCCGCCTAGGCGGGGGGATTTGGGTTTGAGATGCTCTTATGTTGTAGATTTCTTTTGTGACTCGGGTCACATATAAGGCCGATCGATAATCTAATCTTGAATCACAGATAATAGTTTTTAGGGCTAAAATATTTTCTCTTAGATTGAGCCCGATAATTTTTTCTTCAAGCTCAAGCCGTTTTTCAAGATTGTTGTCGGGTGGAAGATTAAGGTCGTCTTTTTTAAGGGCGGAGTTTGTTATTAGAAATCTGATAAGTTTTACGGCTTCTTCTTCTTCCAATTCTTTATTTTTTATTTTACCAATTAAGGTCGCAACGATTTGAAATTGAGTATGTTTTTCCGCGACTTGCCGGATAAATTCTTTTTCTGCTTCCATTTTTCCCACTGGATCCACTGGGCACTGATTATCACAACTACAACCTTGTTTTTTGGCGGCTTGCTTTCTTTTTTCTTTTTCTGCAATAAAATCAAAAATTTCGGCCATGTTTTTCTCCCCTTGGTTTATATTGGCAGTTTATTAATTTCGCCGGCCAGATTTATTATGTTTTCAATATCGTTTTTATCAACAGGCGGAGGCTTGCCCGATAATCGTTCTAAAAATAGATTTAAAATGCTGTTTAACACCGAAAAGAAAATAGGCAAATAATCCTTACTGTCCCCGGATACGTTTTTTACTAGTTCCGCTGTTGTTTGAACCAGCAAATCGGCAACATACTCCGGCGTCATTTTTTCTTCTATTATTTCATCTGTATCGGCGGAAATTTCGTGTTTTTGTTTTAGTAAATAAATAACCATTGATGCGGTTGCTTCCAAAATTTCTTGCCCGGAAGGCTTTCTTAGTCTTGGCGGAATAATTAATGCGACAATTTCAATATTTTCTCCCAGTATAAAAGATATTTTTTCTTTTATATTTTTAAATAATTGTTCAAAAAAACTATTTTCATCCAGCCCGCACAAATCACACATAATTTTCTCCTTGATTTTCAATGTAAGTTGCGTTTAGTATGTCACATTATTCTGTTTGTTGCAAGACCGATTTTGAGATAAAATTAAGACAATATGTCCTCTCCGGTTGAACAAATAAAACAGCGGCTAACAGTTGAAGATGTGGTTGGCTCCTGTATCAAGCTCCAAAAGGCAGGCGCTAATTACAGGGCCTGTTGTCCTTTTCATTCCGAGAAAACTCCCTCTTTTTATGTTTCGCCGACACGCGAGATTTGGCATTGTTTCGGGTGCAACCGCGGGGGAGATATTTTTGAGTTTATAAAACAAATTGAAGGGGTTGAATTTCCGGAAGCGCTCAGGCTTCTGGCGGATCGCGCCGGCGTTACGCTCACGCGCCAGAATTTGGAATTCAGAAACGAAAGAATTCGCTTGCTTGATTTGACGAAAGAAGCAACTTTTTTTTATCAAAAGAAATTGGCGGAAAACAAAGATGCCTTGAGCTATCTTTGGAAGCGCGGGTTAAAAAATGAAACTTTAAAAGATTTTAATATTGGCTTTGCTCCGCCCGAGGCGGACGGATGGCGTTTTCTTTTTAATTATTTAAAAGGCCGGGGCTATTCGGCCGTCGAAATGGAGAAGGTCGGCTTGGCAGTAAAAAAAGAAAATGATTATTACGACAGATTTAGGGGGAGAATAATGTTTCCTCTTAAGGATGCTTCGGGGAGGGTCGTCGGTTTTTCCGGCCGGATTTTTAATGTTAAGGAGGTCGAACCTCCTTTGGGAGGCTCAATCTCGGCCAAATACATCAATACGCCGCAGACGATTCTTTATGACAAATCTAGAATTCTTTATGGCTTTGACCGCGCCAAAACAGAGATAAGAAAAAAAGATAAATGTGTTTTAGTGGAAGGGCAGATGGATGTTTTAATGTCTCACCAAGCGGGAGTGCAGAACACGGTGGCGGTTTCAGGCACGGCGCTTACTCTCCAGCATTTGGATGTTATCAGGCGGCTCACAAACAATCTTTCCATGGCTTTTGACAATGACGAGGCTGGTTTGCAGGCGGCCAAAAGAAGCATAGCCTTAGGCCTTGAAAATGGTTTTGAGGTGCGGGTCGTTTCTTTGTTTGCCGGCAAAGATCCGGCTGATGCGATTTTGGAGAATTCTGAGAACTGGATTGAGGCGGTTGAAAAAGACGAGCACATAATAGATTTTTATTTAAAGTTTTTGAAAGACAGGCACAAAGAGGATGAGAGGCGTTTTAAGCTGGAGGTGGAGAAAAGCGTGCTGCCTTATATTTTTTCTATTCAAAGCGAGATAGAGAGGAGTCATTGGATAAAAAAAATAGCAAAACAGCTTGATGTTAAAGAAGCGGCAATTTTAGAAGGGCTTAAAAGAATTAAGATTCCAGCCAGTCGTTCCGGCGGCAATTCGGATAAAAAAAATATTCTTAAAAGGTCCCAGTTGCTGAAAGAAAAACTTGCCGGTATCGTTTTTTGGAAGTCTCTTGATAAAATTCGGGACAAGTCCCTTGTCCCCGACATTGTTAAAAAGTTTATATCGGAGATTGCGAGAAATATCAAAAAAGAGGAAAAAGAAAAACTGGCTTTTGAGGCCGAGCTTTATTATAGCGGTTCTCAAGACATTGAAAAAGAAATTACTCACTTGGCCAAGGAATTAAAAAAAGAAATTGTGAAAGAAGGACTTGAAAGTTTGTCGGAAGAGGTGCAAAAACTTGAAGCCGGAGGAGAAACAGAAAAACTTGGACAAAAAATGGCCGAATTTCAGAATCTTAGCAAACAATTGTATGATTGTTAAAAAAACAAATCTTTTTTTGTTAAAACTTTTTTTTGCCGTTGTTCTTGTGACGGTGTCTTTTTCTGCGAGGCAATGGTTTGTGGAAAATTTTTCATTTAATGTTTTGAATAAAGAAGGCAACCAGAAAGAGTATATAATTCAAGGCGGATTGACAAGAAGTTATATTGTCCACCTTCCTTCGCATTATCGCGCCAATGATTTGTTGCCGCTGGTTTTTGTGCTTCATGGAGTTGCCACTAATGCCGACATCACGATGAAAATTACCGGCATGAATGATATTTCTGACAGGGAAAATTTTATAGCAGTTTATCCAAACGGCACCGGCTTGTTCAGCGAATATGTTTTAAGCTGGAATGCCGGCGATTGCTGCAATTTGGTTGCGCCGTTCGGCGTTGACGACGTCGTTTTTATAAAATCTATTATTGAAAAATTAAGCGAAAAATATAATATAAATCGGAAAGAAATTTATGCTGCCGGATTGTCCAACGGAGCCATGATGGCTTATCGGCTGGGGTGCGAATTGTCTGATGAAATTGCCGCTATTGCTCCCGTGGCGGGTTCTATGGCGATAGACGTGTGCCACCCGGAAAGTTTTGTGTCCGTTCTTGCTTTCCACGGAGAAAATGACGAGGTTGTTCCTTTTGGCGGCGGCTCCAGTTCCCGGTTTTATGCTCAGTGGTTTGATTTGAAATTCAGATCGGTTTCAGACTCCGTTTCGTTTTGGGTAAAAAATAACGGCTGCCTGCTTGGTCCGCAGGAATTTTCTTATGGCGATATCAGCAAAGAAGTCTATTTTGGGTGCAAAAACAATACGGAAGTCATTCTTTTTACTTTTAAAAACCAAGGCCATGTGTGGCCCGGTGGAGAAGGAATAAAGCCTTTTTACAAAAAAGATTCCGGTGGTATAATAGCATCGGAAGTAATTTGGGATTTTTTTAAAAATCATCCCAAGTATTAGTAATAAATTAATTAAATAAAAAAATGAATAAAAAAATAAAAGATTTTTTAGGGGCGGTGATTATTTTCTCTTTGTTGGTTTTTGTCGTCGTGAGCATTGTTTGCGTGAAAGCGTATTATAATTCAATCGCGACGGCAAAGGGGCTGGGCGGAGAAGTGTCAGCAACTTCGGCCATCGAGCCCGGTTCTCAGGAAATTACTTCCAATATTACTTTGGTTTACGAAATTAAATAGCGTGTCTTTTCTAATTCATTACAGCGAAATTGCTTTAAAAAAGGGCAACCGGTCTTTTTTTGTTAACAAACTGGCGGAGAATATCAAAATTGCTTTAAAAGATTTGGATGATGTCGGTGTCAAAAAATTATCCGGCCGCCTATTGTGCGATATCCGATTCCCCACGTTTGCCGCGGGGAATCGGATATCAATAGTTGAAGAGCGGTTAAAAAAAATTCCCGGTATTGCCAATTTTATGCCGGCGTTTGAAATTGTTTTATCCGGCGCGGGCGCGGCGGATATGGAATCGCTTAAACAAGCCGTGGTTAAAGAAATCGCGGATAGAAAATTTAGCAGTTTTAGAATAACCGCGCAAAGGGGCGACAAAGATTTTCCTTTGACTTCCGAAGAGATTAATCGCGAGTTGGGCGCTTTTGTCGCGCGGGAAATCGGCGCCAGGGTGGATTTGGAAAATCCTGAATTTACCGTTTTTGCGCAGATATTGCGGGACAGAATATTTTTCGGTTTTGAAAAAACAAAAGGAGTCGGCGGGCTTCCTGTTGGTTCCAGCGGCAGAATAGTGAGTCTTTTGTCTGGCGGCATAGATTCACCGGCGGCGTCTTTTATGATGATGAAAAGGGGATGCCGTGCTGTTTTTGCCCATTTTCACAGTTTTCCTTATTTGGATTATTCTTCTCAGCAAAAAGCGCTGGAGTTGTCTGAGATTTTGAACAGTTATCAATACGGATCAAAATTGTATCTTTTGCCATTCGGCAAAGCGCAAAGTGAAATTGCCACCAAGGCGCCGGAACCGTATAGGACGGTGATTTACAGACGCTTGATGTTGCGCGTGTCCGAGAAAATCGCCGAGAAAGAAAAAGCCGGCGCTTTGGCAACCGGAGAAAGTTTGGGCCAGGTGGCTTCGCAGACCATGGAGAATATTTCCGTAATTGACAAGTCGGTAAATTTGACCGTCTTGAGACCGCTGATAGGTTTTAATAAAGAAGATATCATAAAAATCGCCAGAGAAATTGGAACTTATGATATTTCAATAATGCCCGACCAGGATTGCTGCCAGCTTTTTATGCCCAAGCATCCTGTCACCAAAGCGGACATTAAAATAACAGAAAAAATAGAAAAGGATTTCGATATTCCTAAAATGATATCAGGTATTCTGGGTAAGGCCGAAATAAAAATATTGTAGTTTTCCACAGAGTTTAGTGTATTTTTTTGTTTTACTGTATAATAAAACAATAAAGATATGTTTCCGTTAATGCAGAGATTTTTGTTTTTTGTTCTGGTAATAGCGGTGTTTTTTGCTGTTATATATATCGGTCAAGTATTATTAACTGGCAATAAACAAACATTTTTACATTCAAATATGGATTTAAGAAGCAACGCTTTTGATAACAAGGGCGATATTCCTTTAAAATATACTTGTGATGGCGACAATGTCAGTCCGCCTTTTTTTGTTGGCAGTGCGCCTATAGGCACGCAGAGTTTCGCTCTTGTTGTGGAGGACCCCGATGCTATCGGCGGCGTTACTTTTGATCATTGGGTTGTCTGGAATATTAAAATGGAGACAACTGAAATAAAAGAAGGATTTGTTCCGGACGGAGCAATGCAGGGGATTAACGATTTTGACGAAAAAGGATATGGCGGCCCTTGTCCGCCCAAAGGCGCTTCGGCGCATCGCTATCTGTTTAATCTTTATGCTTTGGATACCAGACTTAATATTAATCCGGATTCAAGAAAGGAACATCTTGAAAAAGCCATGGAAGGCCATATTTTGGGCCAAACAACATTACTGGGTTTATATAAAAGATAATATGGAACACGAATCAGTAAACAAAAATTATATTAGGCGTATTTTTAAATTTTATTTCGCGCCGGTTTGGCAATCCGCCCTGACTATTTTGTATTTGGTTTTCTTTTTGTATTTCGCGGTGTTTTATGTCGGCAATGTCTGGCTGGCTTTAAAATTTATCTGGTACACAATTATTAATTCCGGAACGCTTTTGGGGCTTTCTTACCTTTTGTGGGGCGTGGTTTTTCTGGTAACTTTGATTATTCCTTTTTCAATCAGTTTATACGCGATGCTGCTTTTGTATGAAATTTGGGAAAAGAAAGATTGGCCGAGAAAAGAAAAAGTTTTAGGCACGCTGATGCTTATAGTTTTGGTTCCCCTTGTGATAATGGCGATGGATGAAACAGTAAGAATTGCCGCTTCGCAGGATGTTTTAAATACGTTTGTTTCCGGCCAGCATTTGAATATTTTGGGAAAATAAGTTTGTACACTCCATTTCTTTTTTGCCCTCGGGTTTAACTCGTTTTATGACGAGTTTTCCTTTGTCGTCCAGTTCCGCCGCCGCGATAATTATTCTTTTTCCGTTGTAAAAAGTATAAGCGCCGGGCCAGGGGGCAAGAGCGCGTATTTTTCGTTCAATAATTTCCGGCGGTTCATTCCAGTCAATTTCTCCGTCTTTTTTGGTGAAAAGTTTAGTATAGGTTGCTTTGTTATGGTTTTGCGGAATCGGTTTAATTTCGTTATTCAGCCAGCGGGGCATAGTTTCTACGAGCATTTCTCCTCCCAGTTCCGCAAGCTTTTCCTCTAATTTTTTGTAGGTTAGATTTGAGATTTTATTTTTAAGGTTTGAGATTTTTAATATTGGTCCTTCGTCCATTTTTTCGTCCATTAGCATAATGGTTACCCCCGTTTCTTTTTCGCCGTTTAAAATGGCGGATTGGATGGGCGAGGGGCCGCGAAGTTTGGGGAGTAGCGAGGGGTGGACATTTATGGTTTCGTGCTTGGGAATTTCCAAAATTTTTTTCGGCAAAATTTTGCCGAAAGACGCGACAACAAATAAGTCAGGCGTTATTCCTAATTCTTGAATCTTGAATCCTAAATCTTTAAGATTGTCTGGTTGTAAAATTTTGATTTTGTTTTTCAGCGCCCAAAGTTTTACTGGCGATGGGTTTGTCCGAAGTTTTCTTCCCTGGGGCTTGTCCGGCGCGGTTATGATAAGCGCCGGCGCCAAGCCGGCATTTTTCATGCTTTCCAAGATTTTCACCGAAAATTCCGGCGTGCCAAAGAAGACAATTTTTGGCTGGGTTTTGTTAATCATTTGGTTAAATTAGTTGCTTTGTCTATGAAAAGAATCCCGTTCAGGTGGTCTATTTCGTGCTGAAGGGTTTGCGCCAGCAGGCCCGACGCGCCGCGGGTAAATTTTTCTCCTTTTTCATTGTAGGCCTCTACTTTCACTTTTTCAGCTCGCTTCACTTCGCCGAACTGATCGGGGGCGCTGAGGCATCCTTCGGGAAAAAGTTTTTTGTCTCGAGAGGCTTTTATTATTTTCGGATTTATAAAAACCATATTTTTAAATTCTGTTTTTGGAGTTTCCGACACGGGGTTCAGCGTCCATTCGGAAATGACGGTGATTTGCCAGCTTTCTCCGATTTGTGGGGCGGCCACGGCTAAAGCGTCGTTATTTTCGGCAATGACTTTTTTCATTTTTTTAATGATATTTTGGAATTTTTTGCTTTTTATTTCTTCAGCGGGAATCTCTTTGGCTTTTTCCCTCAGCACTTTTTCTCCTTTTTTATAAATTTTTATTTTGTTGTCAGACATTTTATTCTAATTCTTTTAATTTCCAAAAAAATTTTTTGACCGGAGAGAATTTATCACTTCTTCGGCTTTCTTGTTTGATTTCCGCGAACAATTGCCTTATTTTTTCTTCCGGATAGCGGTGGCAAACACCCAAATATTTTTTGTAATTTTTGGTTTCGTTGAAATATTCGGCTATTTCTTCCGCCAGGGCGTGCCGGCTGGTGTGGATTGATTTCTTTTTCGGCCGGTCCTTCTTGGAGGGCTTTAGGTATTTTTTCAACTGCTCCATTTATTCCAAGCTCATTTTGATTAGCGCGCCGTCATCAATCGCGTATATGAAATTTTTTTCCGTCGATATGGCGAAGGTGGGATCTTTGCCCTTATAAATAGGATAAACAAGACGTTCGCTTCTCCCGTCCATTTCAACCACATAAATGCCGTTGCCCGCTGCCATTATTATTATGTCTTTCCTGTCCGGGAAAAACTCTATGTTTTTTATGCGGAAATTGCTTTTGAAAATCAGCGCCGGTAATTGGCAAGATTGGCCGTCTGCCCGTTGAGGCGGGCAAATGTAATAAGGAGGGAGCGCGTCTTTTTTGAGCCAGTCAGCAAAAATCTCGTTATTGGCATCGTCCCACCAGATTTTTTCATTTTTCTTTTTGTCAAATTTTTCAAAATCAGAAACCTGGGGAAGATTTTCGGTAAAATAAGAAGCGCTGACTATTTCTTCTGCCAGGTTGAACTTGGCCTCTATCGTTCCTTTTTCGCTTTTGAATACAAAACTATTTTTGCTCCAAATTATATTAGATATGCCTTTTTTGAACGAAAGCAGTTGTTTGGCGAGAGAATTGTCGGTCGTCAAAAAAGTATTTTTTCCCGGCAGATAAAAAGTCAATTGAAAATCGTCACCTCTTTCTTCTTTAAGCACCAAAAGGTTTTGGTCGGGAGAAGCCCAGATTTTTGTAAATTTTCCCTTAAACAGTATGCCGCCCTGCGGGTTTTTTGGTATTAAAATTGCCATGGATTCCGTCACTAATCCTTGTTTGACTTCCAGTTTTTTAATCCATGGCCAGAAATTTTCTTTGGCAACCAAAATAGAGTATTCACCCGTTTTTAGATTAGACATAAAAAGACCTTTGCTGAGCATTCCACTGGCGTTTTCTTTTTTGTTGTTGACGAATATTTCCGCGCCATCAAAAGGAAGAGAAACATAGAGTCCGCCTCTTTGTGAAATACGAAAATTGTTATCTAAACTGTATCCCTGGCCGTATAACAGCGTAACGATGGTAATGGCAAAAAAAGCCAAAACGCAAAGAGCCAAAATTGTTTTTCTAGTTTTTAGGGCCATGCTTTAATATTTGCAAAAAATGGCCAAAAAGTCTAGGATTAAATCAATGCCATTCCTAGTAAAAGGTTTTTCCGGGAAAAAGTTTTTGAGCGGCGAATTGCCGGTTAGGGGCGCCAAGAATTTTGCCTTGAAGGCCCAGGCCGCTTCTATACTTTTTGGCGGCGATGTTGTTTTGCGCAACATGCCGCTGATTGAAGATGTTTTTAAAATGAATGATTTGCTTTCGTCTTTGGGTGTGGCCGTGGACAGAATCGGCAACAGATCGTTTCGTTTTAAATCTCCCCGAAACCTGGAAACAAATCTTAATACCGACGCGGCGAAATTATTTCGCGCTTCAATTGTTTTAACGGGCCCGATTTTGGCCAGAGAAGGAAGGGTTTCTTTTTCTCATCCCGGAGGATGCGTGATAGGTAAGAGGCCGATAGATGTTTTTTTGGATGCTTTTCAAAAAATGGGCGCAAAAGCGCGCAGTTTTAAAAAAAGCTATTTGCTTGAAGCGGATAAGCTTCATGGCGCCGATATATTTCTTAAATTACCGAGCGTCACGGCGACGGAAACTTTGATGATGACGGCGGTTTTGGTGAAAGGCGTGACGATTTTGCGTAATTGCGCCTGCGAACCGGAAATAGTTTCTTTGGCTGAATTTTTAAATTCTTTTGGCGCTGATATAAAGGGAGCGGGCACTCATACGATTGTTGTTAAGGGCGGTCGCTTGTTAAAAAATGGGTTTTTTAAAATTCCGCCCGATAGAATTGAGGCCGGAAGTTTCGCCGTGGTGGCGGCGCTATGCGGTAAAAATTTAAGAATTAAAAATTGTGACCCTTCCCAGATGATGGCTGTTTTGCGCGCGTTGGAAGATGCCGGGGTAAATATAGAATTTGACAAGGATGCTCTTTTAATAAAAACGCCGCGCGTTTTGAAGCCGGTTGATATAAAAACTCGGGAATATCCCGGTTTTGCCACTGATTTGCAGGCGCCTTTTTCGGTTCTTTTGACGCAAGCGGCCGGCAGGAGTCTTCTTTTTGAAACTGTTTTTGAAAATCGGTTAGGATATTTAAGTGATTTGAATAGAATGGGCGCGAATATTCTTGTCTGCGATCCGCATCGCGCCGTTATAAACGGACCGACAAAATTAAGGGGAAGAGACATGGAAAGCCCTGACCTGAGAGCCGGTTTGGCTTTTTTGACAGCGGCTATGGTGGCGGAAGGCGATTCTGTGATAAACAATATATATAATATAGACAGGGGGTATGAAAAAGTAGAGGAGCGTTTAAATGCCGTGGGGGCGGAAATAAAAAGAATATGATATTTGCGAAAAAAATTGGAATAGATTTGGGTACGGCGAATACGCTGGTTTTTGTTTCCGGCCGAGGCATTGTTTTGAATGAGCCGTCGGTTGTCGCCGTTTCTTTCCCGGATAATAAAATTTTGGCGGTTGGGGATGAAGCGAAAGAAATGATAGGCAAGACGCCGGATAACATCAGAACATATAAGCCGCTTAAAGACGGCGTTATCGCCGACTACAGGGCGACCGAGGCCATGCTGAATTATTTTATCAGCAAGTCTTTGGGCCGCTACAATATATTTAAGCCGGAAGTTATGATTTCCGCGCCGGCGGCCGTTACTTCAACGGAAAAACGCGCCATGGTGGAAGCGGCGGTGAAAGCGGGCGCCCGTTCGGCCTATGTGGTCAAAGAGCCGATTTTGGCGGCCATCGGGGCCGGCGTGCCCATTCAGGAGGCCTGCGGGCATATGATTGTTGATATCGGCGGAGGTACCACGGATATCGCTGTCATCAGCTTGGGCGGCATTGTTTATTCCACTTCGGTTAAAGTGGCCGGCAACAAGCTGGACGAGGCGATAATTGATTATGTTAAAAAAACTTTTAATTTGGCTATCGGGGAAAAAACCGCCGAAGACATAAAAATCGCCGTTGGCGCCGCGGTGGCGTCCAAGGAAGAATTAAAGTGTCCGCTTAAGGGGAGGGATTTTTTGACCGGCTTGCCGAAGAGCGCCGAGGTTTCCACCAACGAGGTGGTTAAGGCGATAGATTTTGAACTAAGGGAAATGATGCGGGCAGTGAAGCATGTTTTGCAGGAAACGCCGCCGGAATTGTCGTCGGATATTATAGACCAGGGGATTCTTATGACCGGGGGAGGCGCGCTTTTGAGAAACATCGCTGATTTGGTTTTCAAGTCAACCGGCGTGAACGCGACCATAGCCGATGAAGCTCTTTTGTGCGTGGCCAAAGGCACGGGTATCGCTTTGGAGCATCTGGATGTTTACAAAAGAAGCATCGTGGCAAAGAAATAGCATGGAAGTTTACCATCACGGTTATTTTTTAACAGGCGACAGGGAAAAGGCGATGGATAGGGCGTTGGAGATGGCCGCGGAAATTTTGGAAATTAAAAAAGAGGCGCTTAATTCGCATCCGGATTTTTCTTTGCTGGAAACCGATAATTTCGCGATCGGTGACGCCAGGCGCGTTAAAGAGAACTCGGCCAAAAAATCCTTTTTTGGCCGCGGCAGAATTTTTGTCATCAAAAGCAATCTTTTCACGCGCGAGGCTTGCAACGCGCTTTTAAAAACATTTGAAGAGCCGGCCGGGGCCAGTTATTTTTTTGTGGTAACCGCTTCGCCGGAAAATATTCTGGAAACCTTGAGATCCCGTTTGACAGTTTTAAGGTTTGAAGAAGATAAAAAATTATCCAAAGAAAAAAAAGATTTTATTGAAAAATTTTTTAAGAGCGATTCTGACAAAAGATTGAAACTGACGGAAAAATTTTTAAAAGACAAAGAAAAAGCAAAAGAAAAAACATCGGAATTTTTAGACGAACTGGAAGTTGTTTTAAGGGACACAATGGCGGGCAAACAGGAGGCGAGGATGGTGGAGGCGGTTGACGAACTGTTGAAACAGCGCGCCTATCTTTTACAGCGCGCGTCGTCGCCGAAAATAATTTTGGAATATATTTGTTTAACTTTTCCCAAATTTTAGTATAATATTAGTGTAGTTACTGATTACTAGATTATATGAATTACGATTTTTCAAAAATTAAGGCCTGCGCCGAAAAAAATAAATCATGGTTTAATGATGAAATTTCTCTTTTGCGAACCGGCCGCGCCACTCCGTCTTTGGTGGAAAATATCAAAGTTGATTATTACGGCGTTAAAAGCCCGCTTAAAAGCGTGGCTTCCATCGCCATTGAAGACGCCCGGACATTGAGGGTTAAGCCATGGGCGGCGGATATGATTATGCCGATTGAACAGGCGGTGAGGGCTTCCGAACTGGGCATTCAGGCGGTCACAGAAAAAGATATCGTCAGAATTATTTTTCCCGAACTGACAGGAGAGAGGAGGAAGTCCTTGTTAAAAATTTTGAACGGGAAACTGGAAGAATCTAGAATTTCTTTGAGGCGGGAGCGGGACGAAACTTGGCGGGATATTCAGGACAAGGAAAAAGAAGGCGAGATCGGCGAGGATGAAAAATTTCGCTTCAAAGATGAACTGCAGAAAATTGTTGACGAGGCCGTAAAAAAATTGGAAGGAACCGCGTCTAAAAAAGAAGAAGAAATAAAAAACTGACATGGCTACTTTTATAATTTTTGTCCTTGTTTTGGGCGTTCTTGTTTTTACGCACGAGTTCGGGCATTTTATTTGCGCAAAAAAGGCGGGCGTTAAAGTTGAAAAATTCGCTATTGGTTTCGGTCCGAGCGTTTTTTCGTTTAGAAAAGACGAAACGCTTTACACATTGAATTTAGTGCCTTTTGGCGGTTATGTGAAAATTTTTGGCGAGGAGGGCAGGGAAAAAGTGGCGGGAAGTTTTAATTCCAAGCCGGCTTGTATTCGGGCGCTGATTGTGGCGGCCGGCGTTTTTTTTAATTTTTTGCTGGCCTTTTTTTTGTTGTTTTTGGTCAATATGATTGGCGCGCCCGTTCCTGTTGGCGACGGCGCGTTAAACAGCCGGATAACAATTCTGGAAGTTCAGCCAAATTCGCCCGCGCAAAAAGCGGGGCTGGAAGCCGGAGATAAAATTTTGTCTTTGTCTTTTGGAGAAGAGGTTTTGGATGCAGTGGTGATTGCTGACGTTCAGAATTTTATTTCCAGTCACAGTGGGCAGGAGATAGTTTTGAAATATTTGCGGGGGCAGGAAACTTTCAGCGCGCGTGTTACGCCTGACCCTATAATCGGCATCGCCATGGACAATATCGCCATTGTCTCTATGTCTTTTTTCAAAGCAATCTGGGAAAGTTTCAAGGAAACGATTTTTTTGACTGGCTTTATGGTTAAAATGTTCGGCTTTCTTATTGCCGATATTTTTAGGGGAGGGGAGATGGTCAATCAGGTGAGCGGGCCGGTGGGGGTTTTTGGGATAGTGGGGAAGATGGCGGCGTTCGGGTTTGTTTATATTCTGCGTTTTACCGCTTTGTTTTCCATAAACTTGGCGGTGCTGAACTTGATTCCTTTTCCGGCGCTGGACGGCGGACATCTCATTCTTTTGGCCATTGAGGCGATTAAGCGTTCGCCGGTCAATCAAAAGTTTGTTAATATTGTCAATACTGCCGGCTTCGCCGCGCTGATTATTTTAATGATATTGGTGACGTATAAGGATATAGTTCGTCTTTTGTAATTTTCTATAAATATAATTTTCTACCTATTCATTGCTATCGCCACAAATAGGTAGTGAGTTTATTTTTGTCAACGAAATGATTTGATGGGGATAGTTTTCAACTATATAACTTAGTCCGACCGGACATGACTATACACTGTCTTTTATTATACATAAAATCTAATTTTTGTCAATGTTTTGTAAAACGGGCTTATTTTTAAAAATTTGTTTTTTGGGAAGTTTTCTATTATTATGTAAGTAATGCGCTTGTCTAAACTTTTCACTAAAACCCTGCGCGAGGCGCCTAAGGATGAAATTACCGCCAACGCCCAGCTTTTGGCTAAGGGCGGATTTGTTTTTAAAGTGATGTCCGGGGTTTACGCTTTTTTGCCGCTGGGCTTGCGGGTTTTAAATAAAATAAGAAACATCATTCGCGAGGAGATGGACGCGCTCGGCGGCCAGGAAATTTTGATGCCGTCGCTCCATCCGGCGGAATACTGGAAGGCCACCGGCGGCTGGGATAACATTGACGTACTTTTTAAAATAAAAAGCCGCACCGAAAAAGATTATGCTTTGGGCCAGAGCCATGAAGAAATTGTTACGCCCATCGTTAAAGAAATGGTCAAAAGCTACAAAGATTTGCCTCTGGCGATTTATCAGGTTAATTGGAAATTCAGGGATGAACTTAGGCCGAAATCAGGAATTTTAAGAGGCCGCGAGTTTGAGATGAAGGATATGTACAGTTTTCACGAGAGTCAGGAGGATTTTGAGAACTTTTACGAAAAAGTTAAAAAGGCCTACATAAATGCTTATAAAAAACTCGGGCTGGTGGCAAAAGTCGCGGAAGCTTCCGGCGGAAATTTCTCGGAAAAAATTTCTTATGAGTTTATGGTTTTGACCGACGCCGGTGAAGACGATATTTTGTATTGTTCCGCCTGCGATTTTTGCGTTAATTTGAATATTGCCAAGCAAAAAGAAAACGATGTTTGTCCGCGTTGCGGCAAGGTAAAACTTGAAAAAGGGAAGGCCTCGGAAGTCGGCAATGTTTTTGATTTGGGAAAAAAATATCCGAAAGATTTTGATTTTCAGTATGCCGCCCAAGACGGCGGCAAAGAATATCCTGTCATGGGCTGTTACGGTTGGGGCACCACCCGCACCATGGGAGTGGTGGTGGAAAAATTCCACGACGAAAAAGGAATTGTCTGGCCGGACATTATCGCGCCTTTTCATGTCCACTTAATTCATCTGGGCGATTCAAAAGAGGTTAAAAAAGCCGCCGAAGATTTATATAAGGAATTGCAAAAAAATAAGATAGAAGTATTATTTGATGACAGGGAGGACAAGGGCGCCGGAGAAAAATTCATAGATGCCGACTTGATAGGCATTCCGTTGCGGGCGGTGGTCAGTGAGAAAACAGTAAAAGAGAAAAAAATAGAGATCAAAAAAAGAAACGAGGAAAAAATAAAGTTAGTAGATAAAAAAGAATTGCTGAAAATTTTATGTTAAATAAATTTTTTGGATTATTTTCACATGATATCGGAATGGATTTGGGTACGGCCAATACCTTGCTTTACGTGCGCGGCCGAGGCATTGTGATTAATCAGCCGTCGGTTGTCGCCATAAACCAGAAAACAGGACAGGTGGTCGCGGTCGGCAGCGAGGCAAAAAGAATGGTTGGCAGGACTCCGAGCCATATTGTCGCGGTTCGGCCGCTGATAGACGGAGTTATTTCTGATTTTGAGGTAACCGAAGAAATGATCGCTTACTTTATTAGAAATGTTCACAAGGAAGCGTTAAGGCCTTTTGCCAGGTCTAGGGTCGTTGTCGGCGTGCCTTCCGGCATTACCGATGTGGAAAGAAGGGCGGTGCGGGACGCGATAAAAAACGCCGGCGCCAGAGAAGTTTATATTGTTGAGGAGCCGCTGGCGGCCGCCATTGGCGTCAAATTGCCCATCCAAGAGCCGGTAGGAAGCATGCTGATAGATATTGGCGGCGGCACTTCGGATATTATGGTTGCTTCTTTGGGAGGCATAGTGACGGCGAAGAATTTAAGAATTGCCGGCGACCGGCTGAATCAGGACATAATTAATTACGCGCGCGATGAGTTCAAGCTTTTGCTGGGAGAGAGAACGGCTGAAGATATAAAAATCGCCATTGGTTCCGCCGTGTCTTCGGGCGAGAATATAGAAGCCACCGTGCGCGGCAGGGATTTGATGACCGGATTGCCGCGCGAAGCGATTATCACGGACGGAGATGTCCGGGAGGCTATTTCCAAGTCTTTAAAAATGCTTACTCGTTCGGTTAAGGAGGTTATTGAAGAAACTCCGCCGGAATTAATTTCCGACATAATGCATCGGGGAGTTATTTTGGTTGGTGGAGGAGCTTTTCTGCGCGGTTTGCCGGAATTTCTTGAATCTGAAATTAAGATTCCGGTGCATTTGGCCGACGACCCTTTTACGGCAGTGGTGCGGGGCACGGGTATAATTCTTGAGGACCTAGACGTTTTCCGAGACGTTTTAATTGAGCCAGAAGAAAATGTTTCGCCGAGATTCTAAAAATACCAAATATTTTGCTGTTTTGGCCGGCATTGTTTTTCTTTTGGTTTTAATAATTTTTGTTTTTAAAAGTTTTCCTCCTGTTTTTGCGACCCGGGCCGTTTTTTACGCTGGCCAGCCTTTTGTTTTTTTTAAAAATAAATGTTCTGTATTTTGGGAGAACAATTTGTCCGTTTTTCGCAATAAAAAAGAATTACAGCAGGAGAACGATTCTTTAAAGCAGAAGGTTGCGGAAATGGAATCGGAAAAATTGTTTTCAGAAGTTATTCTTAAAGAAAATGACGAAATTAAAGGAGTGTTTTCCCGTAGCTCCGACCGAGAATTTATTTTGGCTTATGTTTTGTCCCGTCCGGGATACGGAATTTATAACTCGCTTGTTATTGACGCGGGGTTTAAACAGGGGGTGGAAGAAGGCATGCGGGTTACCGCTTTTGGGACTGTTTTACTGGGGTATGTTTCTGAAGTTGCTCCGAACGCCAGCAAGGTCAAGCTGGTTTCTTATCCGGAAGAGGAAACTAATGTTTTTGTTGGTAATAATATTTCTGCGATCGCGTACGGCGTGGGCGGAGAAAATCTTAGCGTTGTTTTGCCTCAGGATATTAATGTTTCGGCGGGGGACAAAATTACCAGTCTTGGCAATAGCCCGTTGTTTTTGGGTGTCGTCGAAAAGATAATTAAAGAGCCGGCCGACCCCTTTCAAAATATTATTTTTCGCCTCCCTCTAAATATTCAGGAAATTACCCGGGTTTACTTAATTAAAAAATAAGCCATGTGGTTAAGAATTTTTTCTTTACTGTGTTTATCTTTTGTTGCCGCGTTTTTCCCTTTGCCCGCCGCGGTGTTTCTTTTTGTTGTTTTTTCTTCAATTTTTTCAAAATACTGGGAAGGCGTCTTAATCGGATTTTTTTTGGATTCTTTCTATTTTTCTCCGTTGCTTTTTTCTAAATTTAATTTAGGTTTTTTTACTATAAGTTTTATAGCGGCGATTTTTATTTTGGAGAAAGTTAAAAGGTTTATTGACAGCAGAAACTTGATTCTCAGAATAGCGCTGGGGGTCATTGCCGGCCTTTTGTCTTATTTGGTTATTTTTCTTCTTTTTAATTATTAGTATCGTAAAAACCGATGTTTCAAAAAAGAAAAAGTAAATTTAAGGTTGAATCTATAAGTCCAGACGAGATTTTTTTGGATTCAAGGAATATCCCGAATTTTGATTTTTATCAATTTGAGGGGAAGATGGAAAAACCCATAGGCGGCAGAACTTTTTTGTTTCTTGGGGCGGTATTTTTATTCATAGGATTTTTTTTGTTATGCCGGACAGGTTTTTTGCAGGTTGTAAAGGGCCGGGGTTTTGCGGAACGTTCCGAAAATAACCGTTTGCGGTCCGTTTCTTTGGCGCCGGAAAGAGGGTTTGTTTATGACAGGAACGGTGAAGCCTTGGCTTGGAACACCCCCGCTTTTTACCTGGTAATGGATAAAAAGGTTTTTATTGATAACGACTTAAGCGCAAAATTGGAAGAATTTTTAAAATTTCTTGGCAAAGATAATATTCAGGGGATAATTAAAAATGGAGCGGCCAAGGGGGAAGATTTAATCATCGGCACATATTATGACTGGTCAAAGGTAAACGATGTTTATCAGCAGTGGTCATTTCTGCCCCTAAGAATTGAATCTGTTTCTCTGCGGGCATACAAAGAAACCAATGGGTTGGCGCATGTTTTGGGGTATATGGGTTATTCTTCGTCGGCAAACAATGATGATGTTGTCGGGAAAGCCGGAGTGGAGAAAAGTTATGAAAATATTTTACGCGGAGAGAAGGGGGTAAAAATAACAGAAGTTGATTCTTTAAATAATATTAAATCGGAGAGCCTGCAAAAATACCCCGCCGCCGGAGAAAATATTAAATTAAGCGTAGATTACAGGGTTCAGAAGAAACTTTATGAAATTTTTTCAGACCTTTCCAAAGAAAGAGGATTTCAGGGGGCGGCGGGAGTTATTTTAGACATAGAAACCGGAGAAATTTTAGCAATAGTCAGCTATCCGGAATACGATTCTTTGATTCTTAGCCGCGGCGGTCCGGAAAAAACAATTCAGGAATTTATAAATAACCCACAGAAGCCGTTTCTTAATCGCGCCATTTCCGGCTTATACGCGCCCGGGTCCGTTGTTAAGCCTTTTTTGGCCTCGGCCGCTTTAAATGAGGGCATTATAACTCCCGATAAAAAAATTTTCAGCGCAGGCAGTATTTCCATCCCTAATCCTTATTTGCCCGGCAAAGAGAGCGTTTTTCGCGATTGGAAAGCGCATGGGTGGGTGGATATGAGAGAAGCGCTGGCCGTTTCCTCGGACGTTTATTTTTATTCCATTGGAGGCGGCTATGGCGATGTCGCGGGCCTCGGCATTAAAAAAATTGAAGAATATATGAAAATTTTCGGTTTTGGCGTTAAGACCGGCATAAATTTGGAAGGAGAAAAAGAGGGTTTAATCCCCAGTCCCGAACTTAAAAAAAAATCATTTTCGGATTCGGATGCTGTTTGGAGAATTGGAGATACATATAATGCCAGTATCGGCCAGGGAGATTTTCAAGTCACTTCTTTGCAGATGGCCGTCGCAACGGCAGTTTTGGCAAACGGCGGATATATTATTAAGCCGCAGATTTTATTGGGAGAAGGAGATAAAAAAACGGGAACTTTTGTTGATGTGCCTCAGAAATATTTTGATGTTGTGAAAGAAGGAATGAGGATGTGCGCAATGACAGGAACCGCGCAAGCGCTGGGCGGTTTATCGGTGGAGGCGGTCGCAAAAACCGGGACCGCCGAATTGGGTTCGGGCGAGTTTGTGAATTCTTGGGTGATATCTTTCTGGCCATACGAGAAACCCCGCTATGCCGCCAGCGTTGTATTAGAAAGGGGCAAGGCATCCAATTTAGTTGGCGGGGTTTATGCTCTGTTTCAACTGTTAAGTTGGATGCAGGCCAGCACTCCCGAATATATTTTTTGATTGATTTGCAAATTTTTTTTATAATCAATATAATAAAAGATTATTTTTATTTATTATTTTAAAATATGTCTTTAACATCTTCAGAATATTTAAGCAAAGAAGCTTTTGTTAAAATACAGAAAGAGCTGGAGCATCTGACTAAAGTGAAAAGGCGGGAAATATCGGAGAGGATAGAAGAAAGTATCAGTTTGGGGGATATTTCCGAGAGCGCGGAATATCAGGAAGCAAAAGAAGAACAGTTGATGAATGAAGGCCGCATCGCCGAAATAGAAGATTTGTTGAGCAGGGCTCTTGTTGTTTCCGGCCAAAGAACAAACAAGGTCTATCTGCGGGTTGACCTGGGCTGCTTCGTTGTTTTAAAGAAGAAAAAAACCGAGGAAATTTTAAAATATAAAATCGTGAGCTTTGGAGAATCCGATCCTTCTGAAAACAAAATTTCCAGTGAGTCGCCTCTGGGCAGTTCTTTGATGGGCAGAAAAGCGGGCGAGAATGTTGAGGTTTTTGCGCCAAATGGTAAAATAAGTTATATTGTTGTGGAGATAATATAAAATTATGTCCTTGGAAGAAATAAAAGAGATACGCAGCAAAAAGCTGGACAAAGTTAAAAAAGTTTTCGGCCAGGCTTATCCCGTGAAAATTTTCAGAGATTTTCGCGCGGAAGAGGCGGTAAATAATTTTTTAAAACTTTCCCGCAGCCGAAAGCCTTTATTGATGGCCGGGCGTATTTTTAATATCCGTTCTCACGGCGGAGTTATTTTTTGCGATTTCACTGATGGTTTCGGCGGAAGAAAAGAAGAGGGGGCTGTTTATCTTCAGGCTTATTTGAAAAAAGATATCGTTGGCCAGGAGCAATTTAATCTTTTTAATGAATTGGCGGATGTGGGCGATTTTGTGGAATTTAAGGGCAGTCTTTTTAAGACTAAAAAGAGAGAAAAATCCATCAAAGTTTCTTCTTGGAAAATTATTTCCAAGAGCCTGCGGCCTCTTCCAGAAAAATGGCACGGGCTTTCGGACGTGGAAGAGAGGTACAGAAAACGCTATTTAGATTTGATGATGAACAAAACCGTAAGCGATGGTTTTGTGCTGCGTTCTAAGATAATCGCGGAAATAAGAAATTTTTTGAACAAGTGCGACTTTGTGGAAGTTGAAACTCCCATTCTTCAGCCGATAGCCGGCGGCGCTTCAGCCGAACCGTTTAAAACTCATCACAATGCCTTGGATATGAATTTGTTTTTGAGAATCGCGCCGGAACTTTATTTGAAGAAATTGCTTATCGGCGGTTTTGAAAAAGTTTATGAAATTGGGAGAAATTTCAGGAATGAAGGAATTGATGTTACGCACAATCCGGAGTTTACAATGCTGGAATTTTATCAGGCATATAAAGACGCTGAATTCGGGCGGGGTTTTGCGGAAGAGTTAATTAAAAATCTTGTAAAAAAAATATTTAATAAGCAATTATTGGAATATGAAGGCCACAAGGTTTCTTTTTCAAAAAAATTTTCTGTCGTTTCGTTTTATGATGTGCTGAAACGACACGCCTTGATAAATCATCCGGAGGACGCGCCGCTGGAAGATTTTGTTTTAAAAGCGCGTCAGTTTGGCATAGATGTTTTAAAATCAGATTCAAAAGAAAAAATAGCGGATAATATTTTTAAAAAGGTTTGTCGTACAAAATTAATTCAGCCGACTTTTGTGATTGATTACCCAATTGAACTTTTTCCTTTGGCAAAAAAGAAAGAAGATAACTCCGAGTTGGCAGATTTTTTTCAGTTGTTTGTCGGGGGATTAGAATTGGCCAAGGGTTATTCCGAATTAAACAACCCGCTTGAACAAAGAGAGCGTTTTAAAAAACAGCAGGAGCTTCGCAGGGACGGAGACAGGGAGGCGAATGAGTTTGACGAGGATTTTATTGAGGCCATGGAGTACGGCATGCCGCCGGCATGCGGGGTTGGGATAGGAATAGACCGATTGGCGATGTTTTTCCTGAATGTTCATAATATAAGAGACGCGATTTTGTTTCCAACCCTGAGGCCTAAATAGGGCCGAAATAAGGGAAATTTAGGTATTTGATTACCCCTGTGGTTATCCACAGGTTTTTATTTGTTGAATTTTGGGGAATGGTGGTGTAGAATGTAAGCGTAGTGGGGAATTGTGGATAAAACTGTGGATAGTGTGGATAAGTTCCGAAAATTAAAGAATAATGGCATAGAGGGCGGGGTGATGATTTTTATAGTCATTTCATTCCTTAAAAATCTATCATGTTAATTGGTGAATTTACCCATAATTTAGATGAAAAAAAGAGAGTAGCTATTCCGGCCAAGTTCAGAAAAGAAATAGGAAAAAAAGCGGTTGTTACCCGCGGTCTTGATAATTGTCTTTTTGTTTATCCTTTAAGCGAGTGGGAGAAAGTCGCCGAAAAATTAAGCACCTTGCCGATGGGGCAGTCTGACAACAGAAATTTCTCCCGGTTATTTTTGGCCGGCGCGGTTGATGCTTCCCTTGATTCAATGGGGCGGATTTTAATTCCTGATTATTTAAAAAAATTCGCCGGACTGAAAGATAAAGTTGTTATAACTGGCGTTTATAAAAAACTTGAGATTTGGGACGCCGGCGCCTGGGAAAAATACAAGAGCCGCATTGAAAAACAGACCGATATTTTGGCGGAGAAATTGGGCGAAGTTGGTGTTTATTAAGTGAATTGCCCCGCGCGTAGCGCGGTTGGCAAACCTTAATCCCGCCCTCTGCGCGGCATAAATAGTTAGTGTGTAAGACAAATAATTATGATGACCTTAAGGCAACCAAGCAATGATAAGGAACAGCCTAGAGGGCGGGATGCTCGATTTAATGATTGCTCGTCGGACTCGCAAATTAAATTGGCACATACCCCGGTACTTTTAAAAGAAGTTTTAGAATATTTGGACCCAAAGAAAGGAGATATTGTTTTGGATGCGACTTACGGCGGGGGAGGACACGCGTCGGCTGTCTGCGAAAAAATTGGTTCGGTCGGAATATTGGTTGGCATGGACCAAGACTCGGAATTACTGAAAGCCGCCGACAGGCAAGATACAAAATGCAAAACAATTTTAATAAACGAGAATTTTAGAAATTTGGGCGCGGTGTTAAAAAATTTGAAAATTGAAAAAATTGACAAAGCATTGTTTGACCTCGGAATGAATTCTGGACAAATTGAAGAATCGGGCAGGGGATTCAGTTTCCAAAAAGACGAACCGCTTTTTATGAGCTATAAACTTAATTTGGGTTCATCGGATCTGACCGCCAAAGAAATTTTGAATACATGGGGCCGGAATGAAATTTACGAAATTCTTAGAGAGTACGGAGAAGAAAGATTTGCCAGAAGCATTAGCGAAAACATTATTAAGCGAAGAAAAATGAAAAAACTTGAAACTACATTTGATTTGGTTTCTATAATTGAAGAGAGTGTGCCGGGGTTTTACAAAAGAGGGCGTATTCATCCGGCGACAAAAACTTTTCAGGCTTTGAGAATAGCCGTGAATGATGAACTTAATGCTTTGTCCGAGGGGTTGTCCGGGGCCTGGAATTTTTTAAAAAGCGACGGCAGATTGGTGGTTATATCATTTCATTCGCTGGAAGACAGAATTGTTAAAAATTTTATAAGAGACAAAAAGCTGGACGGCAAGGGGGTTGTTTTAACAAAAAAGCCGGTTGTGGCGGGAGACGAAGAAACAAACTTGAATCCCCGCAGCCGCAGCGCAAAATTGAGAGCGATAATTAAATTTTAAGTTAATGTTTATTTTTATAAATAAAGAATTATGGATAAAGTACGGCAAATATCTGTTTTTTGCTGTTTTTTTCGTTATGTTTGCGCTGAGCTTGTGCTACGTTTATTTAATAAATCTAGCTGTTTTAAAAACGGCGACAATAACCAAAAATTTATCGTATATGAATCAGCTGGAAAGCCGGGTTCAGGAATTGGAGGTGGCCTACATAGATAAATTGGGAAAGTTAAATATCCCGTATGCCAAAGAACTCGGTTTTGTAGAAGCGGAACCCGTTAGTTTTATTTACGTTCAAAGGGCTGTTGCTCAGATTGACGACTATGGCCAGCGTCTCAGATAATTTTAAATTTAAGTTGTATCTGGTGGGCTTGTTGTTCTTGTTTTTGGGCGGCTTGCTGGCAAGCCGGCTGTTTTTTATTCAGGTTAAGGGACATGATTTTTATTTGGTGCAATCCGACCGGCAATACTCTTTTTACAAATCACCGGAATCCATTTCTTTAAGGGGCAGCATTTATTTTAAGGAAAAAGGCGGCGAGATTATTTCGGCCGCGACAATTAAAGATGGTTTTTTGGTGGCGGTTAATCCGGACCTTATCAATAAACCTGAATATGTTTGCGGAGAAATTGGCAAGATTGTTTTTGCTGGATTTGATAAAGACGATTGCGCAAAGAGAGCCGGTAAAAAGGGTGACCCCTATGAAGTTGTCGCGCATCGTTTAGATTCCGGCGAATCGGAAAAAATACAGGCATTAGGTATTGGCGGAGTGAATACTTTTCGCGAACAATGGCGTTTTTATCCCGGGAATTCGTTTGCCTCCCAGGTTTTAGGATTTGTTGGATACAAGGGAGATGATCTTGTCGGTCGTTACGGCCTTGAACAGTATTACGAAGATATTTTGAGGGGCGAGAAAGAAAATTTGAAAGAAAGCGCTTCTTTTGCTATGCTTTTTTTGGAGCTGGGAAAAAATTTTTTAGGAACCGATGCTTATGGCGGGCATGATATTGTTTTGACAATAGAGCCAAGAGTTCAAAGTTTTTTGGAAAACGTGCTGGTTGATGTTGTTGCGAAATGGAGCGCGGAAAGCGCCGGAGGCGTTATAATAGACCCTAAAACCGGCGCGATATACGCCATGTCAAGCAAGCCGGATTTTAACCCAAATACTTACGGCGAGGTGGATAATATTTCTTATTTTCGCAACCCGTTGGTTTCAAGTATTTTTGAGGTTGGATCAGTAATGAAAACTTTGACTTTGGCCGCCGCTTTGGATGCCGGAAAAATTACCGCCGAAACAACTTATTTTGATAATGGTTTTCTAGTTTTTAACGGCAAAAGAATAGAAAATTATGACGGTAAGGGGCGAGGGACGATAGACATGCAAACTGTTCTTAATCAATCTTTGAACACCGGCGCGGTTTTTGCCATGCAGCAATTGGGCAAAGATAAGTTTTTGAACTATCTGAAAAATTTCGGGCTTGATGAAATCACCGGGATTGATTTGCCTGACGAGATTGAGGGCCGTTTAACAAATCTTTCGTCTATGCGGGATATTGAATATGCTACGGCCTCTTTCGGCCAGGGCATAGCCGTAAGCCCGATTGAATTTACCATGGCCGTTTCAAGCTTGGCCAACGGCGGACTTCTTATGGAGCCGCGCGTTGTTGAAAAAATTATTGTTCAGGGAGGACAAAACAATGAAATGAAACCGGTTATAAGTCGCAGAGTTTTAAAAAGCGAGACAAGCAGGGAAATAACAAGAATGCTGGTAAATGTTGTTGATGAAGCGCTTTTGGGGGGCGCGGAAAAAATGGAGCATTATACCGTTGCGGCAAAAACAGGAACGGCGCAACTGGTTAATGTCGGCGGAACCGGTTATTATGACGACCAGTATTTTCACTCGTTTTTTGGCTACGCTCCAGCTTTTGACGCCAAGTTTTTAATTTTTCTTTATGTAAAAAAACCGCAGGGCGTAAAATATGCTTCCAACACTTTAACAGAGCCGTTTATGAATTTGATGAAATTTTTGTTAAATTATTATGAAGTGCCGCCGGATAGATGATGAAACAAATTTTTAAAAAAATAATTGTTTTTATACTAACCCTTGAAGCCAGGGCGGTTTTGTGGAGGTATAAACCCAAAATCGCAGCCGTAACGGGAAGTGTTGGCAAGACTTCAACCAAAGAAGCGGCGGCGATTGTTTTGGGAAGAAAATTTAGCATTAGAAAAAGTCAGAAAAGTTTTAACAGCGAGATCGGCGTGCCGTTGGTGGTTTTGGGGCTTGAGAACGCCTGGCTTAATCCTTTGTTGTGGTGCGTTAATATTTTGAAAGGATTGTCTCTGTTTTTATTCAAGCATAATTATCCCGAGTGGCTTATTTTGGAGATGGGAGTGGAAAGACCGGGGGACATAGAGAGATTGGTTTCTTGGGCCAATCCTCATGTGGCGGTTGTTACGGCTTTAGCCGAAATACCCGTACATGTTGAATTTTTTGCCGGGCCAAAAGAACTTTTTAATGAAAAGGCCAAGATTTTGAAACATTTAAAAATTGATGATTACGCGGTTTTAAACTGCGATAATGATACTGTTTGCGATTTGAAAAATAAAATAAGAGCAAAAATTATTAGTTTTGGTTTTGGCGAAGGAGCCGACTTGGTCGCGTCAAATTACAGGGTTACGCCGGAAGGCATAAGTTTTAAGGTTGATTGCGATGGTAGCAGTATTCCTGTGCGGCTTTCTAATGTTTTCGGCAAACATCATGTTTATCCGGCCTTGGCGGCTCTGGCGGTTGGCAAGGCCGCCGGCATTAATTTTGTGGAGATGTCCGACGCGCTGCTTTCTTATTTGCCTCCGCCCGGCCGCTTAAGATTGCTCAAGGGAGTAAAAAATACTTCTATTCTTGATGATACGTATAATTCTTCGCCAATGGCGCTTCGGGCCGCGCTGGAAACTTTGGCGGATATTCCGGTTTACCCCGCCGAAGGCGGGGCAGGCAGAAAAATCGCCGTGTTGGGGGACATGTTAGAGTTGGGCAAATATACGATTGAGGCGCACAGGGCGATGGCAGAGTATATTCTTAAAGCGGGTGTGGAAATTGTTTTTACTGTTGGTCCTCGCGCCAAATTTATTGCTGAGGCCTTGAGGGAAAATGGGTTTAAGAAAAAAAATATTTTTGAATTTTCTGGTTCTGTAGAAGCGGCCAAAGAGGTGGAAAAAATTATCAAAGAAGGCGATTTGATTTTGCTGAAAGGCTCGCAATTTATGCGGATGGAAAAAATAGTGGAGGAAATTATGGCTGAGCCGGAGAAGAAAGGAGAACTTCTTGCGAGGCAGGAAAAGGCGTGGTTGAATAAAAAATTGGAAAAAAAGAGCAACGATTGAAAAATTAATTGATGGTCCTATCGTCTAGAGGCCCAGGACGCCGCCCTCTCACGGCGGAAACGGGGGTTCAAATCCCCCTGGGACCACATACGGGTTTTTGTTTTCGTGTTATAATTTAATCAATGTCGGACGGGAAAAAACAAAAACCATGGCATAGTTTAAGCGCCAACGATGTTTTAAAAGAATTTTCTTCTTCTCCTCGCGGGCTCGGCTACGGCGAGGTTGAATTAAGGTTGGAAAAATACGGCCAGAATGTTTTTAAATACGAAGAAAAATTTCGCCTCCTGAAAATTATCTGGAACCAGATTAAAAGTCCATTGGTTTTTATTTTAATCATCGCCGGTTTTGTCACTTTGTTTTTGAAAGCGTATACCGACTCTGTTGTTATTCTGGTTGCCGTAACAATAAACACTATTATCGGCGTTGTTCAGGAGGGCAAAGCTTCACAGGCATTTTCAAAATTAAGAGATTCTCAAAAAAAATACACTACAGTTATCAGAGAGAACAGGAAACAACTGATATCGGCTGAGAATGTGGTGCCCGGAGACATTTTGGTTTTGTCTGCCGGCGACCAAGTTGCCGCCGACGCGCGCATTTTGGAAAGTAAGGGATTGGAGGTTAACGAGGCTGTTTTGACCGGTGAGTGGATGTCTAATTTAAAAAATTCAAGAAAGATAAAAGAAGAAGTTCCATTGGCCGACAGGTCCAACATGGTTTGGATGTCTACGCTGATAACTGACGGATGGGGGACTGCCATTATCGTTGGCACCGGTTTTGATACAGAAATCGGCAAAATAGCGCAGATGCTCGGAGAAGAAAAAGCCCCACTGACAAATTTTCAAAAAAGTATAAAAAAACTCGCCAATGTAATTGGTTTAATTGTTTTGGGTACCCTGGTTATTATTTTCGCAGTAGGTGTTTTGCACAATCAGCCGATTTCTCAAATGTTTTTAGCTTCGGTTGCCATTGCGGTGGCGGCGGTTCCGGAAGGTTTGCCTGTTGTTGTTAGTGTTGTTTTGGCCATTGGCATGGAAAGAATTTTATCTAATGGAGGCTTGATTAAGAGATTAAGCGCGGTTGAAACACTGGGTTCTGTGGATGTAATTTTGACTGATAAAACAGGGACCTTGACTCAGGCGATTATGCGCGTTTCTGATATTGTTACATTAAATTCTTTAGAACAGAAGCAAAAAAAAGATGATAAATCAAAAATTTTAGAAATGGCCATTTTAGCATCTTCTGGTTTTGTGGAAAATCCGGATGATAATTTGGCGGATTGGATTGTGCGTGGGCATCCCATGGACCAGGCGTTAATTCTGGCCGGGGCTGAGCAAAATATCCATCAACACACTCTTCTAAAAGAAATGCCGCGATTGGATTTTTTGGAATTTGACGCTGAAAGGCGTTTTGCCGCTTCGCTTCATGACACAAAAGGCAAGGAGAACAGAATTTTTATTACTGGCGCTCCGGAGCTTTTGCTGGATTTGTCCAAGACAATTTACAAGAGCGGGAAGGCTGTAAAATTAACAAAAAAATATAAAGAATTATTGACTAGTGTTTTGGAAAAGCAAACTTCTTTTGGAGAAAGAGTCATAGTCGTAGCTTACAAGAATTACGCCAAGAAGGAATTTCCGAGAAACGATGGCGATGGAGCATTTGAAGATTTTATTTTTGGTGGGTTTATTTTATTTCACGATCCACTAAGGCCTGATGCCGCTTCATCTTTTAAGAAAGCGAAATTAGCTGGCATAAAAACTATTATGGTGACAGGAGATCACAAAAAAACTGCTCAAAAAATTGGGGAAGAGGTCGGCATTTTTAAAAAGGGCGACAGGATTATTACCGGAGACATGATGGAAGAATTGACCGATGAAGACTTGAAAAAAGAGCTTGACAGGGTATCTATTTTTGCGAGAGTTTTACCTCATCAAAAATTGAGGATTGTGAAATTTTGGCAGGAGGCCGGCAAGACGGTGGCCATGACCGGTGATGGCGTCAACGACGCGCCGTCGTTGAAAAGAGCCGAAGTGGGAGTGGCTTTAAATTCCGGCACAGAAGTTGCCAAAGAGGCTTCCAGTATGATTCTTTTGAATAATAATTTTTCAGTAATAATTTCCGCAATCGGAGAAGGCAGAAAAATCCTAGTCAATTTTAGAAAGATATTAGTTTATTTGCTTTCCACTGCTTTTAGTGAAATTCTTTTAGTTTTCGTTTCTCTGGTTATTGGTGCGCCTTTGCCGATTTTACCGGCACAGGTTTTATGGGCCAATCTTGTTGAAGAGGGGTTTATGAATTTTGCTTTTGCTTTTGAGCCAGGAGAAGATGGTATTATGGAGGTGCCGCCCAAATCTTTTTCCTTCGATAAAATTTTGACAAACGAAGGCAGAAACATGATTATTATCTTAGCTTTTTTTACAAGTTTTCTTTTAATGGTGGTTTTTCTTTTGTCTCATTTTGTTTTTAAACACTCTTTGGATTATACGCGCACAATTGTTTTCGCTGTTCTTTCAATAGACTCTATATTTTTTGCTTTTTCTTTAAAGAATTTTAAGAAGCCTTTGTGGCAAATAAATATTTTTTCAAATCGTTATTTAATAGTCGCTCTTTTTGTCAGTATGCTTTTTTTGGCCGCCGCTCTTTTTCTTCCGCCAATAAGAGCATTGCTTTCTTTGGAAAAATTGGGCATTTTTGATATCTTTATAGTATTATCTTTGGGGGTTCTTAACCTTTTTATTATTGAGGTCGCCAAGCATTTTTTAGTTAATAGAGAAATTAAAAAGTAGTATGTTTTTTTATGTTTTAATTTTTATCGCCAGTTTTCTTGTTTTGGCGTGGTCAAGCGGATTTTTGGTAAAATCGCTGACGAGTTTGGCCAGATTTTTTAGCATGTCAGAATATGTTATGTCTTTTATTTTTATGAGCTTTATTACTTCTTTGCCGGAATTGTTTGTTGGTTTTTCGTCAGCCGCAAACGACATTCCCGAATTTTCTTTCGGTAATGTTTTGGGCGCGAATTTGCTTAAAATTACTTTGATGATGGGGCTTATCGTTGTTCTTGGCAACGGTTTGCATATAAGCAGTAAAATTTCTAAAAGGAATTTTTGGATAATTTCCGGGTTTGCTTTTTTGCCGCTTTTGCTGGCTGCCGACGGAGTTCTTTCTGGGTGGGATGGGCTGGCGTTGTTGCTTGCTTTTACGTTTTACATTGTGCGCCTGAGAAGAGAAAGGGAATATTTTACCAAGACGACGGCAATTCTCAATGGCAATTCGTTTGCCGTAAATCATCGGAGGCATCACAGTATATTAAATATTTTTGAGCATCTTTCCCGTTCGTTTATCGGGTTATTTTTATTGATTATAAGTTCTTGTGCCATTGTTTGGAGCGGAAAATATTTGGCAGAAGGAATTAATTTAAGCTTTTTATCTTTTGGCATACTTTTTGTCGCTGTCGGTACCTCCTTGCCGGAATTGATTTTTGGGGTGCGCGCCAGAATGTTAAAGCACGGTTCTATGGCGATAGGTAATGCTTTAGGAAGTATTGCCTTTAATTCCATGTTTGTTTTGGGTCTGGTAAGCATAATGAATCCAATTAGGCTGGTTTTTTCAGCGAGCCTTGTTTCGGTTGTCGGGTTTTCTGTTGTGGCCTTTCTTTTTTTCAATGGTTTTGTGTTTAGTAAATCTTTTATTTCAAGAAAAGAAGGCATTGTTTTGCTTTTTATTTACGCATCATTTTTAGTTTTTGAATATTTTAGTATAATTATTTGAACATGGCTTTAATAATTTTGATGGCAATTTTGGGTGTTTTGGCGGGCGGTTTTTCCGTCTGGCTTATTTTTTCAAAAAGGACGCAAAAAGAAGACGGCAGCGCCTTTTTGATGCTGCAAAAACAGCTTGAAGAAATCCGCGGAACTTTGGATAATAAACTGGGCGAATCAGCCAAAGTTATTCAGCAGCAGTTTGGGCAGAGCGCCAAAATTATCCGCGATGTTACCGAGAGCCTTGTTAAGTTGGATGAAACAAATAAGCAGGTTTTAAATTTTTCAGACCAATTAAGCAGTTTGCAGGATATTTTAAAGAACCCAAAACAAAGAGGAGTTTTGGGCGAATATTTTCTTGAAGAAACACTAAGAAATGTTTTACCTCCAAATTCATACCAGATGCAATATAAGTTTAAGGACGGCGAGATTGTTGATGCCGTTGTTTTTGTGAAAGATAAAATTATTCCGGTGGACTCAAAATTTTCTTTGGAAAATTACGAGCGTATTTTAAATGAGCGCGACGCAGAAGAAAGGATGAAGCTGGAAAAACTTTTTAAGCAAGATTTAAAAAACAGGATTGACGAAACATCTAAATATGTGCGGCCGCAGGAAAACACAATGGATTTTGCTTTTATGTTTATTCCGTCCGAGGCGATTTATTACGATTTATTGGTGAATAAAGTCGGAGCGGTAAAACTGGCCACGCGCGATTTGATCGAATACGCTTTCAGGGATAAACATGTGATTATTGTTTCGCCGACCAGCTTTCTGGCTTATCTGCAGACTGTTTTGCAGGGGTTAAAAGCTTTGAAAATTGAAGAGTCGGCCAAAGAAATTCGCAAGCGGGTGGAGGATTTGGGAAGGCATTTGCAGTCTTACGGCGAATTTATGCAGAAGCTGGGAGGGCAGTTGGGGACAACGGTGAGTACTTACAATAAAGCTTCAAAAGAATTTAAGAAAATAGACAAAGATGTTTTGCGCATAGCGGGCGAGGGGATTAATACTGAAATTCTTTCCATTGATAAACCGGAGGAGATATGAAGGATAAAATGCTCTTTGGCCGTTTTTGTCTCGTAATTTTTATATTGTTTTTGCTTTTTTAGTTGCTATCACAGAAACTAGACGATCGTCTTAGATATGTGGTAGTATTAAATTTATAAAGACCATGAAAGCAGAAAAGAAATATTTAATGAAAAAGAAGTATTCGAGGGGTGAATTGAGTAAGGAAATTTTAAAAAGTCTGGCAATCGGCGGATTTGTGGTTGTCTGTTTTGTCGCGCCAAATTTTGCACAAGTCGCAAAATTATTTGACGCAAAAAATTCAAAAGACAGATGGCGATTGAAACGTACTTTATATAATTTGACCAAGGAGCGATTGGTTGAGATTTCTTATAATAAAAGAGGGGAGGAAACTATAAGAATCACAGGAGACGGAGAAAAAAGAATTTTGAAATACAAATACGAAGAGATAGAGATCCCCATTCCTAAAAAGTGGGATAAGTTATGGAGGTTGGTTATTTTTGATATTCCCGAAATTCATAGAAGGGCAAGAAATGCGCTAGCTTTCAAATTACAAGAGGTAGGATTTTATCCTTTGCAAAAAAGTGTTTTTATTTTTCCTTATGAATGCAGAGACGAAATAGATTTTATTTGCGAACACTTCAAAATAAGGGAATATGTAAATTATTTCGTGGTTAAAGAGCCGGAAAATAGAGAATATCTTGGGCAGTGGTTTAATTTGTGATTGATTTTGGTCGTAAATACGCAAATACAAAAATGATTTATAAAATCATCACATAAATATGACTATCGTCCTAGTTGTGTGATGAAATGAAAATGGGATTCTGTATTGTCTTTACATTAATATTTCTTAATGCTATACTATAATCGGTTCTATATTGAATAGCTACCCCGCATTTCTGCGGGGAGGAAAGTCCGAACACTCGCTTTGTCTAAACATGGCAAAAAAATCTGACAAAGCAGCAGGGTAGCGGGTAACGCCCGTCCCCCGTAGAAATGCGGGGAGAGGTGCGAACAGAAACGACCCGGTTAAGTCCGGCTGAAACGGCTAAATCCTTACCTGAGTGCAAGGCCGAGTCCCGCCTTTGGCGGGAAGTGCCGCTTGATCCGTTGGGTAACCAACGAGACAGATAAATGGCTATTTAAAACAGAATTCGGCTTACGGATATAGAACCAACCAACCCCGCTTTCGGCGGGGTTGGTTTTTTGTTGATTTTTGATTATAATATATAGATAATATAATTATTATTATTTTTTAGTTAGTAAACATTATGAGCGATATAAATATTGTTATTAAAGAAACGGAAGTTTCTGTTGAAGAAGCGACGGCTTCTGAAGGTAAATGGGAAAGAATTTCTTATTATCTTTTGCTTGCCCTGGCTTTTATTTTGCCTTTCGGGGCAATTTCTTTCAGTGGATTTTCTTTGAGCGTCAGCAAATTTTTGCTGGTTTTTGTTTTTGTTTTATTGTCCGCCATTTTTTATCTGATGCACATTTTGCAGGATGGTAAATTCAAATATCCCAAAAGCACGGCGCTTTTGGCTTTTTCTTTTATACTATTGGTTGTATTTGTTTCTTCGTTGTTCTCTTTTTCTTTCTCGCAGTCGTTTTTTGGCATTGAAGGGGAAATAGGCACATTTGTTTCTCTTTTTATTTTAGCGGTTGCCATGTTTCTTGCCTCTGTGCTTTTTAGGTCCGAAGAAAAATTCTTAACATTTTTCTTTCTGCTTATAATTTCTTCGCTCATTGTTTTTGTTTATCAGTTGCTGCACTTGTTTCTTGGTGTAAATTTTTGGGGGTTTTTGCCCAATAAAACAGACACTCTTGTTGGGAACTGGAATGAGCTGGGGATTTTTTTCGGCCTCATTGCGTTAATTTCCATTTTTGTTTTGGAGTCTTTTGACGGCAAGCTTAGCAATTTAAGATTAAGCCGTGGCTGGCGCATTTTTTTGTTTATTGTTCTGGGTGTCTCGGTTTTAACAATGATTTTTGTGAATTTTACGACTATTTGGCTTGTTTTGGGCTTCTTGTTGTTGATTTTTCTTGTTTATCTGTTTTCGTTTTTCAAAGAAAAGCGTAATTTTGTGGGATTGCCGCTTTCAATTATTTTGATTTCTTTGTTTTTTATTTTGGCCCAGCCAATTGTTGCCGATTTAATTTCTGTCGCAGAGTTGAATATGATAGAAGTAAGGCCTTCTTGGAGTAGCACCATTGAGGTTGTTGAAAAAACTTTAAGCGTTGGAATAAAAAACATTATTTTGGGTTCAGGCCCTAATACTTTTTCTTATGACTGGATTAAGTTTAAGCCGGCGGAAATAAATCAAACCATTTTTTGGAATACAAGATTTCCAAACGGCATAGGTTTTTTGCCCACCTTGCTGGCGACTACCGGAGTTTTGGGTATTCTTGGCTGGCTTGTTTTTTTAGGATCGATTATTTATTACGGGGTAAAAACAATCAGCCATTCCGCTGGCAAGCCGACCATGGGGCTGCTTTTCGGGTCTTTTTTGGCCTCGCTTTATCTTTGGGTTTTCGCGGTCATTTATGTGCCGGGTAATTTTTTGATGACCTTAACTTTTTTAGTTACCGGTTTATTTTTGGCGATGCTTGTAAAGGCCGGTTTTCTTAAGATGAAAGAATTTTCTTTTGCGGATAAAGCAAGTTTAAGTTTTATTTTTTCTTTGCTTCTTGTTTTTGTTTTAATTGGCATAGTGGGCGGCTTTTACGCATTTTTTCAAAAGTATTTGGCGGTTTATTCTTACGCGCAAGGAATCGAGGCGTTTAATAGCGAGGGGAATCTGGATAAGGCGGAAACTTGTTTTTTAAAAGCAGCGCGTTTTAATCAGAGAGATGTTTATTATCGCGCATTGAGTGAATTGGGCTTGATTCGTCTTTCTTTGCTTGCGCAAGGGCAATTGCCGCAAGAAGAAGCCCGCGCGCAGTTTCAGAATATTCTTGCCGCCACAATACAGAATGCTCAAATTGCGACCGATTTAAACAAATCAGAGCCGCTGAATTGGATGGCGCTTGGGAATGTATACGCGAATATTATTCCTTTCGGCATAAACGGCGCCCGCGAAGCGGCCTTGGCGGCTTACGGCAAGGCCATGGAAGCGGCTCCAACCGATCCACAGCCGTTTTTTTCGCTGGCTCAGACGGAAGTTCAGTCCGGAAACAACGAAAGCGCCCGTTCTTATCTGTCCTCCGCCCTTGATTTAAAAGGTAATTACACATCGGCGCTTTTTCTTCTGGCGGGAATTACCGCCCAGGAGGGGGATTTGGATAACGCGATAAAACAAACCGAAGTTGCCCGGCTTACGGCCCCCAATGATATGGGTGTTCTGTTTCAGCTCGGCATGCTTTATTATCAAAAGAAAGATTATGACAGCGCGCAGAGGGTTTTGGAAAGAATCGTTGTTCTTAATTCCAATTATTCAAACGCGCGTTATTTCTTGGGTTTAATTTATGATAAAAATGGCGATAAAAAGGCGGCGATTGAGCAATTTAAGGTTATACAGTCGTTAAATCCGGATAATGACGAAGTAAAGAAAATTTTGAATAATCTGAAGAATGGAAATTCTGCGCTGTTTGGCATATCGCCGCCAATGCCGGCGCCGGAAAAAAGGGAAAATCCTCCAGTAGAAGAATAAAATAAAATTGTTTCCGTGCAAAGATTTATAAAACTTATAAATACAGAAATAAGCGGACTTCATCAAGCTGCCTTTCTCCTGGCCTTTGCCTCTCTTGGGGCAAAGGTCTTGGCTATTTTCAGGGACAGAATACTTGCGTCAAGTTTCGGGGCGGGGGAAACTCTTGATATTTATTATGCTTCTTTCAGGCTGCCGGATTTATTGTATGTTTTTTCGCTTTTTCTCGTTTCCGTAACAGCTTTGATTCCGTTAATTTTGGAAAAAAGAGAAGGTTTTGACAGCAAGCATTTTATAAACGAGGTGTTTACAGTTTTTTTTGCAGTCATGCTTTTTTTGCTGGTCGTTTCTTTTTTTATTCTCCCTTACATTGCTGATATAATTGCGCCCGGTTTTTCTTTGGCCAACAAAGAAATACTGATTAAATTCAGCAGAATTATGCTTCTTTCCCCCTTTCTTTTGGGGCTTTCTAATTTGGTTTCCAGTGTTATCCAGTCATTTAGGCGTTTTTTTGTGTATTCTTTAAGCGGCATTTTGTACAATGCCGGCATAATAATTGGCCTTGTTTTTCTTTATCCCAAATTCGGTTTAAGCGGGATTGTTTGGGGTGTTGTTTTGGGCGCGTTTTTGCATTTTCTTGTTCAGGTGCCATCGCTTATGGAACTTGGCTATTTGCCGAGATTTACATTTAAGATTCATTTTTCGGAAATCGTGAATGTTGTCAGATTGTCTTTTCCCCGCACACTGGGGCTGATTTTAAACCAGGTGGTTTTGATGGCCATGACTTCTTTGGCGTCCTTTTTGTTTGCCGGCAGTATTACAATTTTTAACCTTGCTTCTAATTTACAGTCTATCCCTTCTGGGATTATCGCGTTGAGTTACAGCACGGCCGCTTTTCCGGCGCTGGCAAGCAATTTTTTGAAAAAAGAAAAAAAAGAATTTTTGTTTTCCGTTGTTTCGTCTTTTCGGCATATTCTTTTTTGGCTCCTTCCGATAACCGCATTGTTCATCGTTTTGAGGGCGCAGATTGTGCGCGTGGCCTTGGGCGCGGGCGCTTTTAATTGGACGGATACGCGTCTTACTGCCGCTGCGGTGGCCTTGTTTGCTTTTTCACTTTTTGCGCAGGGCCTCGTTCTTCTTTTGGTCAGGGCTTTTTACGCTGTCGGCAAAACAAAACCACCCCTGATTATTAATATTATCTCGTCCTTTTTTACGATACTTTTGGCGGCGGGGTTTCTTGTTTGTTTTAAATATTTTCCGTGCGCGCAGGCATTTTTGGGCCGAATTTTAAGAGTGGAAGGGGTGGCTGGCATTTCTGTTCTGCTTCTCCCTCTGGCTTATTCAATGGGGTCAATTTTAAATTTCTTTCTTTTGTTTTTGTTTTTTGAGAAAAATTTCGGTCCCATTCTCCATTATTTTAAAAAATCGCTGATTCAGATAATTTCAGTTTCCGTTTTGGCTGGAACCATTGCTTATTTTTCTTTGGTTGTTTTTGCTCAATTTTTTAATCTTTCCACTTTTGTCGGAATTTTTACTCAAGGATTTTTGGCCGGAATATTTGCCTTGGCGGGCTGTTTTTTTCTGCTTAAATTTTTAAAGAACAAAGAGTTTGAAGAAATTGTTTTTTCGCTGAAGAAAAGATTTGTCAAAAAGCCCCTATTAGACATACAGCCGGAAAAATTGCCGTAAAATATGACAAGAAATTTCTGCATTATAGCTCACATAGATCACGGAAAGTCGACTTTGGCCGATCGGTTTTTGGAAGTGACCGGCGCGGTGGAAAAAAGAAAAATGAGAGAGCAATTTTTGGACCAAATGGAACTTGAGCGCGAACGAGGAATAACAATTAAAATGCAGCCGGTAAGAATGTCCTATACCCTAAACGCCATACCTTATGTTTTGAATCTGATAGATACTCCGGGGCATATTGATTTTTCATATGAAGTTTCAAGGGCGCTTAAAGCGGTAGAGGGTGTTATTCTTTTGGTTGATGCCACGCAGGGTGTGCAGGCGCAGACAATCAGTAATTTGGAAATCGCCAAGTCTTTGAACCTTGTCGTTATCCCCGTTATTAATAAAATAGACAGCCCGCAAGCAAGGATAGAAGAAGCAAAAAGAGAAATAATTGAAATATTGAATTGCGATGAAAGGGAAATTTTTCAAGTTTCAGCCAAAACGGGGGAGGGGGTTGAAAACTTGCTCAAAGAAATTATTAAACGGATTCCTCCGCCCTTGGTCGGCAACAAAGATTTAAGAGCCCTGATTTTTGATTTTGAGTATTCTTCTCACAGGGGTGTTATACTTTACGCCAGAATAACGGACGGGTTTATCAAAAAGGGGGATAAAGTTTTTTTATTTCAGGAGAACATTGATTTTACGGCCGGCGAAGTGGGATTTTTTAAACCAATGCTGCAATCAGCGGCATCTTTGGGGTCTGGAGAAATAGGTTATATTGTTACGAATATAAAAGAGACCAATATCGCTTCGGTTGGCGATACTTTGCTTTCCAAAAATAGTTCTTTGCCGTCACTTGAAGGATATCAGCGTCCGGCGCCGGTTGTCTGGGCCAGTATTTATTCGGAATCGCAGGACGATTTTATGGCGCTAAAAAATTCTCTTGAGCGGCTTAGCCTGGAAGATAGTTCTCTTAGTTTTGAAGAAGAAGAAAGCGGCATTTTGGGGCGCGGATTTCGGTGCGGTTTTTTGGGAATGCTGCATCTTGAAATTGTTTCAGAAAGACTTAAAAGAGAGTTTAAAATTCAGCCGGTGGTGGCGACGCCGAGCGTTGCTTACAAAATAGAGGACAAAAAAGGGAATATCGGGCAGGTATATTCGGCGGCGCTGCTGCCCGAACATTTCGAGATAACAAAAATTTTAGAGCCTTGGGTGGAGATAAAAATTATTACTCCTTTTGATAAGATGAATATCGTTATGCGGTCTTTAAAAAAACGAGATGCCGTTATCGGGTTGACGGAATCTTTTGGCGGCGATGGCAGCCGCATGCTAATTACGGCCCAAATGCCTCTTCGGGAAATGATGGATAATTTTTTTGAAGATTTAAAAAGTTTAACTTCGGGCTACGCCTCGTTTAGTTATGAAATTATTGGTGACAGAGAGGGAAATTTGGTGCGTTTGGATATTTTATTAAACGATGAGATTGTTCCTGCTTTTTCAAGGGTTGTAAAAAAAGAGGCTGTTCAGCGTGAGGCGCAGAATTTGGCCGAGAAACTGAAAAAATTTTTGCCGGCGGCGTTGTTTGCCATAAAAATTCAAGCCAGGGCAATGGGAAGGATTTTGGCGGCGAGAAGTATCTCGGCGTTAAAAAAAGACGTTACCGGCCATTTGTACGGCGGAGACCGCACAAGAAAAATGAAATTGTGGAAAAAACAAAAGAAAGGCAAAGAAAGGCTGAAAAAATTCGGTAAAGTTAATGTGCCGCAGGAGGTATTTTTAAAAATGATTCAAAACAGGTAAAATAATTTATATATGAGAACGCAAAATCAAAAAAGAAAACACCAGATAATATGGATTTTTATAAGCCTTTTGGCGGTTATAAGCATGGTTGCTTATCTTTTTATTCCTCTTATGAAGTTTTAATATTTTAAATTTGGGATATGGATGAGTTTAGGCAAAAAAGTCGTTTTAGGAAGATATTTTTTTCCCGCCCCGTGTTTTTGTTGTTTTTGGCCGCCGCTGTTTTGCTGGCGCCGCCTCTTTTTAGCGTTTACAAAAAAAGCCGGCAAGCTGTGTTGAAAAACAAAGATATTGAAAAACAGGCAGCCGAGTTGGGGGGTAGGTTGAAGGAGCTGGAGGCCAATATAGGTCGGATGGGGACGGAGGCCGGAATAGAAAAAGAGCTTCGTAGTAAGTTTCAAATTAAAAAACCGGGCGAGGATTTTGTTGTGATAATTGATAACACGCCAAAAGAGACCAAAGAAGAGGAACCTTTCTTTTTTGGTGAAAACAGCTTTTTGCAAAAACTTTTAGATTTGATTAAGTTTTAGCGGGTATAGTTTAGTGGTAGAATGGTTGCTTCCCAAGCAACAGGCGGGGTTTCGATTACCCCTACCCGCAAAATTTTTTGTTAGTTTCTCAAAAAGTACAAAACACGACGACCGCTACATTTTGTACTTTTTTCTAAATTCTTGATTTTTCGAGAGCTTTTTTGTTTTTATGGTTTTTTCTGCCTTTTGTGATATTCTGAAACCAGACAAATCTTTGAAAAATAATCAGTTTTGGAGGTGGCGAATGTTGAGAGAAACAATCCGCGAAGACGGTTTGCGCATAATAACGAAAAAATTGTCTCGGACAAAAAAGTTGATGATTGTAATTATGGTTGAATTGGGTTCTTTGTATGACCCTTCAAATCGCAGGGGTCTTGCGCATTTTTTAGAGCACACTCTTTTTAAGGGTGCAGCTGACGGAGCAAAAAAATATTCAGCCATAGACATTCGTTTGACAACAGGAAATCGTCTTTTAAGTTTCGATGCTTGCACCGGTAAATTTGCTTTATTTTATTTCGCTGAAATACTCGGCGAACGATTCGATGAGTTAATAGATTTTTTGATTTGTGTTTATAACAACCCTCTTTTCCCGCCAGAGGAAATTGAAAAAGAAAAAGAGGTTGTAACTTTGGAAATTATCGAAGAGATTGGCGATGATTACGAAAATATCAATTATGAATTAAAGAAACTTTTGTGGGGGAAAAACTCTCTTTTTAGCGCTAATATTACCGGGGATATCAAAGATTTAAAAAATTTGAAAAGAAAAGATTTGGTTCGGTGGCATAAAGCTTGGTTTATTCCTTCCAACACCGCAATTGTTGGGATTGGCGATGTGGACCATCTTGTTTTTTCAAAAAGAATTAATGATTTGATAAAGATTAATAATAAAGCCAAACCTCGTATTTTAAGTAAACATCAAATTCAAAAAACAAGTTGTCCTGTTGGCAAAGAAGGAGTTTTTGAATACGAAAACAAAGAGAGGGCAATGATTGGATATGCCTGGAAAATAATAGAGCGTCTTAGTGAAAAAGAAGAAAACATACTTTCACTCCTTTATCTTTTGATGGATTTTACTTTAGATATGGAAATAAGAGAATCGCGCGGACATTCTTACGGCGTTGTTTCTTTAATAGAATCTTATCATAATTTTGGTTATTATCTTTCTTTCGTAACAGAGGTTTTACCGGCCAAATTAAATTTCGTAATGAATCTTTTTTATAAAATTCTTTGCGAGCAACCTCTTGAGCATAACTATTTTGAATTGAAAAAAGCAAAAATCATAGATCAAATTTCTGTTGCTCCGGAGGATTTAAAAAACTGGTTAAATGAAATTGAAGACAAGGTTTTTTTAAGAAGATGGCCCGTTAAACGTCTTGACCAACGGATTCGAGGGCTTCGACAGGCCTTTAAGAGCATTTCATTTGACGATGTTGTTTGTTTACGTAAAAAAATTTTGGTACCAGACAACGTAGTTCGTGTCGTTTTTAAGCCAGTTAAATAAATATTGAGGCCGCCGAAACCGGCGGCTTTTTTACTTGCCCTGAGCTTGTCGAATGGGTTGTTTTGCCCCCCATTTTTTGCTACAATAGTAGTATGAATATCGTTAAAATAAAGGATAAAATCAGTGAAAAATTGGCCCAAGAGGCAGTTCAAAATAAGGATATAAACAGCACAAGAATAAGCAGGTTGTTAAACCTTCTGGATTTGGCTAAGGTAAAAAATTCTCCCATTAAACTTATTGTGGATGGCATTCTTGACATACCCCTTTTTAAAGATTTTGACATAATTGATACTCCGGAAATTGTGAGCGTTGACGCCAACTTTAATTTGTTAAATACCCCGAAAGACCATCCCAGCCGGCAAAAAACAGACACCTACTATATTAATGATAATTACGTTTTAAGAACGCATACTACGGTGATGTGGTCGTTTTATCTAAAAGATAAAAATGCCATCGGCCAATTGAAAAAAACGGGCGAACTAAAAGGATTGTGTTTTGGGAAGGTTTTTAGAAAAGATGAAATAGACAAGAATCATTATCCTGTTTTTCACCAAATAGACGGATTGTATATTTGCGAAAAAAAGAAAAAAGAAATTGGCATTGATGATCTCAAAGATGTTTTGTTAAGCATTGCCAAGAGTATTTACGGTGATTCGGCGGAATGCAGATTTTCGGAGGATTCTTTTCCTTTTACTGACCCCAGCATTGAATTGGAAATTAAAATAGGAAATCGCTGGCTGGAAGTGCTGGGCGCCGGAATAGTGCACACAAAAGTTTTGGAAAATTTCGGCTTGGACCCGGAGATTTATAACGGTTGGGCCTTTGGCTTCGGACTGGAAAGATTGGCTATGTTAAAAATGAATATACCGGATATAAGAATATTTTGGTCTACCGACGAAAGAGTGGTAAAACAATTTAAAAATTTGGACAGCCAATATGAAGAAGTAAGTAAGTTCCCGATGACCTATAGGGATATTTCTTTTGTTGTTGACAAAGACATGAATCTAAACAGGTATTATGAAATTGTCAGGGACCATGCCAATGATTTAATTGAAGAGGTAAAATTATTGGATAAATATGAAAACGCTGACAAATTTGGCCGCGATAAAATTAGTTATACTTTTAGAATAGTTTATAGGTCTTGCGAAAGAACGTTAACCAACGAAGAAGTCAATGAAATACAGGACAAAATTATCAGCGCTTTAGAAAATGAACAATGGCAGGTGAGAAAATAACAAAAAAAATTATAAAGAAGCCTTCTAATTATGAGGCCAAGGATATTTATGTTTTGGAAGGCCTGGATCCGGTCAGGAAAAGACCGGGTATGTATATCGGGTCAACCGGCATAGACGGCTTGCATCATTTGGTTTGGGAGGTTGTTGATAACTCCATCGATGAAGCCATGGCCGGCTATGCCAAAAACATTTCCATTATTTTTCTGCCGGGACACGAAGTTAGGGTTGTAGATGATGGTCGCGGCATTCCGGTAGACATGCATAAACAGACTCAAAAATCCGCCCTTGAAACAGTTATGACTACCCTGCATGCCGGCGGAAAATTTGGCGGTGAATCTTACAAAATTTCCGGCGGTCTTCACGGCGTCGGCGTTTCGGTGGTCAACGCTTTGTCAAAACATCTCAGGGTTGAGGTTTGCCGGGACGGCTATATATGGACGCAGGAATATAAGAAGGGGGAACCGCTTTATAAAGTTAAAAAAAGCGGGAAATGCGACGGTTCTGGCACCTCGGTTGCTTTTACTCCGGACGAAGAAATTTTTGGCCAAAAGATTCCGGAATTTGAATGGAGGCAAATTTTAAATCATTTACGCCAGCAGGCTTATCTGGTAAAGGGCGTGAGGATAAATATAAAAGATTGCCGTTCGGAAAATAAAAATCTTCACAAAGATTATACTTTTTGTTTTGAAGGAGGCATTCGTTCTTACGTTGCTTATTTGAACAGAGATATGAGTACTCAGCATCCCAATATTTTTTATGTGTCAAAAGAAGACGAGGCGCAGGG
>Ga0180009_10000319_pt1 | contig 68071 bp, 55 predicted proteins | sample OS_PC_MetaG_FD_123537 | JGI IMG/M metagenome (GOLD analysis project Ga0180009, IMG submission 123537) | Groundwater microbial communities from the Aspo Hard Rock Laboratory (HRL) deep subsurface site, Sweden - OS_PC_MetaG | ecosystem: Environmental > Aquatic > Deep subsurface > Groundwater... | reverse complement strand
TTGCTGATGAATCCCCGGAAATGGTGTCGGTAGCCTATCCGCAGACTCCCTGGAAGATTCTCATATCCGATGATGAGGACGAGGTTCACAATATTACCCGGCTCGTGCTGGAGAATTTTGAATTTGAGGAGAGGGGCGTTGCCATCCTCAGTGCTTATTCCGGGGAAACGACGAAAAATCTGATCCAGGCCCATCCGGATATTGCCATCATTCTGCTGGACGTGGTGATGGAGACCGATGATGCGGGTCTGGACGTGGTCCGGTATATTCGTGAGGAACTGGAAAACAGATTTGTGCGGATCATTCTCAGAACCGGGCAACCCGGAAAAGCGCCGGAACGAACGGTGATTACCCGCTATGATATCAATGATTATAAGGAAAAAACGGAATTGACCGCACAAAAGCTGTTTACCACGGTCACTGCATCGCTCAGAGCCTTCCGGGATTTAAGGATCATTGAAAAGAACAGAAAGGGACTGGAACTGATTATCAATTCTTCAGGGCAGTTATACGCTTCTCAGAGGATCCGGACGTTTTCGGAAGGGGTGTTGAACCAGCTGGTATCCCTTCTCGAACTGGACGATACATCCGCTGTTCAAGAGGCATCCGGTTTTGCGGTTTCCGTGACGGCAAACCGGTTTCAGATCATTGCAGCAACCGGAACGTTTAAAACCACTGTCAATCATATCGCGCATGACTGTGTCTCCGCAGAGATCCTGGGTCTTCTGGAACAGGCGATGCACAAGAAAGCCAGTCTGTTTGTGGGGGATGCCTTCATCGGCTATTTCCAAAAAGCCGACACCTCCGTCAATCTGCTCTACCTGAATGGATGCGCCAATTTAAACAATCTGGACAGGGATCTATTTCGGATATTTTCCACCAACGTCGGTGTGGCTTTTGACAATATCTCCCTCAGTCAGGAGATTATTGATACCCAGAAGGAAATTATCGAAACCCTGGGCGGTATTATCGAAACGCGTTCCAAGGAAACTGCCAACCATGTATTGCGGGTATCCGAGTATTCCTATCTGCTGGCAATGAAAGCCGGTTTGTCAGAGAAAGAAGCGAGTCTGCTGAGACTCTCCGTTCCCATGCATGATGTCGGGAAGATTGGCATTCCAGATGTCATCCTGAATAAACCCGGGGCATTGTTACCGGACGAGTACGAGATAATCAAGCGTCACACGACCATCGGGCACGATATCCTAAACAAGTCGAAACGCAGGATACTGCAGGCAGCAGCCATCGTAGCCATACAGCATCATGAATACTGGGACGGTACCGGATATCCCAACGGGCTCAAAGGGGAAGAAATCCATATCTATGGGCGGATCACTGGACTGGTCGATGTTTACGATGCGGTCAGCTGTAAAAGGGCCTACAAGGAAGAGTGGACAGTTGACAGGGTCTGTGAGTTGATCAGGAAGCAGAAAGGGCGTCAGTTCGATCCGATGCTGGTTGATATTTTTCTCGATGCCATCGATGAGTTTGAAAAAATCAAAGAGATCTATACCGACGAGTATTTGTAGGAAATTTCAGGCAAAAAAAAACCTCCCAGGGGAGGCTTCTTTTTAACCGGGCTGGCTAATGAATGCTTAACCCGGTTGCTTCTTCAGTGGTGATTACTTAACAGTAACGCCGACTGCAGCAGGTCCTTTCTGACCTTGTTCGATCTCAAATGTGACGCGATCGCCTTCCTGCAGGGATTTAAAACCTGAACCGTTAATAGCTGAATGATGTACAAATACATCGTCGCCGTTTTCCTGTTCAATAAAACCAAAACCTTTACTGTCGTTAAACCATTTTACTGTACCTTCAGTCATCGTGGATACTCCAATTAATTATTATTCGTTTACTAACTTCCAGCATCCACTTAGATTATAAATGGTACTTTCAATCAGATCGTAACCGGTTCGAAAGTGAACCGATTCTTTTTTTGAGTTCTCTGACTCAAAGATTAAGTATAGCAAAATAAACCAGGAAGGGTAAGTTTTCTTTTATTAGTTTTCCGGAAGTTGATCTGAATCAACAAAAATGGTGACAGGGTACTGCGGTGCGAATCCCCTGATACAGATTCCTGGCAGGATTCAGCCAGCCTCCAGGGGGTAGTCGCGTGTGTGAAAATCCGGGCAAATATGGGTTTTTTTAAGGACAGCTTCGGGAAAAAGAGAGATTCCATTCCCGGTCGCAACCGTTTTCGTCGAATCGTGGCGATCTCCTGCGGCCGGGAATCGTTCAGAAAAGATCCGATTTTCAGAGGCTTCCCTGAGCTGATGATTACGGCTGAACCCCTGGCTATGGCTGCTGGCGGGGAGCTAAACGGTTAAAAATATCGGGTTCCTGAACAGGGGGTCCGGGTAACTGTAAAACCCCTTTCCTGACTTGACACCCAACTCGGATCTTTCCAGGAAGGGGTTCAGCAAGGCTTCGCTAGTGGAGATCTGCTCCATGGGGTGAATCTGGCCATAGCTGGGGGTTTTGATCTCTGAGAGGAAGCAATCGATCCCCTTGGCGTCCAGCCAACCGAAAGGTCCGGCTTCCGAATAACGTGCCAGCATCCAGATCCGATCGACCTCTTCAACAGTGGCAATGTCCTGGGATACGACCATCAGGGCCTCAAGGATAATGCCGTTGATCATGGTCTGATAGCGATCGTTGTCCTGCGGGTCCGGTTTCAGAAATTCAGGTTTCTGATAGGCAGGTTCAGGGTAGGTATAAAATCCTTTTCCGGTTTTCATGCCCAATTCACCCCGCTCCACAAGGGGTTGCAGAATTGTCAGCATCCCTTCGAACAGTTTTCGCTTGCCGGGATTCCGCATGGCGTTCAGGGTGCCGTCATAATAGACATTGATCCCCAGCAGGTCCATGGCGCCAAACGGTCCGGCCCCTTCTCCGCTGTTGAGCATCCAGGCGCGGTCGATATCTTCAACGCGTTCCTGATATTGAACGACCATGGGTACGATCACCTTTGTCATGCCTGTTGAGACCGCATTATAGATATAACCGGGATTTTCCTTCCGGTTGATGTGGGGATAGCAGTGGATACTTTTGACAAACCGGGTCAGGATATCCATCGTCTGTCCGCCGGTGCGGGGGCCACCCACGATGTCAACCAGGGGGGATCCCAGATGGAAATGCATGGCAGCGAATCGGTCCCCGCGCTGCACCGCATCCTCGATTTCTGAAACCGGGATACCTGAAGTATTGGTTGTCATGATGGTGTGCGGCGGACACAGGGCGTCAAATTGCCTGTGAACAGATCGTTTTAAATCGAGTTTTTCCGGTACGGACTCACTCAGCAGATCGGCATGTGCCACTGCCCGGGCGGGGTCCCTTTCCAGGTGGATGTGTCTGCGGCCTTCTGCAATCTGAGCGGCTGTAAACATTTTCCGGTCCACCAGGGCGCCGCCAATGATCTCCTGTGTAATCTCTGTCAACAGGAGCGTCTCTTCAGAAACATCAAAAAGGATCGCCTCGTAACCGCCAATCCCTGTCAATAATGAGTTGAAACACCCCATGGTTCCCGCCCCGATAAACCCGACGGTCTTGATTTCATTCATTGGCATAGCTGCTTATCCGGTTTAAAAAGGATTGATTGAATTCCGAAAACCGTGTCCGCTGGACATGGACCTGTTACTTCAGGATTCGGGGAGCCCGATCCGGTGGCGCAAGATCGGTACTTCCCTTGCTGACGGCGGTATAGACAGTTCCCAGATTGGGCAGATCAGCCAGGGCATTGACGATGTGAAACTGGGTCGGATTCTGCTCCCAGGTGAGACGGTCCCAGGAAACGGTGCCCTGTCCGACCCGGATCTCTGAAATCTCGTTTTCAGCCGGAAAAAGGGTGGCATGACTGAGTGCAGGGCCTACCCCATCCGGATTCGGAATGTATTTCCACCCCATCCAGTTGTCTTTTCCCTTCGTGGCTTCTTCAAAAGCCGCAGTCTCCTCGGTGGTGGGGGGTCTGAGGTCCCGGACCTCCATTTCCACGATACGGTTGGCATAATGGCTGGCGTTCACCCGCCAGACCCCGTCGATCACCTGATGGTCCGGGATATCGGCATAAATCTTGGGAATTCCCTGAACTTCCCGACCGGTCAGAATCGGGTCGGTCAGGTTCTCCCACATGACCAGGGTCAACGCCCCTTCCAGCTGGTCTTTTTCCCCCTTGAACGTCACGGCGGCATGCACCCCGAGCAGGTTATAGGACCGGCCGGCTAGCCAGTCGACCTCTTTATTGCAGGCGTAGGCAACCGTGACAATGGGTAGTTCCCCGACTTCAAAGGGAGCGGGCAGATATCGGGCGAGTTGCTCCCTGTCTGTCAGGTAGGAGACGACAATGCTGGTGACATGATGATAACGCCCGGATGCTTTCGGAAATTGACGGGGGCCGAAGAACCCCGGCATTTGATATCTTTCGTTCGGGTTGAAGGTAAACATGGTCAACGGTGCTCCTTTTTTGATGATCGGTTGCGATTTGACCCGGGGAAAGAAAACCCGGACCCGAGGAAACCGGTTCTTGTAAAAAAAACGGTGGTATAATCTTTTGCTGCAAAAACCTGACCGAAAGCTGCAAAAAAAATACCGAGCCCCTGTCGATATCAGATTGGTGTGGAATAATATATCACATTCAGGGTTTTCAGGTGTTCCCCTGTCCGTGTTGATCAGAAAAACCGAATACGGGCGGTTGGCGGGTGATCCGGCAGATGGGCAGGGATGAGTGAGATATCACTCAATGTCAAAAATCGAGTCTCCCGGATCGCTGAAACGATCAGTCGGCCGTTTCCGCAGGTGGTACAAACCAATCATCCATGCGGTAGACCCGTCCCTGGCTCTGGGCAATCAATTCTCCCGAACCTCCTTCCCGCACGGTGATATCGTAGAGTGCCGTTCTGCCGCCCCGATGTTGTTCAATGGCTTCGGCAACCAGGAGGTCACCGGGTTTGGCGGCCCTGATAAAATTGATGTTGACATTCATGGCCACCGCCGTTCTGCCGTGGGAATTGCTGGCAGCAGCAAAAGCCATGTCACCGATGGTGAAGATGATACCACCGTGAATGGTGCCGTTGAAATTACACATGGACTCCGTGACGGTTGCAGAGACCCGGCTGTGTCCCGGACCCAGAATGTCAATGGTTGCATTGAGCATGGCCGCAAACGGATCCCGTTGAATGTGATCTGCAATCTGTTTTTCCCGGTTGTTTTCTGACATCTGCACCCTCCCGATTTTCGATAACAACTTAATCTGCGGCAAATCTGCGTCTGACAAGAATCAAAAAAATGGCAGCAGAGATACCCGCTGCACCAAATACCATGGCCATCACCATGATCTGATATCGGACGGCAATCAGGGGGGAGACACCTGACAGGATCTGCCCGGTCATCATCCCCGGCAGCGACACCAGACCGACGGCAAACAGGGAGTTGGTAATGGGGATCAGGCAGGCCCGGAAAGCGATCCCCCTCGCTTCTTGAAATGCTACGCCCCGATCGAGTTCCGAAGTCAGTCTTTCCACAGCCAGGCTGATACTGTTCAGCGCATTGGCGAAAATCATTCCTGCCAGGGGAATCATGAACCGGGGATAATACCAGGGGCTGAGTTCCAGCACGGCCTGGGTAATCAGGATCAAGGTCAGCCCTCCACCCAGCGTGATGGCGATCAATGCCATGGGGAAAAGGCTGTATCGTTCCTTCCCGGCTGTGCGCAGAGCAATCAGACTGGATGCAATCAGCATGACAGCCAGCACGAGGGAAATAATCATCCCGTTTTCCGAGCGGAAAATATAGGCCAGAAAATAGCCGATCAGCAGCAGTTGCCCGAGCATGCGGGAAAATGCATAGATGGCGTTGCGGTAGTCCATGCGCCATTTATAGAGGACGATGATAACCACCAGACCGGGTGCAAAGGAAAGCGCCAGATGGGTCAGGGGTATAATCTGTACGGTACTGTTCATGGGTTTGGGTCCTTGTCTGGGACAATCGTCATCAATGGCACATTCAGGGAGAAAGGGACGCCAGAGGGGACCTCCGGCAGGCGGATGACCATTGTCGATGATTGACCGGTTTGCTAACCCGACGCTACATCAGATTCCAGAAAAGATAAACAACAACCCGCTGAGAATCAGGATCCAAGCCATAAATAGGTTTGACGAACTGCTGGCCTGATTCTATGATGTTGCCAGATATCGCCCCCGAAGATGTCCTGAAACCGGTATCTGCCCCCTGAATATGTCGTGGGGCAGAACCGGTGGATGACCAGGGATGCTGAACCGGCGCGAGTCAGCCCTGCCGGATGCGATTGTCTGCGGATCCTGTTTCAAGGTGCTGAGCAGGAAAAGGGTGTTTAAGTGAACGGCATTGATGGTTTACCCAAAATTAGGTCCAATGGAGAGTGACGCATGGATAATTATCTTGAGATTGCAAACAGCCCCGGTATGTGGCTGGCCTGCTCGGCAATCATTGTTGTGGTGCTGGTGCAGGTCGTCCGTCTGACCCGGATCTCTTTCAAGGCGGGTCGGGAAATCGGCATGTCGAAACAGGATATGGTAAAGGCGTTCCGTATCGGTTTCACCACCTCCCTGGTGCCGGCGATTGCTATCCTGCTGGGATTGGCGCTGTTAATTCCGCGTCTGGGACTCCCCTTTCCCTGGATGCGCCTGTCGGTCATCGGTTCTGTCAGCTACGAACTGATTGCAGCCGGTATCGCGGCTGGGGAGTTCGGTCTGGAAGGCCTGACGACCGATATCAACCAGGTGATCTTTACCACCATTGTCTGGACCATGTCGCTGGGTGCTGTACTGGGATTGATCGTGGTGGCCTTCTTCACGCCCAGTATCCACAAGCTCAAAAACAAGGTTGCCGGTGGTGATGAGGTGTGGATGCAGGTGATGACAGCCGCTGCTTTTTTTGGAGCGGTCGCCTATATGGTTGCGCAACCGGTGATCAAGGGTGGAGCGCCACTGGTTGCCCTGTTGGGTGGTTTTTTCTCCATGGTCCTGATCGGTGTGATGATCACTGTCGGCCGACAGGGCTGGCTCAAGGAGTGGGCGCTGGCCCTGGCCATTGTCCTGGGGATGGTCGCTGCCGGGGTTGGTTTTCACTATTTTGGGATAGGAGGTTGAGATGACAGACAAAAAAACCATCTTCCAGGAACATTTCCTGACACCGGTCGAAAAAACCGGAAAGTACACCCTGCTGGCGGCCATTGTCTGCATGTTTCTGCCGGGTCTGTTCCTATTTGTGTTTCACGGGCTGCTGCCGCCCTTCGGGCCCCTCTGGCGATCTGTGGCGGCTGTCTGGTCCTTCATGATCGTGATGGGCATCCTGGAACCGATCGTTTACTATCCGATCCTGGGCTTTGGTGGTACTTACATGTCATTTCTGGTGGGTAACATCATGAATCTGCGGGTTCCCGTTTCTGCCACCGTGCAACAGGTCTTGGGGACCAGGGAGGGTACGCCGGAGGCTGAGATTGTCTCAACGCTGGGTATCGCCGGTTCTCTGGTGGCCAGTCAACTGGTCATGATCCTGGGGATCTTGCTGTTGCTGCCATTAATCAACCGGATACAGGGATCGGGAATGGCAGCCGAAGTTGGTCTGAACCAGGTGTTGCCAGCTCTTTTTGGCGCCCTGGGAGCCGTTTTTCTGTCAAAGGTGCCCAAACTGGGCATCGTCCCCCTGGGGCTGGCTTTTATCATCGCTTTTTTGAAGCGCGACCTGCCCTATTCCGTTGTCATACCTCCGATGGTCATTATCTCCATCGTATCCGCCCGGATCATGTATAAAAAGAAATGGATCGAAGGCAAAGGGATGATTTAATCACAGGAGCTATAAATGATTGCAAAGGACGCATTTCTGGCAGTTGATAAAAACGAGGATTATATTATCGACATCCTCCAGAAAATCATTGCTGTTGACACCACTGTGCCACCGGGGGAGAACTACGGCAAACTCGTGGATATTGTTGAACCGGAATTTCGCCGCTTCGGTTTTGAGACCGAGCGGGTGATTGTCCCCGAGGAGAAGGTCCAACTCATGCCCTGGAAACTGACCGGCGAAAGGGTCAACCTGGTGGCTACCCTGAAAAACGATCAACCCCGGGTATCCGCATATGCGCACATGGATGTGGTACCGGTTGATGACAAGTGGACCCAGGACCCCTTTGGCGGGAAAGTGATCGATGGCAGGTTGTACGGCCGGGGAACCATTGATATGAAGGGGTCGATCGCCTGTTTTCTGGGGGCGGCGAAGGTGCTATCGGACATGGGTATTGAACCGAACTATTCGGTCAACTGCTGTCTCTGCACGGACGAGGAAATGGGAATTTATCCGGGCGCCCGCTACCTGGCCGAACAGGGCTATTTTTCCAACCACCTCATGTGGCTGGAGATGTCGGCGATGGAACCCATCGTCACGATCGGTGCCGCGGGTTGTCTGTCATACGATATCAAATCCATCGGCAGAAGCTGTCACTCCGGGATGAACTACCTGGGGGTCAATGCCGTTGAGGAGATGATCCCCATTCTCAACGAACTGATGAAACTGAAAAAGACGGTGGAAAGCAGAGAGTCCCGTATTCCCTCCTTTCCTGTGCCCGGGGCACCTTCTGCCATGATGACGCCCATGTTCAACCTGAACATTATCCGGGGCGGTATGAAGGACAATATCGTTCCCGATGAATGCGATCTGTCCATCAACCGACGTTACCTTCCCGATGAAAAATATGACGAGGTGATTGCCGAAATCGATGCTGCCGTGCAACGGGGAAAGGAACAGTCCAAGCTGCTGGATGTCAGAACCGAGATTATCCACGCCTATCCACCTGTGGAAATTGATCCGGACAACCCGGCCATCCGGAAAATGCTGGCGGGGAAAAAAGCAATCATGGGGTTTGAGGAATTTATCTATGGCGGGGTCAGTGCTTCCACGGACCTGGGGTTTGTAGCCGAAGCCCTCAAACCCCAGAAACTGGAAGTCGCCTGTTTCGGTCTGGTGCGTGCAACCAACAACCTGGCCCACGCTGCGGATGAGCATGTCTTCATCGAGGATCTCATTCTGCAGACCAAGGAGCTGGTGCACTTTATGGCTTTTTAGGGACGGTCTTTAATTCCCGTTGTTACCGGCAGATCCTTTAAAACGCGACGTTGTCAGCCCCTTTCAGATCCAGCATCTCACGGGCCTCGTCCGGGGAGGCGATTTCCAGCGAGAGGGTCTCCAGCAGGTGGCGAATTTTGGCGACCTGTTCCGCGTTGGTTTTGGCCGGTTCTCCTTTTCCGAGGAAAAGGCTGTCTTCCAGCCCGACCCGGACATTGCCGCCCAGCAGCGCAGCCTGGGTGCAGAAAGACATCTGGTGCCTGCCGGCGGCCAGGACCGACCAGATATAATCATCGCCAAAGAGCCGGTCTGCTGTGCGTTTCATGAAGATCAGGTTGTCCGGATCGGCACCGATCCCTCCCAGAATTCCGAAAATGGATTGCACAAACAGGGGCGGTTTGACCAGCCCGCGATCCAGAAAATGGGCCAGGTTGTACAAATGGCCGATATCGTAGCACTCATATTCGAATCGGGTTCCGAACCCCTCGCCCAGGGTTTTGAGGATGCCCTCGATATCCTTGAAGGTGTTGCGGAAGATAAAATCGTCGGTTCCTTCCAGGTACGGTTTTTCCCAGTCATATTTCCAGGTGGTGTACCGTCGGGCAACCGGGAAAAGACCGAAATTCATGGACCCCATATTGAGTGAACACATCTCCGGCTGGGCCCAGACGGCTGCTTTCAATCGATCCTGAAGCTGCATGTTCAGGCCGCCCCCGGTGGTGAGATTCAACACCGCATTACATTGGGCTTTCAGCTGGGGCAGAAACTGCTTGAAGACTTCCGGGTCCCCGACCGGCATGCCTGTTTTGGGGTCCCGGGCGTGCAGATGCAGAATCGTCGCGCCGGCTGCGGCCGCATCAACACCCTGCCGGATCAGGTCTTCCGGTGTGATGGGCAGATAGTCCGACATGGTGGGCGTATGAATCGCCCCTGTCATCGCACAGCTGATAATGACCTTGTTTGTTCTTTTTGCCATAATTTGTGTTCTCCTATTCTGTTTTGACGTCACTGTCCGTCCGATTGATCAGTTCTTGAAGGCGATCGCGGCGACGCCGGTTCACCGGATGCCCTTTGACGGAAAGGGCGCGTCGGGGGATGGGTCCTTCTGGAAAACCATTCTATTCAGGACGGGTGGATCAGTCAATATCTATCCAGACCTGCGACCTATCCCTGCTGCCGGTAATAGGACATGCCTGGAACGACCCCTATCTGACCGGGTGGTATTTGACCCCAGCTGCGTGAACAGGGCTGCCGGGGGATGGCTCCGGGAGGCAGTGGCTGCTGCTTTCAGGAAGCCTCCCGCAGTCGATGGATCGACTAGTCGTCCGCCGCCCGGGTCTTCTTGCGGATGCCGTGTTTGGCCATCCGTGACCGCAGAGTGCCATAGTTGATATCCAGTAGTTCTGCCGCCCCGCCAGGGCCGCTGATTTTCCAGTTTGTTTTTTCCATGGCCTGCAGGATGTGCTGTTTTTCGTTTTCCGCCAGGGTCAACAGGGTGTTGTTGACACCGGCGCCGGGCTGGTCCGTGTTCAATTCCGGCACCTTGAAACTGGATTTTGAACTCATGATCACCCCGCGCTCAATGACATTTTCGAGTTCCCGCACATTTCCCGGCCAGCTGTAACTGACCAGTTTTTCCATTTCGCTTTCCAGGATTTCGGTAAAATGCTTGCCCATTTTCTGGCTGATCGTTTTCAGAAAGTGCAGGGCCAGATGGGGGATGTCCTCCTTTCTTTTTCGCAGCGGCGGTACCTGGATGGGAAAGACATTGAGCCGGTAGAAGAGATCCTCGCGGAACCGACCGGTTTTGACCATTTTTTCGAGATTCTGGTTGGTGGCCACGATCAGGCGGAAATCCGAGTGCAGTGTCTTGGTGCCGCCGACGCGTTCAAATTCCTGGACCTGCAGTACACGTAACAACCGGACCTGCACTTCCATGGGAATATCCCCGATCTCATCCAGAAAAAGGGTTCCGCCATCCGCCAGCTCGAACCGCCCCGCTTTTTTTTCATTGGCGCCGGTGAAAGCGCCCTTCTCATGTCCGAACAGTTCGCTGGCGATTAGTGTTTCTGAAAAGACACTGCAGTTCACCGAGACAAAGGGCTTATCCGCGCGGGGACTCTTATCGACAATGGTTCTGGCCACCAGCTCCTTCCCTACACCGGTCTCCCCCGTGATCAGGACGGTGGTGTCGGTGTCCGCCACCTGGATGACCTTGTTCAATACGTTCAGGATGGGTGGACTCTCACCGATGATTTTATCAAACCGCAGGCTTTCGAGATGTCGCTCCTTATAATACTGTTTCTCCTTTTTCAGGCGCTTGTTGAGACGCTGCACCTCGTCGTAGGCCTCGGCGTTGTCCATGGCGATCGCCGTCTGGGTGGCAAAATAGGTAAACATGTTGAGATCCGATTTCTTAAAGGCCGAGGCCAGAAACCGGTTGTCAAAATAGAGCACCCCCAGGATTTCATTTTTAATGATCATGGGCACACAAATATAGGAGCGGACATTATAGGGCGAGTTGGGTTTCTGTTCGGGGGGATCCGATTTTTTAATGATCCCTTTTCCGGATTTAACCACCTCACGCATCATTGCCATCTGTTCCCGGAAATCGGACCGCCGGATGTCCTCCTCTGTCAGGTTCTTGGCTGCCCGCAGCTCGAATTCACCGGGTCTGTGCTCCCTGTCCAGCAGAAAAATGGCGCCCCGTTCTGCTCCGGTCACCTGAATCGCGGTCAGGATAATATGCTTTTCAATGTCCTTGGTGTTGCGGATCGTGGTGATCTCCTGCCCCAGCTTCAGAATCTCCTCCAGCAGGTTATCCTTGATGTGTATATCCTTGATCAGAAATTTCAGATCGTCGGGGAAATGGAGTTCCTTATGGGAGAGAATCGTCGCCGCCGCCTTCTTGGCCTCTTTTCTGGCCAGATTCTGGTTCCCCATGGCCAGGTACTGGCGGGCGATCTCAATACGGGTGCGGGCGATGGCCAGGCGGTGCCCGGATTTTTCCAGGCAGCGCAGAGAAAGGGTCAGGGTTTTGAGAATCTCCTCCGGGCTGTGGTTGTTCTGTTTTTGCAACAGTGCCTTGTAGCGGAATCCATACCCCTTGTAAAAGGTGTTTTTCCCGCTGATCGATTGATTGACGGCCTCCTCGAGGGAAATGTCGTTGATCCGGGGATATTTTTCCAGTTCCATGGACCAGCAGATCTGCAGCATAAAACCATAGGAGGATGTCGGGACCCCCAATGCCTCGTTCTCCTCGACGATCTTGAAATACTCCTTGAGATGCTCGACCGATGTTTCCTTGTTCTCTTTCCAGTAGTAAATCAGTGCCTGCAGTAATTTCAGGTCCTCCTTGAGGCGGGCATCTCCGGATTTAATGGTTTCGCCGCCCAGATCGGCCAGAAGTTTGTGGGCATCATCAATCCGACCGATCCCCTTCAGGATATAGCCAATCTGCAAAACCGCCCACTCGGCAACCTGCAACTGGTTGATCTTGAGACAATGCTTGCGGATGGCATCCAGCATCCCCAAACCCTGACTGGCCTGCCCAATGGCTGCATAGGAACGGCCGATCGCCGCAATGGCAAAGAGCAGGGAGGTGTCCTCCGGGAATTTTTCCACGTTCTGGATCGATTTTTCATACTCCTTGATAGTATCGAGGAACCGTCCCTGCAGGTAATAAAAAAAAGCGCTCAGGGTATAAATGGATTTCAACAGCTTGGGATCTTCCACCCTCTGGGCCGCAGCCCAGCCCCGGTCGTAATGAACCTTGGATACATCAAAATGGGCGCGCTGCCATTGGTTGACCGCCATATGCATGTTGAGGATGGCCAGAAACCCGTTGTTGTTGATAGCTTCGGCCCGCGCCAGCGCATTCTGGAGAATGGTGGTGGCCCAGTTGCTGTCTATCCTGACTGAAAAAAGGTTCATGTACTTATTGACCGTTTCTATATATAACAGATCGGCCTCATTGTGCCGGACACTGTCCAGATCCTTGATCGTTTTGGCATAACACTGGATGGCCTCTTTGTATTTCACCTCTTCGGCATAAAGATCCCCAGCTTTGATCAGTAACTGGCACCCCTCCAGATCGTTTGAGACATGGAGTAAATGGCGGGAGAGAATGGTCGCACGCTGCTCCTCTGCCGGTATTTCCGCCTTGAGGATGTCGATGATCTCCCGATGGAGCTCCTCTTTCCGATTGTCACTGACAATACCGGCCAACTGCTCGCGTTGCTCGTGATTGCAGAAACTGTAGAGCCCGGATGACGCCTTTTCCAATAACCCGCTCCGGACATGCTCATCCAGAATGGCCAGGATACGGGATACTTTCATGTTGGACAGGTTCAGCAGCCAGTCAATGGAAAAAACACCGTCGAAAAGCGCTGCTTTGGCCAGGAGTTCGTTCGATTCGGTTGTCACTGTCATAAAGGGACCTTATCGGGTGCGGTTGCAAAGGGGATAAAAGCGATGTTTTTCAGCCTGAATTGTGACAAATTTCGCCAATTCTGTAAAAACCAAATTATAGAAAGATCACCAAATAGAGATATATCTCAATTGACCCGTCCGTGCGGACCAGCCCCGAAAATTTATAGTAACCTGAAATAACAGTTTATAATATGCATTCCGGGAAAGTGGCATCATAATTGCCATATCATCTGGATGAGTCCCTTGTTTGAAATCTATCTTGATGAATTTTTGTATATTTTCAGCTTTTCTGTGAATTCGCTACATTCGATGACGGTTTGGCCGGACCCGGGGGAGAATTTTGATGGAGGGACACTTTCCAGTTCAACACCGCCAAACGGCATACAACTATACGTGATGGCAAAACGGTAAAAAGACGTTTCATTATACTGACCGCTGGTATCCAAATGCAGTTGATATGACTGACCTCCGTTTTTTTACAGGAATGATAAACATCATTTATTTTTAGCTTTTTACGGATTTAACGTTGATTAAACTGATCATCATCTGATAGATTCTGAGACGTTTGAAGGTTAAGCTTGATAGCCCGAGTCAGACATGAAAATTCTTGGTTCAACCTTCAAAACTGAAGATATCCAACTAAATGCTGCAAGTTTCATTTCTTCGTGTTCGAAATAGCAGGTCATAGAGACTAATTCGATTTTAGCGTTTATCCGATTCCATAAAACTGACATGATTGAGATTCGACTACACGGCCGGGGTGGCCAGGGAGCAGTTACTTCTGCCGAGCTTCTGGCGACTGCTGCGATTGGAATTGGGAAATATGCCCAGGCATTTCCCAATTTCGGTCCGGAAAGAAGGGGCGCCCCCGTGATGGCATTCATCCGGATTGATGACCATCCGATTCGCAACAGGCACATGATCCACTCACCTGACCTGGTCATGGTTCTGGATCCTTCCATACTCAGGTTGGTGGATGTCACCTCGGGTCTGAAGGAGGATGGGATTCTGGTCACCAACTCAAAACACACCGCAGCCGAACTGCGGGAAGAGCTGGGTATCCGTCACCGAATGGGTACGGTCGATGCAAATCGAATCGCCATTGAAGAACTGGGACTGCCCATTACCAATACGACCATGCTGGGGTCCCTGCTCAAGGCCAATGAACTGATCTCCATCGAAGCTCTGATTGGACCGCTCAAACACCGATTCGGCCGTATTGCAGACAAGAACATCAACGCGTTGAAAAGGGCCTTTCGGGAGACGGAGATCGGCTGACACTGAACGGTAACACTGTTATTTATCAATACACCCCTGGAAACGGTGCCTTCTGAATCGACAATGAGGATCAGGCTGCTGTCTCATGGAAGTGACCTGGAATACGGAACGGTGCGTTTCACCAGGATTTTGGAACAGGATCATTCATGATCCGTTGTTTTAGCTGTATGCAAGAAGGAGAATGATTTGGCAAAATTAAAATCGGAACCGGGCTGGAAGGATCTGGACGCTGGCTTTGTCATGCGCGAACCGGGAACTTCAAGAGAGTACAAAACCGGTGATTGGCGATCTGAACGTCCGGTGGTTGATCAATCCCAGTGCATTAAATGCGGTATCTGCTACATTTTCTGTCCGGACATGGCCATCGCCAAGACCGAGGAGGGCTTTTTTCAGGCAGATCTTTATTACTGCAAAGGGTGTGGTATCTGCTCGGCAGAGTGTTTTACCGGGTGTATCACCATGGTTGCGGAGGAGGAGTAATGGCCAAAAAAACTGGTGTCGAAGTATCCGTCGCGGCAGCTGATGCTATCGGGATGACAAATGTGGACGTTGTGGCGGCTTATCCCATCACACCGCAAACCCATATTGTGGAACATCTGGCTGAACTGGTGGCTGCCGGCGATCTGGATGCGGAGTATGTCCCGGTGGAATCCGAACACTCAGCCATGAGCGTCGCCTGCGGGGCCTCAGCGGCCGGTGCCCGGACATTTACCTGTACAAGTTCCCAGGGATTGGCCCTGATGAACGAGATCGTTTTTCTGGCTGCCTCCATGCAGTTGCCCATCGTCATGATCCTGGCCAATCGGTCCCTCTCCGGACCGTTGAGCATCTGGAACGATCACTCGGATGTCATGTCCATTCGGGATACCGGCTGGATCCAGACGTTTGCGGAAAACGGCCAGGAGGTGTTTGACAACATCTTTTTTGCATTCAGGGTGGCTGAAGATCAAAAGGTGTCATTACCGGTAATTATCAATATCGACGGTTTTTCGCTCTCTCATATGATCGAGCCGATCGAATACTGGGAACAGGAGATGGTTGACCGGTACCTGCCCGATTTCAAACCCCTCCATCGGCTGCATCCGGATAAACCGGTCACCATGGGTGCCCTGGGCATGCCGGATATCTTCACCGAGGCCAAAAAATCCCAGAACGAGGCGCTGCTGAGATCCAAAACCCAGATACTCGCCGCCTGGAAAGAACTGGGGGATGTCTGCGGCCGGTATTACCATCCGATTGAGTCATACAAAACCGAAGGTGCAAAAGTTGCCTTTCTCTCCATGGGAAGTATTGGTGAAACCCTTTCACTGGCCATCGACGAGTTGAGAGAAATAGGAGAGGCCGTGGGTCTGCTCAAGATGAGACTCTGGCGTCCCTTTCCGTTTGAAGAGCTGGCAGAAGTCGTCAAGGGTCTTGACCAGATCATTGTCATCGATCGGGCGGTCTCCTTTGGCGGTCCCGGGGGACCGGTCGCCAGCGAAATCCGGTCGGCCCTGTATCACCAGGACAACATGCCGTTCGTCACCAACTATATCTGCAGTCTGGCGGGTCGCGATATTACCGCCGATGACTTTATCAAGATTTATGAAGAAACGACCAGCGCTTCGGAAGAGATGCTGAAGCGGAACGACTATACCATATATGGAGCCAGAGAATGATGGAACCTTTGAATGTATATGCCACCCGCCTGGTTAACAAACAGGAGTATTTCACACCGGGGCACAAGGCTTGTCAAGGTTGCGCTGAAGCGCTGGCCGTTCGCCTGGTAGCGAAAGCGCTGGGACCCAATACGGTGGTGGCCTGTGCCACCGGCTGTATGGAGGTGGTCTCCTCGGCGTATCCCCACACCAGCTGGGGTGTTCCCTGGATTCATGTCGCCTTTGAGAATTCCGCCGCGGTGGCTTCCGGTGTGGAAGCCGGTTTCAAGGCCCTGGTGCGTAAAGGAAAAATTCCGGATCAGAAAACAACCATCCTGGGTATGGGAGGGGACGGTGCGACAGCGGACATCGGCTTTCAATCACTGTCGGGTGCTCTGGAGCGCGGACACAATATGGTCTATGTCTGCTATGACAACGAAGCCTATATGAACACTGGGATTCAACGCTCCTCATCGACCCCGTTCGGCGCCAGCACGACCACATCACCCGCCGGCAAAGCCCGTGCGGGTCAGCTGACATGGAAAAAGAACATGCCGGCCATTGCGGTTGCCCATGAAATACCCTATGTTGCCACTGCCTGTGCCAGTTATCCGATGGACCTGATCCAGAAACTGGAAAAAGCAGCCCGTATTGAGGGACCCGCTTATGTGCATATTTTGTCAGTCTGTCCTACCGGCTGGCGGATTCCTACCAAAAAAGCCATCTGGATCGGCCGCCTGGCGGTTGAAACCGGTGTTTTCCCTCTTTTTGAGGTCACCAACGGTAAATACAAACTCTCTTTTGACGAGCCGTTGAGACCTGTCAAAGAGTATCTGAAGCCCCAGGGTCGGTTCAGGCACCTGACCGACGATCTGATTGATACCATCCAGAAAAGAGTGACCAAGGATTTCGAAAAACTGCAGGCAAAAACCCAGGCTAAAGCCTAATCAATAGAAAACAGATCATGGAAAAAACCATCAGAACGATTATCGATCGATACGACGGAGACAAGGGGTTTCTGGTTCCCGTACTCCAGGATGTCCAAAAGGAGTTGAACTATCTGCCCAGGGAAGCCCTGGATCTGGTCAGTTCCTATCTGGACGTTTCCCTGAGCCGTATCTTTGAAGTGGCGACATTTTATAAGGCTTTCAGCCTGACTCCCAGAGGCCGGTTCCAGATCAATCTCTGCAAGGGAACCGCCTGCCATGTCCGGGGGGTCCCCTTGATTATTGATCATATTGAAAGAGAACTGCATATTAAGGAAGGTGAGACATCCGAGGATCTGGAGTACACCTTTGAAACCGTCAACTGCCTGGGAGCCTGTGCTTTGGGGCCTGTCATGGTTGTCAACGAGGAATACCACGGACAGATGACCATTGCCAAAACCAGTCGGTTGCTGAAGAAGCTGAGCAAAGAGAGCCAAAAAAGCAAAGAAGGTAAATCATAATGGAGAAAATCACATCCCCTGACCAATTAAAGGCGCTGCAGGATTCGATTGTCGCCAAACGGGACCCGGACAAAACCTGCATCACCATCTGTGCCGGCACCGGTTGTCTTGCGTATGGTACCCAGCAGTTGATCGACAGCTTTAGAGAGGAAATCGGAAAACGTGACCTGGAGGACGTGGTTGACCTGCGGACGTCCGGTTGTCACGGTTTCTGCGAAAGAGGCCCCATTGTGGTGATCAATCCCCGGAAAATATTCTATCAGAAAGTGGGACTTGATGACGCAGCGGAGATCCTTGAAAAAACGGTTTGCGAAGGTGAAATCATCGATCGGTTGCTTTATGTAGAGCCGCTCACCGGTGAAAAAGTCACCTGCGAAGACGAAGTGTCATTCTACAAAAAGCAGATGCGTCTGTTGCTGGCCCAGAATCCGGAAATCGATCCCAAGAACATGGAAGACTACATGGCCAACGGCGGTTACCGGGCACTGGCAAAAGCACTCAGCACCATGGCGCCGGAGGCGGTTATCCAGGAAATCATCGATGCCAACCTGCGCGGCAGGGGCGGCGGTGGATTCCCGGCCGGCTGGAAATGGGATGCGACCCGCAAGGCGGAAGGCGATATCAAATACGTCATCTGCAATGCTGACGAGGGAGATCCCGGGGCATACATGGACCGCAGTCTGCTGGAGGGAAATCCCCACGCCATCCTTGAAGGGATGCTCATTGGGGCTTATGCCATCGGCTCCACCCAGGGTTATATCTATGTGCGGAACGAATACCCCCTGGCGGTGACCAATGCCGCTCTGGCCATCAACAACGCCCGTGAACTGGGGCTGCTGGGTGACAATATCCTGGGCACCGATTTCTGTTTTGACATCAAGATCATTCGTGGCGGCGGCGCCTTTGTCTGCGGGGAGTCCTCCGCCCTGTTCGCTTCCATTGAAGGACGCAGCGGGGAACCCCGAGCCAAGTATGTCCATGCCACGGATCGCGGTCTTTACGACAAACCCACCACCCTTAACAACGTGGAAACCTGGGCCAACGTTCCCCTGATCATTGACCGGGGGTCAGCCTGGTATCAGTCCATCGGTACCGAGGGCAGCAAGGGGACCAAGATTTTTGCCCTGGTGGGAAAGATCAACAATACCGGCCTGGTGGAAGTGCCCATGGGAACGACCCTGAGGGAAATCATCTACGAAATCGGTGGTGGGATCCCGAATAAACGGGAGTTCAAAGCCGTTCAAACCGGTGGTCCGTCCGGTGGCTGTATCCCCAAAGAGCATTTGGACAGCCCGGTGGATTTTGATGAACTGACCAAACTGGGTTCCATGATGGGTTCCGGGGGTATGATCGTCATGGACGACCGGAACTGTATGGTGGACGTGGCACGCTACTTTCTGAGCTTTCTCGAGGAGGAATCCTGCGGCAAATGTACCCCCTGTCGGGAAGGGGTACACCGCATGCGTCTGATTCTGGACCGGATCACCGAGGGCAGGGGTCATGAGGGTGATATTGAAACCCTGGAGTGGATGGGAGAAGCGATTGCCGATGGCTCTCTCTGCGCACTGGGCGGTTCTGCACCTTCTCCGGTGCTCAGCACCATTCGCTATTTCAGGGAGGAGTATGAGGCCCATATCAAGGACAAGAGATGTCCGGCCGGTGTCTGCAAGGCGCTGATCACCTATACCATTGATGCTGATGCCTGCACCGGCTGTCGCTTGTGCGTTAAACCCTGTCCTGTCCAGGCGATCAGTGGCGAGAAGAAAAAGCTGCATGTTATCGACCAGGAAAAGTGTATTCAATGCGGCGCCTGCTTTGAAGTCTGCAACGACGATGCTGTCAGAGTGAGTTAACCGGGTCAGAATCAGAAACCGTGAACTGGAGTTTTTAGAAAAGAGAGAAAATCATGTCTGAAACCATCACAATTACCATCAACGGCAGAGAGATACCGGCTGAACCGGGGACCACCATCCTCAGGGCAGCGCAGTCGGCCAATATCTATATTCCGACCCTTTGCGATAATGATGAACTGAATCCTTACGGCTCATGCCGACTCTGCATGGTGGAAATAGCGCAGAAAAACCGCACCCGCATGGTGGCTTCCTGTATCTACGAAGTTGCCCCCGGCCTGGACATTCAAACCGAGACCCCACGGGTTCAAAACGTGCGTCGACTGGTCATTGAGCTGCTGATTGCTCGCAATCCATACAGCTCCAAACTCAAAGAGATCGCAGCACGGTTGGGGATCAGCAAATCCCGTTTCGAACTGGAACAGAAGGGCTGTATTCTCTGCGGTCAGTGCGTCAGAGTGTGCCGGGAGGTGGTCGGCGTTAACGCAATCGGGTACAAGGGTCGCGGCTACACCCGTGAAGTGACAACCCCCTTCGAGGGCCCGGCAATTGACTGTATCGCCTGCGGATCCTGTTCCCAGATCTGTCCGGTCGATGTCATCCCCCTGAAACAAAAGGACGGCATCCGCACCATCTGGGATACCGAATTTCCCATGCAGAAATGCAAGTCCTGCGGCCGGGAAATTGCCCCCATCAAGCAGCTGGAATATTTTCAAACCAAATTCAAACTGCCTGAAAACCATTTTGATACCTGCATCCACTGCCGGTAATCAGCTGGATCCTGTCGAAATCAGCAGTGCTGATTTCGACATCCCACGGTATGACCCGCTTATTGACCAGCACCTCGATATCTCCCGGCTGATCGAAACCATCCGGATCGATACCCACTGCCCTGCCCATCAATCACCGCGACCCTTTTGATCGAAAGCTCGTGGCACAGACGATGGCGAAAAACCTCGCTTTTTTGAACCAGGACACCCGTTTCAAGGCGCATGACGCTCCGGTTATCGGGGTCCGTCTTCTGCTGACACCTTGATGCGGATAAATCCCATGCTTTGGACTTGACAGATTGTATCATGTTACCTATTATTTTGTTCAAATACTGAATCTAATTCAAAATAAAATTTTTGTTCAGCAACTCTCCACAAGCGGTATTGAATACAGGGATAGCTCTTGACAGAGACCGGGACAGTTATGAATACTAACCTTCCGTTCGCCGGGCGTCTTACCGGTAACTGCAGAGGTCAACGACCCGGATAAAAGATTGAAAACAGGTATTCATCACGTATCAGCAAGTCAAAGAGATCCTGTGGTTGAAGATTCAGGAAGCGGTTTCAGGGACCGTTGGATGGCAATGGGGTAAGTAATGGTAACTTCACCGGTGCGTCATATTTTACGACCCGTTTTGACAAACACCAGGAATTAAGGAGATCAGAGTTATGGGACAATGGATGGATGGTTATCTGGCCAAACTGGAGAACAATCGCCAGGAGAGCATCAACGCCGGAGGCGAATCACGTCTCAAGGTACAGCGCGACCTGGGAAAATTGACAGCCCGGGAGAGAATCGACCATTTACTGGATCCGGGCAGTTTTGATGAGGTGGGTTCACTGGTGCGGGATACGCGTCCCCCTTATGACGGTAAACTCAGACCGACGCCTGCGGAAGGTGTGGTCATGGGTTATGGTGAGGTGGATGGCCGACCGGTGATGGTTTTTTCCATGGATTTTACGGTCATGTCGGGTTCCCTGGGAGACCAGGCCGCATGGAAAATAGCAGAACTGGTGGAAATGGCCGGTCAGCGGCGGATGCCTGTCATCGGCATCATGGATTCGGCCGGTGAGCGGCTGGGGATTAAGAATGGCCAGACGGGCCTGAATGGTCTGTCCCGCTTGATTCGAGCCTACTGTCTCTATTCCGGTGTGATTCCCAGGATCATGCTGCTGCTGGGTCCCTGCACAGGGACGATGGCTGCGCTGCCAGTCCTGGCTGATTTTCTGATCATGAATGAACAGACCGGTTTTCTGTGGCTGGGGGGTGACATCAAGACCGGGGAGGCGGGTCGGGCCGAATTTCATATGGAGAAATCCGGCCAGGTGGATCTGATTGCTGAAGATGATGCGGATGCGATCGATAAAACGAAGCAGCTGCTGGCCTATCTGCCGCAGAACTGCTGGGAAAAAGCACCCTGGGTGGATACGAAGGATGACCCGGACCGCAGGGAGGAGGGAATTCTGGCGGTGATGCCGGATAATCCCAAGTTTACCTATGACATCCACGAGATAATTGAAAAGATTGTGGATAACGGTGAATTTTTTGAGTTGCAGCCGGATTTTGCCACGCATCTCGTCACCGGATTCTGTCGCATGGCGGGGGAAGTGGTGGGGGTTATCGCGAACAACCCGGATGAACTGAGCGGTATTTTTGAAATCGACTCATCGGACAAGTATGACCGGTTCATGAATTTTCTCGATGCGTTCAGTATTCCCCTGGTCAACCTGGTGGATTCCACGGCCTATGTGCCGGGAGACAAATGGGAGCGGGTGGGAATTATCCGGCATGGTGCCAAGAACCTGCACTCCTATTCCCACCTGACCAACCAGAAAGTGACGATCGTGCTGAGGCGGGCCTATGGCGGGGCCAATATCGTGATGGGGTGTTCCCGGATGCAGCCGGACAACATCTATGGCTGGCCGACCGCCGAGTTTGCCCCCACCGGACCGGATGCCGTGGTTCAGGCCGTCTTTCACAAGGAGCTGGCCAAGGCCAAAGAAGCGGGAAATTACCAGGAGGTTTACGACTCCTATCTCAATATTCTGAAGGAGCATTTCAGCGTCATGAACGCCCGGGAATGGACCTCCTACTATATGATCCAGGAACCGATAGATCCCAGGGATACGCGCTCCAAGATCATCCGCACCCTGAAAGCGACCCGGAACAAGAAGGAGGGTCTGCCCGACAAGAAACGCTATATCAAACCGGCCTGATAACCAGTGAATGGGGTATACCATGACAGAGATAATGAACAAAGCGATAGAAAGATTGAAAGGGATTCAGGAGCAAAATCTGATGGGTGGCGGTATCGAGCATATCGAAAGACAGCATGGTCGCAACAAACTGACCGCCCGGGAGCGGATTGATGTCCTGATCGATGCCGGTACGTTCAACGAATTGGGCTCCTGTGTGAACACAACCGGGCAGCGCATGGATGGGAAAAAAAGCGAAGCCCCCTGCGATGGTGCCATAATGGGGACTGCAGAGATTCACGGCCGGATGGTGACCGTGTATGCCAGCGATTTTACCGTTCTGGGAGGGTCGATTGGCGCCCAGCATATTCAGAAGACGGCCGAGCTGATCAAGATGTCCGCCAAATGGGGGTATCCCATGATCTGGTTGCTGGATTCCTCCGGAGGGCGTCTGGGACACCAGGACGTCATCATTGCCGGTATCGACTGGTATTTTCTGCTGCAGTCCCAGGTGTCCGGTGTGATCCCCCAGGTCAATGTGCTCATGGGTCCCTGCATCGCAGGCCAGGCCTATGCGCCGACCCTCTGCGACTTTCTGCTGATGTGCCGGGAGACGGGCAATCTCTGGCTGGGAGGACCCCGTCAGACCCAGGCAGCCACATCGGAAAAGTTTAACAAGGAGGTGGGGAGTGCGGATTATCACATGGCGCTGAGTGGCACCTGTGATGTGGTGGGTGCGGATGATACCGAGACCATCCTGTATACCCGGGAGCTGATGGCCTATCTGCCCTCCAACTTCCGGGAGAAACCGCCTTATGTCAAGCCGAAGGACGATCCCCTGCGGGCGGTGCCTGAGCTGGTCGAGATCGTTCCGGATGTTTATGAAAAATCCTATGACATGCACGATGTGATTGAGGCACTGGTGGATGACGGTGTGTATTTTGAGATCAAGAAGGAGTACGCCAAAAACCTGATCACCTGTTTCTGCCGGTTCAATGGGGAATCCGTCGGTCTGGTTGCCAATAACCCGTCGGAACCGGGCAGTATTCTCGAAATCAACTCCTGCGACAAGTATTATCGTTTTCTGCAGGTTCTGGACGCTTACAATATCCCGCTGGTCAATCTGGTGGATACCCCACCGGTGGTGCCGGGAGAGGACCAGGAGGCGATCGGGCTGCTCCGGCATTTTGGCAAGATCCTGGATGTATACGCCACGGCGACCATCCCCAAGATCAGCGTGATTCTGAGGGAAGCCTATTCCGACGCCGGCAGCATGATCATGGGCGGTGTCAAGGGCCTGGGTGCCGACCTGACCTATGCCTGGCCTATTGCCAGATTTGCCGTGGAGGCATCGACACAGGATTATCGCAAGGTTGTTGAGGGTATCGAGGAGGATGCGTACGAGGGATATCTCAATCGTTCGCGGGAAAAAGTGGATGTTTTTGATGTGGGCCGGACGTTCACGGCCCAGGTGGTCGATGAAATCATCAATCCCGATGATACCCGCAGGAAAATCATCGAGGCGCTGAATATCACCCGTAACAAGGTGGAGAAACTGCCGGAACGGGCAAAGATCCATGGTACGCCACCCACCTAGTGAAAACAGGGAGGCAAGGACGGTATACCCTGCAATTGACATCGCTCGCCGTACTGAGGGCAGAATGCCAATGGAACAGTGACAGAGGAAATAGCCTTTTGATCACCCTTCCTGGCTGAAAGAATGATTGCCTGTAGGGAAGGGGATGAGGATGGGGATGGGGGGAGATCGTTCAATTTCAGTAATTATAAATCTCAGACTATTCAAGGATAAACATATGGCAGACAACAGTGGTAAACGAGTTGAAGTAAAAGCCCCTATGTCAGGCGTGTTTTACCGTCAATCGGCACCGGACCAGCCCCCCTATGTGGAGATTGGGACGGAAGTCAAGAAGAAGCAGGTGCTGGGCCTGCTGGAGACCATGAAGGTGTTTCAAAAAATTAAGTCGCCGACCAGTGGCACGGTGGTGGAGATTGTAGCTGAAAATGAAAAAGCCCTGGGTGACGGCGATGTCATGTTTGTTCTTGAGACCGATTAACATATTCGCCGTGTCTGCTGAAACAGTTTTGTAACAGTCACGGCGTTCGGCTTATTTTTTTCTTCTGCAACTATTCAGCTAACTTACAAGGTATTCTTGTCACGATTCGAAGCAGTTGCTCAGAAGGTTCGCGAACAGTCATGATCAGTCTGTCATTGAACTCATTCTCGACGGTCATCCATGGCCGTCTTCCGAGGGCGGTCGTTGACATCGCCATCCTGGCGATGCTTAGCCACTTCCAATCCGTTCATGAGAAGCGAGACTTGCAGCTTCGAAAAGACCGAACATGACTTCAGTTAGTTAATTGAATGTGTAACTTAAAAACTGAATAGTTACTTTTTTTTCATTATAACAGGAACCCATGTTTTCGAAGATTCTAGTTGCCAACCGGGGCGAAATTGCCGTCCGGATCATCCGTGCCTGCAGAGAGATGGGGATTCAGAGCGTCGCTGTCTATTCGGAGGCGGATGCCGAATCGCTGCATCTGAAGCTGGCCGATGAACAGGTCTGTATCGGGCCGCCCATCAGTGCCAAAAGCTATCTGAATATTGACAGTATCATCCAGGCTGCCAAGGAGACCGGGGCGGAAGCCATACATCCCGGGTATGGTTATCTGGCTGAAAAAGAGGAATTTGCCAAAGCCTGTGCAGACAGCGGTATCGTCTTCATCGGTCCCACTCCCCACAACCTCAGCCTGGCAGGTGATAAAATCGCCGGTAAGAAAGTGGTGGCGGCTGCCGGGGTACCGGTCATTCCCAGCAGTCCCGGGGGTGTCGATGACATTGCGGTAGCCCGGCTGATCGCGGTTGACATCGGATACCCGGTGATGATCAAGTCCTCCGGTGGCGGCGGGGGGCGCGGTATTCGTGTCTGCAGTGACGAAGCTACCCTCAGCGAGGAGTTCTCCATAGCGAAATCCGAGGCCGGGGCCGCTTTTGGCAATAGCACCGTCTATCTTGAAAAGTATATTGTCCAGCCCCGGCACATCGAATTCCAGATTCTGGCGGACCGGTCCGGGGATGTGATTCATCTCGGTGAACGGGAGTGCACCATCCAGCGCCGCTACCAGAAACTGATCGAAGAGGCCCCGTCTCCCGGATTGACGCCTGAATTAAGGCAGGAGATGGGTCTGGCTGCCATCAAGGCTGCAAAGGCCCTCAACTATTTTAATGCCGGGACGGTGGAATTTTTGCTGGATAAAAACAACGACTTCTATTTTATCGAGATCAATTCCCGTATCCAGGTGGAGCACCCGGTGACGGAGCTGACCACCGGGATTGACCTGGTCAGGGAGCAGATCCGTCTCGCGTATGGCGAGTTGCTGGGTTACACCTACGAGGAACTGAATATCCGGGGGTGGGCGATAGAGTGCCGGATTAACGCCGAAAATCCCGCCATGAACTTCATGCCCTCACCGGGAAAGATTGTCTCCTACCGTCCTCCAGGTGGATTCGGTGTCAGGCTGGATACCCATCTCTATGAGGGCTACGAGTTGCCGATCTATTACGACTCCCTCATTGCCAAACTGATCACCTTTGATTTGACCCGGGAAGGGGCGATCCGGATTATGAGGCGCGCATTGGCGGAGTTCGATGTCAGCCCGCTGAAAACGACGATTTCCCTCTACAGCCAGGTCATGGATGATGCCGATTTTCAAAAGGGGAACTTCGATACCAGCTATATTGAGAAATTTATCCCCGATGACGATGACGATGACGATGATGATGATGAATAAAACCAGGGAGAAAAAGCCATGAATGAGATCGATGTTTTGTATGAAATCAAAGACCGGGTCGCTTTTCTGACCCTCAACCGGGAGCAGCACCGCAACTCCATCAGTCCCCAGGCCATCGAGCTGTTTTTTAAATACCTGGATCAGGCGGAAAATGACAGTGGTGTCAGGGTCGTCTGCATCACCGGGGCCGGGGACAAGGCCTTCTGTTCCGGGGCCGATCTGAGCGGTGCCATGACCGAGGGCGGGGGGCAGGACGCCTTCAAACGGTATGCCGACCTGCTCAAGAGAATCGCGGGGTTTTCAAAACCCACCGTGGCAAAGATCAATGGATACTGTCTGGCCGGCGGCACCGGCTTCATGCTGGCCTGCGATATTGTCATCGCCAAGGAAGAGGCCCGGTTCGGAACCCCTGAAGTGAATGTCGGGCTGTTTCCACTGATGATCGGAGCACTGATTTTCCGTAACGTCCTCAGGAAAACCGCCATGGAGATGATTCTGCTGGGTGAAAAATTGACCGCCCGCAAGGCCTTCGAAATGGGGATGGTAACCCGGGTTGTTCCCGCTGACCAGCTGGACAGCGAGGTTCAATCGATTTTAGACAACCTGGTCGAAAAAAGCCCGATCGGTATGAAAATTGGCAAGGAGGCCTTCTATGAAGTGGCCGATATGCCGTTTGCAGAGGCTCTGGATACGTTGTCAGCCAGGCTGAAGGATGTGGCGGCGACTGACGATGCCAGGGAGGGAATCACCGCTTTTATCGAGAAACGAAAACCCAACTTTACCGGCAAATAAGACCGAAACAGGAATATTTCACCAGAACGGGACAAATTGCCCACTGATCACAAAGATGGAGAACATCATGAAAGATAAAGACAAACTGATTATTGCCAACTGCAGCGGATTCCTGGGAGACCGGTTCAGCGCCGCGCGGGAGATGGTTGAAGGGGGTCCGATCGATTTTCTGACCGGGGATTATCTGGCCGAACTGACGATGGCCATCCTTTTCCGGCACACCCTCAAGGATCCGAACCTGGGCTATGCATCCACTTTCCTGAAACAGATGGAAGAGATCATGGGGCAGTGTCTGGACAAAAAAATTCGTGTGGTTTCCAATGCGGGTGGTTTGAACCCCAGAAGCCTGGCGGCCCAACTGCAAAAGGTGGCCGAAACCCTGGGACTGAAACCGAAGATCGCATTTATCGAAGGGGACAATCTCATGCCGCGCCTGGCAGAACTCCAGGAAAAAGGAGAGCCCTTCAATCACCTGGATAAGGGCATCTCACTCAAGGAAGCCGGGGCACAACCCATTACAGCCAACGCCTACCTGGGGGGCTGGGGGATTGTCAAGGCCCTGGAAGAGGGGGCCGATATCGTTGTCGGTGGACGGATTGCGGATGCAGGCGTGGTGATGGGACCTGCCGCCTGGCATTTTGGATGGCAGAAGAATGACTGGGACCGGCTGGCCGGCGCAGCAGTGGCTGGACATATCATCGAGTGCAGCGGACAGGCGACCGGGGGGAATTACTCCTTTATCGATGAAGTCCCCTCATTTCATAACGTCGGCTTCCCCATTGCCGAGATGCATGCGGACGGCTCATTCGTCATTACCAAACACCCGGGAACCGGTGGGCTGGTATCTGTCGGTACGGTTACCGCCCAGCTGATGTATGAGGTAAGGGACCCCAGATACCTGACCCCGGACGTGGCCGCCCGTTTTGATACCATTCAAATCTCCCAGGAGGGGGATGACCGTGTCAGGGTCGCCGGGGTTTGTGGCGAACCCCCACCGGATACGACCAAAGTCTGTATCAACAATCTCTATGGTCATCGCAATGCCATGACACTTCTCCTGACCGGCCTGGATATCGAGAAGAAGGCAAAGATTGTTGAGGATACGCTTTTTGCAGCCATCGGCGGCAAAGAGCAGTTCCAGGTGGTGAATGTGAAACTGACCGCGTCCCAGAAGGAGGACCCCACCAGCAATGAGGAGGCATTTGCCTATCTTGCTCTGGGGGTAATGGATCCGGATCCCAAGAAAGTGGCCAAGTTCTCGGCAAAAATCATCGAGCTGGCACTGGCCAGTATCCCCGGTTTTACCGGCACGGCCCCTCCCGGCAAAGGCAGTCCGGTGATTCAACACTGGCCGGCCCTGGTTTCCGGAACCAACATCCAGCAGAAGATCGTTGTCGGGGGAGAGGAGTTTACGGTTGACCCCACCGGTTCGGATGCTTCCGCACCGATACCGGAGCCGCTGGTGGTTGAAATTCCGCCGGTACCGGCAGGAAACACCGTCAGACTGCCCCTGGGGCGTCTGTTTGCCACCCGCTCCGGGGACAAGGGGGGAAATGCCAACCTGGGTGTCTGGGGGAAAACAGCGGTTTCCTATGCCTTTCTGAATGCTTTTCTGACAACCGAAAAACTGAAGGAACTGTTGCCGGATATGCGGGAGTATGAGATCGAGCGCTATGAACTCCCCAACCTGTATGCCCTGAATTTCTATATCAAAGGTGTCCTGGGCGAAGGCGTGGCAGCTTCTCTGCGCAGCGATCCCCAGGCAAAAACCCTGGGAGAATATCTGCGGGCCAAGATGATTGATATCCCTGAACTGCTTCTCAATAAATGACAACCCATTGATACAGGACATGAAACAATGGCAAAACGGTACCAGACCAAAATAACCGAGATGCTGGGCATCGAGTATCCCATTCTTGCCGGTGGTATGCAGTGGATCAGCCGGGCCGCGTTTGTGGCATCTGTGTGTAATGCGGGTGGAACTGCATTTATGACGGCAGAATCCCTCGCAAAGCCGGAAGATCTGAAAGAAGAGATCAAAAAAATACGGGACCTGACCGATAAACCCTTCGGTATCAACCTCTCCATGGTTCCTGAATTTGGTGAGCCCAAACGGACCCTGCAGTTTTGTGATGTGGTGTGTGAGGCCGGGATAAAATTCGTCGAAACAGCAGGACGCAGTCCTGAGCCGTTGATGCCGGTCCTGAAACAGGGCGGTGTCAAGGTCATTCATAAGCTCACCAGCGTACGGCATGCCAAAAGGGCTGAAAAACTGGGGGTGGATGCCGTAACGATCCTCGGTTATGGTTCCGGCGGCCATATCGGAACCGAAAATGTGGTCTCTTTTATCCAGATTCCCCTGGCTGTCAGGGAGCTGAATATCCCCATCATTGCCGGTGGTGGTATTGCCAGCGGCGCCGGATTTCTGGGCGCCCTGGCGATGGGAGCGGAAGCGGTCTTGATGGGGACGGCCTTTTTCGTTTCGGAAGAGACGGCCATACACGCCGGGATCAAGCAGAAACTGGTTGAGACGAAAGCGACGGATACCCTGCTGCTGCTGAATTCCATTGGCAATCCCATCCGGGTTGCCAGAAACCGGCTGGCAGAAGAGTGCCTGGCACTGGAGTCCACCGGGGCATCCCTGGAAGAGGTGATCAACAAAGTGGCGGGTGGCAAGGGGAAACAGGCATACATGTCCGGTGATGCCGAATCGTCACCCCTGGCCTGTGGTCAGACAGTGGGACTGGTGGATGAAGTGAAATCCGTCAAGCGGATCATCACTGATATTATCGCGGAGGCCGATGTGCTGATGGATCGTCTGAACAGCATGATCCTGGCATAACGGGGTCACCCCCGATACGCAGCGCGATTTTTTTGTTTGCTGGTGTCATCCATACCCGCACGCCAGGGGCGTGCACACGGAATCATGCGAAACTGTAACCAGGTTAAGGGGAGAAATCATGGCGGACTATGATGTCATTGTCATCGGCGCCGGCAACGGCGGTCTGATGGCCGCAGCCAGGCTGGCGAAAAAAGGGGTGCGGGTGCTGGTTCTGGAACGGCACAACATCCCCGGTGGGTGTGCCACCAGCTTCTGTCGGGGTCGATTTGAATTTGAAGTGGCCCTGCATCAGCTCAGCGGACTGGGGACGGAGGCCTACCAGGGACCCCTCTGGCGGATGCTGTCCAGTGTGGATGTGATTGACAAGCTGGATTTTGTCACCATGAATGATCTTTACCGGTTGCAGCTGTCCGGAAGCGACCTCGACATCACCCTGCGTCCGGACCGGAACCAGCTCGTGTCGGACCTCCAGCAAGCCTTTCCCCATGAAAAGGAGGCCATTCAGAAATATATCGATTTCAGCTACGCCTATTTCATGGAAGCGGTCAGTGCTTACTACATGCAGGACCCGGATGCCGGACCGGAAAAATACCCGCTCTATTTCAAATATGCCCTCAAATCGGCCCAGGCGGTTCTGGATGAGTACTTCACGGACCCCCGGCTCAAATTTGCCATTTCGCCCTACTGGAGTTATATCGGCCTGCCACCGCGGCTGATGAGTTTTCATGACCTGACCTCGGTGATTGTGGGATATTGTGAGTTCAAGCCCACCCATATCAAGGGCGGGTCCCAGGCGCTTTCCAATGCCGTGGCGGATACCATCCTGCAGCATGGCGGAACGATCCGTTACAGTGACGGGGTCAGAAAGATTCTCGTTCGGGAGGGGGCTGTCCAGGGCGTCATCACCGAGAAAGGAGAGGAGATCACCAGCCGGGTGGTTATTTCCAACGCGTCAAAAATATCAACCTTCGTCGATATGATGGATCCCGAGCATGTTCCGGCCGAAGTGAGCCGGGAGATGCGGCAGACAACCATTGCCCAGGGGGCTTTTACCCTCTACATGGGGCTGGACTGTCCTCCCGAGACGGTCGATATCCGGGAAACGACCAATTTTGTCTTTGGTATTGATGATTATGACCGCTCCTATCAACAGATGAAAAACCTGGAGATCACCCGGGATGATATGCTGCTCATGAGCTGCTACAACCTGATCGATCCCGGTTTTTCACCGGAGGGAACCAGTCAGGTCGCGGTGGTTACCCTCAAATACGGGGATACCTGGCTGCAGGTACCTCCTGCTCAGTATGTGGCAAAGAAATATGAGTGTGCGGATGCGATCCTGACCCGACTGGCTGAATTCTATCCCCATCTGCGGGATCATATCGAGGAGATTGAAATCGCGACCCCCATCACCAGCATGCGCTATCTGGGAACCCAGAAAGGTTCCATCTATGCTTTTGATCATCTCATCAAGGATTCCGATCTGTTCATCCGCAACCAGACACACATTAAGGGCTTACACGGTGTCGGCGGCTGGTTCGGAATGATTGGTTTTCAACCCACGCTGACTTCTGGTGTGGTCGCTGCCAAAACGGTTATCAAAGAACTGAACTGACCAGAGGAGAGTACCCATGAAACAGGAAGTCATCGAACAACTGGAGGGATACGGAGATATCGTCAGGGAGATCGAGATCGCCAGGAAATATGGCAGGGACTTTACCGGGGAAAAAGGCTCTGTCAAATCCTTTATCGACCGCCTGCACCCAAAACAAATCGCCATGCGGGTTTCGGAAATCATTGATGAAACCGTCTCCACCAGAACATTTCGCCTGGTCGGCACCCGGGGGCCTTTGCCACCATTCCAGGCCGGGCAATATGTTTCGGTCTCCGTCGAAGTCGATCGGATCAAAACTTCCCGGGCTTACAGCATCGCTTCCGCCCCCTGCGAAACCGGTTACTTCGACCTGACGGTGAGACGTATGGAAAAGGGGCTGGTCTCCAATTTCCTGCTGGACCGGATCGAAGTGGGTGATTCCCTGGTCTGTTCGGGACCCAAGGGAACCTTTCATCATAACCCGATTATCCATGACGACACCCTGGTGCTGCTGGCCGGTGGCAGCGGGATTACGCCCCTGATGAGCATGATCCGGGATACGGTTGCCCGTGGCCTGAACAGGACGCTTTACCTGCTCTACGGTAATCGTTCCGTTGACGATATTATTTTTCATGAGGAGTTGCTCCAGATAGCTGACCGGCACCCCAATTTTCACTATCTCCCGGTGGTGGAGCATCCGGCTGCGGATTACCAGGGAAAAACCGGATATATCACGGCCGACCTGATCAGGGAGACTGTGGGTGAGATCAGTGGCAAAAGTTTTTTCATCTGCGGTCCCCAGGCCATGTACAACTTCTGTCTGCCGGAGTTGAAAAAATTGAATGTTCCCGGTCGCAAGATCCGCAAGGAGATGTTTGGTACGCCGATCAATATCTGGGAGTATCCCGGGTGGCCCGCAGGTGTCAAGCCGGATAACCCCTGCCGGATCAGCGTCAACGGGTCTCACGGTCTGGAAAGTGTCTCCGCCCAGTCGATCCTGGTGACCCTGGAGAAAAACGGGCTGGTGATCCCGTCGACCTGTCGCTCAGGCAAATGCAGCATGTGCCGGGTCAAAATCCTTTCCGGCAGTGTCTTTCAGCCCCAGGGGACGCCGGTCCGGAAATCAGATCGGCAGTTCGGCTATGTTCACGCCTGTGTCTCCTATCCCCTTGAGGATCTGGAGATCCTTATTTAGATATGTCGGTGGGGAGTGAATCTCTTTCAGAAAAAATCGATGAACCATGCAGAAGCTGGTGATGGTGATTGGCTGCCAATCGCCGATTTGAAGGACCTTTCCGAAGGAATCAATCCTGTCACGATCCAGGCTACCGAGCTGGTGACGATTAAAAAGGGGGATTCCCTGGCTGTTTTCGCGGGTCGGTGCCTGCACCAGGAGGCGCCGATGGGGCAGGGCATCCTGGAGGAGAACCACCTTGTCTGCAGCAAGCATCTCTGGCGTTACCGACTGGATACCGGGGATCTGGAAGGTGAACCCGGCATCCGACTACAGAAGTTCGAATGCCGTATTCGGGAGCAGCTCCTGGAAATCAGACAGGAAGCGTTTGACCAGCTCAAGGCAACCTATGCATCTTATGACGAGGACGATGACGAGGATTACGTCCCCTAGAGTACCTGTTTCCAGTCACTTCCATTCGCGTAGTCCGCTACCAGCGATACCGGGTTTGGCTGTTTCAACCCGGATACCTGTTCAGCGATCCTTGTGCGGACAACGGCAACCGCGTTATCGATCAGATCCTGTCTGAACTGTTGACCGGTTAGATCGAGGACATACCCGATTGAAATCAGCCAGGCCACGATTTTTCCCATACGAACCCGGAGCCGCTGCACGGCCTCGGTATCGATCCTGATATCCAGCAGATCCCGGTAATGGTCCGCTGCCTTCGATACCGGTTCAAAGGTGGTGCAGAAGCGGAGCAGATTGGGTTCCATCGCCCGCTTCATCGCCTTCAGGAACACATCTGCTATCTGGCTGTACATGACGTCGTTGGATCCTTCGAATATCTGAAAGGGACGGCAGTCCACGATGGCCCGGCCGGCAATGTGGTCACGGCGGTACCCTTTGGCCCCGACCAGTTGCAGCAGAGATTGGGCCGCCTCCTGCATCATGTCGGTCAGGATCGCCTTATTGGCGTTTGCCTGCAGACCCAGGCCGGACAGATCGGAATCAATGGACGATACCCGGGCCGTAAATGCGCACATCCCTGAATTGATGGTATACCACGCCTGAAGTTCGGACAATCGGTGCTGAACCTGATCATATTCATCCAGACGGCTGCCACTGACGAAACGGGTCTGGCAATGGCTGACCGCCTCATCCAGCATGCGCCGGATAAAACCGATGCCGATTCCCGACAGGCGGAGACGACTGCGGTGCAGCAGGTCCATCATCATCTTGAGACCGCTGGATGTGGAGTTCAGTTTCGATGTGAGAGGGACGTTGATGTCGACCCGGTTCAGCCCATAAGGGATCAGAAACAGACCCAGTTTGTGGTAATATGACTCAACGACGATGCGTTGCCCCGGTTGTGCCATTTCGCAGATAAACAGATCCACATCCCGGGCCAGTTTTCCGTTCGATTTTTGCTGGCGGGCTGTCATCAGCCAGAAATCTGCCAGTCCGGTCAGGCCGCCCCAGTGTTTTTCCCCCTGGATGTGGCATAACCCATCACTCACCTGGTAGGCGGTCTGCAGGGCAAGGGCGTCTGTCCCGAAATCCGGTTCAGTGATCATCAATCCGCCCAGCACCTTCTCCTGCAGAAACCGCTTGAAAACATGCGCCTTGACTGTTTCGTTGCCATACTTGGCGACCGGGTCCAGAAACAGGGATCCGCTGATACCCAGCATCAGACCGACAGCAATCGATTCGTAAGATGTGGCTTCGAGCAGTGCCAGACAGCGGGCAGGGGTTCCGCCGTCGCCCCCATATGCCTTGGGAACAAAGACGGAGAGCGGCGACAATTCAAGCAGCGGATCCAGCAGATCACGGGGCAATCCTTCCAGGTAATTGACGGTTTCATAGGCCGCCTGTTTGGACAGTCGATCCCTGACCCGGTCCTGGAATGTTTGGACAAACTGCTGAAATTCAGAATCGTTCATGGTCAATATGGGGGTTAGGGTTAAGTACCAAGTTTTCTCTGCAGGGTACGGGCGGTCAGTTCTCCCGGACTGCTGACAGAAGGCTGCGAATGTGCTCGAATCCTGTACGACTCGTAAAATCCAGGCTCAACGGCGTTACTGAGACAATCCTGTCAATGGTAATGGCATAGACATCGGATTGGACGTTCAGTTTTGAGTGATCGATATCAATCGTTACCTGGGCATCATCGACCTTGCTGTGGGGACCTGGATCCGCAAGAAACGTATGCCAGTAACGATCCCTGGACAGACGGGTCAGTCGCCACGGTGTGGCGGGGGAGGCCTGCCTGGGCACATCGATTTTCAGCAGGTCCACATCGGCGGGCAGCTTCTCCATCAGCATCACGCTGGCAAACTGCCGGGTAAAATGGGCTGCCGCCACCCAATCCTGGTCCGTATACTCATGATAGTCCCCGGGCGCGGTCTCCTTGGAAACGGCCATGGAAGGAACCCCCAGACCGGCTCCTTCCATGGCCGCACCTACGGTTCCCGAGGCGGTGATCCCGGTGCCGATGTTCTCTCCGTAATTGATACCACTGATCAACAGGTCCGGTTTGCGGTCCGAGCAGAGCGCAAGCAGACCATGATGGACTGCCATGGCCGGTGTACAGTCGAAGTGAAAGGCCTGGATGTCGTGCCCGCTGATACCCAGATCATAGGGAATCAGGCGGCTCTGTCGGTCCCCTTTCAGACTTCTGCCCATGCCGGTTTGCTGGGTGGACGGGGCCACGACGATAATCTCTCCCAGGTCCATGACCGCTTCCACTGCGGCCAGCAAGCCCGGGGATTCAATCCCGTCATCATTGCTCAAAAATATTCTCGGTCGGTTCATTCCATCCCTTCGTGCTTGGACCAGGTGCAGTTCATAGCCTGGCTGAGGTTCATCCTGAGCCCGGCCAATAACAAACCCGATATCTTTTATATTTCATCTTACCAGAGGCCTTTAAAAAACGGAACTCTTTCTCGGGTTGCGTCACTCGGAATGAGCCCTGCCCGTTTTGGGAATTTTGCGCGTTCCCATAGAGAATCCCGCAGTTACCTGCGACGGTAAAGGCTGATGTCCCGCTGCCCGCCCAGAAGAATGACACCAGGGCCGATCTCCATGGGGGACAAAAGAAAACCGGATGCCCGGTGCTAGCCGGTGCCGGGTGTGGGACGGTTGTGTCAGGACACCTGGCCATCACATGGCCGCATGGGAATGAAAACCAGGGGGTGCTGATTTCGATAGCCGCGGTTGCGAATTCCCCTATATCCAGCTCAGCATTCCTGCAAAAACAACCAGCATCCCGGCATTGATCGCAAACAGCGTCCCAATCACCCGGATTTGTGTCCTCGGCTGCCAATCATAGCTGAACATCGAAATGACAAAGAAGGGGATGTAGACCGAAATGAACACGGGCAGGGATCCCCACCAGGGATAGACCCAGACAAATGCCGGCGTCTTTGCCAGGAATATCTCGAAGATGGAAAAAAATGCAGCGTTTCCAACCGCTATCACCAGCCGGTTATTGATACCGAGGATTTTCATGCTGGGGTCTGCCGGCAGAATTTTGCTGAAGATCAGCCCGGCAACGGAAAACATCAGGCTGAGTTCAACCCCAACCCCTACCAGCAGCAGAAATGCCGTTCCTGTCGGTACGGTCCAGAGGGCATGTCCGCTGAAGTGCTGGATCAGGCCGTTCATGATCTCAAAAAACCAGTGGACCATATACAACGACAGGCCGGCAGCGATGTTCTTCCAGTTCCCTTTGGAGACCTCATTGAAATACACATACATCACCAGTGCCAGCAGGGTAATGACATACCATTGAAACGGTTCTCCGCTGCGCAATAGATTGAGTGCCGCCTGGGTGGCTTCCGGGTGATTCATCCTGTTCTCCTTGGTTTGTTTTTCAGTGGGAAATGAATCTGGAACAACCAGATCTCTGGATTTCCAAATTAAGAAAAAACGTTTTTGACGTCAGCTGATTCTATCGATTTTGATTCTTTTTGCAATGGATTATTGATATCCGTGACTTCAATGGGATTTCAGGTTTTCAAAAAAGGATGAATTTTCCGGTTTTGATTGAACAATGAGCTGTTCACTCCGGAATTCCTGTTGACGGAAGAAATCCACGGTCACCTCGTTGCTCACTATTTGCTGTTTGACATCCAATTTAGGATTTTGTTGACTTTGGAACCGAATTCTGAAACAGTAGACCCGCTTTTTCCAATGGCAGATTGGAAAAATTTTCCCCAGGAGTACTCATTGTTCTTTAACTTCAGAAAAAGAGGAGACCATGCGAATCAGAACATTGAAAAAAGGAATCCACCTTTTGCTTGGCTTGCTGTTTTTGATGGGTATGCCTGTGTTTGCTGATCAGGGTAAGATTAACATCAATACCGCTGATGAAAAACAGCTGTGTCAACTGAAACGAATCGGGCCAACCTATGCGGCGCGAATTGTTGAATATCGGGAAAAAGTCGGCGGGTTTAAGGCGCCAGATGAGATCATGAAAGTGCAGGGTGTCGGCTCCAAAACCTTTGAAGCCAACAAGGATATGATCATTGTGCAGGACGAAATGGCAGCCGATGTGAAGAAGGAATAACCCGGCTACAATTCCATCAACTGACCCCCGGTCACGTTGACTGCCTGACCGGTCATGTAGGACGATTCATCCGAAGCCAGGTAGACAACCAGCTTCGCAACTTCTTCAGGTTCGCCGATCCGGTTGAGGGGTATGGTTTTGCACATCTCAGCCTGGCGTTCCTCTATGGTGGTGTTAAAGAATTGTGCTTCAAGACCGAAGCGCCACTTTTCCAGGTCTGTCATAATCTGACCGGGACAGACAGCATTGATGCGGATGTTGTTACCGGCCAATTCCCGAGCCATCACCTTGGTCAGCATGATGACACCGGCCTTTGCCACAGCATAGGCCCCGTTGAACAGAGGGGGCACCTTACCAGCCCGGGAAGCGGTGTTGATAATGGTGCCGCCTTTTTTCATCATCAGGGGCAGCACCGCCCGGGAAACCTTGAAAACACTGTGCAGATTCACATCAATGGTTTTCATCCAGGCCTCTTCATCATAGGTATGCACCGCATTGGGAACCCCGAATGTAGCCCCGGCGTTATTACACAACACATCAACAGAGTCGAATGATCCGCTGATTGTCTCCACCATTCTGGCGATGGAAGCGTTATTTGTCACATCCACATCCACGGCCAGTGTCCGGATTCCGTAACGCTGACTCAAATCAGCGGCGATCTCCAGCGACTCTTCTGAGGTTGCTGTCCTGACCCCGCCATCATCCGGCTTCTGCCGGTTCAGATCGGCGATGATTACATGGGTTCCGTTCTTTGCAAATTTTTCCGCTATCGCATATCCGATACCTGTTTTTTTTCCGGATCCAGTCACCAGTGCTGTTTTGTTCTTGAGTTCGAGATACATGGCTTCCCCTTTTGAAAATTAAACAAACTTTACCCGCTTGAAAACGAATAGTATTCGATAAAAGAAATATACTCTGAAGGCAGTCTGGTTGCCAAGGGAAATGTGGAGAGAGGGCAGACGCTGGAACGCAGTACGCGATCCGTTTTTCAATGAGGCGGGATCACTCTGTTTGTTTGAGGGTCAGAAACTGCTCGAACGCTTTTGGATTCAGGGTAATACCGTTTTGTTTGCGGATGAGGTGGCCGTCGGGGCTGAGGATGGCATAAAAGGGCAGGGCGACCGTCTGAAACCGGTCGATTTGGAAATCCAGGTTTTTCTGGGCGTTTTTCCCGCCGTCGGTATAGAGTCGCACCGGAATAAATCCGTCTCGAATGTGGTAATGGATCTTTTTGCGGGCCAGGATATTCTGCTCCATCCAGCGGCAATTGACGCAGGTATAGCCTGTGAACTCCAGGAGTATGGGCCGCTTGTCCCGCTGTGCCAGCTTCAGGGCCTCGCTGTAGGAATCCAGCCACTGCAGCTCCCGGATCTCTTCCGCGGAAACCATCTCACCTGCTGTCTGGTGCAGACCACTGGCTGGCGGCAGGACGGAATCAACCAGGCTTCCCAGAGAACGGTCGTTCCAGCCCCTGCTGACAAGAATCGTCAGGGAGAGAAAGAAGGCCACGGCGGCCCACTGGATGGGGGATCGGTTCAGGACTGGCCGGATACCGGTCCATATCAGGTAGATCACAATCGCCAGCAGCAGGGCAGTCCAGACGCCGATGGCGGTATTTCGGGGCAGGAGCTCTGTCTGCCAGACCAGGTCAGCGTTGGAAAGAAACTTGATCGAGGCCATCATTTCCAGTATTCCCAGGACCGTCTTGCTTCTGCCCAGCCAGGCCCCGGATCGTCCCTGGATCTGCCTGACCAGGCTGGGGGCGATGGCGAGCAGAAAAAAGGGCAGGGAAAAGACTGTCGAGAAAACCAGCATCCCCAGCAGCGGCCAGATCCATTCTCCCTGGGCGGCGGCAATCAGCATGGTTCCCACGAATTGGACCGTGCAGGTAAATGCGGTCAGGGTAAAGGTAAACCCCATGAGCAACACCCCTGCAATACCCCCCAGAGATCGCGATTTCCGGTCGAAAAAGGATTCCAGCCCGGCCGGCAGGGATATTTCGAACAGACCCATCAGACTCAGGGCAAACAGGATAAACACAATACCGATGATCAGGTTGATTATCGGATTGGACGCCAGCAGCAGGGCGCTGCCAGCCCCGAACAGCCCTGACAGCAGCAGCCCGACAGCCGTATAGGTGAAGATGATCCCCAGTGCGAACAGGGTTGCCAGTTTGATGACACGAGACTGCTTTCCTTCGGCCTGTTTGGAAAAATAGGTGACCGTGATGGGAATCATGGGAAATACACAGGGGGTCAGGAGTGAGACCAGTCCCATCAGCGCAGCCAGCGCGATAAAAGCCCAGAAACCACTTGCCTGAAACTCCGCCAGGACGTTGCGGTCTCCTTTTCCCGGCAGCGTATTGATGGTTCGATCGGGATGAAGAAAGGCGGTTCTGGCCTCCCCCGGGTCGATCCGGTAGGCAACTGTGAATGTTTCTGTTTTTGGTGGCAGGCAGATGGCAGCGGTGCACAGCTGATAGGTCAGATCGGCTGTCAGGGAACGGGATGCGGGCGCGGCGTCCTTGACCACCTGTAGATTCTGATAAAAGAAAGCCTGCCCGGAGTGATAATCGATCTTCATTCCCAGGACAGGGATGAATTCAGTTTCAGGGGGTGTTTCATAGACCGGTCCATCTTCGGTCAGCAGACCGGCATGGACATCAAGACGGGTCGGCGGGGGGGCATCGGGATCCTCTGACCGGATCACGGAGTAAATATGCCAACCCGGTTTCAGACGGGATTCAACAACCAGCCGGACCTTTTCTGCTGATCGGACGTCGGGTGGAACCAGACGGGCCTGAAAGTCAACGGGATTCTCTTCCACCCCGGGGATCTGGGATTTAAAAGGCTCTGTTGCATTGAGTCCCGGTGCCAGGAGAACCATGCCCAGCAAGATCGCCATCCGGAACAGCAACTGTCTCCCTGTCATATCAGTTTTCGGGAAGGGTTCCGTCCGTGTCGTCCTCGGGAAAGTCAGGCGGTTCGATACTTTCGATATTGTAACGGCCCTCTGCCCAGTTGCCCAGATCGATCAGCTTGCATCGCTCGCTGCAGAAAGGACGAAACGCATTGCCCTGCCAGGCTGCGGGTTGACGGCAAGTAGGGCATTTAACGGTCAGCTTGGTATCTTGTTTTTCCATGGAAAAACCATCCCCTCGGAAGATGGGTCCTGGTTAAATTGATTGGCGCAATCGGCTTCGCGACCCGTGGTCCCTCAGTTGATCACCGCAAATTTTTCAAAACCGGAATAACCGAAATAGACGGCCATCACGACCAGAAAACAGGCACACACACCAATGACACTGCGATACAGTGGTATGCTGAGAAATGATTTGCCCCTGGATATGGAAAAGGAAACAGCGGAGTACCAGACCAGATCTGCCAGAATATGGCCAACGAAAAACAAGAGCACACCGATAAAACCAAAACCCTGGCTGTGAACAATGTATCCCAGGCCGATCGTTGCCCACCAGATGGCCCAATAGGGGTTGGCGACACTCATCAGGATTCCGGTCATGATCAGCCCGCCGCGACGGGCATCCTCCGTTTTTGTCACCATCTGCAGGGTTGGCAGTGACCGGAACATCCCGAAAGCCATCCAGAGCAGGATAAAAGCACCGGAAACGGCAATGGCCCCAAAAACGGTATCGTTTTTCAGGAAAGGGGCGAGCCCCAGCATCAAAGCCACCACCAGCAGCAGCTCCAGAATCCCGTGACCGATAATCATCAGGGGACCTGCGGAAAATCCCTTTCTGGCGCTTTCACTGATGGTCGCTGTCAGAAACGGACCCGGCATCAGAGCGCCCGAGAGCGCAATGATAAAGGAGGTGATTAAAATTCCGAAAAGTGCTGTCATCGTTCTAATTTCCAATCATGAACAGGGAGCGGCGGTGCTCCCATTTTCAGGATCTGCCCCCTCTCCCGGGAGAGTTCGGGGCGGATCGGTATCCCGGACGGATTAACCAATGTTGACCTTTGTTGTCCATCCAAAGGGGTCTGCTTTCTCCCCCTTTTGTATCTGGGTCAGCGAGTCATACAGGCGTTTCATGACGGGGCCCACCTTTTCGCCGTTTCCATAAAATAGATGCCACTGCCCATCGATCCAGATCTTACCGACCGGAGAGATAACCGCTGCGGTTCCACAGGCTGCCATTTCTTCGATCTCGGCCATCTCTTCTCTGATGGCGACGGGTCGTTCTTCAATCGTCATTTTCAATTCATCTTTGGCCAGCGTCATGATGGAGCGGCGCGTGACGCTGGGAAGAATCGCATTGGACCGTGGGGTGACAAACCGGTTGCCGGTCATTGCCAGCAGGATATTGGCCGACCCCGCTTCATCCAGATACTTGCGCTGGGCAGAGTCCAGGTAAAGTGCTTCATTCGCTCCCATGTCCTTGGCCGTCTGGGTCGAGAGTAAACCGCCCGCATAGTTGGCACCTGCCTTGAATTTTCCTGTGCCCAGGGGGGCAGCCCGGTCAAATTCTGTGACTGCAAGTGATATCAGCGAGATACCTCCGCCTTTGTAATAGGGGCCCACCGGAGAAACGATGACGCGAAAATCGTACTCTTTGGCCGGTCTCAGGCCCATGTTCTCCCCGACGCCAATCAGCAGGGGCCGGATATAGAGTGATGCTCCCGATCCGTAGGGCGGAATCCAGGCATAGTTGGCCCGTACCGTCTCTTCCACACCTTTCAGAAACAGCTCCCTGGGTACCGGTGGCATCATCAGACGCTCGGCTGTCATGTGCAGACGTTCGGCGTTCAATTCCGGTCTGAACAGCAGCACACTGCCGTCTTTGGCGGTCTGTGCCTTCAAGCCTTCAAAACACTGTTGTGCATAGTGCAGTGCCGGAGAGCCTTCGTGGATCCTCATGATCTCATCCGTGATGAGTTCTCCATCAGACCACTTGCCGTCCCTGTTGGTAGCGGTAAACCGATAATCGGTTTTTATATAGTCAAATCCCAGACTGCCCCAGGCCAAATCCTTTTTTTTCAAGTTGCTCTCACTCATGATGGGTAATGGGTTAAGTGGTTTGTTTTAAAATCAGTTTTATCAACGGTCGGGTCTTACCGCAGGATCAGTTGGGTCCCGGTTTTAAATGGTACATTCTGGAAGAAATCCGGAAAATACCAGATCAGATATGCCGCCAGCACCAGCCAGGGGCCAAACGCAATTTCGGCCTTCCAGGATTGCCGTCGAACCAGCAGCAGGGTGCCCCCAAAGAGGATGCCGAAGACGGCTGCCCAGAAAATGGTGGCAAAAAGCACATTCCAGCCGAAAGCAAATCCGATCAGTCCGAGCAGGGTTGCATCGCCTTCCCCCAGACCGACCCGTCTGCGAAGGTTCTGGTAGAGATAGCCGATCCAGTGAAATACACCCGCTCCCATAAACAGCCCGAACAGAGAGTCCAACAGATCGGTGCTCCGGACCCCGGCCAGCCAGACACATTGAACCAGAAAGGCGAATATGACCGGCTGTGGATAGATGCAGTGCGTCCTGAAATCAAGAAATGCGATCAGCAACAGCGATTCAAATATCAGGAAGGCATGGATGAATTCCAGCTGCCAGCCGGTCCTGAGGAAAATCGTATACACCAGCCCGGCATTCAGCACCTCTGTCAGAGGATATGCCCAGGATATAGAACCGCCGCAGTTTCTGCACTTCCCTTTTGAAACAACAAACCCCACAAGCGGTATCAGCCCGATGATGCCAATGACTGCCGCACAGTGATCACAGGATGACCGGCGACTGACGGGGGTCTGATGCTGGAGGCGCAGCGTCATCGTATAGAGGAAGGACCCGAACACGAGTCCCAATATAACGACGAAAATATCCTGAACCACCATACCACGATATCGAGACAGATTTTCAGCGGGTGAACCGGACCGGTTACCCCACTAACCGCAGTATTTCGGAAACGGAATGGAGATGCCCTCCGGCCGGGATACCGGGACCAAGTCTCAGAAGTATCTGAATCGAATCATTCAGGCAATCCCCATATTGACAAAAGCAAAGGCTTTTTGCGGGGTTTTAAGGCCCGCTTACCGCAAGGTTTGGAAAATCAGCTCCATCTGATCACGGCCCTCCAGCTTCAATTTTTTGAGTTGCCTCAGCTTTTTCTCTTCATCGTGACTCTTGATGCGGATGGACTGGATTTTCTCAATCTCTGCTTCAAGTCTCAGATGTTCCTTATACAGGCGATCAAGCTTGTTATTGTCCTTTGCATGCTTTTCGATGATTTCCAGATCGGCTTGTTCCAAATCTCCCTCCTTGTTTTGGGTTGGTCGTATAGCTCCTGACGGAGTCTGAATTCAAAAGATGAACGGTGGTTCAAATGCCATCAACCAGCTTGCAGAAATCTGTTTCGTATGCAGATTTTGTCCTTTTCAGCGCCGCTTCATCGGTGCCTTTCAGGTTGAAATAGAATTTTATTTTCGGTTCCGTCCCAGATGGCCGGGCGGTAATGCGGCTGCCATCGGCCATATAAAAAGCCAGCACATTCGATTGTGGTTGTCTGGTTTGACCGGTCACCTTTCCGGTGCGGCGATCCAGAATTTCCCCCTTCAGGTAGTCCCTGACTGTCATCACTTTGGTACCGGCGATCTCTGCCGGCGGATGGTTTCGCAGTGACTCCATAATCTGTGCGATCTTTGCGGCACCTTCATGTCCCTTGATCACCTTGTTTATGAGGGAATCCGTGTGGAAGCTGTATCGGCTGTGGATGGCCACCAGTTGATCAATGACCGACATCCCTTTTTGATGTAGCTCGGCGCACAGTTCACAAAAAATCATGGTGGCGATGACCCCGTCTTTGTCCCGGACAAAGTCGTCAAACAGGTAGCCATGACTCTCTTCAGTTCCGAAGATGAACTTACCGGTCCCTGTCTCCTCCAGTTCCCGAATGACGGAACCGATATATTTAAATCCGGTCAGGGTTTCCCGGGATTGGACACCGTAGCTGTCAGCGATCTCCCGACCCAGGTCGGATGTCACGATGGTGGTGATATAGACGCCGTTGTCAGGCAGTTTTTTCTGTTCACGGAGTTTCTCAAGATAATAGGCGAGTAGCAGCTGACCGATCTGGTTGCCATTGATTTTGATCCATTCGTTTTTATGCCGGATCATCACGCCGATACGGTCTGCATCCGGATCTGTTCCCACAATCAGGTGATCATTGTCACCGACGGTTTCCAACGCCAGTTTCAGCGCACTGGGATCTTCCGGATTGGGAGATGTGACGGTGGAAAATGCGCCGTCCGGTTCCTCCTGTGCTTTGACCACGCGAACCTTCTCAAAACCGCGCCGCCGTAAGATCTCCCTGACGGGGTAGTTCCCCGTCCCATGAAGAGGGGTGTAGACGATGCCGATATCCCGATTACCTTCCCGCGGCCTCATGGCAAGGGCTTCCACTTTTGTAAAATAGGCCTCCTCGACGCTGTCGGGAATAAACCACACCCGTTCCTGCTCAAGGGCTGCTTCAAAAGTCATCCATTTGACGGCTGTAAAATCCTTAATCCAGTTGACCTCATCGATGATACCTTCGTCATGGGGTGGCGTGACCTGGCACCCATCGGACCAGTATACCTTGTAACCATTGTATTCTGCCGGATTGTGGCTGGCGGTCACCACGACCCCGGCCGTTGTTCCCAGTTCACGAACCGCAAAAGAGAGCATCGGCACCGGACGCAGCTTTTTGTAAAGATGAACCTGGATGCCGTTTGCCGCAAACACACAGGCCGTTTCACGGCTGAAGAGATCGGAAAACCGCCGGCTGTCGTAAGCGATCGCTATGCTGGGCGGTTGAACACTGTTTTTGAGCAGGTAGTTGGCCAGACCCTGGCTGGCTTTGCGAACGGTATAGATATTCATGCGGTTGGACCCGGCTCCCAGGATCCCCCGCAATCCGCCCGTACCGAATTCCAGATCCTTATAAAACCGATCGATCAGCTCGCTTTCATCGTTGTCGTCCAGCAGATGCTGAATTTCGTCTCGAAATGCAGTATCAAAATACTCGTTGGCAGCCCACTCCCGGGCCTTACTCATTATCGCCTCGTCCATCGGGGATCCGCAATCGGGGTTTCTGCTTCAACTATTGACAGGTACTTTTTATCATAGCTGATTCTACATTTCTCTTCGTCAAACGTCAATTTCGGATATGCCCTCTTTTGCATCACGATCCCTATTTTTTAAAGGATACCGTCATTTATCCTATACACCGGGAAACAAGCAGGGTGCTCAGATCCGGTTTGTCGTGCCATTAAATACATGAAATTAACCTTTTTTCAAACAGGAAACCATGGTATGCTGGACCCAGAATGCGGGCGTATTCACATCACCCATCAGGCCCGGGATCAAAAGCAACCCATGAGGAGATCGGCATGATCAACACCAGAATCATCTGTACCATCGGACCGGCCAGCAATACTTTTGCGGATTTAAAAAAGATGTCCCAGGCGGGTATGAATATTGTCCGGCTGAATATGTCCCACGGTGATCAACCCTCCCATCTTGAGGTGATCAACATGGTTCAGCAGCTGAATCAGGAGGTGGATTATCCGGTAGGTCTTCTGCTCGATACCCAGGGTCCCGAGATCAGAACCGGTGTTTCCGGGATGATTCTGACTGAGGGAAAAACCATTGCCATTGTCGTCCCTCCCCAGGCCGATGACAACAGCAATGTCCTGTTTGTCAACTATCCCCATCTTCCGTCCACAGTCAATATCGGTGACCGGATCACCGTTGACAGCGGTCTGATCAATCTGCAGGTAACAAAAAAAGAGGACAATCAGTTGTGGTGCAAGGTCCTGGATGGGGGTGAGATCAAACCCCGGCGGCATGTCAATCTGCCGGGAATCCATGTGCAAATTCCGGCGCTGACCAATAAGGACAAATCCGATATTCTTTTTGGAATCGAAAATGATATTGATTTTATTGCTCTTTCATTTGTGAGGGATAAAAACGCCATCGTTGAACTGCGGGAACTGCTCGGGGAGAAAGGTCGCCAGACCAAGATCATCGCCAAGATTGAAAACTACGAGGGGGTCAATAATCTGGAGGAGATTATTCGCGAGGTGGATGGTATTATGGTGGCCCGGGGTGACCTTGGGATTGAAGTGGATATGGAGGATCTTCCCACCATTCAACGACAGATCGCTTACCTCTGTGCCATTCACGGGAAATGTCTCATCATCGCTACCCATCTCCTGGAATCGATGATTGAGAATCCTATTCCCACCCGTGCTGAGATAACCGATATTGCTAACGCAGTGTTTGAAGAGGCGGATGCCATCATGCTCTCCGGTGAAACCGCCAGCGGAAAATATCCGGTCAAAGCAATTGACTACATGGTGCGGACGGCCCGCAAAGCGGAACAGTCTCCCGGTGTGGCCTATGCCCGGCAGATGATCCGGGACAACGATCTTCAGCATATTGCCCTGGCCGCCGTGCAACTGGTGGGAGACCTCAAGCTCAAAGGCATTGTCACTTTTTCCCAAAGCGGCCGGTCAGCGGCCATTGTATCCAACTGCCGGCCAGCGAATATCAAGATTTTTGCCTTTACCAACTCAGCGAAAACCCAGAAGACACTGATTCTCTATCGAGCGGTGTACCCGATCCTGATCCAATTTGAAACGGATTTCGAGGAAACGGTCCAGAAGGCACTGCATGTGCTGCGCGCGGCAGATGACTTTGCCCCGGGAGACCGGGTGGTGGTGATTCACGAAATCAAAGCCCAGGACAAACTGGTACCGACAATTCAGGTGCGGCGTATTGAATAAAGCGGGAAACCCCTCGCGGCATGGGTAATCGACCAGCCGCGAGCAGATGTGTGGTCGGGGAGGTATCGGATTATGCTTTCAGTACGACCAGGGCATCGACAGCCACTGGTTTTCCATTGAGGATTTTCAAGGGGTTGATATCGATCTCCTGGATCTCTTCGTGATCCAGCCCGATCTGGCCAACAGCAATCAGGATGTCTGCCAGGATTTCCCGATCCACAGCTTCCATCCCCCGAACGGCATCCAGTATTTTTTTGCTCTTGAAATCATCCATGATATCCATGGCGTCTTTACGTGTGAGGGGAGCAACACGAAAAGCCACATCCTTCAGTATTTCGGTGAATATCCCACCCAGACCGAACATGACGCAGGGACCGAACTGGGGATCACGGGTCAGACCGACAACGAGTTCGCGCTGGCCTTTGATCATTTCCTGCACCAGCACGCCGCCCTTGTCGTCCCCCATTTTGGCGGTGATCTCTTCGAATGCGGCGGTGGCTTCTTCCAACGTTCTGATATCTATTTTAATCAGGCCTTTTTCAGTTTTATGTGCAATTTCGGCGGAACTTCCCTTCAGAACGAGAGGAAAGCCGATTTTTTCCACTGCCTGTTTCAGTTCGTTGACATCCTTGGCAACGATTTCTCTTGTGACCGGGATTTTGTATTCAGTCAGCACTCTTTTAGAATCAAATTCGGATAGCGTTGTTTGGTTATTCTTAAGTGCCTGTTTGATAATCTCCATTTATTCCTCCTGGTTGAAATGGCAGTTCAGCGATTCGTGTGGGTCTCTTTTTTGTCAGTCGTCTTTTGTTCCATCAAGTTATAACCCCGACGGATCGGCTATGTCAAATCCAGCGCTTCCTCTGAACAGACAGCCGGTTCCATCGGGCATGGTGGACATGCGATTCAGGAACGGCGAAGTTTCTGTTTTATCTGGATTGCCTGATTTGATGGTATTCGCACATGATTTTCAGTACCTTGACCGCTCTTTCCGGTGTGGGAAAGGAGACGATCTTGTATCTTTCCGTGAACTCCTTGTGCGAGTATTGGGAGCCGGTGGAGACAGATATGATGGGTTTGCCGGTCTTTTTGACCAGGTCTGCGATCAGCTGCAGGATTTTGTCAGGCGCGTTGGAGGTGTTATCAAACAGGCTTTTCATGAAGCGCATGGTTTCAATCAGCTCCGGTGGTCCGGTCACATCAGAGGAGTACTCAAAATTGAAGGACCTGAATCCTGCCCCGAGGGCAATCACTGCATCGACACCATCCCATTCGGCCAGCATGGTCAGAATCTCCGGCATGGGGTCGTCCGCAACCGTTGCCACCAGATCGACGGGATTCCCGCGATTCCAGTAGTCTGGGAGAATCCGGTCGATCCGCCGGATCATATCGTCTGGAAGGGGGGGGACAACCAGCCCCGCTTCCTCGCAGGAATCGGCGGTAATGACGCCCCAACCGCCGCCCCGGGTAATAATTCCGACGCGATTTCCCTTTGGAATGGGGTAGTTGGCGAAAGCCTTGGCGCAGTCAATCAGTTCCAGGCTGCACTGTACCTCCATGATCCCTGCCTGTCGAAAGGCAGCCCGGTTGATTTCCCGGGTACCGGCCAGGGAGCCGGTGTGGGAGGCCGCCGCCCGTGACCCGACTTCAGTCCGGCCACCCTTGAACATGACGATGGGCTTGGATTTTGAAATGCTCCTGACGGTTGGCAGAAAACCGGTCCCGGGATCCACCCCTTCGATATAGCCGAGAATCACCCGGGTGTTTTTGTCATTTGCAAAATATTTCAGGTAATCGACATTGTTCAGGTCGCCTTCGTTTCCGCTACTGACGAATTTTTCAAATCCGACACCCTCCTTCTGCCCGTAGTCCATCATCTGCACCCCCACGTTTCCGCTCTGGGAGAACATGGAGACAGAACCCCTCAGGGGCATCAGCATCGGCATCAGCGCGTGCAGTTCTGATTCGGCGCTGTATATACCCATGGTATTGGGTCCGACGATCCGTATGCCGTAGGTGGCCGCCCTGGCGATCATCTCCTTTTCCAGCTTCGCTCCCGCATCGCCGGTTTCGCTGAAATTGGAGGTGACCACGACCAGAAAAGGGATCTGTTTTTCCCCGCAGGCATCGATCAGGGGCAGAATGGATTGAGATGGCGTGGTGATCAGGGCCATGTCAATCGTCTCCGGGATATCCTGTACACTCGCGTAGCATGGATATCCCAGAATTTTTTCCGCTTTGGGATTGACCGGAAAGATTCTGCCTTTGAAATTGCCTTTAAGTATATTCAGCAGAATAATATTTCCCCATTTTCCCGGCGTTGCGGAGGCGCCGATCATGGCAATCGTCCTGGGATTGAAGAGTCTGTCCAGGTTCAATGCGGTCATCAGAGTTCCATCTGGTAAGCGTCCAGTTTTCCCCAAAGGGTCTCTATTTCAGCAGGATCGATATCAAAAACAGCATTGTTAGGCCCCATGGGTTCTGTTCGGATAAACGCCGGAGAAGGTTCATGAGCGGAAAAGAATTCGCTGCCCTGGTTAAATGCCAGTTCGTTCTTCAACGTCTCTTTACCGACTTCGATGATGTCTTTTTCCGATACATTCAGGTCGTACCGGGCGTTTATCAGCTCCTTGAGAAAGGTCAGCAGCAGTTTATTGTCGGCCGGTGTGGCCAGCATGCAGTAGCCCATGGCGTCACGCGTGGCATTGAATACCTGGGACGCGAGCGATCGTTCGATCTGCCCTTCCCTGGAGCTGAAATCATCATAGGAGATACCGGCGGTGTGATCGGCACCCATGGGACTGGTATGGTAGCTGACACCGGTTGGTTTGGTAATTCTGGGATCGTGGGCGGGAATCGCCTGGCCTTTGAATGCCGGAATCCGGTCGATACCGAGTTTGCGGCAGGTCTCCTCAACGCCGTTTGCCAGCATGACACCCAGTTCTGTTCCCTTTTCGATCTCATCCAGCAAAGCCAGCGCGGAAGCCGCATCCCCCATCTTCATCTTCCCGGCACTGGCGGCTACCCCCATCGCAGCACCGACCTCGATGGTATCGATGCCAATATCATCGGCCAGAAAATCCAGTTTTGCCACCACATCCGGATCCACGAGACCCAGGTTGGTTCCCATCAGGGCGATGGTTTCGTACTCGTAGCTGGAGGTCACATGTTTTCCCTTTTCGTCATTGAAGACGATGGAGCAGCGGACGATGCAGCCGGGCATACACCCAGCCATTTTGCCTCCCCGGGACTGGTTCAACTTCTCGATGGCATCGCCGTTGATGGATTCAATTCCCTCCAGTTTTTCGTTGCTGTAATTCAAGGCGGGCATGGCCCCCAGCCATCTCAACGTGCCGATCACCGCGGTTGTCCCCTGCTTCATGGTTCCTTTCAGGTTTTTGTCCTCCTTGGTGATTTTGGCCCAGTTCTTTACGGATGCCTGAAAAGCGGGTTTGTGTGCTATCTCCACCTTTTGCGTGCCGCTGTCATCAATCACGATACACTTCAGCCCTCTGGATCCCATAACCGCCCCCAGACCACCCCGGGCAGCGTGTCTAGAGGAGTGGCCGTCATTGTCAGTCATTGTGATGGCAGAGGCTTTCCAGCCCTTTTCTCCGGCAATGCCGATGGAGATGATGGCGGCTTTTGCATCAAACTGCTGGTACAGCTTGGATGCCAGTGTGTAGTTTTTCATTCCCCGGTAGGCTTCCGCATCTTTGAGTTCAACGCCCTCCGAGCTGATTTTCAGCAGATACAGTTTCCCATCCTTTGCCTGTCCTTCGACGATAACAGCCCGATACCCCAGGAGATCCAGCTTTTGACCGGCCGGACCGCCACTGTTGGCCTCTTTGATGCCCATGGTCAGCGGGCTTTTCGCACCAATGGAGAAGCGCCCGGCTGACGGGGCCTTGGTTCCGGCCAGTGCCCCACAGGCAATGATCAATTTTGCGTCCGGTCCCAGCGGATCGGTTTTCGGTGGGACCTCTTTATTCAGAATTCTGGCTGTCAGAGCCCTGCCACCGATAATCAGATCGCGGTCTAAAACGGATTCATAAGAAATGGTCAGGTCGCTCATGTTTACGCGGAGTATTTTCATAGGGTTCTCTTTAAATATGAATGATGATCGGTTCCAGTTCTGTTGTTCAACCGTTTACAGGAATGTGAGGAAGAAGTGGAAGGCAGTGAAGACTGTTCCAGTAAAAAACCAGTTTCAGCTTACCGGGATCGGTAAAATTCCGTCAAACTTCAAATTGGCAATAGTCTGGGCAGAGGCCTGTTCTCAGGATGCAGGGGCTTTTTCGGAACACCCTGAGATATGTTGGAACAGACCGGCTGCGATGCCCGCAGCAGGAAAGGGTGAGCCGGTCAAAAAGGGTTTCCGCCGGATCAGCTCTCCTCGATCAGCAATACGGTGTCTGAGTCCAGCAATTGCTTTGACAGGATAAAGAGGTTCATCATTTCCTGCAGTCGGGCGGCCTGGCCGGAGAGTTCCTCTGAAGCAGCGGCGGCCTGCTCTGAAATTGATGAGTTCTGCTGGACCACGTTGTTGACATTCGTCAGTCCCTTGTTGATTTCTGTGACACTGTTGGCCTGTTCCACGGAGGCAGCGGATATCTCATTGATCAGCGCGTTGGACTGATTGATCCCTTCGGTGATTCTTTCAAGCACAGAGGCAGTGCTGTCAGCGTTTTGCACCCCTTTTTCCACCTCCTTGATGGAACTTTCGATCAGCTCTGTCGTATCCTTGGCCGCTGCTGCACTCCGAGCAGCGAGATTTCGAACCTCCTCGGCGACAACCGCAAATCCCTTGCCGTATTTCCCGGCCCTGGCGGCTTCCACAGCTGCATTCAAAGCCAGCAGGTTGGTCTGGAAGGCGATCTCGTCAATCGTTTTGATAACCCTGGAAACCTGGGAACTGGATTCATTGATCCGCTTCATCGATGCCAGCATACTTTCCATCTGGTGGTTGCCGTTCTTGACGATTTCGATGGTCTGATCTGTTAATACCCTGGCCTGATTGGCATTATCCCGGTTGGTTTTGGTGCGGGTTTCGATTTCATCCATGGAAGAGGCGACCTCCTCCAGCGTCGCTGCCTGCTGGGTGGTCCCGTTGGCCAGCACCTGTGCCGAATGGGACAGTTCCTGCGCACCGGTATTGACCTGCTGACTGGCTTCTATCACCTGGGACATCAAGCGTCCCAGCATGACAATGGAGTCATTGGTATGGGTCTGCAGACGACTGAGTTCACCCCTGTAGTTTCCGGCAATGCTGTGGGAAAGATCCCCTTTGGCGACGGCGGCCAGGACATTGTTGACATTGCCGATCGCTTCCTGCAATGCGTCCATCAGATGGTTAAATGCTTCCGAGGTCTGACCGATTTCGTCCCTGCTGTTGACGCTGACGCGATGGGAAAAATCACCGGTCTGTTCAACGTCTGAAAGGACACGGGACAACTCCTCCAGCGGTTTCGAAAAGGAGTTGGATGCAAAAAAAGCCAGAGGGAAAAACAGGATAATACACCCGAGGGAAACCAGGCTGAGAACCTTCACCACATGCAGCGTGTTGTTCATGGAGACATTCATGGAATGCAGCATGGTCAATGCCCCCACATATCCGTCCTCAGCGTAGATCGGCAGCAGACCCTGGAAATAGCGCTCTTTTTCCAGGGATATATCGTTCAGGATCACCGGCTGTTTTTGAATACGCCACGCTTTGTCCACCGGACCAAATGTATCCGGGTTCAATTCGGGATACCCGGAGAGATCTCCAATGGTGGTGTTATCCGGTTTGATAATTCCGATGCGGTTCCCGGTAATTTTAGAAAGACGCTCGATGAACCCCTGATCAAATCGAAATACGGCCACAATGATGCCGACCGGCACCTGCTCGGTTGCCTGGGTCTTCTCGTTGATAGCTGTTGTGACAATGGGGACTTTGGCGACGAGGGTGATATAGGCGTCGATACGCTTAAAGCTGACGGTTTCCGTTTTGGGGATCTCGCCCTGATAAACCCGGTCGAATCCTGAAAAATCAGCCAGTGGTTTCCAGGCATCGGGGTTGACCTGTTCATTCCGGTTCAGGTTGACCACCAAAAAATCGCTGGTCCGGGGAAAGCCGATTAATCCCTGATCGCCTTCGATGACCGTGAATCCGGACAGCTGGTTTTTTTTATTGTAAATGGCTGCTTTCCAGATGTTGCCGGCCTGACTGATATTATAGAGTCCCTGGGACATGGCCTGATAAGTACTTTTCATACCCATGGATTCCCCTTCTTTGTAGCTTACGGACGCGGCGAATTCGATGTTGGCTCCCATGTCGTTGGCTGTCGCCGCCTGACGTGCGTTTTTCAGCAGCTTCTGTGTTAAACCATCGATATCGTCGCGCAGAATAGTTGCTGACTGCCGCAACAGACTGTAGGAGGTATCCCTGTTCTGCTGATAAATAATGAATGATACAATGGCTGATGAAATGATCATGGTCACGGCAATAATACCGATTACTGCCAGAATTATCTTTGTTTTGACGCGATTTCTGAACATACTGCACCCTTTGCTTGTTTCTTGGTTTATGGGGGACTCACCGGTGTGAAACAGCAGTCCGCCCCTGTTTCGACTTTCAGTGCTACTCTTCCCCTGATCGTTTCGTCAATCCTAAAAAGCGGGGCCGGATGGCCTGCGGAGCCTTTCCAAAGGCGGAAAACAGCTGTGTCCGGCCTGTTTTGACATCTGGTTTCACTGGTCAGAATGGGTGGAGCATGCTAGACATTGAATTGGAAAAAACGGCTCAATCGCACTGTTATGAGGCTGCTGGAAAAAATGATGAAATTTCTGATAATTGATGATGATATCGAGAGTTGCCGGCTGCTTGAGAAACGTCTTGAGAGATACGGGACCTGCATCTTCGCTGAGGACGGGAAAACGGCCTATGACCAATTCCTCAAAGCCCATCAGGCGCAGGAACCATTTGATGTGATTTTTCTGGATATCATCATGCCGGAGATCGACGGACACGAAGTGCTGGTGAATATTCGAGGTTGGGAAGAGGACAATCTGGCACCGGAAACGGGGGCGAAAATCGTGATGGTATCCGCCATGAAGGATACAAAAAATATCTTTTCCAGTGTCAGGGAGGGGTGTGACAATTACATGACCAAGCCCATCCGGAAACAGGGGGTGATTGATGTCATGCAGAAACTGGGATATCCGGAACCGCTTTCTGTTGAAACGCCGTCTTTGACAGAAGGATAAGGGGGGGCTCTTACATCTCTTTTTTCTTGACTTCCATTATCTGCATCAGCTGATCGATCAGTTTCTCTTCCTGTTCATCAATCTCCCTGTCTGCCATCATGACTTCGCGAACCAGGTTCAACAATACCTCTTTCTGTTTCATCGACAGCTTTGGCCGCAGGATACCCACCAGCTGATTGACCTTCTTCTTCAGCGCCTCAGGATTGTGAACCAGTTTTTTGACATGGGAGATGATTTGTGACTGTGCCTCCTTAAAATCGCCAAATGCAGGGACCCAGTGCAGCTTGATGAACTGTTTGATAACATTCCACTCCTCTTTATCAATATCGCCGTCAACTGCAGACATTAACGCCGCAAGGAAAATGGTTGTCGTCAGCGTGCTCTTGTCAAAAAGTTCCATGTTCCGGTTTCCTTTTCTGAGTGATCCACGGGATATTAATTAGGATGAGATTGATGTCAAACCGAAACTAGCACAGGTCATCAATGAAAACAAGGAAGAAATACGTTGAAATCAGCCATCACCCGCTGGTAAACAGCCAGGTCCACCCGGAACCCGCTGACCTGTTTGCACGCCCTGTTGTTTTCTGAGCAGGGCATCCGGGTGGGGTTCTGAATGTGGGCGTCAACCATTAATTCCAGGGGGTTTACCAGGGACCGAGAGACGGAGACCGCCGCACAGCAGATCTCTGGTCAGAACTGTGAATTTCGGCAGTTCAGGATTTGGACTGGCCATCCTTTCTGAACTGCAGTCGGACGGCCTGCCGTTTTAATTCCGGCGGCGCTTGGCCGCGCCATGGGTGGTAACAAAATTCTCCAGCATTTCATAAGGCTGTGCCCCAACCAAACGATCCCGGTTGATGAGAAATGTCGGAACGGCTGTGATCGCCAGTTTCCTGGCATAGTCCCAATCCTGGTCTACGGCTTCCCGGAAAAGGCGTTTGTTCAGCACATCTGCGGCTGTTTCGACGGAAAGACCAACGGCAGAAGCGAGCTCAAGCAGAACAGATATCTGCCCGATATTATGTCCATCGGCAAAGTATGCCTTGAACGCTGCCATATGAAATGCATCCCCTGCGCCTTCCTCCTCTGCCCACAGACCGAGTTCCTGGGCCAGACGACTGTTATAGGTTCTGTCGCGCTCTCCGAGGGGCAGACCCAGTCCGATGGCGGTTTCCCTGAGTCTCGCTTTCATGCCTTCAATATCCATCGGATAGCCCTTGAAGAGGTCGGTCAGCAATTGGCCTTCCGCTGGGGTTTCGGGGTGCAGGGGAAAAGCCCGCCACTGGATCCCGATCTCATAATTTTGTTTCAGTTTCTCAGCACGCCCGGTGATGAAATAGCACCAGGGTCAGATATAATCGGAGAATATTTCCAGCGTCAGTTGATCAGACATTCTACCTATCCTTTGTTGACGGTTAATGGTGACATCCGACCTTTCCGACTTGCCGGGCACGGCCAGTCGGAAGGGAGGGGGCTTGTCGAAAGAACGCCCTTCCGGGTCGAATTTCGATTGCGGTAGCTATTGGCTGCCTGTCGGACTCTGGAAAATCCCCGACCAGTGTTGAGCGGCATTTTTCAGAAACGCCTGAAATCGCATCAGGGATGAAGCAGGCTTGCGAGATAAAAACGCGTCGATGATCGTCGCCATTTCGGGTGATCTCAAATAGCCATAGGTTTTGTGGGGGTTTTTCTCCCCCTTGTACATATAATTGTTGACCACCAGTTGATCGATGACCTGCACGTTCCTTGTATTAGGGGCGAAACTCTCTTTCAGGTGGTAATAAAAAGCGATTTTGTCCCGCAGATCAGCAAGGTTGTACCAGTTGGTTTTTATATTTTCCGGGGTCTTCAATCCCGGGATGAACGTGTCTGTCTTCGCCATTTCAGCGGCTATTTTGCTTCGAATAATGGGCAGTCCCAGGGGGGACCCGATTGTCACCAGGGTATCAATCTCAATCTCCGGGGCATACCGTGTCAGTACGTCATAGGCGATGATAGACCCCATCGAGTGGGCGATGAGAAATATCTCCTTGCGACGGTGCTGCCTCAGGATCCTTGCCAGAAGCTGACAAACCTGTTCCCGGATCGGATCGCTGGCAGACAGGTGTGCCTGTTTATCGGCTGAATAGTAGATCTCCAGATCACTAAAGAAATGGTGAATGATAAAATCGCTGATCGATGTGAAGTTGATGGAGAGATCTTCGTTCAGAAAAATACGGTCCAGTTGACCACCCATGTAGTCCAGTAATTTCTTCCTGAAATCACTGCTTTTCTCAATCTGGTAGGCGCTTGAAGCCGGAATATACGGGTCCTCGACATAGAGGTCATGTTTTTTATCCTGGATGGCTGGATCCAGGGGCACGGGATGAAGGAAATCGGCCCAGTACACCAGCTGAAAATCGAAGTCGGGGCTTTTCTGCACCGTCTTGTTGAGCCCCTCAATGATTGATGACTCCCACCATCTGGACAGTATATTTTCAGGGACCTTATTGCCTAAACCATGAATCCCGATTATGATCCTGGACATGTTACTAACATCGAAACTGGGTCATTCTGATTAGAGAGCGATACCTGCTCAGACAGGTTTTTGAAACATGCAGGTATCTGCAAATGCACTATTTGAAGGGTATCCACTTCAGATGGCCATGTCAACCAATCTTGGCATCTAACCGTTGCGGACACTATGCTTAATCAATGGTTTAAGGGAATCATTATCTGGCTGGGATTGACCATTGCCGGGGTCTTGCCTGCGCAGATCCAGGCCTTCCCATCGCTTCAGCAAATATCAGACCAGATCCGTGCCAGGCTGGCAGCGGTTGAATCCCCGGCACCACTGTTGATTCAGAAACAGCGTCTTCAGTCAGGCGAGCTGCTCTACCGGTTTTATCAGGAGCACGATTTCAGACCGACCTGGCTGGACGATTGGGGGGTGATACCCCTTGCCCGGGATATGGTGACTGCGATTCAACAATCCCGATTTGAGGGCTTGGACCCGGCGCGCTATCATATTGATGCTATCCGCAACCGTATTTCCATGCTGGACGAGACCAATCAGACTCAGGATCGGGTGGATACCCCTGCCGACCTTGACCTGTTGTTGACGGATGCGTTTCTGCAAATCAGTCTGCATCTGTATCAGGGGCAGCAACCCGGACAGGAATCCCTGCCGGCGGCTGTTGCAAGCCATCTTCTGGCCGGTTTGGAAAAAGCATTGTGGACGGAACGGATTTCTGACGTGCTCGAAGGCTTTAAAACTGCCAGACAAGATGAAGAGGTCCTGAGACAGGCATTGGGCCGATATCTGAGCATTGAAGCTGAAGGGGGTTGGCCGGTGATTCCCCCGGGAAACGAAATGGCGAAAGGGGACCGTGACCCTAAAATCCCCATTCTGAGAAAGCGTCTCCAACTGACTGGCGATCTGGTTTCTGAATCTAACCCCGACGCTCCGGATGAGCGGTTGTCGCCCGTCTTTGATACAGTCCTTGAATCTGCTGTCCAGCGATTTCAGGGGCGTCATGGTCTGCGGAAAAGCGGGATACTGGATCACAGAACCCGCTTTGTTTTGAACGAGCCCGTTGAAAAAAGGCTTCTGCAGATCCGGATCAACATCAATCAGCGCCGCCGGCTTCCCCGTGATCTGGGGGAGCGTTACCTCATTGTCAACATCCCCGAGATGGCATTAAGGGCCGTTGAGGATGAAAAAACCGCCTTGAAGATGCGGGTCGTTGTTGGCAAACCCGAACAACAAACCCCCGTTTTCAATGCCGAGGTTCCCTACCTGGTAATTAATCCCTACTGGTATATTCCTCCGGACATCGCCGAACGTGAGATTCTGCCTGCCGTGAAAAAAAATCCGGATTACCTGGCTTCCAAAGGGATCCGCTTGTTTAGAAAAATGAGTGCAGATGAGGAAGAGATAGCGTCTGATTCGGTTGACTGGTTATCATTGGATCCTGACGAGATCGATTTCTATTTTAGACAGGAACCGGGTTGGGACAACTCCCTGGGAGCTGTTAAATTTGTCATTCCAAACCAGCAGCATATCTACCTGCACGACACGCCGTCAAAGGGACTGTTTCAGCACTCTCTGCGAGCGCTGAGTTCTGGGTGCGTCAGAGTGGAACATCCGCTTGAACTGGCTGCCTTTCTGCTGCAGGGGGATCAAAAATGGTCTAGATCAGAAATATGGTCCTTGATGAAATCGGGAGATCAGCGCAAACTGGTTTTCAAAGAACCTGTTCCTATCTATGTGGTTTATTGGACAGTCGATGTTGATAGAAAAGGTCAGTTGCGCTTTCTACCCGATATATACAATCTGGAACCTGAACTGGCAGCCGAGCTGGCGGCTCCCAAACAGTGAATGACCCCCGGCCGGATTGACCGATCAGGAGGGCATGTCTGCGGGCGCTGACGACAATCCGGATCCGCTTCCGGTTCGGCCCTTTTTTCTTTATGCGGTCGGCCCCATTATCGCCGAATTGGATCGTCGCCAGGCTTTCAGCCCTTAATCCAGGGATTTTTTTTGGATGCAGCAAGTTTGTGTGGGTATGATCAGTCTGTCATTGAACTCATTCTCGGCAGACATCCGTGTTCGAAGCTGCAAGCTTCGAAAAGACCGATCACACCTTCAATGTTGCCCACAGGTTTTTGGTGCACCCTGTTTTTTTATCCGTTTGCAGACTATCCCCGGATATGAAATAATCAATCTTGAAAGATCGTGAATCTCAAACACCAGAAGAACCAGGAGGAGTAACCATGGACAGTGAAAACCTCGTTTATGGGATCAAACGAAAAGTCTCCTATTCATTTGAAGAAGCTGTTGCAAAAACCACAGCCTGTCTGAAAAGTGAGGGCTTTGCTGTCCTGACCGAAATCAACGTCAAACAGATACTCAAGGAAAAACTGGATCAGGACTTTTCCAATTACGTCATTCTCGGTGCCTACAACCCCCACCTCTCTCTGGATATTCTCAAGGCGAATCTGGATACGGGTCTCCTGCTGCCTTGCAACGTTGTCGTCTACGAATCGCCGGAAACAGGCGAGGTGTTCGTCACCGTCGTGGACCCCACCGCGATGATGCGGATTACGGGACAGGAAGATGTGATCGCGTTTTCTCTGGAGATCCAGTCTATCCTGTTCCGGGCTCTGGAGCAGCTCTGAACACTGGCGATAGTATCTCATCCCCCTTTTTTTTCATCCAGCCCGGTCTATCAGACGCATTATTTTCCGATAATCCCTCATGGCAAAGCAATGCGCCAGCGTCCGAATGGATGTCCCGTTTATCTGTTTCCGGATCTGTGAAAACGTCGGTCTGTCAATAGCCCCACAGGCAAAAAATACCGCCGATGTTTCTGGCTAATGTCAATCCCTGACTGACTTGTCATCGATTTCGACCAAACCAAACAGCTTGATTATGGGTGGATAATTCGATAAAATAGATCTTGAGAATGGAGAATCGATCTCTGCGACTTTCGGGAGTAGAATCTGAGACGTCAACTATAGTAGCGGGTGCAGATAGCTCAGATTTTTTCCGTTTCGTGTCTGCTCAGGCTCCGCTCCAGGGATCCGGTGTTAATCCCGGGTTGAAATGTTGGAAAAAGGGATCGGTTCACTTTGACAGGTACAGTTCTTGCTCATACATCAGAGGCTGAATCGCCAATAATCTATTATCCAGACTCATATTCGATAACGCATTCAGTAGGTGCAACCGTGAGTGTAGGGAAATTAACGGGCCCCAAAAAAGCAGCTATTCTCCTGTTAGCTCTCGGAGAGGAAGGGGCGGCTGAAATTCTGAAGAACCTGGAAGACCGTGAAATTCAGCAGGTCGGATACTATATGGCCCGCTTTACAGATGTCTCCCCGGAAGAACTGGACAACGTGCTGGAGGAGTTCTACCGGAAAGCGGCCATGCAGGATCAGGGCGTCACCATCAATGCCAGTGGTGATTTTGTCAAAAATGCACTGACGCAGGCGTTGGGAGATGACAAGGCCAAGACCCTGGTTGACAACCTGCAATCGTCTCAGGACGAGGGGTCACTGGATTCCCTCAAATGGCTTGAACCCAAAATGGTTGCCAGCCATATTCTGAACGAGCATCCCCAGACCATCGCCCTGATACTGGCCCATCTTGAAGACCCGGAACAAACAGCCCAGGTTCTGAAAGAGCTGCCTGAAAACCTTCAGGCCGATGTCACATATCGCATGGCAATCCTTGAATCCATCCCACCAGGGGTCGTCAAGGAGATCGAAGAGGTGCTTTCAAAAGAACTGAAAGCATCGGGGGCCTCATCCGCGGCAAAAGTCGGGGGTGTCGAGGCGGTGGCGGAAATGCTCAATACCATGGATAAGACCACGGAAAGTCGTATCCTGGCGACGATTGAAGAATCCAATCCGGATCTAGCCGAGCAGATCCGGGAACTGATGTTTACCTTTGAGGATCTGGTACTGGTCGATCCCACCGGAATGCAGGCTATTCTCAAGGAGATTCCCCAGAACGAACTGGTGTTGACCCTAAAAACCGCGTCTGATGCAGTGCGGGAACATATATTCAGTAACATGTCGGAACGGGCGGCGGATATGGTGCGGGACGACCTGGATGCACTGGGACCGGTCAGGGTGGCTGATGTGGACATCGCCCAGCAGAAAGTGGTCAAAATCGCCCGCAAACTGGAAGAAGAGGGGAAAATTATTATCAGTGGGTCGGGTGGTGGCGATGTCATTTGATCTGCTGCGTTTTCTGGCGTCGAGGAACCATGTCACAACCATAAATTTTCATAAAGAGTAAAAAAACCGGTTGTGCAAATTGATCTTTTGCGATAGTTTGTTGTTTTGGAGCGCGAGATGCATTTCCGAAACCAATTGCCGGACCAGTCAGGGCCCGGTTCCAATCTGATAGAAAGTGCCATTTGTTGTTGCTATAAGTGGATGCTGGAAATTAGAGATGATATAACAAAAAAAAACGATTTAATGAGGAGCAATCCACAATGGCTAATGGAACAGTAAAATGGTTTAACGATAATAAAGGATACGGTTTTATCGAAAACGAAGATGGAACGGATATTTTTGTTCACTATTCAGCGATCAACTCAAATGGTTTCAGATCCTTGAACGAAGGTGACAAGGTGACTTTCGATGTTGAAGAAGGCCAGAAAGGTCCCGCAGCAGCAAACGTCGTTATCGTTTAATTCTTGAAAAAATCCGACCGAAATCGGTCGGATTCAAACAATCCCCCCCCTGCCAACCATTTCCAAACTGAACAAGCAAGTTCGAAATTTCTCTGATGTCCGGTTTTCGTTGGATCAGGTTCGATTGCACCCCGGATTTTCCTGTTTGAACAGGACCCCGCACTTAAACAGTTACCCCAGGCTATCGTTTATTGAACGCAGCGTTGATATGTTCAAATAAGAACCCCCGTCTCTGGAGAAAATCGATCTGTTTTCTTTTTTCCTTGGCCGTTTTGGGGATTCCCTGACCGAACCGCTTTTCCCGCTCTTTCACTGCCAGTTCGATCCATACTTCATCCGGAAACTGCAACTGTTTTTGGATCTCTTTACCATCAAAGCCCTTCTGTTTTAAAAAGGCCAGAATATCATAGGGCCCTCTGCCGTCATTCATCCGTTTTTCGATCCATCGCTGCAACGCCCCCGGATTATCATCCGTGTGGATTTCCCGGGTCGGTTTGAAGCCTTCCAGTGCAAATTCAATCTGGCTCTGTGTGAATCCTTTTCGATAGAGACTGCTCTTCAGTTTGAAATACTGTTTTTCCGGAATGTCGGTTGTTGACGCGATCGGATCTGCCTTTCCGGAGAGCGCATTCAGACAGAAATCCCTTGCCAGGGAATACCATTTGGGGTCTTCCGGGTTGATATACTCGGCGATCATCTCCGTCGGAATGCCTCCCTTGATCCGGAGTTTCTTCTCCAGCTCCTTCGGACCTTTCAGCCCGAAGGTTCCGGTGTGCATCCCAATCTGACTTTCAATATACCGGGTATCGTCGATAATACCCTGCCCAACCAGTTCATCAACCACAGCATCAGCATTTACGGCCTGTTCCGATTCTGCCGCGCGGTTCACGATCATCTGCCGCATCTCATGGGCTGAAAAATCTCTTTTCCCGAGTTTACTCAGGCACCAGGCACGCCAGGAGATCTTCAACGGCTTTCGTTTCATCATCAGTGACAGGCTAGCAAAAGGTTTGGTGGTTGTGATCCAGGCAGACGCCCTTGTACCAAGGCTAACTGACAGCTGGTGAAAAAGCAACCTGCAGAGAAAACCACGCCTTCGGGTTATGTCAATCATCATGCTTCTGTCCACCCCTTGAGGAGCCATGTTCCTTACCCGAGGGGGTGCCAGATAGAATGCCGTCATGGTGGATAGTACTTGACAGGAAACATTGATTCTATAAAATGAACAGTGTTTACTATTTGGAACATTAATATCAACTTGAACCATTGATAAGGGGGGACGATGTACGATTTTCTATTAACGGCGGAGGAGCGGGCACTTCGGGATGAGGTGCGTCAGTTTGTCCGGGAGGAGATCTCCAGTGATTTTCTACGGAAACTGGACAAGGATGAGATTGTCTATCCCAGGGATTTTGTTGAGCAGCTGGCGGCGATCAATCTTCGTGGAATCCGGTTTCCCAAGGCTTATGGGGGGCGTGAGATGAGTTGGGTAGCGGAGGTTGCGGTTACCGAAGAAATAGGCTGTCTGGGCATGGCTCTGGGGTGCGCCTTTGTAATGCCGTCGATTGTGGGTGAGGCCCTGAACTATTTTGGAACAGAGGCCCAGAAGCAGAAGTATCTGAAACCCTATCTTGAGGGAAAGCTGATTGCGGCCGAAGCCTTGACAGAGCCTCGAGGGGGGTCCGATTTTTTTGGAGCGACGACCAGGGCGGTGCTGGAAGGGGACCATTTTATTCTCAATGGTCAGAAGCGGTTTGTGGTGGGTGCAGAGGGGGCCGATTTTTTTCTCGTATACTGCCGGACCAATTTCGAGCCGGAGGCTCATAAATACAACCGGATCAGTCTGCTGATCGTCGACCGCGGTCCGGGGGTGGAGACAGAATACCTCTATGAGTTGATGGGGTGCAGGGGTGGCGGGACCGGACGTCTGGTGTTTCGTGATGTCAAGGTCCCGAGGGAGAATATTATCGGGGAGCTCCATGGTGGTGCCATCTGTTTCAACCAGATGATGATCCCGGAACGACTCACATCGGCTGCCGGGTGTCTGGGTGTCTGGGGATCGCTTGATCTGGCGGTACGGTATTCAGATAAACGGACGGCTTTTGGAAAAGCGATCCGACGGTACCAGGGGGTCAATTTTCTGGTGGCGGATGCCATCACCCAGCTGGATGCCGCCCGAGCCTTAACCTATATGGCTGCCCGCTCTGTTGATGAAGATGCGCCCAACTGCCGGAGACTGGTCAGCGAAGCCAAGCGGCATGCCACCGAGACCGCATGGCATGTTGTCAACAATGCCATGCAGGTGATGGGCGGGATCGGGTATACAACGGTATATCCCATTGAACGTGCCCTGCGGGACACACGGCTGGGTCTGATCTGGACCGGCACCAGCGAGATCATGAACCTGATGATTCAGCATGAATATTACAGCGAGGTCCTGGATGAAGGGTACCAGCGGCGTAAGATGGAGCAGGATGCGATGAAACCCGACGAAAGTGAACGCTGTTTTACGGATACTGATATGTGGCAGGTGCATGATGCCCCTGTGTCTCAATAAACGGTTGCAACGGAAGGAGGTTGGATGTCATGTCGGCACTGAAGGCGCTTAGAGAAAAAGAGAGAGAGACACGGCGGGAATTGATCCTGACAGCGGCCCAGCAGCTGTTTTCAGATAAGGATTTCAGGCAGGTGACGGTGCGGGAGATCGCAAAAACAGCCCAGGTCAGCCCGGGAACGATCTATCGCTACTACCGGAACATGGATGACCTGTTTGTGGATATTTTCCTCAACCATGTCAGTCATATCAGCAGTCTGATCGATGAGGAGTTTGGGCGTCATGCCCAATGCTCCGTACTCCGGTTCTGTGAAATCCAGGTGGCGTATCTGAACGAGAACATGACCTTTTACCAGATGATGTCCCATTTCATGCTGGGTCGTCGTCTACCCTCCGAAAACGCCACCAGAATTGACCCTATTATGCGGGATCTTTTTGACAGACTTGAGCAGATTCTCAGGTTGGCAGGACTGGTGACGGATTCGCGATTGAAGGCGCATGCTCTTTTTTCAGCCATCAACGGGACGATGATCAGTTATGCGCGGTATCCGGGACGCTCACGGGAAGAGACCAGGCGCCATACGATGCGTCTGGCCCGGATTATTGCGGATCAGTTCTCGTCCGGTCAAAGCGTCTGCGGATGATCTCCCTGCAGTTCTCCCCCAGGAGTCGCTTCTGGACACCGGTATCCGGGAACAGGTTCTCAATGCGGGTTCCTTTGATCCGTTTCCAGGGTTCGGCAAACTCCGGGAACCCGGCATGGGCCAGGGTCAGTTTCAGTTGCGGAAACTGATCGGTCAGGGTGAGAAAATCACTGCGATGGTAGCGACTGGGTCATTTTGACCTCCGGGGGTTACCATCAACCAGCCCAGAAAACGATCCGGATGGGCATGAATGACTTCCGTGATCAGCCAGTTTTACAAGGTCTCTATCGATCCCACGATATCTTTGGGGGAACATGAGACCCCCTTCCGGTGTGAATTTCGCCGCCCGTTTCCTGGTCACAAATCAAAATCAAGGACGGGTGCTCAGAAACCGCCGCCGTTTCAGAAGAAATTCCTGTCGTTCGGGGAGTGGGTTACGCATGGTCGGCATGGGCATCGTCTCGTCGATGCTGTTTTCGGCAAACGCCTTGACAATCCTCAGGTTTATGCAACCCCGGAAGATTTTCCAGCTGTCCCGAACTGCTGTCTGGATGAAGTCCATTCTCCAAAGGGGTGAGCGGCGAATTGATCTGTGATGGATGGGTGGCAGAAGGTTCATGAGGTCCTTCGGAAACCCGGCCATTCTGGCCCCACAATACCCAAAAATCACTGGCATACAAAATGCAATTAGTAATATATCAGGCCCTGAACGCCAAGATTAAAGGCTTCGGTCGGTTCAAGTGCGGGCAGGGGTTACTATTTTGGTGCACGTTCAATCGTTCACACGATCAAGGTTTATCCAAGGAGACAAGAATGGTAGTAAAGCGTAGAGATAATGAATACCGTGAACCTGACGAGTTAATGATTCCTTCGAAAAATGGTTATATCGTAATACCGACGAATACAATCCGACAGCCCGTTTCTGTCCCTGATGGGGATCGACGGGGTCAATGGCGGGCCTATCAGGCCAAAAACATTCTGCAGTTTACGCTGATGTTGGCGGGCATGATCGGGCTTCTGGCGTATGTGGGATTTGCCATTGCCGGTATGGTGGGTCTGCTGGCCATCAGTGTGGCAGGCGGAATCGGATTCATTGTCATGTCCAACACGGGTATTGAAAGACTATTGAAAGCCCGGTATATCCGGGCCATTGGTGAGGGAGAGGGCTACGCCCTGTATGGTATGGTCAATAAGCTCTCAGACGAGGCCGGTCTTGAAAAGGCCCCCCGGCTTTTTCTGGACAGGCGGCCTACGATTAACGCCTATACGGTTGAGGATAGAAACCGATCGGCGATTGTCCTTTCAGAATCGCTGCTGACCAGTCTGAATGCGCGGGAAATCAGGGGAGTGCTGGCCCATGAGATTGCTCACCTGAAAAACAATGACATCGGGATCATGCTCTTTTCAGATCAGGTCCGTCGGTTGACAGGCCTGATGGCCATTGCCGGACAGATTCTGCTGGTGCTCTATCTGCCGTTGATGCTGTTGAACCAGGTAACGATTCCCTTAACACTGATGCTGGTATTGATTGCGGCCCCATCCGTGAGTCTGCTTTTTCAAATTGCGATCTCCCGTAACCGGGAATTCAAGGCGGATCTGGATGCGGTCGTGTTGTCCGGCGATGCTGCCGGTCTGGCATCCGCCCTGAACAAGATCAATGTGCAGAACAGTTTCTGGCAGCGCCTGTATGCACCTTACGCGACGACGGTTCCGGAGTTGCTGCGCACCCATCCCAATACAACGGACAGGATTGAGCGGCTGCAGACCATACAGAAGGAACGGGATCTGAATCTGTCCTGGTAGGGCCACTATGGTTTTCCGGCCGCTGCCCGCGCCGGTCTGGCAGGGCGGTGGCATCTATGACAGGTTTTTATCATATTCAGCCCTGAAAGTAGATAAGTAATTAAAAAAATAGAACGATTCATTTCAACGCTGTCGAGGGGAAGAAGAGAATCGTTACAGATACAGAAAAATAAACACCCTACAGAACCAACTATTATAATATATTAGGATATTAGGAGGAGACTATGAATAATTTTGATTCGGTTGTCATGGGAGCTATCGAACTGGCTCAGGCCGAGGCTCTGAAACGTAAAAACAGCGAGTTGACGGAACATCACCTGCTCTGGGGATTGATCAGTAATCCGGCGTCCGTCTCGTCCAAGCACCTGAAGGGCGAAAAAAAAGTCCTCAAGGGTCTTTTGGACCAGCTTCCGACACTGGAGCGGGTCAATTTAAATGAGATCAAACCCTCTTCGAAATTTTCGGAATGGCTGACCCTGGCTTCATCGGACGCAATTCAAGGGAGTCGTGAAAACATTGCTGAAGCGGATCTGCTGCGACACCTGAAGAAGTTCTATCCGCAACTTCAATTTGAAATGCCCGAAGACGGTGATGAAGAGGAAGTCCCTGAATTTCTGGAAAATCTGAATGAACTGGCCGACAGTGGCAAGCTGGATCCGGTGATTGGCAGAGCTATGGAAATCAGGCGGGTTCAGGAGATCCTCTGTCGTCGGACCAAGAACAACCCTGTCCTGGTGGGAGCCCCGGGTGTGGGAAAAACAGCCATTGTTGAAGGTCTGGCAGATCTGATTCAAAAGAACCAGGTTCCCGATATTATCCAGGGGAAGATTATTTATCGGCTCAATATGGGGTCACTCATGGCGGGTACCAAATACCGGGGCGAGTTTGAAGAACGGATCAATCACCTGATCCGGTTTTTCAAGAAGCATGGTCGGGATGTGATTGTCTTTATCGATGAAATCCATCTGCTGATCGGTGCTGGAAAAACCGATGGTGCCATGGATGCGGCCAATCTGCTCAAACCGGCCCTGGCAAAGGGGGAACTCAACTGTATTGGTGCAACAACCTATGAAGAGTACAAAAAGTATATCGAGACGGACTCCGCCCTGGAGAGACGGTTTCACCAAGTCAATGTGGTCGAACCCAGTAAGGAGGATACCATTCAGATTTTACTGGGGTTGAAAGAAAAACTTGAAATTCATCATGGGGTTGAAATTACGGAAGACGCCATCGTTGCAGCCGTATATCTTTCAGATCAGTATATATCCGATCGAAATCTGCCGGACAAGGCGATTGACATTGTGGATGAAGCAGCTTCCGGGCTCAAACTGAGTGCGGACTCCATGCCGCCTGAACTCCAGGAGCTGGATGCCCT
>Ga0180009_10000318_pt1 | contig 68138 bp, 52 predicted proteins | sample OS_PC_MetaG_FD_123537 | JGI IMG/M metagenome (GOLD analysis project Ga0180009, IMG submission 123537) | Groundwater microbial communities from the Aspo Hard Rock Laboratory (HRL) deep subsurface site, Sweden - OS_PC_MetaG | ecosystem: Environmental > Aquatic > Deep subsurface > Groundwater... | reverse complement strand
TGTGCTTGCAGTACTTGAATAACTTGTTCCTGTATTCGGCTATCCAGGGTTGACCTTAAAATTTCCCCCTCATGGTTAATTGCCAGGCGGTCGAGGAGATGGGGACTTAGGGAAGGTAAGGACCGGGGAGCCGGAGGTACAGGTTCTCTTTGCGCCAGGTCTAGTTCCAGATTACTGATGTAACCTTTCTCATGAAGACGTTCAAGCAGGTGATCACGTTTGTTCTTTAATAAATCGCGGTTTCTGGACGGATGGATGAGTGCCGGACTATTAGGCAGTACTGCCAGGAGGGCCGCTTCCGACCAGGTAAGATCAATGGGACTGCGACCGAAATACCTCCATGCTGCCGCTTCAATACCTACTACATTACCACCATAGGGAGCATGTCCGGCATAAAGTTCCAGGATTTCCTGTTTTGTGCTAACAGCTTCCAGTGCAAGAGCCAGTATTACTTCCTGAAATTTAGCAGCATAGGTTCTTTCGCTCTGGCCACCCGACAGGCGCATCACCTGCATGGTTATCGTACTGCCTCCGCTGACTATCCTTCCGGCACTAAGGTTAATCCTGGCAGCACGCCAAAAGGCCCATGGATTGATACCCGGATGTAAATAAAAAAATCTGTCCTCATATTCCAATAAGGCAATCCTGTATTTTTCAGGAATAGCCTCACCCTGAGGAAAACGCCATTGTCCATCGCTGGCGATCCTGGCCCCCAGTAAAACCCCATCCCGGTCGAGAAGCACTGTCGACCGGGCATCATCAAACAAGGAATTCCTGAATGAATCAGACATTAAAGCCAGGATGGCAAGCATACCAAGTATGCCTGCCATTGAACCCAGACAAGTCCTTATGGCCAGTTTTCCCTGTTTTCCCCGAAACATCATTTCCTGCTTTATTCCCTGGTAACTTCCACCCACCGGCCTTCATTCCTGGAAAAAATGGAATGGTCATACATTGCTTCGCTAAGTGTATAAGGCAGGTAATACCGGCCGGGATAATTCGCGATCAGCATAATCGTAAATTTTTTTGACCCGGGGGGAAGATCGAAAAACGTGATCACACGATCGTCACGAACATCACGGTATTTATATTCACTCTCATTACCGCTGCCCTCCAGTCCGGCAAGCCTGTAATTCAAAACTTCCCAGCCGGAAGCCACAACCTGTGAGATGGCCATGTCGGTGTAGGTACCTCTCATGCCAGGATTGGATACTTTCACCTCTGCAAAAAATACCGTTCCCTGGACAAGCCTGGAAACATCCAGTACATTACCATCTTCTCCTTTATATACCACATTCATATTCAAATTTTGCTGCACTGCTGCGGTATATTCACCCAGGGGTATACCCTTTTCGGTTACCTGTGCATAAAGAGCCCCCTCTCCTTTGTTAATAAGGTTAAGCATCCCATAATTTTCTCCCTTTTTCTGAAAATCAACACTATACACTGCAGAAAGAGTTGACACCTCTTCTTTGGGTTGTCCATCAAAGCCATAATCAAACCGGATCCTGGATCCTGCCGGAAGAAAATCGTTTATAAATTTATCAGCGGCAGCGAGGCAAAATGCGCAGGTTTGGGTACTCATCCAGGATCCCGATGACAGAGCGTCGGAAATCTGTCTGAACAGCACTATTGCTTCCGTTTCATCATCTATCGCACACAAGACCATAAGGATAAGAGCCTTATCCCGTAAGCTGGAGCCAAAGCTTTCCGAAAATCCAACATATTCAGGAATATCCGTACTTATGTCTTTGATGAGTGAGGAGGCAGCCTCATCCTGACCAATAACAGCATAGGCCCCGGCCAGCGCCCAGGAAGCCTGCAAAGAGCGTTTTTCATAATTTCGCAGTCGATTCATTGCCCCATATTGAGGAGAACCGGCAAGAGCCAGGGTAAACAACCGGTAGGCCTGGATATAATCATCCTGGGAAATAATCCCATGCCTGTCGCGGCGCAGCGGAGTCCAGTCATCGGAGGCTGTTTTCTGATAATCAACCCACGAAGCCTTCATTCCTTCTGGCAAGGTAAAGCCTTTCTTCTCGGCTTCCATAATAAAGTGTCCTGTATAACTGGTCAGCCAGTCATCAGCATAGGTTTGTCCGGGCCAGAATACAAATCCTCCATTGCTAAGTTGTCTTGAAGCAATCTTACTAATACCGTCTTTTACATTTTTACCCATCTGAGCAGCCTTTTCTCCGGTGACCTCCAAAATTTCACCTACGAAGAGTTGAGGAAAGGCAGAAGATACCAATTGTTCAGTGCAGCCATAGGGATATGAAACGAGGTCATCCAGCCTTTGGCTGAGGCTCATGGGAGGAATCCCACTAACTTCCAGGACACAGGAATTGGTTCCGGGGACACCGGTCAGGGATGGTTTATACTCCCATTCCTCCCCGGCTTTAATTACTTTTGAAAATGTTTCGGTAACAGGTAATGCAGGATTTCTGACAGGAATGTTTATGGTATATTCAGCTGTTTCGTTACCGCTAAACGCGTTAATCCTAACCCAGGCATCACCGGTCATCTTTTTAACTTTCAGCCGGAAATCGATATTTTTCTCTCCTTGTTCCTGAAATATCAATGACTGGGAATCCTTATCCAGGATAAAATGCTCGCTGGCAGCAAGCTTCACACTCACCTGTTCAATTTTTTTATCCATACAAAAGACTGATACCGGCATAATCACCTCCTCATCTGGCCCCAGCACTCTGGGAAGCGTAGCGAGGACCATCAGAGGACTTTTAACCTGTACCGTTTTTTCGATAGCTCCAAATGCCCTTTCATTTCCGGCAACAACCATAAAACGCACAGCACCTGTGTACTCTGGCATTGTGATCTTATGTTCATCGCGCTTGCCCTTTAAGGTATATGGTCCAAGCACTTTAACAACAGGCTTGAAACGGTTTATTCTGGATTTTCCGCTTCTGGCAAGCTCCTCATCCCCGCCGATAGAAAAAATCTTTTCAAACCTGCCTCCATAGGCACCCAAAACATATTCAAACATATCCCAGGTTTTCACTCCCAATGCTTCTCTGGCATAAAACACATCCCAGGGATTGGGGGTCTTGAAACCGGTCAGGTCGAGTAAACCCTCATCAACCATGGCAATGGTGTAAGTCATGTTTCTGTTATTTTTTTCAGAAACGGTTATGGTAAACTCCTGTCCGGGTTTTAACTCTTCAGGTGTTCTAATTTGCGGTTCCAGGATGGTGTTGGCATCTTCAACCATGACAGGGATCACGCCATACATACGAATAGGATGATCGTTACCGGTTTGAGAATGAGGCTGAAGTAACGTCACATAAGCATACACATTGGGGGCCATTTCCGGAGTTACCCTAAAGCTGACATTTGTATTTTCTTCCCGGGTATCGATCCATTCAGCATGGATAACCCCTGAACCGTTTTCAAGGGTGAACAAAGCGCGTCCATTCCCATCCGAAGGGAAGGAGATACGAGCATTCTCACCTGTCTCGTATTTTTCCTTATCCGCTTGAACCAGGAGCACAGCTGCCGCATCTCCCATACCTTCCCTGGAGTTCCCATGCCATCCGGGCCAATCGAAATAAATGGTTTGCCCGCAGCTATGACCACTTATACGATCTTCAACCCGTACGAAATACCGTCCCCAATCGCTTTCACCAACATTAAAGGTAAAGGAGCCTTTACCATCATAGGTACTAATACTTCCTGAAAGATAGGGCACTAAAGAGCTGCTGCTAAAATAGGCTGCCAGGTCGTCGTCGGAGGCATTCCACCACCATCTCCAGTTTACTTTAAACAGGCTGATCTTCAAATCCCTCCTGTTAACGGGCTTACCCATATAATCAACCGAAGCAATTTGCAGATCATAATCTGTACCGGTATATAGCCACATGGATTCTTTTTCCCGGGGTATTTTCACTCCGACAAAGGAACCATACGGAGCATAAGGTATGCTGTTATAGTTTATGCTGAAGTTTCCCCCGGGTTCAAATGCTTTGGTCACGAAATTCGCGGTAAGCATCCCCGGAGCCGAAGAGTGTCCGGGCATTTCCATATTAAAAAAAGCCTTACCCTCTCCATTTGTTTGGCCTTCATAAACATTAACAGGATAAGGGTACCATTCTTTTGAAGGGTCATTGAAAACATAATCCGGGAATCTATCGAATCCCTTACCGGAAGCTGAAACTATCATTTCAACCGATGCTTTCAGGTTTTTTCCAGGGGAACCATGCAGCCATTTAACATCCATGCTTGCTCTGAATAATCCATCAGGGCTGTAAAGTATTGCTTTGTTAAAATTGAGATCAATCTTAAGCCGGTTTGGTTTAATGGTTTCCACCCTTAAACGTTTGGAAAACAAGGCACCTCCAACTTTAACATTGGCCCTCCAGCTTCCCGTAGGCGCATCGGGATCAAGAGGTATAGGAAATGCATAAAAACCACTCACCCCCTTGTTGAGAGTCTTGCTTTTCCATAGCTTACCCAGAGGATCCAGGAGCTCAAGGGTAACCGGGTGTTCATCTGGCAGATCCGAATTTTCTTTGTTCAGTATAAAATTCAGAAACAAAGTATCTCCCGGTCTCCATACACCCCTTTCCCCATATAAAAATCCCTTCAGTCCATCTTCTGTTTTTGAACCTCCAATGTCAAAGCTACTGAGAAGCAAAGAACTACCATCATCAACCCTGAGATATCCTTTCTGCTTCCCTTTGGAGGCAACAAGCAGATAAGGTTTCGATCCGCAGGATATGTTAGCGAATCCATTTGCGTCGGTAGCGGCTTTCGCAATTTCCTGGTTTTGATAATTGTACATTATCACATCTACCTTGCTGATGGGTCTGGTTGAAAGAATATCCGTAACGGCAACGGTAAACTCATTCAAATCGCCAGATTTAGCAATAATACCAAGGTTCGATGCCAGGATATTGCGAACCGGAAACCGGTCGCTGGTATAATAAGACACATCGCATGGATTGTCACGTTCATACCAGTTATAATTATCCGGATAATAATACCAGTAGTAATAGCCATCATCATCCCAATCCATACCCTCAGAATAATCATTATCACCGGAAGTCGCCTCATTGCAGGGATACATTGAATAAGACCTTTTAAACAAAAAGCGAATATTATACACTGCCCCGGGTTCCTGATTGATAAGGGAGGTAAGGTCAAGGGAAAATCGGTTCCACCGGTTATAATCGATGGGTTGGTCAGAAACGAGATCGAGTTTTTTCGTCATAACCGGCCGCCCTACCCTTTTCAGTTCCATATTCTCATCAAAGCGGTTGACCTGGAAAAACTGACCGATATTATCTTCAAATATTCGAATAATCTCCACATCAACAGCCTTTAAGTTAACTGCTTCAAAAGGCAGTATAAGCCCGCCTGTCTCAGACATAATAGCTCCTTTTCCCAGGAAACGGACTTCTGGTTTCAGAGGATCGAAATGCAATTCTGTTTCTTCCTGCAACATCAATGGTTTGGAATCGATATTGAGGATCCCTTTGCCCACGATTAATCTTTTGGAACCCGATTCACGGTTGAGAGGAAAAGCTCTGATTTCGTTTCTTTCCACCAGGTAACGAAGTTTTTCTCCTCCTGCCAGGTAAACCAATCCTGTAAGATCCTGTGTTTTCAGGAGAGGATCGGAGAATCGGATACTGATGTATTGCTCTGGCGACTGCACTACACTTACCCGTGTTACTGTAAATTCTCCGGCAGGGAAAACAGAAATCTCTTCCTTGCCTTTAAAATCGAGGTTTTCCTGACGACCATCCCATGAAATCACCAACAATTGCTCATCATTTTTACGGGGAATACTATCGATCCTGAAACCATGATTAAGGCCATCCGGGGAATGTGTCCAGCGCATTTTCAATTCGGTTCCGTTCAATTCCGCATTTACGATCTTTTCAACAACCTTGTCGTTCATAAAATCAGAGCTGAGCATATATCCGGATAGCCAGACTAATCCTGTTTTATCATAGGTATTGATCCCATCGCTGTAAAGAGACAATGCAGGCTCAATTGTCAGAAAGGAGAATCTGAATTTAATAAGTTTGTTGCTGACCCCGGCAATTTTGCCCAGCTCGAAAACGGCAGTATATTCCGTTCCCGGTCGAAAATCCTTATCCGGCCTGAACTCAATGGTTCTGTCATTCAGGAGTATAACCTGCCCTTTCACATCGGGATTAAAAGTGATAATATCTTTGGGAAGGGCATCTTGCGTAATCTGTAAAGGAAAAGCAAGCACTACCCTTACAGGCGACTTCCTGGAAACCACACCGGAAGTATATGCTGAGATATATTCTGAAAATTCCAGGTCTGACTCAGGAGATGACACACCGGTCCTCTCACAATAGGTCAGCAAGGCCAATAAAACCAGGCCGAAGAGAAAGTTTAAATATTTTTCCATAAATTAGCCGCTTTTCCATCAAACCTACTCCAAAAAAACAACAAATACAAGCCATTGTTAAAAATTGTTAAAACAAAACCGGGTGGCTTTACAAAGAGATAGTTTTTTATTTTTTTTGCACGTAAAATGAATTTTCTATGGATATCATCGTTGAAAATTTAACCAAGACCTACGGCACACAAAAGGCTGTAGATGACATCTCCTTCCGTGTAAGAACGGGTGAGGTGTTAGGGTTCCTGGGGCCGAACGGCGCCGGGAAAACCACTACCATGAAAGCAATCACTACTTTCCTGGTGCCTGAAAATGGCAAGATCAGTATTGGTAATTTCAGTACATCCGCGCAACCGGAAGAGGTAAAGAAACATATCGGGTATCTTCCTGAAAACAACCCTCTTTACACCGAAATGCCTGTGATCGAATATCTTGCTTACACAGCCGAATTATATGGCATACCTAAAGCAAAGGTAAAAGACCGTATCCGGGATATGATCCGTGTGTGCGGGCTGGAAGGAGAAAAACACAAGAATATCGGAGAATTATCCAAAGGTTATCAGCAACGTGTAGGGTTAGCACAGGCATTAATCCATGACCCGGAAGTGCTGATTCTGGATGAGCCCACATCAGGGCTGGACCCCAACCAGATCATTGAGATCCGCGAGCTGATCAAAAGGATTGGAAAGGAAAAAACCGTTATCCTGAGTTCCCATATCCTTGCAGAAGTGGAAGCTACCTGCGACCGGATCATGATAATAAATAAAGGGAAAATCGTTGCCGACGGTACACCGAAAGAACTCAGAAAACACGCCCAGGGCAAGGAGATTCTCCAAATCACCATTGAAGACGGGGAAAAGAATAAGATTTATGAAGCACTAAAAAACCTCGACAGTGTTGAGATGGTTGATTTCATCCGTGACCGTGAGAACTCCTATGAAGTTCAAAGCAAGATAGATGCCTCTTCCCGCAGGAACATATTCGACCTATGTGTTAAAAACCGCTGGGCTCTTACGGAAATGACAGTCTCAGAAACCAAGCTGGAAGATGTGTTCCGTGAATTAACCATGAATTAAAAGGAAAAAGATATACAACCATGAAAAATATCTGGATAATAGCAAAACGTGAACTGGGAATGTTTTTCAATTCCCTGATGGCCTACATCATGATCGTGGCCTTCCTGGGATTTAGCGGGCTATTTACCTGGTTCCTGGGATCCGATGTGTTCTTCATCAAGCAGGCCAGCATGGAATCATTCTTTAATATTGCATACTGGACCTTGTTTTTCTTTATTCCCGGACTAACCATGAGGATGTTTGCGGAGGAGAAGCGATCGGGTACTATAGAATTACTGCTGACAAGACCTGTCACCGACTGGCAGGTTGTGCTGGGAAAATTCCTAGCGACACTGATACTGATCCTCATTGCCCTGGCTTTGACCTTGCCTTATTACATTTCTATCGCCAGTATGGGGCCGGTTGATCATGGAGCAATCTGGACAGGTTATCTGGGTCTGATCCTGATGAGCGCCACCTACATTGCCATTGGACTTTTTACCTCCAGTATCTCCACGAACCAGATTATAGGTTACCTTCTGGCATTGTTCATCGGAATTTTCTTCCAGGTAATCTTTTCCTTTGCTGCCGGTTACCTTACCGGACTGCCGGGACAGATCTTTGATTATCTGAGTGTCTCCACCCATATGGATTCCATTTCGAGGGGAGTGATTGATTCCAGAGACCTGGTTTTCTTCCTGTCATTGATCTTCCTGGGAATGATACTCACGGAAGCTAACCTGGAAAAGAGCAGATTGTAAAACCATCAAGCAAGTGTTTAGCCATGAAGAAAAAACAAAATATTAATTCCAAGAGCCTGCTGATCCTGGTTGTAATCATCCTGATCAATTTTCTTTCGTATCAGTTCTTTTTCAGGATAGACCTGACCGAAGACGGTCAGTATTCTCTCAGCAAGGCAACCAAAGGCATTTTAAAGGATCTCGATGAGACCATCACTATCACCGCCTATTTCACCGGGGATCTGCCTCCCCAGTTTCTGAAGATCAAGAACGACTTCCGTGACCTACTTTCGGAGTATGCAAGTGCTTCAGGAGGCAATATTCTGTATGAATTTGTTGATCCCAACAAGAGCCAGGATATGGAAAACCAGGCCTTGCAAAACGGCATACGACCTGTCATCATTAATGCAAGGGAGAAAGACCAGGTGACCCAGAAAAAGGTTTACCTGGGAGCAGTTCTGCGGCTGGGAGAAGAAAAAGGAATTATCCCGCTTATCCAGCCGGAATCGTCAATGGAGTTTGATCTTTCTACAGCCATCAAAAAGCTTTCCGTGAAAGACAAACCCAAGATCGGGTATATCCAGGGACAAGGAAGTCCTTCGTTGAATGCTCTCCAGCAGGTTAATGAACAGTTGCAGATTCTTTACGATATAGTACCTGTAAATATTGCAGACAGCGGTGTATATCTGGCACCTTACAAGGCTCTTATGATAGTAGCTCCCAGGGATTCCTTCCCACAGAAAGCCCTGAACAACCTTGATAAATATCTTGCCGGTGGAGGTAATCTATTTATAGCTTTAAACCGTGTGGAAGGCGATATGAGCAATGCCACGGGAAAACCCATCAGTACCGGACTTGAAAGCTGGCTGGCAGACAAAGGCATTGTTGTTGAAGACAATTTCATTGTGGATGCCAGTTGTGGAAACGTTAGCGTAAGGCAGCAGCAAATGGGCTTCACCATGACAACAGCCATGCCATTTCCGTATCTTCCGGTTGTGGTAAACTTTGAAAACCATCCCATAACCAAAGGACTGGAATCTGTATTACTGCCTTTTGCAAGCCCTGTCAGCTATAGTGGTGACACCACAGTACAATTCACACCTATTGCATGGTCGAGCAAACAATCCGGCACCCAGGCAACTCCTGTATATTTCGATATCAACAAACGCTGGAACGAAAGCGATTTCACAAGGCCAGGTACGCCTGTTGCAGGTATCGTCAGTGGAAATATTTCAGGAAATACACCCTCGAAAATCGTTATTATCGGAGACGGTGATTTCCCGGTCAATGGTGAAGGGCAACGTGCACAGCAGGTTCAACCGGATAATGTAAGCCTGATGGTTAATTCCGTTGAGTGGCTGACCGATGAGACAGGGCTTATCGGTCTTAGGACCAAGGAAGTGACATCCAGACCACTGGATCAGGTTAGTGATGCAAAAAAAGTACTTATGCGGTGGATGAACTTCCTGGTTCCCATATTAGTGATTGTTATATACGGAATACTGAGATATCAGAGGAGGAGGATTATCCGCTCAAAAAGAATGGAGGAAGGTTATGTTTAGGAAATTAAATACTACAATTTTAATGATTGCGGTCATAATACTGGCCGCAATAGTTGCCCTGGTAACACTTAACCGTAAGGGTGACAGAACCTTCCGGTCACAGGTTCTGGATTTCGAGCCTGATCAGGTTACTCTGATTGAGATCACCGAACCGGGTCAGACTGACCCACTTAAACTGATAAAGACAGATAGCTCATCCTGGACAGTAAAGACGAATGATAAAGAATACATAGGAGATGCGGATGCAATCAATAATGTTCTGCATATGCTTGATAAAATGAAAACAGAAAGTGTTCCTGCCCGAAGCGAAGATAAATGGGAGGAATACCAGGTTGATGAAGCAAACGGGATACGGGTAAGTCTTTATATCGATGACAAAATAATAGATGAGGTACTGATCGGCAAATTCTCTTACAAGGTAGACGATCAACAGAATGCGATGGTAGGAGCACGTCAGAACACCAAAATGACCTCTTATGTCAGGCCGGTTGGAGAGAAAAATATATATGCGCTTGACGGCTTACTTCGAATGAATTTTACCAACGGATCATCGCTTTATAGAAATAAAAACCTTGTAGGCAAAGATTTCGAAGCACTGGAGAAACTTACTTTTGAAAGACCCGGAGCCAGGGACGAATTATCACTGCAAGACAAGAAATGGACTTTGAATGGACAACCGGCCGATTCCGCAGCAACAGTAAAATATCTTCGTTCCATTGCTAAAATGAGAAACTCAGGATTTATTGATACAGTGAGTATTAGCGGAATAGAGCCCATTTACCGTCTTACCCTGGAAGGCGGCTCCTTCCAGCCGGTTTTGATCAGTGCTTATCCCGCCGCCGACACCCTGGGAGTTTATTATATTACTTCCAGTGAAAATCCTGGAAGCATCTGGGACGGAAGCAAAGGAAAACTGTTTGAAAAAATCTTTGAATTCGGAGATCTCAGATAACGGTTCTCCGTTCTCCGATCTTCGATCTTCGATCTCCGATCTCCGATAAAAAAAGAGCTGTTATCCTAACAGCTCTTTTTTTTGGGGTGCAAGATGGGACTTGAACCCACGACCCTCGGAACCACAATCCGATGCTCTAACCAGCTGAGCTACATGCACCGTATTAAAAGGGATGCAAATATACAAAATTTTTGTACCTCCATAATACTGAAAAAGAAATTTTCCATTTACCCATCAAAACCTCTTTGTCTCATTGCCTCAAAAACGATGATAGCTGTGGATGTCGATACATTAAGCGAGTCGATGGCGCCACGCATGGGGATAATGATACCCTGATCGCAGTTTTTAAGCCAGAACTCAGAAAGGCCATCCGCCTCAGTCCCCATGACAATAGCTGAGGCTCCCCGGAAATCAGCCTCATGATATTTCAATCGGGCAGTCAGGTATGCCGCATAAATTATGATACCTCTTTCCCGGAGAAAAGTTAAGGCAGATGCCGAAGATGTCACAGCAATCTGTTGTGAGAACAGACAACCTATGCTTGAACGAACGACATTAGGATTATACAGGTCGGTTCTCGGATTACAGAGAATCACCGCATCAACCCCGGCAGCATCCGCAGTCCGCAGGATTGCCCCAAGATTACCCGGTTTCTCCACAGCTTCAAGAACGACTACCAACGGAGTTGAGGGTAAGTCAAGATCCTTTAAACTGTGATTCCTCGCATGCGCTACACCAAGCACCCCATCACTGTTTTCCCGGTAAGCCAGCTTACTGAATACATGAGCAGATATTTCTATCAAAGGAACACCGATAGCGGAAAACCGTTCCGATACATCGTTAAACTCGCTTGCTTCTCCGATCTCACGACAAACCCACAAAGATTCAAAATCATAACCATGATCAAAGGCCAGCATGATCTCCTTCCGGCCTTCAATGACAAACAAACCTGACTCCTTCCTGTCCCTGGGCTTGGACAACTTCTGCAATTCCCTTACCCTGGGGTTATTCATACTGGTTATGATCACTGACATCGCTTCAGAATTTGAGAATTCCGTTGAATTGCTTCATCGGAAAATAAACCGTAGCTAAATTACTGAATTATCAATAGGGATTTTCAATTATATCCCCCGAAATGATAAGGATATTAAGGATTCAAATCCATCAAACAGACTACAAATATCAAACGCTGTTCTCAAAAGAAATATCTTACATTTATCAAAATTTTGAAATGTTCCTCAGGAAAAGAAAATACGAAGGTAGCGGATCGCTTTCGAGGATAGCATGGAAGCGTTTCAGAAAGAACCGTTTAAGTTATGCGGCATTATGGTTTATTTTTTGCACGATGATCCTGGGAGCATTGGGTTATCAGATCACACCTGACCGTTCACCCTTTGCCAATGACCAGCATATTGAGCTGGCAGCGAAAAAACCCGGATTCAGTTGTCAAATGCTGTTAATTACTAAAAATGAACCATCTGTAAAGACATCCTGGTTCCATACAATGGTATTTGGAGAGAAATATCCCTATTTTTCGATTCCTTTCAACAATTACCAAATTGACAGCCTGATATTAACCATCGATGAATACAGTGATCCGCCGGAAACAGATCCCATTCAGTACAGTTTTGAACTTGCCGATATTGCTTTTCCTCTGGAACCGGGAAAAACGGTGCTTTTGTCGAACGACACGGTTTACATACCGGTTCAGGGAGGGAAAACAGAGATTCTCACCCTGAACGATTTACAGGAAAAGGTAATTAACAATCACATTATCAAAAAGCAGTATTTACTGGGAAGTGACCGTTTCGGACGAGATATGCTCAGTATGTTGCTTATCGGGATACGCGTAAGCTTATCGGTTGGTTTCATCTCCGTACTGATCTCCCTGGTGATAGGAATAACATTGGGTGCGCTTGCCGGTTTTTTCCGGGGTTGGGTTGATCACCTGGTAGTATGGTTTATCAATGTGATCTGGTCTATCCCTACGCTTTTGATGGTTATTGCAATAACATTTGCATTAGGTAAAGGATTCTGGCAGGTGTTTGTAGCGGTAGGGCTAACCATGTGGGTTGAAGTGGCAAGAGTAGTCCGCGGGCAAATACTCAGTTTTCGCGAAAAAGAGTTTGTGGAGGCCGGCAAGGCGCTGGGATTCTCTAATTTCAGGATTATATTCCGGCATATCCTGCCCAACATCATGGGGCCCGTGGTGGTCATATCCTCCGCCAATTTCGCATCCGCCATATTAATAGAAGCCGGTTTGAGTTTTCTGGGAATAGGTGTCCAGCCTCCCATGCCATCGTGGGGAACCATGATCAGGGAAAATTACCCGTATATCATCCTGGATGCAGCCCACCTTGCCATATTCCCCGGACTTGCCATCATGTTCATGGTGCTTGCATTCATGATAATGGGAAACGGTTTAAGAAATGCACTGGATATTAAAATATCACATTAAACTTCATCATGAAGCAGACAGAGGAAATTCAACAATAAAAGAGGATCCCTTGCCTTCTGAACTTTCGCACCAAACCTTACCAGCCATAGCAGTTACATACTTTTTAACTATGGCCAGGCCCAGTCCCGGGTCAGGTTCATCCTGTGAAAGCATGGATTTCTTTTGCTGATACAAATCAAAAACAGCCTCCGTCATATGAGATGGGATGCCCACACCTTCATCTTTTATAACCAACCTTGCTGCTTTCCCCTTCTTAAGCACCAGCACATGGATCTTTTTTCCCGAAGGAGTGAACCGGATAGCATTACTGATCAAATTGTCGACAACCTGCAGAATATAGACTTCATTAAGGTCAGCAAATATGTCGTCCATTTCTTCAACCAGTTCAAGACCAAGTTGTTCCATCGCCAACCTGTGATTTCCCAGGATGTCGGAGACAATGGATCTCAGATTTATCTTTGTGATCTTAAGTTGCAATACCCTTGATTCAATGATATTTACATCAAGTATCTCATTGATCATTTTGTTCATACGAAACAGGGAGCGACGGATCAGGTCCAGATATTCGCGTTGCTCTCCATTGCAATTTTCCTCGTCGGCATAAAGCAGATCAACTATGGTCAGACAACTGGTCAGTGGATTTTTAAGGCCATGAACTACAACACCTATAAGGTTATTCTTTTCTTCGTTAATATTGAGCAACTCAAAATTCTGTTCTTCGAATTTTTGCTTCTGGATCCTGAGGTTTTCACTTTGCTCTTCAATCTCTGCTTTTTGCTTTTGTATCTTAATATAACTCCTTGCAAGTTTTTCCTCCAGTTCGTTCATATATCTGATTCGCTGGATCAATACCCGGAGTATTCCACGCGTTATATCCTTATTTCTGGCAACGAGTTTATCAAAGTCATTCCTGTTGAGTTTATACAGGATAGACTGTTTTTCGGCGGTAACGGAAGCAGATCGGACCTCATCATCAATCAGGGAGTATTCGCCAAACACATTATATTCGGAAAGCCTTGACAAAACGTGGTTTCCATCATGTATCCTAACCTGGCCTTCACCAATAATATACATTGCATCTCCCGGATCACCTTTTTTTATAATATTCTGCTGCCGTTTTACATTAACTTCTTCCAGTACACCGGCAATTTCCTCCAGGAAATGGGATTCCATTTCTTTGAAAATGTCAACTTTTTTGAGAATTTCGATGATTTCGGCCATTTTTATAAAAGTTCGCTTACAGGAAAAGGAAATTCAAAGTTAAAGTTTTCCGGGAAACGGAATGAAATTGTTTTGAATTAAACTACAGCAAAACTCCCTCACAGGAAAGGTCATGCTCCTGCAGGAAATGGCAGGCAAATGCTATAATTTCCGGAAAAAACTGACGGAAATCATTTCCAATATCTTCATAATGAACCTTCAGGTCCTCCACGGCATGATCCATACCCGAGATATGGCCGGTACGCCTGTCCATGCCGGCAAAAACCCTTTCCATTCCCCTGAAATTAGCATAGTTTGAAAGCCAGTCCTGAGAAACCATAAATGGCAGAATTCGCTTCGAACGGCTTGGGAGCATCCTGAAATTATTGATAAGCAACTGATAAACATAAGCAGAATAGGTTTTCAACGGTTTGTTTGAATACCTCTCCCAGTCTTTGGCCAGAAAATGATCGTAAAAAATATCAATGATAATGCCTGAGAACTTTCCATAATTTTCCTGTATTCTGTGCCGGCTTTCCAGGAAAACAGGATGGCTGTCGGTGAAGCTGTCGATCATCCTGTGCAGGCGAATCCCCCTGATCACGAGAGGGGGGAAATTATCGATATGGTTTCCTTTAACGGCATCGGCAAAAAAATTACCCAGAAGCACTTCCGGGTTATTGGCGGAGAGGTAAGAATGGGCAAGAAAATTCAAGGTTTTGAAATTTTCGGCTAAGTTAATTAAATTAATTATAAATAAGCAGGATTAGGCGACAAGTCACAGCAGCAGGAGATATTTTTTTGTTAGATTTGTCGGCAACGCACAACCCATACACAGAATACAAAAGGTATGCAGAAAATACTCTTGCTAGGTGATGAAGCTATTGCCCAGGGGGCAATAGATGCTGGGCTTTCCGGGATCTACGCATATCCGGGCACTCCCAGTACAGAAATAACGGAATATGTTCAGGCTTCGGCTGAAGCACGTGAAAAGGGCATAATAGCCCGGTGGACAGCCAACGAAAAGACGGCAATGGAAGTAGCGCTGGGCATGAGTTATGCCGGTAAGCGTGCAATGGTTTGCATGAAGCATGTAGGTTTGAATGTAGCTGCAGATGCTTTTATCAATTCAGCAATCACCGGTGTCAATGGTGGTTTGCTGGTCGTTTCTGCCGATGATCCCTCCATGCATTCCTCGCAAAACGAGCAGGATTCGAGGTTTTACGGGAAATTTGCCCTTATACCAATCCTGGAACCATCCAACCAGCAGGAAGCATACGACATGGTCTCCTATGGCTTTGATCTTTCGGAAAAACTTGATACTCCTGTTCTATTAAGGATCACAACCCGCCTGGCACATAGCCGGGCTGGTGTAACCCGGATCCCCAATAAGGAGCAAAACCCGATGCAAATACCTTCCGATCCGACTCAATTCATTCTCCTTCCTTCAATTGCAAGGAAAAGATATAAATTATTGCTAAACCGACAGGACGAATTCAGGTATGCTTCGGAAAACTCAGGATTCAACAAATACATCGATCATCCTGACAAGAAACTGGGTATAATCACCACCGGAATCGCTTTTAATTATCTCAGGGAAAACTATCCGGGAGGCAAGGTTCCTCATCCTGTATTAAAAATCGGTCAGTATCCTCTTCCCGAAAAAATGATTCGAAAGATTTATGATGAATGTGAAGAATTGTTGATCATAGAGGAGGGATACCCTTTCGTTGAAGAAATGCTGAAAGGATATCTGGGATATGGCAAAGCCATACATGGCAGGCTGAACGGACGTCTGCCCCGTGATGGAGAATTAAACCCCAACATTGTGGGTAAAGCCTTGGGAATGAATGTGGAGGTAGAAGAATTTATTAATGTTATCATAAAAGGCCGTCCCCCCAAGCTTTGTAAAGGATGTGCCCACCATGATGCTTTCACTGCCTTGAATGAAGCGTTGGAAAAATATACAAAAGGACGCGTATTCTCCGATATCGGCTGTTACACATTGAGTGCCCTTAAACCCCTTGAATCTATTAATTCATGTGTTGATATGGGAGCTTCTATCACCATGGCCGTTGGCGCTGCTGACGCCGGCTTGGTACCGGCTATTGCTGCCATCGGAGATTCTACTTTTACTCATTCAGGAATGACCGGGCTATTGGACGCAGTAAACCATAACTCCCCTATCGTTGTGATGATCCTGGATAATTCAACAACCGGAATGACCGGAGGACAAACCTCCGCCGCCTTTGGTAAGATCGAAGATATTTGTAAAGGGATTGGAGTTAAAGAAGAACATATAAAGGTGATCAAACCTCTTCCCAAATACCATGAAGAAAACGTCAAAGTCATCATGAAGGAACTAGAGTATCCGGGAGTATCGGTTATCATCCCCCGCAGGGAATGTATACAAACACTGAACAAAAGAATGCGGGCAAAGCATAAAGAAAAACAGGAACAACAAGCATAAACCCATTAGTGGCGAATGAAAAAGGATATCATTTTAGCAGGTGTAGGCGGCCAGGGAATTTTAACCATGGCTGCAGCTATAGGACTGGCAGCGATAGACTCAGGTTTGCATCTTAAACAGGCGGAGGTGCATGGAATGAGCCAACGTGGCGGAGCAGTGCAATCACATCTCCGGCTTTCTACGGATGAGATTTTTTCAGACCTTATCCCTCAGGGTAAGGCAGACATGATCATCTCCATAGAACCCATGGAATCATTGCGCTACACACAAATGCTATACCATGACGGATGGCTTATTGCCAATGCTAATCCACATATAAACATCCCGGACTATCCCGAAATGGAACAAATCCTCAATGAAATAAAAAAAGTAAAGAACCATGTGATCATTGATGCCGATGCCATTGCAAAGGAAATAGAAGCACCTCGTGCCACAAATATCATAGTCCTGGGAGCTGCAGCACCTTTCATGGATATGGATATCAGCCACCTGGAAAAGGGGTTGGAGATACTGTTTGGCAAAAAAGGAACTGCTGTGCTGGAATCGAACATCAAAGCACTAAGAGCAGGTCGGGATTACGCCGAAAAAAGCCTTATCAGATAAGGGGATATTTTTTAAATATCTCGTTGGAGTGCATCAATATATCAACGTATTGAGCACGCTTGTATGTAAATGGATCTTTTAGTTCCTTTTTGGAGAGTTTGCCCCGGAAATCATCCAGTTTTTGGTAATTCTTTTTTTCCATCCATGCCTGAACCTCATCCAACATTACCTTTATCTGGTCAATTCCGTTTTTATAGAGGGTGCTTACAACCTGAACGGTATCGGCACCTGCAAGTATCATGCTGATCACATCTTCACCTGTATAAATTCCACTGTTGGCGCAAATCTTGGCATTGGTCTGACCAAAAAGTAAGCCGGCAAAGCGCAGACAAAGCCTGTTATCATTCTGATTACTGAGATTATAAGGAAAATAATGCTCTTCCAGGTCGATATCAATCTCAGGTTGGAACAAGCGGTTGAATAACACAAATGCATCCACGCCTGATTTATCCATTTCAGCTATTGTGTAAAGGATATTTGTATAGAAAGGACTCAACTTAACAGCAATAGGAAGCTTTACGCTTTCTTTTACCTTTTGCAGAATATCCAGTTGTTCTGTAAGAATTGACCTGCCATCGATATGAAACTCTTTTGGAACGGCATAAAAATTCACTTCCAGTCCATCAACACCGGTTTGCTCGATCTTTTGTGCATATTCCACCCAGGTTTCTTCATACACTGCATTCAGACTTGCGATCAGGGGTATCCCTATGCTTTCTTTGGCTTTCCTTAATTTAAGCAGAAAGGCATCAGGACCGGCATCTCCCATATCCGGGAACATGGATGAAGACATTTCGGCGTGCCGGCTTGCATAGTCTTCCTCGGCACCATAGTTCTCAAGATTCTCCAGATGAATCTGTTCCTCAAAAAGTGATTTATATACGATGGCAGCTGCACCTGCGTCTTCAAGTTTCCTGAGTGCATCCAAATCAGTTACGAGGTTACTTGCCCCTACAATAATGGGATTCTTAAGCCTGATTCCCATATAGTTAACGCTTAAATCCATATAAATTCAGTTTAATTATTCTCAATATCTTTTATTCCCGTGTAAAGGTAGACAAATATAGTAAATTACGTTTTCACGGGAACAATCTAAAATCAGTATAAATAATAAACGGGTAGGTAAAATTGATTTTGAGGTAAATATTATTTAGTAATTTCGTGCCCGTATTACGCTTTGTATAAAGTCCTAAATTTCAATACTTATGGCAAATAAGAAAAAATTCATCACATGCGATGGAAATTACGCTGCGTCTCATGTTGCGTATATGTTCAGCGAGGTAGCATGTATCTATCCGATCACTCCTTCTTCCACAATGGCCGAATACATTGATGAGTGGGCCGCTCACGGAAGAAAAAACATATTCAATGAAACCGTTAAGGTGGAAGAACTGCAATCGGAAGGAGGAGCATCAGGTGCGTTACATGGAGCCTTGCAGGCTGGAACCCTTAGTTCAACCTTTACTGCCTCCCAGGGCTTGCTTCTTATGATACCCAACATGTACAAAATTGCCGGAGAATTATTACCGGCGGTTTTCCATGTCAGTGCACGTTCCGTTGCTGCTCATGCTCTTTCCATTTTTGGAGATCACAGTGATGTGATGGCTACACGACAGACCGGATTCGCCATGCTGGCATCCGGGGGTATCCAGGAAATTATGGATATCGGAGGTGTTGCCCACCTGGCTGCCATTAAAAGCCGGATCCCTTTCCTGCATTTTTTCGATGGATTCCGCAGCTCTCATGAGATACAGAAAATTGAAGTCCTTAATAACGACGATGTCCGCGACCTTGTCGATTTCAATGCTATCCAGGAATTCCGTGACAGGGCACTCAATCCTGAACATCCTGTAACACGCGGAACAGCACAGAATCCTGATATTTTCTTCCAGGCCAAGGAAGCTGCAAGCCGTTTCTACGATCCAATCCCCGATATCGTGGAAGAGTATATGCAGGAAATCTCCAGGAAAACCGGCAGGGAATATCATCCTTTCAACTACTATGGAGCACCTGATGCAGAGCACATCGTTATTGCCATGGGTTCTGTGACCGACACCATCAAGGAAGTCATCGACTACCTGATGAGCAAAGGAGAAAAAGTAGGCCTCATTGCAGTGCATCTCTACAGGCCATTCTCAGCAAAGTATTTTATGAAAGTGATGCCGAAAACCGTTAAACGCATCACCGTGCTTGATCGCACCAAGGAACTGGGTGCCAATGGTGAACCTCTGTATCTTGATGTAAGGGACCTCTTTTACGAACAGGACAATGCCCCCATGATCGTTGGAGGGCGTTATGGACTGAGTTCAAAAGATACCACACCTTCTATGATCATCTCCGTTTTCGAGAACATGAAACGCAACGAACCCAAAAACAGGTTCACGGTTGGTATTGTAGATGACGTCAAATTTACCTCACTCCCACTGCTTCCTGAAATCAATACTTCTCCCAAAGGAACCTATTCGGCAAAATTCTATGGACTGGGGTCTGACGGTACCGTGGGAGCCAACAAAAACTCCATTAAGATCATTGGCGATACTACCGATAAATATGTACAGGCATACTTCGCGTATGACTCAAAGAAATCAGGAGGTATCACCACTTCGCATCTGCGTTTCGGTGATAAACCCATACATTCAACCTACCTTGTCAACACACCCGATTTTGTAGCATGCCATGTGCCTTCCTATCTTGGAAAGTACAACATGCTGAAGGGACTTAAAAAAGGAGGAACTTTTCTATTGAACAGCATCTGGGACGAGGAAGAGACCCTGAACAAACTTCCTAACTCCATGAAACGCTACCTTGGCGAGAATGAGATAGATTTTTATATCATCAACGCTACCAAGATCGCTGCAGAGATTGGATTAGGCAGTCGTACCAATACCATCATGCAGGCATCCTTCTTTAAAATCTCCAATGTTATTCCTTATGAATCCGCGATTGATGAAATGAAGAAAGCCATTGTCAAATCCTTTGGAAATAAGGGTGAAGACATTGTGAACATGAACAAAATGGCTGTCGACAAAGGCGGGGAAGTTACAAAAGTAGAAATACCCGCTTCCTGGAAAAACATTGACCCCACGGATGAGAAAGATGAAAGGGAAGCGCCTGAATTCGTTCTCAACGTAGCGGATCCCATCAATCATCTGAAAGGTGACGACCTGCCGGTAAGTGCTTTTGTCGGAAGAGAAGACGGCACATTCCCGCAGGGAACCACCGCTTATGAAAAACGAGGCATCGCCGTAGAGGTTCCTGAATGGATTCCTGAGAACTGTATCCAGTGTAACCAATGTGCTTTTGTTTGCCCTCATGCCGCTATACGTCCGTTCCTGCTTAATGATGAAGAGCTGAAAAATGCACCGGAAGGGACTGTTGCCATAAAAGCCATTGGAAAAGAATTGGCAGGATTACACTTCCGTATGCAGGTTAGTGCACTCGACTGTACAGGATGCGGAAACTGTGTGGATATCTGTCCTTCGAAAACCAACGCTCTTGAAATGAAACCACTGGAAACACAGTTGGTTGAAATTGACCGTTGGACCTACATGGACGAAAAGGTAGGTTACAAAGAAAATCTGCTTCCAAAAGATAAAACCGTCAAGAACAGCCAGTTTGCCCAACCCCTGTTTGAATTCTCAGGCGCTTGTGCAGGCTGCGGAGAAACTCCTTACATAAAAGTTATCACGCAACTTTTCGGCGAAAGAATGATGATCTCCAATGCAACAGGCTGCTCCTCCATTTATGGTGGTTCCGCACCTTCCACACCATATTGCTTGCATAAAGAAACCGGACATGGACCATCCTGGGCCAATTCCCTATTCGAAGACAATGCGGAATACGGTTTTGGTATGGCAATTGGAGTAAGGAAAATGAGGACAAGGATAGCGGAAAGGCTTGCAATCCTTAATGGTTCACTGAATGACGAAGGCAAAGAAATCGTAAAAGAATGGTTGGATGGCATGGAAAATGCCGAAGCCTCAAAAACAGCCTCCGCCAAATTGGTAAAATTGCTTGAAGGTATCAATGATCCCATAGCAAAGGAAATACTGGCACTCAAACAATACCTGGTAAAAAAATCGGTATGGGTATTTGGCGGTGACGGATGGGCTTACGACATCGGTTACGGTGGTCTCGACCATGTTTTAGCTTCCGGGGAAGACATCAATGTGCTTGTGATGGATACGGAAGTATATTCCAACACGGGAGGCCAGTCATCCAAGGCTACACCGGTCGGTGCAGTAGCTAAATTTGCTGCATCCGGCAAGAAAATACGTAAGAAAGACCTCGGAATGATGTCCATGACATACGGTTATGTATATGTTGCCCAGGTAGCTATGGGATCCAGCCAGTCGCAGTTCTTCAAGGCTATCAAAGAAGCGGAAGCGTATCCCGGACCATCTCTGATCATTGCGTATTCTCCATGCATCAATCACGGACTAAAAGCCGGAATGGGTAAATCACAACACGAAGAAAAACTGGCTGTTGAAGCCGGTTACTGGCAACTATACCGCTATAACCCCATGCTTGAAGAGGAAGGCAAGAATCCGTTTACCCTTGATTCCAAAGAACCCGACTGGACAAGATTCCAGGATTTCCTGAACGGAGAAGTACGATATACTTCACTCAAACAATCATTCCCCTCCGAAGCGGCACGCCTCGATGCCCTGGCTGAAAAGAATGCCAAATGGAGGTATATGAGTTATAAACGACTTGCAGAAATGAGTTTCTAATAAAAAAAAAGGCTGTCGTTTGACAGCCTTTTTTTTTAATTCATTCTGAACTCAAACGGCAATCTAGCCTGGACGCCCTGATGTTCTGAAAGGTACTTCACGTATTCATAATAATTATAGAATTCCCCGAGTTCTTCCTTTATCTGTTTTTGAACGGCAGCGCCGCCGGTCATTTCCTTCAGCAATTGTTCCAGGGGATCTTTCAATTCAGGAAGGTTTTTTATCTTATAATTGGTTAATCCGGCCATGGAAGCTGCAAGGTCAACCGCTTCCTGCAAACCACCAAATTCATCGATAAGTCCAATCTCAAGGGCATCAATACCTGACCATACACGCCCCTGTCCGATTTCATCCACTTTTTCTATGCTCATATTTCTGCCTGAAGAAACCCTTTCCAGGAATACCTGGTAAAAGCGGTCTATTTCATTTTCCATTTTGGCCCGCTGGAAAGAGGAAAGAGGCTTTGTAACCGACGGGAAATCGGCATTAGCATTGGTCTTTACGTGATCAAAGGTCATCCCGAGCTTTTCGTTGAACATCCCCTGCATGTTTGGGATCAAAGCAAAAACCCCGATAGAACCGGTAATGGTAGAAGGATCTGCGAGGATCTTATCTGCGGCACAACTGATCCAGTAACCTCCGGAAGCAGCCACATCCCCCATGGAAACAACAAATGGCTTTGTTTCTTTTGCCAGTTTTACCTCTCTCCAGATTACATCGGAGGCAACTCCATCCCCACCGGGAGAGTTTACACGCATTACAATAGCCTTAATATTATCATCCAGCCGGGCTTTCCTGATCGCTTTAGAAAGGGAGGCAGAACCTATGTTCTCTTCACCACCTTCCCCTTGAGCAATAGTGCCCACGGCATAAATCACAGCAACCTTATCTCTGGTAAACTCAGCCTTTTCCGGTTGAGGGGCATGTGTATATTTTGAGAGCGACAATGAGTTAATATCCTCATCTTCTGCAATACCCAGGCGTGTGCGCATATCCGCCAGAACCTCATCCATATAAACAAGTTTGTCGACAAACTTCATTTCCAATGCACTCTTAGGATTAAAAAACACCGAAAGCTCATCAGCAGCCTTGTTCAGATCTTCTATGCTTATTCCCCTCGCCTCAGAAAAAGCCGGTAGCATGTCATTCCAGATCGTGGAAATAATGCGGTCAAGCTGCTCCCGATTCTCAGCACTATAGTCCTCTCTCGTGAAAATTTCACCGGCACCTTTGAATTTACCGTGTCTTATAAGTTGCGGCTCCACGTCGATTTTTTCGAGTGTTCCTTTCAGAAACATGGATTCGATGTGCATACCACGAAAATCTATAAAACCCTGTGGATGCAGATATATCTGATCGGCCACAGTAGCAAGGTAATAAGCCGATTGAGAATAGGCATCACTATAGGCTATAATCCATTTGCCTGAGTTTTTGAATTCCTGCAAAGCATCCCGGATCTCCCGGATGGTTGCAATGCCGGCAGGAATCATAGAAGGATTCATAAAAATACCCTTAATCTTTTCATCCCGGGTAGCCTTTTCAATGTTGGCCAAAATGTCATTCAGCCCTACCGGCTTTTTAAATTCCTGGGAAGCCATATCGTAATTACCAAATGGAGATTTAGGAGTTCTTTCGGGTATAGGTTGATCGAGGGTAATCTTCAATACAGTATTCTGATCAACCATAACTGTCTGTTGATCAGCCATGGAGATAAATGCCGTGATCATACCCATAATTATAAAAAATACAATCACCAATGTGAGTACCGTACCCAGCATCGATGCAAACATGAACTTAAAAAATTGCTTCATAACCGTAAATATTTATTGATGTTATGCAATATTAACAAATTTGAAGCAAAAAAGAAATTAAGTTTTTATTAAATATGTGCTTCTTATTGTATTTTTGGCTATCGCAAACATCATGAATAAAGGGGTAATATCCATAGGGACCAATCTTGGCGACAAGTTACAAAACCTGAAAGAAGCAAGTTTCAGGATTCAGAGCCTGGGCTGCAACATATTGAAACAAAGTTCTGTTTATGAAACAGAGCCCTGGGGATTTTACCCGGGAAGCAACTTCCTGAATCAAGTTATTGAACTGGAGACCAATATGATGCCAGGCGACTTGCTTGATCAGCTTCTCAAAATTGAGAAGGAAATGGGGCGCGAACGAAGCATGAACGGATATGAATCCAGGATCATAGATCTGGATATTTTGTTTTACGGAAACAAAGTCATCCTCGAAGGAAACCTCGTAATCCCCCACCCTCTTATTCAGGATCGAAGGTTTATCCTGATTCCATTGAACGAAATTTTACCAAATTTCCAACATCCTGTCATTCACAAGTCCATTAGCGAATTGCTTGATTCATGCCGGGATAATTCATGGGTTACTCCATACCTTTCAATTACCAAACCTTCACTATCAAGATGAATTACAGGTTTATCGCCATAGAAGGAAATATTGGATCAGGAAAGACCACCTTAGCCATGAAACTGGCATCATCCGTGCAGGGATCACTTCTATTGGAACGGTTTGAAGACAACTCCTTCCTGCCTAAGTTCTATCAGGATCCTGCGCGCTATGCTTTTACTCTCGAACTGTCATTTCTGGCGGACCGTTACCAGCAAATACGGGAAAAGACATCTACCCCTGCTCTATTTGACAAAACAATAATAGCAGATTATTTTATTGATAAATCATGGATTTTTGCGGGTGTTACTTTGAATTCATCTGAATTTGGACTGTTTAAGAGGTTATTCGATATTATATATCCAACCCTTCCCAAGCCCGATCTAATCATTTATCTGCATTCTACTCCAGGAATTGTCGAAAAAAGGATTAAAATCCGGGGAAGGGATTATGAACGGGGTATACCGATTGATTACCTGCAATCTATCCATGATAAATACATCAGCTATTTCCGTCAGCATCCCGGGATAAGAGTATTAAGCATTGATATTGCCCACCATGACCTGATCATGGAACCGGAAAAGTTTAAAAAACTGTTGACAATTATTCAGGAAGATCTTCCCGAAGGTATGAATGAGATTGATTTGTAAATATTTATCTATTCTGTAAAAAAAGAGAGGCTACCAAACGGCAGCCTCTCTTTTAAGAATTATGATAAGATAAATTATTGCACAATAGCTTGGAATTCAGGAGCATTAAAATACTTAATGAATTCGCGGTCGTCTTTTGCACGGGCAGCCAGTTGAGGATCCCCACTGATTGCTTTGCCAAGATATTCATACATCAGGCTGGTATTGTCGGTGCGTGAACCAACGATAGCGAGCAGATAATATGTTTCAGGATGTTGCGGAGCACATTTCAGTGTACTTTCTGCTGCACTGGTATTGCCACTCATGAGCTGGGCCAGTCCGACATTGTACTTGCACTTTGTGCTTCCGAAAAGTTGTAATGCTTTGCTGAAGTTACCATGCAGGATCTCAAGGGTTCCGAGGTTATAATTAACATTCTCACCCAATTGCTGTGCATTCTTGAAGTATGACTCAGCACTTTCATAGTTTCCTTTATGGCATTCAATAACTCCGAGATTGTTCTTAACAATTCCGTTATTCGGGGATTTGCTGTCGGCATTGCGGAACATTGATTCAGCACCGGCTACGTTACCCATTGCCAGTTCAGCATCACCGGCATTGTTATAGGCGGTCCAGCAATTCGGATAAATGGAGAAAGTAGTCTTGTAAATCTTCAGCTTACTTTCGTTATCATCGTACATAGTTGCAGCATACAACAATTCTTCCACTTTAAGGGAATCAGGATATTGCATTGCATAAGCCTTGATCTGCTCATCCGGACGTTTCGGTTCGTAGCAGTTAACTGCAATAACGGTACGACGCAATGGAGGCAGCATATTTTCTTCTATCTCAGGATAGATCAGGATCATGTTGCGGATCTCCTCTTCGCGTTTGCTCGGAGCAGCGCTACGGATAACATTCAGGATGGCATTTTTGTCTTTAACATTCGATTGCTGAACATTGGCCAGGAAGCCTTCCCAGTCCGGACCATGCCATTTAAGATTAAATGTGATCTCTGTCTTTGGGTCTTTGATAGCTACCCTTGAATCTTTTTTCTTGGCAATCTTTTTAATCTCGGCAATCATGTAATTGTACGTAGTATTTGTACGCTTTTCAGAGAGGTCGTTGTTAAATGTCTCTTCACCTTCGGGAGATGCCCAACCATCGATCTGAATGTCGCGGATTTTCCATCCACCGGCGATAAACTCAGATATCTCGGTCAGTTTGCTCTTGTTCTCGTCAAGCTTGTTCAGAGGAGCTCTCCAATTTAGATCAAAGCGGTTAACAAAGAAGTATATCATAGCCTTTTTGGTAACAATGACCTCTTTCTGATAGCCATGAGCACCAGCAATGGTTAGCTGATCATTCATGATCATACGGGAGGTGTAAATAACACCATCAGCAAGTTTGCGGGCCGGCAGTTCAACAAACTTTGCCTGTTCCTTGATCTCATCTTTGTTGGCATATGTCTTCTCCTTAACCTGATAGATCACGGGAACAACCACAAGGTCGGAAGCGTTCATACCAGGTTCATAGGGAACTGTTGTTTTGTAGCTGAATGAGCCGCCATTCTTGTAATTGATCATCTGTCCTTCACCTATAACATCTTCACCTTTCAGAGTGATTGGATCATATACAGCTTCGCCGCCTGGCCAGGTAAGGACTGGGACAAGGTACATTGCGGATTTCTTATCGAAATACTTGGGAGGAACCGTACCGGAAAATGTAATTTCAACGGAATCGCCGATAGCTTCCACAGGATCCGGAGTAGCTTTAAGCGTAACCAGTTCGAAATCCTTTTCCATTTTCTTTAAACCACCGGAAAAACCGAATTTGTATGTAATACCAAGGCTGGTATAGCTGTACATATCGTTTTTAACAGGATAATCGCGTTTTACGATGACTCCGTCAAGGCGCTCAGTATCTGTCCATTTCCATTGGCTTTCCAGGGTGATATCCACTTTTTCGGAAGCACGGATAGCAAATCCTATACCTGCGGGAACAGACCAAACCATTGTTCTGTTGAAAAAGCCTGATTTATCTCCTTTTCCGCTTGGTCCGATAACATCTCCGCTATATCCGTTTTTTGCATAAAGGAAACCGGTTTCAGAATCCTTAAGTTTCGTTTTGAACTGTATCTGACCAAATCCGACGATACCATAAAAATTGATAAGTCTTTCCTTATATCCAAATAACATATTGGTAAAACTGATTGTTCCGGCCAGGTGATAATCAAAATAATCGGCATCGAAGTATACATCTCTGTAATTATGCTCAGCCATTTTTGATTTTTCACCATTCAACCAACCACCGGATACCTGTGCACGAGCACCCAAAAATGGCAGAAATTGCCATCCGGCATTGGCACCAAAGCCCATCCGCCAGGTTTCTGTTGGAGGGAGCACCAGATTATTTGAAACATCAGTGTGGGCAAGACTTATTCCCGCGTTGATATTAGCAAACCAGTAACGGGAAAAAGAGGTAGATTTTTTCGAGGCTTTATCTCCGGCTTCCTGTCCCATCATTAGAATGGGCAGAACACCAAAAAGAATGATAGCCAGGAACTTCAAGGCAGCACTGTAATTCTTTTTCATAATTCTTAATTTTTAATTATTTGAAAATGTAGCAATTATCCTCTATATCACAAATATACGATATAAAATCAAAATAGAAAATAACGGATGCTTTTTTTTTGTTTAATAATCCTGCAAAAATATAAAAAAACACCCCGGAAACATATCTATTGCCCGGTTTATTTAACAATATTTTAATGATCAATGTTCATACGTGAAAATAACTTTTATTGTTTCAATGCTTATTACATTAAATGAGTATCGGGAAACATGGAAGCAAAGTTTCAGGTTTCAGGTTTCAGGTTTCAGGTTACAACTCAAAACTCAAAGCTCCCACCCAAACTACCTGCAACCTGCACCCTGCAACCTGAAACCTACACCCTGCAACCTGCACCCTGTAACCTGCACCCTGTAACCTGCACCCTGCAACCTGCAACCTGTACCCTGTAACCTGGCGCCTGTAACTTGATAGTAATCTTTCCCGATACTCATAATACATTAACCTATTTTTCATACAAAAAATCTCTATATGCCAAAAAAAGCTGCCATATGACCATCCCGGCACTGACGGCAATGTTTATAGAATGTTTTGTTCCAAATTGGGGTATTTCTACACATAAGTCTGCCCCCTCCACAACATTGTCCTGCACTCCATTAACCTCATGACCAAAAACAACAGCAATATTTTCCTCCGGATCAGGATTCCATTTATCCAGCATGATGCTATCATCAGCCTGTTCAATGGCAACGATGCGATATCCGTTTTTCTGCAATTCATTAACTGCCTGGATCGTTTCTTCAAAATACTTCCATTTCACCGATTCTGTTGCTCCCAATGCTGTTTTGGATATTTCCCGGTGCGGGGGACGGGCGGTGATCCCACACAAATAGATAGCTTCTACACGGAAGGCATCCGCTGACCTGAAAACACTACCAATATTATTCAGACTTCGGACATTATCGAGTATAATAATGACCGGCATCTTGGAAGCGTTACGGTAATCCTCTAACGATAAACGGTTAAGTTCGCTATTAGCCAGTTTCCTCATAACGATGAATGAGTTATCAACAAAAAACATGGTTTTTGTTGAATACTTGCCGGTTAAAATCCGGGCTTGACCTGCAAAATAAAGTATTTTTGTTTTTACTTCATGCTTGTATTTTGAAATTCTTCATACAGCATCCCGGTTTTTATGAAAGCAGGGAGGTATAGATTATGGTATGCAGGAATTTAAAGTTTTATTAAACCAGTTTTACGGTGGCCGGTGAAAGGAAAATAGCAGAGACCCCGCTAATGAAGCAATATAACGCTATTAAAACGCGATACCCGGACGCATTGCTGTTATTCAGGGTGGGAGATTTCTATGAAACATTTGGAGAAGATGCTGTAAAAGCATCGAAAATCCTGGGAATTGTCCTGACCAAAAGGGCCAATGGAGCAGCTTCCTATGTCGAGCTCGCCGGATTTCCTCACCACAGCCTCGATACCTACCTTCCCAAACTTGTGAAGGCAGGTCAGAGGGTAGCTATCTGCGAACAGCTCGAGGATCCTAAGCTGGCAAAAACTATTGTAAAAAGAGGAGTAACGGAAATGGTCACCCCGGGTGTCGCCATCAGTGAAAATGTTCTCCAGCAAAAAGAAAATAATTTCCTTTCCGGGCTTCATTTGAACGGATCCGTATCAGGGGTCTCTTTCCTGGATATCTCAACCGGAGAATTTTATGTAGCTCAGGGACCCAATGAATATATCGACAAGCTGATCCAGACCTTTAAACCCAATGAAGTTATCCTGCAAAAAAGCAAAAGGCAGCGTTTTAATGAAGTTTTCGGGCATAAGTTTTACACAAATACGTTCGACGACTGGGTATTTACGCATGATTTTGCCCATGAACTGCTGACACGGCATTTCGGGACCATGTCTCTTAAGGGTTTTGGGATTGAGGAACTCAATGACGCCATTATTGCTGCTGGAGCGGCACTGCACTACCTGGCAGAAACGCACCATGAAAAAACAGGCCATATCCAAAGCATCTCGCGCATAGAGGAAGAGCGTTTCGTTTGGCTCGACCGGTTCACTATCCGCAATCTTGAATTGATACATCCCATTAATGAAAATGCCCGCACCCTGCTGGAGGTTCTTGATCAAACACTTACCCCCATGGGGGGACGAATGCTTCGACGCTGGATCGTTCTGCCTCTGAAAGAAAAGCAACCCATAGAAGAAAGACTTGACACCGTTGGTTTTTTTATACATAATGGTGACACTGCACAAATCCTCGCACGCGAACTCAGGCTTATCGGTGACCTGGAAAGAATCATTTCCCGCGTTGCCCTGGGAAAAGTTAACCCCAGGGAGGTTGTCCAGCTAAAACGTGCACTCAATGCGGTTGAGAAAATAAAGTCATTATGCCAGGAAGCACAACATCCCGTGCTTCAACGACTTTCGGAACAACTAAATCCATGCTTCACTGCAAGAAACCGCATTGAAAAGGAAGTTGAAGAAGATCCTCCTGCCATCCCGTCAAAAGGAGGAGTCATCAGGAAAGGAGTAAATGAAGAACTGGATGAACTCAGAAACCTGGCTTTTTCAGGAAAAGACTACCTTGAAAATATACAAAGGCGCGAAACAGAACGCACCGGAATATCCTCACTCAAGATCGGATATAACACTGTGTTCGGTTATTACCTGGAGGTAACCAATACCCATAAGGATAAAGTTCCCCCGGAATGGCACCGGAAACAAACCCTGGTTAACTCCGAGAGATATATAACCGACGAACTGAAAGAATACGAACAAAAAATCCTGACTGCCGAAGAAAAGATCCTGGCACTGGAAATCAAGCTTTTCCAGCAACTTGTGAGCGATCTGAATGAATATATTCCTGCAGTCCAGCTCAATGCCAATATCATTGCACGCCTTGATTGTCTCCGATCTTTTGCAGAAGCTTCCAATAATTATAAATATGCACGCCCGGAAATAAGTGAATCGCATATCATAAATGTACATAAAGGCCGCCATCCTGTAATTGAGCAGGAATTGCCACTGGGAGAAGATTATGTACCGAATGACGTTCTCCTCGACAATGATAAACAACAAATCATCATACTGACCGGCCCCAATATGTCAGGGAAATCGGCGTTTTTGCGACAAACCGCTTTGATCGTACTGATGGCGCAAATGGGTTGTTTCGTGCCGGCAGAGAAGGCAAAAATAGGGCTGGTCGATAAAGTGTTCACCCGCGTAGGGGCTTCCGACAATATTTCATCAGGTGAATCGACATTCATGGTGGAAATGAACGAAGCAGCCAGCATCCTGAACAATGTCTCCGACCGCAGCCTCATCATCCTGGATGAGATCGGACGGGGTACCAGTACCTACGATGGTATTTCCATTGCCTGGGCCATCACCGAATTCCTGCATGAACATCCGCTCTTCAAACCCAAGGTTCTGTTCGCAACGCATTATCACGAACTGAATGAAATGGCAACTTCATTTTCCAGGATAAAAAACTACCATATCAGCATCAGGGAAGTAAATAATGAGGTCATCTTCCTGCGTAAACTCGCCAGAGGAGGAAGCGAACATAGCTTCGGCATTCATGTAGCCAGGATGGCCGGCATGCCAAAAACCGTTGTTAACCGGGCAAATGACATCCTGGAACAACTGGAAAAATCCCACAGTAATGAGCAACTCACCAAAAAAGGAAAGAAAACCGGAAAATCAAACAACGAATTTCAACTCAGCTTTATCCAACTTGATGATCCGCTGTTGCTGCAGATAAAGGAAGACATCCTGAATACCGATATTAATACTCTCACTCCCGTGGAAGCACTAATGAAGTTGAATGAAATAAAGAGGTTGCTTGATTCGTGATCCGTCAACTCTGAGTTCTTCAATGAGGGCATGAAAAGAAGCAAAAAAATAAAACCTTGTAAGAGATATACTTACAAGGCTTTTTTTATCTGGTTGTACCCAGGGCGGGACTTGAACCCGCACGACCATCACTGGTCATTGGATTTTAAGTCCAACGTGTCTACCAGTTCCACCACCTGGGCGAGATGAGTGTGAGTGTGGGTGTGAGTGTGAGTGTGGGGGCAAAAAAAATTCGATATCGTTTGGCTTGTTGATATCGAATTAATTTGAGCGGAAAACGGGACTCGAACCCGCGACCCCGACCTTGGCAAGGTCGTGCTCTACCAACTGAGCTATTTCCGCATACCCGGAAAGGGAGTGCAAATATAAAAAATTTTCTGTTGTGCAAAATAATTTAATAAGGATTTTTGATTTTAAAGACATCCAGGATTCGCGAAACACCTCGGAGATTTTTATTACCTTGCTCACTGATAAAACCTGGTATAATACCTCATTTAAAATCAATTAATTTTCAGTAATATGGAAATATTCCTATACATAATCATTGCCCTGCTCATTCTCAATATCCTGATGGTATATTTCCTGGGAAAAAAACATGGAGATAAAGGGCTTCAGGCACTGGAACCAAAGCTGGAAGAACTCAACAAGAGCGTACAAAACTTTGAAACCCGTCAGAAGGAAGAATTTAAGCTCAACCGGGAAGAAAGCGCTGCCATTGCCAAAGAAAACCGGACAGAACTAAACAATACCCTGCGTGAATTTCGTAAGGAAATGGCAGATACTTTCCGGGAAATATCGGAAAAGAACCAGCAAAGCCTCGAAAAAATAAACAAAACCCTGGAAGAAAGGATTACACGCCTGATCGACAAAGCTGATGAAAACAATAATGCTAACCGTGAATCACTTACCAAAAACCTTAAAGAGTTTTCTGAGGAACAGAAAAACAAATTCAATGACCTGAAAAATGAACTGACAACCCTTACTTTTAAGACTGTTGACCAACTCGACAAAATAAATCTGCAGGCCAAAGAAGACAGTAAGCAGATGCGTGAATCCATTACAAAGACATTTAAGGATTTCCAGGATACCTTTGAGAAAAATGTTGAATCGTTCAACAATTTACAGCGGGAGAAATTTACACATCTTGAGGAAAAACAAAACAAACTGATAGAGAGTACGGAAAAACGGCTGGAGGAAATGCGCCAGACCGTTGACGAGAAACTTCAAAAAACCCTTAGCGAACGGCTTGGGCAGTCGTTCGATATTGTCAGCAAACAACTGGAGAGTGTGCAGAAAGGACTGGGAGAGATGCAAACGTTGGCTCAGGATGTAGGAGGACTGAAGCGTGTGCTGAGCAATGTTAAAATGAGGGGAGGAATTGGGGAAGTACAACTGGCCATGCTTTTGGAGCAAGTTCTGGCGCCGGAGCAATATGAAGCCAACGTAAAAACCAAAGCCGGCAGCCAGGAAAGCGTTGAGTTTGCTATTAAACTGCCGGGAAGAGATGATTTCAGCAACGTGGTCTGGCTCCCGGTGGATGCCAAGTTCCCACGCGACATTTACGAACAACTGCAATCTGCTTACGATACCGGTGACATTCATCAGATTGAAGCAGCACAAAAACTGCTCGAAACCACTATTAAAAAAATGGCACGCGACATTCACGAAAAGTATATTGACCCGCCCAACACTACCGATTTCGGCATCATGTTCCTGCCATTCGAAGGCATTTACGCCGAGGTAGTACGCAAGGCAAGTCTCCTGGAAGACCTTCAGCGAAATTTCCGTATCATTGTGACCGGACCAACCACTCTGGCCGCCATCCTGAACAGCCTGCAAATGGGCTTCCGTACACTGGCCATTCAAAAACGCAGCAGCGAAGTCTGGAGAATACTCGGTGCTGTGAAAAAGGAATTTGAAAACTTTGGCGGTATGCTGGATAAAGCACAGAATAATATTCAAACCGGATTGAACCAACTCGATGATGTGATGGGAAAAAGAACCCGGGCCATTCAGCGGAAACTGAGGGGAGTAGAAGCATTAAGCGATGAAGAAGCTAAAATGATGCTTCCTGAAATTGAAAGCGACGAGGAGGAAAAATAGGTTACTGAAAATTAGGCTATCATTGCTTCTATTTCTGCCAGTAAATCGCTGAGGTCTTCCGGTTTCGTGAAAGGATTCATCAGCGATACCCGGAGAAACACCTTACCGTCAATCCGTGTCTGAACGATGTAAAAGCGTCCGGATTCTTTCAGATTTTTGCGGATATCTTCGTTCAAAGCATTTAAGGCTACCGGATCAGAATCCTCGGAAATAAAGCGAAAACAGACTATATTCGAGTCCGGCATCACAGCAAGTTCAAAACCGGGCCGGGAAAGGATCATCTCAGCAAACTCCTTTGCCAATCCATAGGTATGCTCAATGTATGCCTCAAACAAGTCAGCTCCGAATGTTTTGATTAAAAGATAGACTTTTACTGCCATCGGCTTCTTGGTACATTCAAGGGTTCTGCCTGCACCGTCCCACCAGTTAATATTCCCTTTTTTGCCGAGGAGGTACTGAGCTTTCTGGGCAAAAGCTTCATAGGATGTATTTCCGTTGCGGAACAGGACAGCCGTTGTCAGAGCCGGAGTAAGCATCATCTTATGAAAGTCTATCACAATGGAATTTGCCTTTTCCAAACCTGCAAGCAAATGTCTGTATTTCTCACTGAACAAGGCCGGGCCGCCGTGAGCAGCATCTACATGGAACCAGATATGATTATCCCGGCAGAAATCACCCAAAGCGTCAAGGTCATCATATTTCCCTGTCGAGGTAGAACAAGCATTTCCGATCAAGGCAAAGATTTGTATTCCTTTGCTTCGGCAATCTTCCAGGATACCGGGCAACAAGGAGGTCTTTATACGATATTGCTCATCAACCGGCACTTTCACCAGACCTTTCTCTCCCATTCCCATGATCTTGACTGCTCTTTCCACGCTATAATGAGCTTCTGTGGAAACCAAAACCGCCATCTGGTCATGAATACCATCTTCCCATGAATCCCTGCCGGCAAATGCCTGCCGGGCCGTAAGCAAAGCCGTTAGATTGCCGATGGAGCCCCCCGAAGTCATCAATCCGTTAGCGTGCTGATCCCATCCAATGATGCCGTTCAGCCAGTCAATGATTACCTTTTCCATGGCAGTGGCAGCAGGCCCCATTTCATAAATAGCCATACCGTTATTGGTGAAAGCTTCCAGCATGGCTGTGAGCGCAGCCAATGGAACAGGAGGTACAACCTGGTGCCCGGCATAACGGGGATGATGAATATGAATAGACTTTTCCAGGAAATCGCTATAGAAGCCGGCTAAATCAGGAGATTTATCCGAATAAAAAAAATCTTTCCAGTACTTTTCCTGATCAGCCGGATCTTTCCATGGAAGTACCGGAAAAGCAGGATTGTTCTGACAATCATGCATGTAATCGGCAAGCAGATCGACTAACTTATGACCATTGTCGCGAAATAGATCAGGATCGTAGGCTTTGAGCAGGTTATTATCCATCCGGGTATAGTTTGATCCGGTAAATTTAGAAATCAAAGTGATAATTAAAGGGATAAGAAATTATTTTTTGAAACATAGGGGATATTGATGAAATTCAGGAACTAATAATAAAGGGTTATAATTTACATTGGGTAATATATGGCAGATACATATTCACAAATTTATATACATATTGTTATTGTAGTCAAATACAGGGAAGCACTGATAAAAGAATCCTGGGAGGAGGAGCTATATAAGTATATTACAGGGATTGTACAGAAAAAGGATCAAAAAATGTTGGCTATTAATGGTGTTTCGGATCATTTGCATATTTTCATCGGTATGAAACCTGGTTGTTGTATATCGGATTTGGTGAGGGAGATAAAGAAGTCATCTAATACTTTTATAAATGAGAGGAAGCTGACAGTGGGTAATTTTGGGTGGCAGGAAGGGTTTGGGGCATTTTCGTATAGCAGGTCGGAAATTTCGAGGGTGATAGGATATATACATAATCAGAAGGTGCATCATCAAAGAAAGGGATTTGAGGAGGAGTTTAAGGGGTTCTTAAAGGGATTTGAAGTGGATTACAAAGAAGGTTATCTTTTTGATTGGTTGGACAGATAAGGTAATGTGCTAATCAATGTATACATGCGACCCCGCCGGGGTCGAGGGTAGATCGGGGTTGGCGGGGTTATAGATATGCGACCCCGCCGGGGTCGAGGGTAGATGGGGGTTGGCGGGGTTACAGATATGCGACCCCGCCGGGGTCGAGGGTAGATGGGGGTTGGCGGGGTTACAGACATGCGACCCCGCTGGGGTCGCGGGTAGATCGGGGTAGGCGGGGTTACAGACATGCGACCCCGCTGGGGTCGAGGGTAGATCGGGGTAGGCGGGGTTACAGACATGCGACCCCGCCGGGGTCGAGGGTAGATGGGGGTTGGCGGGGTTACAGACATGCGACCCCGCCGGGGTCGAGGGTAGATGGGGGTAGGCGGGGTTACAGACATGCGACCCCGCCGGGGTCGAGGGTAGATGGGGGTTGGCGGGGTTACAGATATGCGACCCCGCCGGGGTCGCGGGTAGATGGGGGTTGGCGGGGTTATAGATATGCGACCCCGCCGGGGGCGAGGGTAGATGGGGGTTGGCGGGGTTACAGACATGCGACCCCGCTGGGGTCGCGAGTGCCGGAAAGGATGAAAAGTCTTCGAAGAACAGTCAAAATATATCCTGAAGAATAGAAGTCTAATTTCTCTAATACTTTAATGGAACGATTATCTTGACTTTAGTTCCGGGATTGATGTTTCCCGGGGATAAGTCTTCTATCCAATAGCGGATCCGGACTTTTTCCAGATCTGAGTATATTCGTATAATCTCATCCAGAATCCTGAGTCCTTTCCCTGTGGATAAACTGGGCAGGGATGCAGCCTTTTCCCGTCCTATCCCGTTATCAGTGATTCGCAGGATGATTTGTTTGCCGGCTTGCTTTATTTTAATCCGTATCATCCCGCCATCATCTTCCATTGGCCGGATGCCATGTTTAACGGCGTTTTCAACAAAAGTAAACAACATAGTCTTGGGTATTCTGTATTCCCGGTCGGTCTGTTCATCAACAACTACCTCATAATCAAACTTTCCGTCCATCCTGAATCTTTCAAGAAAGAGGTAATTACTCACCTGCTCCAGTTCCTCAGAGAGTGTTACGGCAATGTTATCGCTATTCATCAGGGAATATCTGAGGATTTTGGAATATTTTCCCAGCAGGGTTTGCATCCTTTCCTTGTCGTTCCGGTTAATCAGCGCACCAATTGAATTCAGGATATTCAGGGTAAAGTGAGGACTGATCTGTTTTTGGATTGACAATACCTGCAGCTCCGACATTCTTCGTTTACGGTTGTATTCCTGAATAAGCCTCTGACGCTGTATTCTGCCTATCAGGTAAATTATTGCTACAAAACCGAGGTATATCAGGATGAATGTGAGGAATTTCAAAAAATATAAGGGATTCTTATAATATCTCAGCGTATATAATTGTCCATCGGTATAAATGGAAAATAAGGGTTCATCCGAGCCGGTTTCATACTTACTGTAATAGAACCTGTCTTCGATGTCAATTCCTTTCAAGGAAGCTTTTATTCTGAATCGATCATCATAAACAATGATCTCTTTACGATCAAACGGACTGATAACAAACTCATCGTGCCCATCACAATCTAAATCCTCGCGAAGGAAACTAGCAATTTTCATCCTCTCCAATTCCCCTACAATAATGAACTGCAGAGAAGAGTCAACCATATAAATTCGACCTGAATTTTCGATGCAAATAGGATTAGGATAATCATCAAAGCGCACAAATTGATAATCAGTAGTGTAGTCCTGTTTTTCCAGGAATCGCTTTTTCAATATCCTTCCCGTTTGATCCATGAGAAAAACCTTCGAAGTATCTTCCTGCCATCCTCTATGAATATGCATCCCGATAAAATGCCGTGGAATTCTGCCAAGTGGCTGAAAGAGCAACATAGAAGGATGCATCCCAAGTGAAACAGGCTTAATAAACCAATTCAGATTGTGATCCAAAACCATAACCCAGCATGAAAAATCATCCGGAAATGTTTCAGATTTACAGTTACCATAAGCCTGATTAAGGGTTATTATAATCTCCTTGAGATGATCGCCATTCAAATCAGCAATAATATAATCATCAAGACCGGCGCAACTTTCAGGGGATCTGATGAGAAGTTCTTTCGCAAAATCATAAACAAAAATATTTCTGGGGAAAATACCGTATCCTGAAGCGATCATGCACACAAAATCTTTAACTCCATCCCCATTAATATCCTCAAAATGAGGATTTATTACTCCGGAAGTAGTGACTTCATTGTAAGTATTGCATTTTGAAATCCCTATGCTTTCAATTTTGTAATCCGAATCAAATCCATGAACACAATGTAAAACTATGCTGTCGTTAATAAAAGACAATGCATAAATTTCTTTAATTCCATCATTATCCCGATCACAAAAAGTAAAACGATCATTTCCTTTTAAATTGCCATCAATCCTGATGTGGTTAATTATTTTACCCTGCCTGGAAATCAGGATAGTAAAAAACTCCTCATAACCGGAATCAAACTTTACCTGTTCACTAATACCATCAAAATCAAGATCATCGTATACAATGATATCACTTTCAGAATTCGTTTGCAAATGAACCAAATCGAGCCTGTATGCAGGAAACAACCCGGTTATAAAATATAATATCGCCAGGAAAAAGAAAAGCCCCAGGACGAAAGGATTGCTTAATATCCGGTAAAAACGCATGCGTTTCATAACGCTAAATTAAGCAATTATGAAAATTCAGGTTAGCATGGAATATGAAAAATCAAAGATTTGTTGGACATCATTCCGGGGCAAAAAAAAAGAGTCTCCCTCGAGACTCCTTTTTTCCATAGTTATAAGTGGATCCGCAGTAGGATCGACTCGTGCATCAAACTGTAAAAGAACGTATTTAGAAAGAGATGCTTACAATAGGGGTAAATAAACAATGATAAAAAAGACCAGTAACCTTGCGGTTTTCCTCATAAATGTGCTTTCTTCCGCTTCCTGGGTGTAAACATTTACGGTTTTCCGCGTCCATCCCGACTTCTCCAGGTAATTCAGTCCGGCTGCACCGAACATTACCGATCCGTAATTGAACACCAATCCTCCGTTCTGGGGCATGACCACGCGCAACGGCTTCTGGCCATGCTGTTCTGACCTTTTCATCATTCAGTAATTTTAGCGTAATAGTATCTTTAGCGAATCGAGTGCAAATTACTAAAATGCAGAGGGGACATCAATTAGCAGATGCTTGAAATGACTACGTGTAAACCGAAGGGGTTAGTGCGTGTTTTGGGAAGGGAGGTGAATTGAGTGATGAGTGATGAGTTATGAGTGATGAGGGCCAGGTAAATAAAAAAGCAATTAATACCTGTTATCGTTAAAGGTAATAATTGCTTTTTTACTGTTGTGGAGTTTATTTACATAACTCCGGAGAATGCGGTAGTACTTTTAATTAGTGCTTCCTGTGTTCAGATCGATGGTTACGGTGTTATCGGCCGGTGGCAGATCCATGAAGATTGCCATGATAGCCTGTCCAAGCATGATCTGCATGGGATCGCCGGAATTGAGGAGAACATCGATAATAGCCTGTGACTGGGGTGTGGGGGCGGATTCATCTCCGCCATAGTGTTGCGCAAAAGCTTCTCCCATAACCGGTGACAGCATGGTGGCAAGTTCTTCAGGAAGTGAATAAGGTGGTGCCATCAGCATGTATTTTGCAATCAAAGTAATACCGGATACCATATATTCATGGGCATACTTTTGAAAAGGAATATTACCCGGTATGGGATAGTTAATCGTTTCTATTTTCCGGGAAATTATTTCCATCATATTGTTATCAGTCAGATGAATAACACGCAACGGGCATGGAGAAGTAACAGTAGAACCTGTTTCGATGTCGAAAATAAAATCATTCTCAACAGTCTTCTTTACGATATCCTGCGCGTGATAATGGCCTGTAAAAACCACTTTCAAGCCATTCTGAGCCAACAGGGTGGATACATTTTCATAATCCATAACAACATATTCCCAGAAAAGGGTAGCTTGTCCCATATAATGCTCCATTAATCCATGATGCATCATTCCCAATACCATTTTGCCGTTCGCTTCAGCTTCCTGGAGTCGTTCTTCAACCCAGGCAAGGGTTTCAGGTTTAAACCGTCCATGGGTTGTAGGGTAATAGAAGTTCGTATCATAATCGCAAACATCCATAGAAAGTATCCAAAGATCTTCCATTGGTTCAGCTACATAGCTAAGAGAATTAGGATCGGAGTAAATTGCTTCATTAAAGCCAAAATTGCCGTAAATAGTTTCAAATTCCTGAGGAGTTACGCTTGGAACATGATATACCGTATCATAATCATAACTGAAGGAGTGGGGGTTGTTCACATCATGGTTACCCGGGCAAACGAAAACCTGAATGCCTGCTGCCTCAAGCTGTTGGAGAAATGATGCTACACCTTCATGGCTAAGCTTTTCACCATCCTTTGTTAAATCACCTGGAAGGATAACAATATCGGGCATTTCTGCCAAAATAGAATTAACTGAAGCTTCCATAATGGCATGGCTTTCAGCAATCAGCTTACGATCATGAGCCAGGTAAGTTTGGAAAGCCGGTCCATCGCTGATCAGAAGTGAAGGTTCAAAATAATGCGGGTCGGAAATGACCATAATTTTTGCACGGATCTTCGTAGTAGTGAGGTTTCCATTGGTATCAACACCCATTTTCCAACGATTACCCTGGGAATCGGTCATAATGAGCATGGAACTCAGATCAACCGTATGGGTTCCGGCAGCATCATTCAGGATAAGGTTAGTTCCGCTTAGTTCTGCACCCTGAATCAATTCATTGGTGGGATCAGCATCTGCATCATTAACATTTGCTACGTTTCCGGCATTGAGAGCGTAAGGTACGGAAAGGAGCTGCGATGATCCCATAACCTGATAATTGGAACCACCCGTTGCATCAATGGCAACTTCGATAAAATAATCATGAGCAAACCAATCAATCAGAGAAAAATCACCCAATGTAACCGTTCCATGACCCACTTCGAGGCTAATCAAACCATGTGCATTGGTCTGCGCCGTGTGAGTTTCTTTATAAACTGCAGTTCCGTTGGCGGTTTCAGCCAGGATGCCCAACTCAATTCCTACCTGTTGATTGACCAGGACATTCCCGGAAGCATCACGGGCAACAGCCTGATATTTGAATGCATGCGGTACCTGAGTCATTCCAGGAAAGGAAAGAATAAGCGCTGTGATAACTAACAAGTAAAATCTTTTCATGTTTATGTTGTTTTAATATTTATAAATCTTCAATGTTGTTGTTTCATGACCATTACTGAGCCTGAGCAGGTATAAACCGGATGACAAATGACTGACATTAAATGACTTAGACTGCCTGTCCATGTGGTCATGATAAACTTCCTGAGAATGAGTGTTCAGGATGCTGACCGATGCATTTCCCACCTCCTGATCACAGCTTATGAAAAGATAGTCTGTAACAGGATTGGGATAAGCAATAAAAGATCCGGTAAGCTCCGTACCTTCCTCAACAGAAAACGGAGTGGAGAAATCCTGCTGAAATCCTTGATTTAAAGTAATTTCATTGGATGTAAAAGTTTCCGTCACCGGCTCTCCAAGAGTCCATGACAGGGATATTTCCTCCCCGGAATAGAAGTCACCGGAAGAAGCAATCACCCAAGGACTTATGCTCTGGGAAAACAAATTGGCGCCGGATAGAACAATGGCAAAGAAGCAAACTAATTTTTTCATGGGAAGATTTATTAGGGTTCCCACAAAAGTACCTTTGTGAAATTGCGTGGAAATTAAATGATCGTTAAGGCATTGTTAAGTTTTAGGATAAAAACGGGGGGGGAATTGTCCGTTACCCTACTTTTTGCGGATGAACAATAGCACGATTATGATCATCAGGGCAGCAATGCCGCCTCCTGTATAAAACGCCCAGGCATGGCCCCAGGCGACATAAACAACACCTATTATTAATGGACCGATGGTTTGACCAAACCTTAACACCATTCCATTGAAAGATAAAAATATACCCCTGTATTCGAGCGGGGCTTTATTCGCCATCAATGTTTGCAATGCAGGAATATTGATGCCCTGGGCAATGCCAAATAAGATGACCGGAAAAAGTAATTCCCATTCCGATCTTACAAAAGGAATCAGGATCAATGAAACGGCATAAAGAAAGTAAGCAACGATAAAAATTACAATATGGGAGAATTTATCAAATAATTTTCCAACAAAAGCCGAGGCTATTGCGGTAGCAAAGGAGGAGGAAGATAATATCAGCCCGATAAAATATGCCTCCGTATGAAAACGGTCTCCAAGCATAACAGGAATATAGGTCAAATAAGTCCCGTATAGAATGATAAAAGTCAACACCAAAAGGAGAAACAACCCGATCACTTCTTTTTGCACCAGATAACCTGCAGTGTTTTTCAGGTAAAGTAAAAACTTCTGGTTTTTCTGTGGTTCAGGATTATTCAGGCAACACGACACCCATATGCCAACAGGTATTGCCAGGATGGGCAGAAAAAACGGATAATACCAGGCCCCTATTGCCATAACGCCTCCAATAGCAGGATAGAGAGCAGTCCCAATACTAAGGGCACTTGCATTATATCCCATGGCAACGGCCCTATCCCTTCCGGAAAACAAATCCCCAACCAGGGTTACATTCAATGCACCCAGTGAAGCAGCTCCCATACCCTGAATAAATCTCATCACCAGCAACCATTCATAGGTTTTCATGAAACCACAAGCTGCACCGGAAATTCCGAACAGAAAGAGAGAAGGAATAATCACCGCCTTTCTGCCCAGTCTGTCTGCCAAAACACCAAGAAAAGGGGTAAGAACAACTCCCGGAAGAGTAAAATACATCATCAAATAGCCAACCTGCTGAGGATTGAGATTAAATACTTCCTGGACCTTAGGCAAAACAGGGGATAAAGAGGCCACTCCAAGAATGGCCATCAATGTGATACTGAATACAATGTGAAGATTGCGGTTACGGATAATAGTGTTTGTCATGAGAAGTAAAAATAATAAGAATAGTTTAGCTATTTTTGATCATAAAAAAATAATATGCGTGCAGTAATCCAAAGAGTTGCCAGGGCCTCGGTCAGCATTGAAGGGAATATTTGCGGAAAAATTGAAAAAGGTATATTGATCCTCCTGGGAATTGAAGAAGCAGATGAATCCACAGATATTGAATGGCTTAGCGGGAAAATATCCCGACTCAGAATTTTTGATGACGAAAGTGGGGTAATGAACCTCTCCATCACGGAAGCATGCGGCGACATAATGATTGTCAGTCAGTTTACCTTACATGCCAGTACTAAAAAAGGTAACCGCCCTTCCTACATCAAGGCTGCACGCCCGGAAAAAGCAATTCCCTTGTATGAAATGTTCATACGTCAGATGCATCTTGACACAAACAGACAGCCTCAAACCGGTGAATTCGGGGCCATGATGAAAGTGGAACTGGTTAATGATGGACCCGTTACCATAATCATTGATAGCAGGAACAGGGAATGAAGACCATGGGAAGATGCAGGTGATGGGCGATGTTGCAGGTTGCAGGTTGCAGGTTACAAGTTGCAACCTGCAACCTGTAGCCTGCAACCCACTTTTCTTTTTTCCTACCTTTGCAAAAAATGATTCATGACACGGCTTAGCGTTAACATCAACAAGATCGCCACCCTTCGCAATGCACGCGGAGGGAATGTCCCCGACCTTCTTAAGGCGGCCAGGGACATTGAGCGTTTCGGTGCCCAGGGTATTACCGTACACCCACGCCCCGATGAAAGACATATACGGTACAATGATGTAAGGCTGCTAAAACCCCTGGTTAAAACAGAATTCAATATCGAGGGTAACCCTACAAACGATTTTATCCGCCTTGTCATGGAAGTAATTCCCCACCAAGTGACCCTGGTACCCGACGATCCCGGACAATTAACTTCCGATCATGGATGGGATACCTTGAAACATAAAAGCTTTCTTCAGGAAGTCATCAAGGAATTTCATAGTAAAGGTATCCGCGTCTCCATTTTTGTCGACCCTGACCCACAAATGATCCGGCATGCAAAGGAGACCGGAACCGACAGAGTCGAACTCTATACCGAAAGCTATGCCTCCGGATATCACCATGACCGCGATAAAGCCATCTCCCCTTTTGTTGAAGCTGCAAAAGTTGCAGTGGAAACAGGGATAGGCCTTAATGCAGGCCACGACCTCGACCTGGAAAACCTGCGGTTTTTTGCCCAAAACATTCCTGGATTGCTCGAAGTCTCCATCGGACATGCTCTGATAAGTGACGCTCTGTATTTCGGTCTGGAAAATGCGGTTCAGCTTTATCTCAAGGAACTGAATTATGAATAGGGTATGAGAAAAGAAAATGACATGCTGCAGGTTACAAGTTGCAGGCTACAGGCTGCAACCTGTAACTTGAAACCTGGGGTATGCAACCCTCATTTATCATCCTATTGATTATTTTAAAATATGAATCTTTTTTTCAGGAAATACGGACAGGGAAAACCGCTGATCATACTCCACGGTATCTTTGGCATTTCTGACAACTGGGTGACATTCGGTAAACGAATTGCCGGAAAAGGCTTTGAGGTTTTCATTCCCGATCAGCGTAACCATGGTAAATCCATGCATCATCATACTTTCAATTATTATGCTTTGGTCGACGACCTCCATGAATTCATTGAAGAACATGGCATACAGGATCCTATTCTGATGGGGCATTCCATGGGAGGAAAAGTAGTTATGCGTTATGCGCTTGAGAATCCTGAATTGGTGAGTAAAGTCGTGATCGTGGATGTTAGCCTGCGCACATATGTGACCCAGAACTACCATCGCAGCCTGATCAGAGCCATGCAATCGGCTGATCTTGAAAATGCGGGCACCAGGAAGGAAGTCGAGGATCAATTAGCACCTCAGATCAAGTCCGAAAGGATCCTGCAGTTCATCATAAAAAACCTTTACTGGAGAGAAAGAAACAAACTTGACTGGAGATTAAACCTAAAAGCTTTGGACGAAAACCTGGAATCGATGTACGATGGTGTTTTCTATTCAACGCGCTATACAGGTCCGGCACTGTTTATCAGAGGAGGCAAATCGGATTATATTATTGATGATGACATCAAAGCCATTGAGGAAAAATTTCCCAACGCAACCATACAAACCATACCGGAAGGTACTCATTGGGTCCACGCCGATGATCCTGAAGAATTTTTTGCGATAGTTGCCGGATTTCTGGAAAGTTAAAATATGTTTGATCCTAAGCAGATAACACCGGAAACATATAATTACCACCTTCCTGAAGACAGGATTGCAAAATATCCCTTGCACGAAAGAGACGGATCAAAACTACTGGTATACCAGGATGGGCAGGTCAGCCATACTTTTTTCCGCAGCATTGATACTTTTCTGCCTTCGGATTCGCTGGTTGTATTGAACGAAACCCGTGTTGTACATGCCCGGTTGTTATTTCATAAGGAAACCGGAGCGAAAATAGAGATTTTCTGTCTTGAGCCCATACATCCTGCTGAGGACATGCAACAAGCGTTTTCAGCTTCATCTCCTGTCATCTGGAAGTGTCTGGTTGGCAATGCAAAAAAGTGGAAATCAGGATTACTGAAATTATCCTACCCTGCAAACAGGAAGGAACTGAATCTTTTTGCCAGGAAGATGCAATCAATGGGGGAGGCTTATCATATTGAATTTTCCTGGGATAATCAGGAACTGACATTCAGCGAAGTACTTCAGCGTGCAGGGATGGTCCCCCTCCCACCCTACCTGAACCGTGAAGCAGAAGACCAGGATGACAGTCGTTATCAGACGGTTTTTGCGAAAAATGAAGGATCAGTGGCAGCACCAACCGCAGGTCTTCATATAACGAATGAGGTCATCAAAAAGCTTGAAGCCCGAAACATCACATTCTCAAAGGTTACCCTTCATGTAAGTGCGGGAACTTTCAAGCCGGTAAGTGCATCCAGCATTGCGGAACATGAAATGCATTCGGAAAAGATACAGGCAGAAAAGCATTTCCTGGAAACCATGGTAAAACATGGCAACAAACCGGTAATTGCCGTTGGAACCACTACTCTCAGAACCATAGAAAGCCTTTACTGGCTCGGCTTCAGGTATCTGCGCGAAGGGAAAATTGATAATTTTCACATCGACCAGTGGGAGCCCTACCAACACAAACCTAAACTGCTTCCTTCCCGAATAGAAGCATATTCAGGATTATTACAATACATGAATAAGGAAAAAACGGAACAAATCTCAGCCAGTACTCAACTTATTATTGTTCCAGGATACAGGGTGCAGGTAGCGGATATTCTGATCACCAATTTTCACATGCCCAAAAGTACGTTGCTGATGCTGGTTGCGGCTTTTATCGGTAATGAATGGAAAGATGCATATGAGTATGCATTAAATAACGATTTCAGATTTTTAAGCTATGGGGACGGGTGCCTGTTTTTCAGAAAATAGCCAATTGCTTTTAGGATATTCAGAGGTCTTTCCATATCACAGACCAATTGTTCACGGGAATACTCTTTCGGGTTAAAAACGCCTCCGGTGCCTTGTTCCAGTCGTTCCAGCTGATCCATGCAAACAAAGCAACGGCTGATGGCCAGGATGAATTTTCTGCGAAAAAGAAACAGATTTTCAGCCTTAAAGCCGGCTTCATCACAGGCATTCATTGCATCCTGAAGTTTATTAATAAAAATCTTTCTTAACCTACTGATTTTCCCGGAAGCGGTCACTGGGGTACGGATGCCCTGCGGGCTGTCTTTCCAAACGTCAAAAATATCGTTTCCCAGTTGCATCAGACTACCAAGGCGGAACAGTGCATTTTCCTCCGGCACGGTGGCAGGAATTGTGAATGCACTCCGGTAAAACAGCAAAGAATAACCTCCTTTATCGTAGGTTATTTCCAGGATGTCATCATAGGAAATTCCGGGATCGGTCTGAAGCAAGCTTTTCTGTTGAGCCAGAAACACTTTATGAAAATAATGATTGAAATACTCGGGTAAGTCAAGGTTTTGGTAAACATTTTTCAGGAATTCAATAAAGAGTTTTTCAAGTGCAGTTTTAGGTATCCAGGAGTCAGGATGATTCATCATATCCAGGATCTGCTCATCGCTGAGTCCGGTTTTATCAAAGAAATCGTCATAAAGTCCCGTCAAGGCACCCTGGAAGGTACTGCATAAACGTTCCCTTTCCGTCATGGGCCGTCCCCTCAGGGTGCAAATGGCCTCCCCAACAATGGCAGGCACTCCAAATCCATAATAATTCAGGATTTTTTTGAAGTCTTCCTCATCAAGGGATCCATCATTATCACGACGATACCTGTTAATAACAGGTACAACATGAGCATGCAGAAATTTTCGTTGCCGTTTGACATCCTGAAGTAGATATCTGTATGTGTAAATGGCAGGTATTATTCTTGTAAATCCCATTAAAAATTCACTGTATATTATTCCTCAAGCAAAAGGTGATTTCAGTGATCAAGCCAAAACAAATTTATACTTAAAAATCAATATATTCATAAAGTCTGAAGGTTTTCTCCGGTATTTTCATTTGTAAAAACCCTATTTTTGCAATACCTGAAACGAGTCGATATGCCGGAGGTGATAAGCAACAAGAAGAAAAATAAACCGGATCCTGAAAAGGAAATGTCATTCTGGGAGCACCTGGAAGAATTGCGCTGGCATATAGTCCGCTCAGTAGCGGTAATCCTGACCCTTGCCATAGTTGCCTTTATTTTCAGGAACATCATATTTGATGAGATCATCCTTGCCCCAAAAGATTCAGGATTCATTACCAATCGCTTGCTATGCCGATTATCTGAAATTCTGAACGTACAGGCGCTTTGTCTGGGAAACCTCGATCTGGAAATCATCAACATCAAAATGTCGGGGCAATTCATGACACACATGTACGTGAGCATCGTTGCAGGACTTGTACTTGGCTTTCCCTATGTGATGGGTGAGGTTTGGGCATTCATCAAACCCGCTCTGAAACCCAGGGAAAGAAAACACTCCGGTGGGGCAGTTTTGGTTTGCTCCTTTTTATTCCTTCTGGGGGTATTATTCAGTTATTTTCTGATTGTCCCTCTTACCCTGAATTTTTTAGGGACATACCAGGTAAGTGAATCAGTAGCCAATCAGATAGCCCTCAATTCCTACATCAGTACGGTTGTATCTGTCACTTTTGCTGTTGGGATTGTTTTTGAGTTACCCATTCTGGTATTCTTCCTGACAAAAGCAGGGATTGTAACACCAGGATTCCTGAAAAAGAACAGGAAATATACTCTTGTTATTCTCCTGGTCATTTCAGCCATTATTACACCACCGGATATATTCAGTCAGGTCATGGTTTGTATACCCCTGATGCTGTTATATGAAATTAGCATAGTAATCTCAAAAAGAGCATACAAGCATCGTGAAAACGAATTGGCGGGTTAAAGGATAATTCATAAATTATAACGAAATACCGTAAGAGGGTAAGTCGGGTAGAACAGGAAAAGGTTTAAGTAGCTTATTTGTTCTCTTTTTCCTTTTCAGCTTTTTTGATATTGCAGCAGTTGTTGTATGCACATATTGCAAAGAGGATCACAGCTACGGCCATAATAAGCCCGGCAATGATAAAATAGCCTTTTGATGACAGTCCGGCACAACAACCAAAGAAACCTGCAAGGATGAGAAGTATATAACTGATAAAACCAAAAAATCCGAACAGGATTGCAATATTTACGAGCATGGGTCTCATAGCACAGATATTTTTATTTCAATCCAAATATACGAAATCCTATATATTTTTACTACTATAAAAGTGTGATCTTCATCACATATAAAAAAGAAATAAATGAATCAAACACAATACCATTGCAGTGAATGTAAGATCAAGTCGGATGCAGTAGGCACATTAAAGAGAAAAGACCTTGATTTTCTGAGTCAAAACTGCATGGAAATCACCTTAAGAAGGGGAGAAAGCATCATCCGTCAGGGAACGGTATCGACACACATTGCCTATTTAAAATCAGGGCTTGCAAAAACCCATATGAGCGGGCCTGCCGGGCGGGATCAGATTTTAAAGATTGTTACACCCGGATATTATATAGGAATCCAGGCCATCATGTTCGACAAGGTACATCGATATTCCGCATCGGCGCTTAACGAGTCAGTGTATTGCTTAATTGATTCAAAATCGTTTATGCATTTAGTCCGTCGCAATCAGGTATTTGCCTATGAAATTGTTAAATATCTGAGCATGGATGAGCTTACCTATTACGACCGGTTTGTAAATCAGTTACAAAAGCATTTAAACGGACGTCTCGCCGACGCGTTAACCTATTTTTCTCAAATGTATGGAGGAAAAGGGGTTTTCCATTTGCCTGTGAGCAAGACAGATCTTGCCGGGCTGATAGGTTCTTCCCGTGAGAGCGTGTCAAGAGCATTGAAAGAAATGTCTGAAACGGGGGTCATCCGTGTCGACGGAAGAAAGATCAGTATATTGAATGTGCAGTTACTTGAAAAGATCAGCCGAAGCGGTTAAGAAAAATATCAGCACCCCCCTTCAGCAGCGGTACTTTTCTTTTTTCTAACCGGCATGATCATTTCAGGTTGGTGGTTATCAGGGCTCTCTCCGGAAGCACTGGTATTGATCTCCAACAAAGATGCAAAATCGAAGGCAGGTTCTTCCACCAGGTAATTGGGAAGATCTTCAACTGCATAAGGATCAATAAGAATCCCTTTAATATAATCATAACCACCGAGGAGAACTTTCACATTCTCTATTCCAATTTGCTTCAGAAGCATCCAGGGAAGATTAGCCTGACTTTGGTTATTACCATAAAGGACAATAGTAACTGAATCTTTATCCAGCTTTTGCAGGAAAAGCAGATTATCCTCCTGAAGAAGAACACTGGAGGGAATATTTACTGCTTTCCTGATATGGCCTTGCAGAAAGTCATAAGGAGTCCGCAGATCGATAAGCTGATAACCGGAGGCACTATCTTCGAGGGCATAAACAATATCTTCAGGAAATACTTCGTCTACTAACGATAGGGCATTATCGAGGGCTTCACGGGGTGTCAACTGATAACCAATATCTGGTTTCCTTACCGAAAGGATTCCAAGAATGATCAGCAGGATAAAGGCCGCAACGATGATCAATATTTTATTTTTTCCATCCATGGTATAAATTGTTTGGGATCAGCAACCGCCTTCGGCGGCTGTACTTTTCTTTTTTCGTGTAATTTCAATCTTTTCAGGTTGGCTGGCAGGAGCCGCATCTATACTTCCTCCACCGAAGTATTGTCGTGCAGCCATTCTGAAAGAATACAGTGCAAACGCTTCTTCCGGATCGCTTTGTTTCGGTATTGGGGGTTGGAGTATCGTAACTGCCCAATGGTTAAGTCCGCCTTTCATCACACGGAGATTTTTAAAGTCTTGCCTTTGAAGCAATATCCAGGCCTGGTCGGCATATATTTCATCGTTTGAAAAGAATACAATATCGTAATCTTCTGCAGAAAAGTAATCTTCCCATTCGGGATCGAGAATATTTTCCAGGGGAATATTGAGTGCTCCGGGAAGGCTAAAATCAAGATACTCATCAGGATTTCTTACATCAATCAACAATAGTGCCGGATCCTGTTTGATAATTTTATCAGCAACCAGGTCTGTTGACCAGTAGTGCGAATCATCACTAAAGGCCAGCAATAGGTTTTCAGGGCTTATTTCACTTGCGTTATCCGGTTCTTCGAATAAAAACATACCGGCACTCAAGAGAATAGCAAGAACCATCAATATCAAATAAATTCTTTTCATCATATTGATTTTAATATTCGACTTTTTTAACCCGTTTCTGTATTCTGGCTGTCAGAAAAAACGCAACCAAAGCGATGATTACCAATAGGAGTACAAACAGGCTGCGGGATATTCCAATAGTTTCATATATCAAGGCGGGTCCAAGGGAACCGCTTTCATAAAGAACATTGAGCCAGGAAAAGCCTTCGGAAAAAATAAATATTCCGATAAACATCCCAATAGTAAAGAACATGGCATCTATTTTACCAATGGCAGCACCACAGAAGCTGGTACCCGGGCAATAGCCTCCCATAATGAAGCCAAGTCCCATCACAGCTCCCCCGATAATGGCGGAGGCCACGAAGGTAGGATTAACAAAAATCATAGATAAATCGATCCATCCTGCATAGCTAAAATAGACCAAACCAATGATAGCTGTGATAGCGGCAGTAAAAAACACACGAAGCACTGTAAAATCATACCCATAAAACACACCTGCCAGTTTCCTGGAAGATGAAAATCCGGATGATTCCAACACAAAACCAAAGGCCATTCCGATCAGGACGGCAATAACCAGATCCCATTGTGCTCCAATAATACCTTGAGGAATAAGTGGTCCCATATTATCAAATTATTAAATCCAGAACTTCCTGAAAAAATATGCATATAAATAGCCTGAACCGAAGATAGCAAGCATAGTGATGAATCCAGCCAGGGAAAGATTTACCATTCCGCTAAGGGCGGCTCCGCTAGTACAACCTCTTCCGAGTTGTGATCCTATCCCGAACATCAATCCTCCCAGAGTGGCCATGATGAGGCGGGTTCGGGAAGTGATTTTGGGCGAATGCTCTACTTTAAATGTAAGGCGACCGGCAAGTGCTCCGCTCAGAAAAGCCCCGGCAAGTACTCCCAGCACCTCAAAAACCAGCCATGTACTCATAGGATGCTTATCATCGCTTATAAAACTACTGTAATAAGCCGAGTTTTGGGCATGCTGGCTGGAGACAGAATTTACTACAGCTACCACTGTGCTTTTAACAGCACCACTGGCACCCAGTCCCCTGCCTGTAATATAAAAAGTCAGCAGAAGAATGATCCCCAGCAAAATTCCTCCGAGATAGGGGTTGATGTAGTTTTTGGGTTTCATAATTTTATATTTATTGTTGTTTTCTTATATTGTTATATTACTGGGAGTTAGGGATTAGGGATTAGGGGTTAGGGATTAGAATGAAAACTTGTAAAAAAAACCATACTAATCTCATAACCCATACCTCATAATTCATAACTCATAACTCATAATTCATAACTCATAATTCATAACTCATAACCCATAACCCATAACCCTAATAAAGGTACCTCGTTATCTGCCCTGCCTCGACCATTATAAAGCGGAAAACGAGTCCGCCGAAAATAATAAGTGCGGAAGGTACAGCTACAGGCACTTTAAAACCGGTTAATTCCAACACCTCCAGGATAGCTGGAAAGACCAGTCCGAGGATAACCACAAACACCCAGAAAGAAACGGTAAACTGTCCTCCCAGGAATAGTTGAGCGGCCTCGATCTGTACCTGTGAACCGGCGAGAAAACCCATAATCATATGAGTAATCAGGAACAGTTCCAGGAGTATCAGCATCAGGTCGATTCTGCTCATAATTCTTCTTTCCAGGTGGCTTCTGGATATCCACATAATAGTTGCTGCCCCTGTTGACAAACCGGAGACGAGGAACAGGGGACCGAGTATTGACGTATTCCACAGAGGTCTCGCATTGAAAGCCGAGAGGAGTATTCCTGTATAAATCCCGAGAATAACGGAAAGAGACAGAATAAAATACGAGAGATTTTTACGGTTTCTGGCTGTCCAATCGAGAATATCCTGTACTATTTTCAACTTCCATTTCCAGGAAGGGATGGCATCCTGGATATAGCTTCCGGCCCACAGGAATGAAAGGGGAGTAATGAGCATCAGTACCCAGGCGCCCCAAGACATAGGTGATTCAAACCTTATGGTTGTATATAGTTGCCAGAAGTACAATTGATGTTTAAGATCATAAAACAGAGCCATAAGGCCGACAGAAAGAATAGCCGGGACAAGGAATGTAGACCATTTTACGGCCGAAGGCATTTCCTTTTCCTTATCGAGGATAGTATATAATGCGGCAAAAAACATAATTCCTGCGGCAAGCCCTCCAAGGAATAAGTAAACCGGAATAGGCCAATGCCAAAGGGAAAGATAGGGATCAATTCCCGGGTTCATTCTTCCGCTGATGATAAGCTCTTCATTCATATATTAAAGATTATGAAATTTTACATCAAATAGAATATCTGTGGAGCGGTACCGGCTTCCGGAGCCAGAGCTTTGAATTTTCTGTTTTTCAATGCTCTGGAGACATCGCTATCGGGATCTTCAAGGTCACCGAAATACATACATTTAGTTGGACAAACGGCTACACATGCAGGCTGCTGTCCCCTTTTCACCAGGTGCTCGCAAAAAGTACATTTGTCGACATATCCATCGGGATGAGAGTAACGGGCATCATAGGGACAAGATTCGATGCATGCACCGCAACCAATGCATTTATTGGGGGTAACAAGAACAATTCCTCCTTCCACAATATGACTGGCACCTGTTGGGCAACAACGCACGCAGGGTGCATTATCGCAATGGTTACAGCGCTCCGAGCGAAGCTCCAGTTCCACATTGGGGTATGACCCGTCGACAGTTTCAGTGATCCAGTCGCGGCAATAACCTATAGGTACATTGTTCTCTGTCTGGCAGGCAACCACACAGTCGGAACAGCCTACACATTTGCGTGTATCAATAGCCATTGCATATCTCATAACTTAGCCTCCTTTCCGGGATCTTCAGTAAGGAAAGTAACAAAATTGCTTCTCATTCCAGTCCCTCCCATCAGCGGGTCGATCTTAATATTTGTTATAAGTCCTGAATCGTTCACACCCTTGCCATAGGCCCGGGTAAGTTTTTTATCGGAATGTCCGAATCCGTGGACCATATAGATAGAATCCCAGCGGATTCTTTCCGTCACCCTTACCTTTATTGGGAATTCGGAGACTACTCCGTCCTGGTTTTGCAACCAGACTTTATCACCGGTATTAAGGTCCCAAAGCCTGGCAACCTTTGGGTTGACCCAGAGATAATTCTCATCCTGCAGGTCGGTAAGGTTAGGATTATTTGCCGTACGGCTGAATGTATGAGGAGGTGTCCGGCCATAAATCAGGCGGTAGTAGCCTTGCTGTGGTTGTTCATGTTCGGTATAGACCGGCATCGGATCAAATCCCTCTGCAGCAAAATCAGTGGCATACAACTCTATCTTACCGGTATTGGTATTAAAAGTCAGGTCTTCCCCAGGAGTAATATACAATGGTCCACTGGTTCTATCCATTTTTTTGATGCCAATTTGTTGCATCTCCTCCAGGGAGCTTCCGATCTGACGCAGCTGCCAATCGAGTACTTCCGAATAATTTTCATAATTAAAATAATCGCCAAGACCAAGGCGAATGCCGATTTCACGGGCAATCCACCAGGCCGGTTTGGTTTCATACATTGGCTCAGCGGCAGGCATTCTGAGTGCGATATAAGGTTCCCTGGCCGGAGCATCTCTTAGTTCATCATATCTCTCAAGATAGGTGCATTCCGGAAGAACAACATCTGCAAACCCTGTTATTTCCATGGGCATGGTATCAACTACAGCGATGAAATCAAGGTTATTGAAAGCCTCGAATAATACAGGCATTCCAGGAAGGGTAAGAGGAAGATTGGTTCCTGCCACCAGCCATCCATGGATTTTATGTTCGCCCATATAACCGGGTACCGAAGCATCAATCAATGCATTGGACACTGAAAGCCTGGCGAACTTGTACTGATCGCCTTGTATGTTTTTCCACGACCATTTGGGCTTTGGGAAAGGTGGATGTGGATAATCCGGGACCGAGGGGCTTTCTTTGAAATAAAAACCACCCCTTTGCCCCCATGAACCCAGGAGAGCATTGAGAATAGCAATCGCCCTGGATCTTTGGGTGTCATCACCATACCAGGTCACATGTCGTCCCGGATGGACGATCACTGCCGGTGATGCCTTTGCCATTTCCCAGGCTGTTCTCCGGATTATATCCGGTTCGATGGTTGTGATTCCATAAGCCCATTCCGGGGTCATTTGCTTAACATGTTCTTTTAGCTGATCAAAACCAAAAGCATATCGTGAAATATAATCTTTATTATAAAGGTCTTCATATATAAGGACGTGAATCCATGCCATCAGCAGGGCCATGTCAGTAGCGGGCTTGATGGGTATCCAGTATTTCGATTTGCTGGCTGCTGTAGAGAAGCGGGGATCAACGGTAATGATGGTGGCACCATTATCAATGGCATCCGACATTTCCTGAACCTGCCCGTTATGCATATTTTCTCCGATATGTGATCCTATCAATACCAGGCATTTGGTATTTCGGATATCGGTAGGCTCGGGAGAACCAACGCTGGAACCGAAAGTAGCTTCAAATCCTACCTCACGTGGTCCACGACATTGGGCATAGGATGGGGCGGTAATGTTTGAACTGCCATAAGCTTTAAGCAAGTGCCCCATATGGTGCCCGGCTGATCCGTGATTGAACAATGCCATGCTTTCAGGGCCGTACTTTTCGGCTATTTCTTTCATTTTCCGGGCAACAAGGTCCAGTGCTTCTTCCCAGGTCGCTTCCACAAATTCCTGGCTACCATTCCGGTTAACCCTTATTAAAGGCTTCTTTAGCCTGTCAGGATCGTAATACATCCCTATCCCGCCTGTACCGCGCGGACATAAACGACCGTTACACAAAGGATCGTTTTCGTTACCAATGATCTTCTGTATGCGGCCCTGCTCATCTGTATATGTCCACCCTGCACATTTCCAGAAACAAACCTCGCAATAGGTAGGATAACGGTGGACTGCCTTCAGAGAGGCCTGGGTTCCTTCCTCAGCAGCAAAAAGACCGGATTTGTTTAAAACGCCAATAGCACTCCCGGCCAATGCCACCCCTGCTGTCCCCATGGCTGAGATCTTGATGAAACCCCTTCTTGTACTCATAAATATTCAGGTAGGTGAGTTTTTATTGATATTTACAAAAGTATCTTTTAATAACACATCATAATTTATTTATACTTGAGCTTTCTCAGGTAAAAAACTGTACTATGTCATAAAATTACCAATTCCTGACCCCTCCGTAAAAAATACCATTTGCTCTTTTATAAATAACTTCTTCAGAAAGTATAAATTTAGTAAAAAGTTTTAAGAGAAAAAACGATATGCAATTATTTCCCTGAAAAAAATCCTTACTTTGTGGTTCAACTTAAATTGAACAGCAGGATCTGAGATTGTAGAGGATAAATAAAGATTTAAGAAAATTCTGGCTATTATTTTTTAGTAAACATCCATGAATAGGGTAGAAAAAAAAGACCGGAGGGCATTTCTGAAAAGTCTGGGTTTAATCATGGTTTTACCTTTTTTCTATGCCTGGTATTCAGTCATTAAAGTCAAACTGCGGCAGGAAAGCTATGAAACAATCAAAATACCCCTCGGTTCCATTACGGAAGGGATCAGTTTCCATAATGAAATAATAATCAGGAAAAAAGGGGACGAAATACGCGTTTTATCATCCCGATGCACCCATCTGGGCTGTAAAATATCTGAATTCCATGATGGCAAACTGATTTGTCCCTGCCATGGATCTGTTTACACGACAGACGGAGAAGTAATAAAAGGACCAGCAACCAAACCCCTTCAAAATTTCTCGCACGATTTGGATGAAATTGAAGGAGTTTTGATAGTGAAATCAAACAATTAATCCGGAAAAACCTTGAGTTTCCTCAGCAAAATAGAAAAGGGGTTATTGCCCGGTACTTACGGAACTACTGCAATTGCTTCCCTGCTTATCTGTACAGTATCCGGTATCATCCTGGCCATTCCATACGATGTTGTAAAACCATTCGAATCCATCCGGCAAATGCTCCTTACCAATCCGGCAGCCGTATTTTTCCGCAATCTTCATTACTGGAGCGCTCAGTTTTTTCTCATCTTTACCATTCTACATTTTTGGGATCATTTATATCGCTCAACAGAATACAGGGTAAAGACCGGGGTTTGGTTCAGACTTTGTGTTTCGGTATTTTTCATATTTTTTGTCATGCTTTCGGGTTTTATTTTAAAAGGAGACCAGGACAGCAGGCAGGCAGCCATGATATTCCGGTCACTCTTTGAAACTATACCTGGCGGTCGATGGGTTGCCTTTGCTCTGCTGGGCCGCGAAGATTCATTCCAGCTTGTTTATGTCCATCACATCGCTACTGCAACAATATTTATATTTATCATAACCTTTGAACACGCCAGGACAATTTGGAGTAAAGTGCCCGAATTTCTTGCCGTTTCCGGTGTATTGATCATTTTCTCCTTTCTTTTTCATGCACCTTTGCAAACCCATTCAGGAAATATCGTAAAAGGCCCCTGGTACTTCCTTGGTTTACAGGAAATACTGCACTTAACTGCCCATCCCTGGATTGTAATGACAGCCTTGTTATTTCTGTTTTTTGTCTTGCTTTTTCTACCCCGCTTCAGGAAAAATACTTCCTGGAAAATGAAGCATGCATTATTAGGATTGTTTGGCTTCTATATTCTGCTAACGATTAGCGGATATTTTTTCAGGGGGCCCAACTGGTCGTGGACATGGGATGTAAAGCAGGCCTATTTCCCTTTTCAGCCGGTGGTGATCATACCGGCGGATTATTTTCCCGAGGCCGTTCAACCCGGTAAACAGGAAGGATGCTTATTATGCCACATGCCAGTATCGGGTTTTTCTCCTTCTCATGATCCTTCAGCGATAGGTTGTTCTTCCTGCCACCTGGGCAATCCCTTCACTCCTGATAAACAGGAGGCACACCGTTCCATGGTTCTGATTCCGGGTAACCTGGCACAATCCAGGCAAACCTGTGGCACAGCCGACTGCCATCCCGACATAACGGAGCGCATGAATAACAACATAATGACCACCCTGAGCGGGATGGTCAGTATAGATCGTTATGTTTTCGGTGAGTCATCCAGCCTTTCGGATTCCTGCCGAATAACAGACATAGGACACTCCCCTGCCGACATGCATTTAAGGAACTTATGTGCACATTGTCACCTTGGAAATGAAAAAACAGAAATTGGTCCTCAAACACAAATCAGCCGTGGAGGAGGATGCAACGCCTGCCATTTGAATTATAGCCATACTGCCCTTCAGGAGCTTTTTGCTTATAACTCAACCAGCAAGAAGGATACTTTCCTGATGAAAAACCACCCTTCATTGGATATCCATGTGACAGGCCAACACTGTTTCGGTTGTCATTCAAGGTCTGGAAGGATATCATTGAATTATGAGGGGTGGCAGGAAACCTTGCTTCAGGCAGATGACATCTCCGGGGGGGGAGATGTCATCTGGTACAAAACCTTGGAAGACAACAGAGTATTAAAATTCATTTCAGAAGACATCCATCACAAAGCAGGGCTGGAGTGTATCGATTGCCATATTTCGTATGAACTTATGGGAGATGGCACTTTCTACCTGCACAAGGAAGAACAGTTAAAAGTTGCCTGTGAGGATTGTCATTATTCCGGAGCACCAAGGGTTGTTGCAAATATTGATGCAGAAAGTCAGAAGATTATGCAACTCAGAGGGTGGGAATCCGGTTCCTGGACCATGCTTCTTTCGAAGAGTGGCTATCCGATGGTAAATACAAGGATAGATGCAGATGGAAATTCTTACCTTATTCTGAAGAACTCTGGAAATATCTTACCCCTCAGCCCACCTGCCCAGGTCTGTAAAGAAGGGAAAGGCCATCAAAGACTTTCCTGTAGCAGTTGCCATACCGCCTGGGTACCTCAATGCATTGGGTGCCATAATGAATATGATCGTTTCGCTGATGGTTATGACCTTCTGGAGAATACACCCATCACTGGCACATGGGTGGAGTATGTTGCAAAGTTTACTGCAGGACCTCCCATATTGGGTGTCCGTGAAACAGGAGCTTCTTCAGGAAATATTGATCCAAACCGTGAAGAAATCGTATGCTTCACTCCGGGAATGATATTGAGCATTAAACCCATGGAAAATGATGGCAGGTTTACAGAAAATATTTTTCACAGACTTTTTGCCCCAACTGAGGCCCATACAACTCAGGCCGTAGGCAGGGATTGTAAAGGCTGCCATCTGGATCCTTTGGTACTGGGCTTTGGAAGCGGAGTCCTGGAATATATTATTGAAGATAACCATGGAAAGTGGAATTTCACACCTTCTTACGCCGACAATCCTTACGACGGATTACCCGAAGATGCCTGGACTGGATTCCTGGAAGAGAGGAAAGGGCAAAGTGCAACAAGGTATCATCACCGCCCTTTTAGCCTCGCAGAGCAAAAAAGGTTGCTTCTGGCAGGTTCATGTTTGCATTGCCATGCGCCTTCAAGCCAGGTTATGAAAGAAGCGCTGGAGGACTTTGATGGAACGATGAAACGGTTGGGGAAGGGATGTGTGGTGCCGTGATGTCCCGGCTTACGCCGGGATGTCCCGGCTTACGCCGTGATGTCCCGGCTTACGCCGGGATGACGGGGCTTGCGCCGGGATGACGGGGCTTGCGCCGGGATGTCCCGGCTTGCGCCGGGATGACGGGGCTTACGCCGGGATGTCCCGGCTTACGCCGGGATGACGGGGCTTACGCCGGGATGACGGGGGGTTATGTGCCAGGAGTTTGGGGTGGGAATGATGTTATTTATGTCTAAATCAAAATCATGGCCGTTGAAATAAACGATTTGGTCTGCTATGTTCAGAAGGGGTTTGACACTTTCTTTCCAAGGGGCATCATCCTTTCTTCTTATGATCAGGAATAAGCCGGGAACGACAAAGTGACGCAAACCACCGGATTCGCAAACCCAAAGATGTTCAGGATTCAAACAATCATGAAGGTGAGTAAAAGCTTCAGGCAGGAATGTGTCGGAAGACCTCAGAAAAAAAACTTCCCTGGCACCTGCGGACAACATCCTCGAACTGTCTTTATCACCAAAGGGATTCATCTCGTGCTCTATGACAAAAGAACGATTATTCCTAAATTCATATTCATTCATGTCATGAAAATGAGGTGTGATTTTAATCGCAGTTACGGGGAAGACATTGCTAATCCGGGTGATAATCCTTGAAATGAAGGTCGTTTTTCCTGAATTCCTTCCGTTTCCGGCAATGATAAGCATATTTGGATAGCTGGGCAAAACCATTTTTTTAATCTTTCGTTTAGGGTGTGAAATGAATTAATCCTTCCTTTATTCTTTTTTCCAGATCCTTTACCTCATCAATGGTATTGATATTAACAAAGGCATGCTCCTGAAAACATCCTGGATTATCCATAACGGAGAGCTTAACCATTGGGATATCACGGAAAATGACAGGAAGTTTAAAAATATGCAAATCCATAAAATCTTTGATTACCTGGCTCATTTTCCTGTTGTAAACAGCGCATAAGGGTTCGTACTTTTCTCCGCCATACCAGGGAACGACTACCATGGCCTCCATTCTCCTTTCAAGCAGGCAATGCATCGCAGGGAGATCAAAAAAAGGTGTATCACAGGAAACAACCAGATTATAATCATCCGCTGAACGTTTCAGACAGGAATAGATACCGGCTGCAGGACCAAATCCTGGAAATTCGTCCGGAACAACAGTATAGCCCAGATAATCATAAACCTGTGAATTTGAGCTTATCAGGATTTTGTGGCAAAGCTGCTCCAGGTGCCCTGCCACATATTCAATCAATGGCTTCCCCAGCAACGGAACAAGTCCTTTATCTCTTTTCATTCTGGAACTCTGGCCACCAGCCAGGATGATACCGGTTAAACTTTCTGATTGCAAAGCCACAATTTTGAGGTAAAAATAAAAAAAGTCCCCTCACCAGGGGACTTTTGTCAATTAAACTATACAGTTATGAAAAAGCAACAAGTTTTCGAAACTAATTTTTGGTTATTGGGTTATTCCCGGCTACCCATTCAACATAGGATCCATCATAAACCTTTACGTTGGGGTATTCCAAGACAGAGTTCAGTGCTGTGTAAACCACGGCAGCCCATATTCCTGTATTGCAGTAAACTATTATTTCCTTGTCTTTTGCTACTCCCTTGGAAGAAACAATTTGTTTAATTTGCTCAGCTGATTTATAGGCTCCCTTATCCGTTAACAAATCAGTATAGGGAATATTAACAGCACCTTCGATATGTCCCTTGCTTTCGCCTTTTTCATCCACGCCTTTGAATTGCTCAATGCTTCTGGCGTCGATAATAATGGTTCCGGAATTTTTTTGTTTTGCTTTCACATCTGCCATGGAAACATAAATTGCACTATTAACCTTTGGGGTAAAAGTAACAGCAGCAGGTTTGGTAGCTGCACGGGTAACGGGTATCCTGGCAACCTTCCATTGATCCATGTCTTTGTGAAGGATTTTCACATCACTGGCACCCAAATACTTAAGTATCCAATAAACCCTGCTGGAATATTTGTTTGAGCCGTCATCGTAAATAACAATAGATTTATCGGCGCTAACGCCATTGCTTCCAAAGATTTTTGCCAGATCTTCGGGGCTCTTGATCAATCCTTTAACATCACCGGGTTTATATAAGTCCTGGTGAGGTATGTTGACAGCACCCTGAACGTGAACTTTGGCGTAGTTTTCCGCAGTGTTCACATCAATCACCACGAGGTTCTTGTTGGATTTCAAGGCTTCACCAAAAGCTTTGGCTGAAATAAGATCGGCAGCTTGTACTTTTATCACACTAATCAATGCTATTGCCGAAAATAAGATTACTTTCTGAAAAGTCTTCATGATATAATATTAATTTAATGATTAAAACTTAACCTGTACCTGTACCATAAGTTGATTCAGGTAATAGTCCTGTGCTTGCTTAGCCTGATAGTCATTGATCAGATAATTGATCTGCAGGCGGGTCCAGTCGTTAAAGAAATAATTCAGGCCGAAGGTATAGGTTGTTATATTATCCTCGTTGACATCTACATTAGGTTCATAGTTTTCATATTTCACGACAGGTTGGATCCGCCATGGGGTCATGTACATTGCCTGTGCATAATATCCGTATTTTTCATTATTTCCAGGAACCAGGGCACCCCCGGTTGATCCGCAACCACCGCCACCACCGGAGGAAGTATATCCATCATCATATCCCCAGATGTATTCACCCTGCAGGAGAAAATCACCCAAAGAAAGTTCGGCATCAAATCCGATACGGGTAATTTTCTGACCATATTTCTTAATTATTTTGTTAGTATTGGGATCTCTTACAGCATGCACTCCATATTTATAGCTACCACCGAGGCTGATAAACTTCCAGGGTGAAAGTACAAGCCGGCCGATGAAGTCTTTACTGGCATTATCATCCCAGCGGTTCAGTCCAACACCGTTTGTAAAAGCAATCTGATAGCTAATGATATTGTGGTTTTTCAATCCGAAAATAGAAAGTGAATCGGTACCACCCCACAGCATTATTCCCAGATCGCGGAAAGGAATTGCCAGTTCGCGGACCACAAGAGAGCGGTTAATTGTATGGAGCGACTGGCAGGGAGTAGTAAGTTCCAGACCAAAAGGAGCCTTAAACTGCCCCAGGGTAATGTTCATCCAGGGTCCAAGACGTTTATATGTAATAAAGGCGTCGAGCAGGTAAGGTCCATTTCCTACGTTGGTTTTATCATCCCCCTGTGAAAACAGGAAAGGACTGAATTCTACCATTGCATAGTAAGAGAAATCATAAGGAATATTGCCGGTTACACCCAGCCTGGCGCGTTTAAAATAAAAGCTGCTGTAATCTTCAATGTGGGCTGTATTTTTATCATAGCCATTGAAATCATAATTAAACTGGGGTTGCAAATACCCGATTACGGAAACGCCATCATCCGACGACGATTCCATACAACCCTGTGTCCGGCCGGTAAATGGAATTAAAAACAGAGTTGCAAAAACAAGAATCATTACTTTTTTCATCATAACTATATTTCTTCGGAGTTATACATGTTATCAAAAGGCAAAAGGGGGAAAATCCCCCCCTTGCATATCTATAATTTAGTTACGGTACTACCGGATAGTCGGTACCTGGCATGTGCCACTTGGTCGGACCATCGGCGAGATTCGAATAAATCATGCCATTGGTTCCAAAAGTCAGACTCTTCGCATCATATCCCATAATTGTCAGGTATGCAGTAACAATGGATGATGTCTGTCCTGTCCAGCAATACGTTACAACGGTTTTGCTTGCATCAAGGTGCTTGAATTCGTTGTTCTCCAGGGTAAGGGGAAGAATACGGTAAGCACCGGTGATGTTTCCGTAGGTTTCAACATCTGTAGTTTTCCAGTAATTATTTATGAAATAATTCGAAGGAGTTCCCAGGACATCAGTATTAGCAACAGTTTTAAATCCCTGGCTCAGCATATAATTAACCCTTTCTGTAAGGATTTCAGGACCGGTAGTATACAAGCTGGTGAAGGTAGGAGCGGAAAAATCAGCACTTGGAGTGATGCTTCCGGGAGCGGCAACCCAGTTCGGGTTTGTCAGGGCAATGTCACCAGTTTTCGTTTCCCAGGCAGCTGAGAACTGGCTGTTCCATCCTGCCATACCCCACTTAAGAGCTTTGGCATCCATATGACCGCTCAGGCGAAGGGCAACAACAGCGTGACAAGCTGTTTGTCCTGTATAACATACCACAACAATCGGCTTGGTAGCTCCCTGAACCGTTGTAAGTATCTCACCCAAAGTAGATCTTACAGCGCCATCAATATGTGCAGTATTGAAATCAGCCTCCTGACGGATGTCAACGATAAAATAATCTCCGGTACCCTTGGCATTAATAGCATCAGCCGTAATAACAAAACCACCATTTGCGGCTGTAATGTCATCCAGGTCCATATTATTCTGAACAAGGTAGGTCTTCAGAACTTCATATGCATTTACCTGAGGCTGACTGCCACCATTGTCATCATCATCACTCTTATTACAGCTTACAAAAGTAAGAGCCGGAACAAGCATGAAAACGAACAATAATTTAATTAACTTTTTCATGTTACAGTTTTTAGTTAGATAAGTTGTTATTTCTTTCACAAGTCAAAAGTATCTTGTAATTCATTCACTTATAAAGACTGAAAATTCATATTAAACAGAAAAAAAAATGAATTAGATCATAAAAAAACTGATCCAGATCATAAAAAAAACTTACCTTTGTATGTTGGTTTTCACATAGATAACACATCAATATAATACATGGCCATCAACTACTTAGATTCCTGCAAACTTGAATACTACGATGCTGTAAGTTATGATATGCTCTCGGAGAATGAAAAGGAACTCCTGGATAAGAATACAGTTATTATAGATTATAAAAAAGGTGAGACCATTTGCAAGCAGGGGACCTTTGCTTCCAATGTAATTTTCATAGAAAAAGGGCTGGTAAAGGTATATATTGAAGGTAACCCAAAAAATCTCATCCTTACCATAACGCCTGAAAATTACTTTGTTGGCCTACAAACCTTTTACAACGGGAATAACACATATTTATATTCTGTGAGCACATATGTGGATACACGTGCAAGGTTAATCGATATTCAAACATTCAAACAGGTACTTAACAGCAATGCCCGTTTTGCATCACGGATCATACAGATCCTCAATGAAAATTCAGCCCAGGCTTATGGCCGTTTTTTCTGCCTTACACGAAAACAATCGCATGGCCGTATGGCCGACATCCTTTTATGTCTTTCCTACCGGATTTTTAAAAGCAATTCCTTTGAACTTCCTTTATCAAGGCAAGATCTGGGAGAACTGACCGGTCTTTCCACGGAAAGTGTTATCCGGATCATGAAAGACTTCAAAGACGAAAAACTCATTTCCGTTTCATGTAAAACCCTTGAGATCCTTGATCCTGAAAAACTTCAGAAGATCAGTGAGGTAGGATGATGTTTTTGCTACTTTTGGAAGTGTGAAAAGGCATATACCCAATATTGTTACAGGATTGAATCTATTGACCGGCAGTATTGCTGTTGCTGTTGCTTTCCAGGATGTGGTCCTTGCTTCCTGGTTAATACTGATCGCGGCCTTTTTGGATTTCCTTGATGGGTTCCTTGCCCGCTTGCTGAATGCATATTCGGAATTCGGCCATCAGTTTGATTCACTGGCTGATATCGTTTCATTTGGTATGGCGCCTTCTGTGTTGATGTATCTGTTACTTCAGGATTCAAACCCGCTACCGGTATTGAATTTTGGTGATCTGAACATGGTTCCTTTCATTTCCATGCTATTGGCCTTGTTTGCAGGAATAAGGCTAACCGTTTTTACCCTCAGAAAGGAAAACAAAACATTTAGCGGGCTGCCAACCCCGGCAACAGCAATTTTAATGGCCTCACTAACCCTTATGCTAAAAGGGCACGAAGCCGGGGGTACTTTCGGGCAGGTAATGTTTAATTCCTGGTTTCTTATTGGTTTTATTATCGCCATATCAATATTGATGGTGATACCCATAAAAATGATCTCCCTGAAAAAAAGCATCCGTCAGTGGTTTAAAGCACCTGAGATAATAATTCTTTTGCTTGGAGCAATGTTCCTGGTAATTTTTCTCGGATATACCGGAATAGCTTTAACTATACTCCTGTATGTTCTGATTTCTTTGGTTCTGAATTTCCGTATGTAAGATTTCCCTGGATTTGGGTTAACTTTGTGCTAAGGAAATAATAAACCACGAATGATCATCAAGACTGCCAGACTATTCTGTATCCTTCTCCTCTTCATCCTGAGTATTAATGGTATTTCCCAGGACAACCCCAATCTTGACCAGATCCCCTACCCTTTTCTTCCAGGTAAGATAATTGAGGAATCGCGTGAATCCATGGTGATAACTATTGACGGCTATGATAATTTTTATCTGGGTACGGATTTTGCCGAGAGTTCGATCACAGAAGATCCTAATAATCCTCAGCGATATTTCACGGTATTCAATATTGACAATCCACACTATACCGATAATGGTCACGACTGGCAAATAAGCAGTCCTGCCTGGGGAGGTTATACGGTAAGGGGAGACGTCATTTGTTGTTACGATAATCAGGGCAATCTGTATTATGAAAACATGTATGGTTCTCCCACCATTCAAGGTTGTGTGGTGATTAAGTCGATCGACAACGGGGCGAGCTGGTCTTCCCCGGTTACAGCCATTACCGGGATAGATAAAAACTGGATGGCATGCGATCAAACCAGCGGACCATACAGCAACTTCATTTATACAACCATGACCGCCTCCAACGGGGGTAATTTTACCAGAAGTATCAACGATGGGGTGTCTTTCACAAACACCTGGACTTTTGACACACAAACGCTCCCGGGCATGATGGTTTGTGTTGGTCCCAATGATGAGATAGATGGAGGAACCGTTCATGTAGTCACCAATTCAGGAGATCCGTTTTCCTCTTTATATACTTTTTACAGCTCCAAAAACGGCGGATTAAGCTTTGAATACCAGTCGGAGCAAAGATTTGCAGGATATGTTGGCACGGCAGTAAATGGCCGTCATTCGGTCAATAACATGAGAACGAGGCCCTACCCGTTTATTGCCGCTGATAACAGCCATGGCCCTTACCGTGGCCGGCTATATTTGGTTTATGCTTCGAATTTCCCGGCAGGTAACGGGAACAAACCCGATATCTTCCTGCATTATTCCGACAATGACGGCGCTACCTGGTCAGAAGCCTTTACGATAAACGATGATTTTCCCTCCAATCTTCATTCCCAGTACCATCCCATTTCCTGGTGCGATAATGAAACGGGAAGGTTATACATACACTGGATGGATACCCGGAATACTCCAACGTCAGACAGTGCATTGATCTATGCTACTTTTTCTGATGATGGAGGAGAAAGCTTTGCCCCCAATGTTGCGGTTTCAAATGAAAAGATGCCCATTGATTGTATCACCTGTCCGGGAGGAGGAACTCCCCGATATCAGGGTGATTATAATGGAGTAGTCTCTAACGGCGATATTGCTATGCTGAGCTGGGCCGACTTCCGCTACGGTGATTTTGCTAGCTTTACCGCGTATTATCCTGACTTTGCCATGAAACTTTCCCCGGAACTGGATACCATCAGCGGTGCTGCCATCTTTACCATTGAAATCCCGGGTGTAAAAGCATATGATAATGATGTGATTTGTGAAGCGACTGTGGAATCTCCGCCATCGGGATATTTTACTGTGTTATATCCATACGGCAATGTAATCAGCATCCTTCCCGGAACCCTGGAAATATTTATCACGGCAAGCATCGATGTTCCTCCGGGGGATTATATTGCAACATTTACGGCAAGAGGCCCCAACAATACCCCCGTCCATAAGCGTTATGCTACGGTCAGAGTCCTGGATCCTTACAAACCGGTTGCAGATTTTACTTCCGATTATACTGAGTTTTGTGAAGGACAACCCATACACTTTTATGATCTTTCATCAGGCACACCTACAAGCTGGGAATGGTATTTCTTCGGAGCTTACCCTCCTACCTCCACGCAGCAAAATCCTGAAGGTATTGTATATACAGCCCCCGGTGAATATGACATTTCACTGATAGTAGCAAATTCTGCCGGATCCGACGACACCACCAAAGCAGACTATGTTCGGGTCAGCATTATTCCGATTCAACCGCAAACATGGGATGAGGAGACTTGCCTGGGAGGCCCCCAACCCTATTTGCTTGCCGGAGGAGAGAATATCCGGTGGTATGATGATCCATTTCTGATACATTTAATACATTATGGTGACACTTTGTATGTCAATGAAAGTCTACCGGGTATATATACTTACTACGCAACACAAACTATCAATGGATGTGAGAGTAACGGAGAAGAAGCACATCTGACCATACACCCTATACCGGAAGTCACTTTAGCGCCATTTGACACAGTTTGCAAAGGGGATACACCTTTTCTTCTTACCGGTGGTTTTCCCGAAGGGGGTAATTATTACGGAACAGGAATTACCAACAATTACTTTGACCCATTTGTAGCCGGACCCGGAACCCATCAGATTCGTTATCTGTATGCAGATAGTAATGGATGCGTCAATTCTGCCATACAAGCTCTGACTGTAAAACCCGGTCCTGCTGTGTCCCTTCAGCCTTTTTCCGCCATTTGCGAGAATGAAGAGGCCTTAGAACTTACAGGAGGCGAACCGACCGGTGGTGTTTATGAAGGGACAGGGGTGCAGGACGGTTGGTTTTTCCCGGCGTTGGCAGGGCCCGGCATTCATAGAATTCGTTATACTATTGAGGATAGTACAGGCTGCGCAAATGCTGCCGAAGAAACCATAGAAGTATACCCGTTGCCCATTGTTTTCATCCAGCCTTACGAAACCGTTTGCAGTAACTTTCCCCCTTTCCTGCTTACCCAGGGAAGTCCGTCCGGAGGAGAAT
>Ga0180009_10000317_pt1 | contig 68204 bp, 67 predicted proteins | sample OS_PC_MetaG_FD_123537 | JGI IMG/M metagenome (GOLD analysis project Ga0180009, IMG submission 123537) | Groundwater microbial communities from the Aspo Hard Rock Laboratory (HRL) deep subsurface site, Sweden - OS_PC_MetaG | ecosystem: Environmental > Aquatic > Deep subsurface > Groundwater... | reverse complement strand
TACAATAATATTTATTACATATAGGATTAAACCATGAAAAAAAGAGGATGTCAAGCTTTTTTTTCAAAAAACTTAAAACATCCTCTAATATATTGACTTCAAAAGGGATTTTAATCCCTATTTCTTATGGCAGAATTTGAGGGGTAACCTTTCAGGCACGGGTGGGTGACCAATGTCGGAGGCGAAAAGGTTCGGCGTAAATGCAAAGGGTGCCCATGCCCCGTGGGCCAGTCCAATCCGCTTGGAACTATGAGGCGCTGATTTCTCCGAGGATGAGGGGGGGAGAAGCACCCTGCTCCCTCTCGGCCAATGTCCAAGAGAAAAAACTGGGGGTGAGCAAGGGTCTATAACCTATTGACCCCTGACCTTATTTCTTTTATTTTAAGGCAATGAAAAGGCCCCTGCCGCTGATACTTTTTGCTTACATTTTCGGCATCATCGCCGGGAACTATTTTCAACTTCCCTTTTATCTGGCGATGGCCGGGATCATGGGCGCGAGCATAGCCCTCTTGATTTTACTCTTCAGCAAAAGGAAAAAAGCTGCCCTCGTTCTATCGCCATTGATCTTTGCCTTTTTGGGGCTTTTGTACATTGGGCGCGTCCTTTATCCCGATTTTCCCTCCCACCATCTTATCCATTTTGCCGGAGATAGACGATACCATCTCGAAGGGGTTCTCTACCGACCCCCCGAGCCGGTCCAAGAGAAGACCCGGCTTTACGTGCGAGCCGAGAAGATCTACCTGGCCGAGGGCCATTTCCCGGTGACGGGAAATCTTTTACTCACGGTGAGAGATCGGAGTGGCGATTGGAATTACGGAGACCGCGTGCGGTTTATCTCTAAACTTTATCTGCCGCGACCGGCGACCAACCCGGGGGCGTTTGATTACCGAAGGTTTTTAGCCTTCCAGGATGTGTGGGTGACCGCTTATGTTAATCATTCCAATGAAGTTGTTCGGATGCAGGAAAGGATGGGCAGTGCTTTCTTTCATTTTATCGAGAGCGGCCGGGAGAAAATTCGAAAATTTTTGGACGTAAACGCTCCGCCTCATTCCCGGGGAATCATCAAAGCCTTAGTCCTGGGAGAAAGGGGGGATATTGAACGGGAGACGAATGAAAAATTTATCGTCGCCGGGGTGACCCATATTCTCTCCATCTCCGGCTTGCACGTGGCCCTCGTAGCGGCATTCTTCTTCGGGGTGACGCGCTGGATCTTAAAACTCTTTCCGGCGATGCTTCTGCGCCTGCCTTTGAGTAAAACTTCAGCCTTAGTGGCCGTTGTTCCTGTGATTTTTTATACTTTCATCGCGGGTCTGGGCGTAGCTGCAGTGAGGTCGACAATCATGATGCTCTCTTTCCTCCTCGCCCTGCTCTTAGATCGGGAGAAGGATCTTTACGACGCGCTTTTCCTGGCCGCTTTCTTGATTTTAATCGTTACCCCAGCCGCTCTCTTTAATGTTTCCTTCCAGCTTTCTTTTCTTGCTGTTCTGGCCATCCTTTACTTGATCCCTCGCTTTATGGAGTATTTCTCTCCTTTTAAGAGTTGGCCGTTAAAGAGCTGGGTGGAGGAACAGCCGCGCTGGAAAATAAAGCTGTTATTTTACCTCGGCGCCAGCCTCCTCACTTCGACGGCCGCCATTCTGGGAACCGGTCCTTTGGTGGGGTACTATTTCAACCGGGTCTCCTTGGTGGGTTTTTTTTCTAACCTTCTCCTTGTTCCCCTGATGGGATTGGTCAACACTCTTCTCAGCCTGTGGACCGCTTTTTTGGTCTTCGTCTCCGTTCCCCTGGCTAAAATCTTAACAACCTTGAATGTCTTTCTATTGGACATCTCCCTTTTGCTGGTCGATTTTTTCAGCCGCATCCCGCTGGCTTCGAGGAGAGTCAGTACGCCCACTTTTCCGGAACTGTTTCTCCTTTACGGGATGCTCATCTTTGCCGCCAACCTGAAACGCTGGAAACGAGCCCTCCACGGATTGATTGGCCTGTTGGCGATCTTCGTGAGCCTCCAGGCTTATGGATATTATGCCGTCTCCCAGGGCCAGGAGCTCGCGGTTACTTTCCTGGATGTGGGGCAGGGGGACGCGGCCATTGTCCGCTTTCCGCAAGGCAAGGTAATGGTGATTGACGGCGGAGGATCTCCCGATGGCAGCTTTGACCCAGGAGAGCACATCGTGGCTCCCTATTTATGGAAGATGAAAAATAAAGCCATTGATTATTTAGTCAGTACTCACTACCATCCTGACCACCTGCAGGGACTCCTCTTCCTTTTGGAAAATTTTAAAGTTCGGGAAGTTTGGCATAATGGGGAAAAAGCGGCAGATGATTCCTTGGCCGAAAAGTTTCTAACCGCTGCTGGTGGGCGCTTACAGAGGTTGGGGCAGGGAAGTTCCCCCCTGGAAGTTAATGGTGTGCAGGTAGAATTTCTTCATCCCCCTCTTGGCAGGAAAGAAACGTCAATCTTTTGGGGGAATGATGCATCATTGGTCTTACGCCTCACCTTCGGTGAAGTGAGCTTTCTTTTTTGCGGGGACGTGGAAGCTGCGGCGGAAGAAGAAATCCGGCGAGCCAATCCAAATCTTCAGAGTACTGTTATAAAAGCACCCCATCATGGCAGCAAGACGTCCAGTACTCCGGAGTTCGTGGAGAGCGTTCGGCCCAAGTATGCCTTTTTTACGGTAAAGGTAGGGGGCAGGCATCGCTTGCCCCATCCCATCGTCTTAAAAAGGTATGAGGATTTGGGGGTGAAAGCGTTTCTTTCAGATCGGGATGGCGCGGTCACCTTTACGACGAAAGGGAAAGATTTACAAATTCAAACCTTCCTCGGCGATAAAAAGGTTTTCTGACCTACATCTATTATAACCCCTCCTTTAAAATCTCTGAAAAAGCCCTATGAGATATAAGTTTGTCATTTCTACGGAAGCAAGAATCCAGTATTTTCAAGGCTTTTGTGGACTCCCGCTTTCGCGGAGTGACAGAAAAGGGGGTTTTAAAAATCTCCTTTTTATTCTTGACAGCATACCACCATGGTGGTATGCAGACATTCATTCTTAAAGTTCAAATAGGTCATATATTCTTGAAGAGTTTCAGGTATATGCCATTTATGGGTGTCGGAAAAAAGGATCAGTGATTCCAAATTTTTTGAAGGAATGAGTTCTTTAGAGGATTGAGAATATGGGCCAGGAAAAAGGGGTCTATGAATGTTTAGTTTCTTATGAGAAACTTTTTAAAATCGGCGTTAAGGCCTTGGAAATTGTCGGGGTCCCGCGGGAGGACGCTGAGATAACCGTGGAGGTCTTGCTCTGTGCCGATTTGCGGGGGGTGGATACCCATGGGATCCAGAGATTATTGATGTATGTTCCCCGGATACGCAAGGGATTGATGAACCCGAAACCGAAAATCGATCTTCAGTCTTTGGGTCCTGCTGTTAAAATCGTTTCGGGAGATAATGGCTTAGGCCCTGTGGTGGCTGCAAGAGGGATGAAGGAAGCAATCACTCTCGCCAAGGAATCAGGTATTTCTTTTGTGGGTTGCAGGGAAAGCCACCACTTTGGCGCGGCCGCGCCTTATGCCCTCATGGCCTGTAGGGAAAAAATGATCGGGATTGTGGGTACCAATGCCTTCCCGGCGATGCCCCCTTGGGGTGGCCTGGGGAGCCTGGTCGGTAACAATCCTTTAGCCATCGGCGTTCCCTGCGAGGGGGAAACAACTTTCGTACTGGATATCGCCATGTCCGTTTCTGCCCGGGGGAGAATGAGACAAATGGCGGAAAGGAAAGAAAAGATTCCCCAAGGTTGGGCTCTGGATGCAGCGGGTAGGCCGACTACCGACCCCCTGGAAGGCCTCAAAGGGTACGTTCTTCCCATCGGCCAACACAAGGGCTATGGCCTGGCAGTGGCGTTGGACATTCTCAGTGGAGTGCTCACCGGAGCTGGGTTTGGTACGGGGGTAAAATCTCTGGTCCAGCAGTGGGAAGAACCGCAGCATATTGGACACTTTTTTATGGTTATTGACCTTTTGCGATTCATGACCTGGGAGGCTTTTTCCGGCCGGGTGAAACAAGTGTTTCAGGAGCTTCGCCAGGCTAAGCGAATAGATCCGGAAAGACCCATCTTAATTCCGGGAGAACCGGAGGCCCAGATGGAAGAAATCAGGCGAAAAAATGGCATCCCTTTGGAAGCGAAGGTTTTTGAGAACCTCGAAGGTCTTTCTCAGGGGAAATACGATTACGAAATCCCGAGGTTGTAAATGAATGATGACAAGCCTTTTTTTATAGTGGTGATTACCGGAGACAATCTCGCGCCGGAGGCGATGAAAATTCTATCGGAGAAATGCAGGGTGGTCTTTACCGGACCTTATCCCCAGCCTTCTATTTTGGCTCAAAAGCTGAGGGAAGAGAAGGCACACGCCTTGATTCTCCGGACAGGGAAAGTTCCGGCAGAGGTCGTCAAGGCATCCCCTGATCTGAAGGTTATCGCCAAGCACGGGGCCGGATTTGACAATATCGATGTCCAAACCGCCACCGCCTTAAGAATTCCGGTCATGACTACCGCGACGGCCAATTACGAGTCAGTGGCGGAACACACTCTTGGTTTGATGTTTGCCCTCGCCAAAGACATCCCCAGGCTGGATAGCCGGATGCACCAAGGTTTTTGGGATAAAACCCAATACCGGGGGGTGGAACTTTATCGGAAAACTTTGGGACTCATAGGGTTTGGCCGAATCGGGCGTCGCGTTCATGAATTAGTCGCGCCGTTGCAGATGAAGGTCGTAGTCTTTGACCCTTTTCTCCCGGAAAGCGGTCTTCCGCCGATGGTCACCCTTGTCTCACAGTTGGATGAACTGCTGAAAGCGGCGGATATCGTGAGCCTTCATTGTCCGCTCACCGAGCAAACCCGGAATTTAATCGGGAAGAGAGAACTGGGAATTATGAAAAAAAGCGTGTGGCTGATCAACACGGCTCGAGGAGAGGTGGTGGACGAAGAAGCGCTTATTGCCGCCCTCCAGGAAGGAAAAATCGCCGGAGCGGGGATCGATACGTTTCGGAAAGAGCCTCCCGAAGATCTGCGGCGCCTTAGTGAAGCGGGAAAAGTGGTTTTGACTCCGCACATCGCCGCAGCGACCGAAGAGGCCTTCGCGCGCATGGGAATCGAGGCGGCCCAAAATGTTATGACGATCCTGGAAGGGAGAAGACCCGATAAGAAATCTCTGGCCAACCCGGAAATTTTGGAATCCAAATGATTCTTGCGCGGCTAAATTTAGATACAACCGTACAAGGGGTGGCCGGGAGGGATGGCAGCGCCTGGCGCAGCGATTGAGTTACGACGCGTGGGCGGAGGTACTGCCGGCCTGCTCGTTCTCTTTTTTTTATTTACACTATGCGCTATACGCTTTGCGATTTTCTACGTTAATAAAGGAGGAGAAAAATGGAAAGAGTGAATAGGTTTAGAAAAGTCTTGGAAGAGGGAAAAATCGCCGTGGGAACCTGCCTTGACTCTTACAGCGCAGCCGCAGTGGAGGTCGCCGGCTACAGTGGCTTGGACTTCTGCCGGATCGACAACGAGTATTCCTGGCGGAGGGACGAGGGGATGGAGAATATGATGAGGGCGGCGGCGCTGTCCGGGATCACCCCCATGATCCGGGTGGAGAAAGGAGACCCCTACCTTGTCTCCAAAGCCTTCCAGGCAGGGGCAGGGGCGATCCTGGTTTCGGACATTGCCAACTACGAAGAAGCTCTGGCCGTGGTCAAGGCCTCGAAATTTGCCCCCAGAGGCCACCGGGGAATGAGCAGCTTTTCTTTTTCCGGGGGGTGGGGAACCCGAGGGGGCGAGAACTTTGCGGACTGGAGCGACACCCAGTTGATGGTGGGGATCATGGTGGAGAATGAGCAGGTGGTCTCCGATTTGGATAAAATTTTCGCCATCGAGGGGCTGGACTACTGCCTCTTCGGCCCCTCGGATTATAGTATGTCCCTCGGTTTTCGTTCGACCAAGAAAAACCATCCCAAGGTCCAGGAGGCCATAAAAAGAACGGTGGAAGCCGCGGCCAAACATAAGAAAGCGGTGGGGATTGGAATCGGGCAGCCCTGGGAAGAGGAGGCAAAAAAATATATTGATATGGGTTGCCGATTCATCGAGATCGGCCACGAACTGGGGATCCTCAATGCAGTGTTGAGTTCAGCGGCATCCGGGATTAGGGCCTTAAAGCGGTAGTTAGCGGTTCCTTGATCTGCACTGCCCGCGCGGCCAGCCAGAAAAGGTCCTCATCCAAGCGCCCGTATACTTTGCGCAGTCCTTCGAAGGCCATCCCTGCCGGTGCCACCGTTCCTTCCGGGAGGTCCAAGGCATAACAAGAGTGCCCGTCGAACTGACCCAGATAGTGTTGGTCTCCGCAGGGCAATCCCAGCTCCTCAAATTCAACCAGGAAGGGATCCGAACCGAAGAGGACTCTTGGTGCAGGAGGAGCTGGTTTTGCAAGAAAGCAAACCACCAGGAAAGATTTAAATTTCCTTGGGGAGGTAGGATGCCAGGGGTGAAATGCTTCTTTTTTTTCATTCTGCTTAAGTCCCTTATAGCAGAGAAAGAATCGAGTAAGAATGGAAAAATCCTAAAAAGGATAACATTTTCTAATCAAGAATGCTACCTCTGGCAATAGACAAAATAATATTCTTGATCCGTTAGGAGCTTTTTGGTAAAGTAAATTCATTGAGAAATCCATAAATTGGCAACTTACAGTTTGGCTTTCTCCCCCTCACCTTTTTAGAGGAGCTAAAATGGGCCAAGTGAAGGAGACCCCATTACTCGCGGGAAGAGGAATGGGGTTTTGTTTTTTGGAAGTATGCGGAGGGCCTTGGAGCAAAAGAAGAAAAAAAGAAGGGTTGAATAGGGCGCGCGGATTCTTGTCGTAGAATAAGATTTTAAAAAATTATTCCAGCAACGAGGGAGGTTGATTCACTTGGAAAAACCATTCCGAAAGCATACGGCTGACCGCATCCTCATTGTTGATGATGAGGTGGCGACTTGTGAGGTTCTTGGCCAAAGACTTTCCAAAGAAGGTTATTCTTGCGTACTAGCCCATAATGGGAAAGAGGCGCTCCATCATTTTTATAAAGAAAATATTTCTTTGATGATTGCCGACATCAAAATGCCCGAGATGGATGGTCTTGAGCTTTTAAAGAAGGTGAAGACGCTGGGTCCCCCCATGATGGTGATCATGATGACGGGTTATGCGGAGATCGATACGGTGGTGAAGGCTTTGCATTTGGGGGCCTATGATTTCATCCTAAAACCTTTCGATTTAGACCTTGTGGTTTTCAGCGTCAAGAAAGCGTTGGAAAAGAAACGATTGGAAGAGGTGGTTGCAGAACATGATCAACAACTGGAGGAATTGGTTGAGGAAAGGACAGCAGACCTTCGCAGGGCTTATAGAATGCTGAAGAAAGCCCATTTGGATTCAGTCAAGATTCTGGTTGAGGCGATCGATGCCATGAGCAGTTTACGACCCTATCGTCGAGAGATGTCGCGGGAAGATGCGCTGGTAGAAATGGAGAAAGGCAAAGGCAAACAATTTGATCCTAAAATTTTAGAAATTTTCTTAAACCTAAATTGAGCGATTTTTTTACACCACAGAGATCTCAGAGAATAATTTCATAGTTAAAAAACAAAATAAGCTCAATATTTTCTCTGTGTTCTCATGTAATAAATTCGTCAGATAGAATATTGTGTTGTTTTCAGTTAACGAGTGCACAGAGTAAAGCAGAGAAAAGGAGTTTATTTCCTGGTTTTATCTTAATTTTCCTCTGTGCCCTCTGTGGTGAATCGCCTTTTTTTGGGTTAAAGGAAAAAATTTATAGCTCATAAAAGATGGGATAGATTTGATTTGGATACTGTCTGCCAGCTCATAACTGAACCACAAGAAGGCTTGACTCCTTGAATCTTTGTTAATCCCACCGATTGGCCGGCACTCAGCAAATTCCTGTCTCTTTCTTGCTAATCTTTTTGAATTTACAAATGAATTGGCAAATTGAAGGGGATCAAGGGATGGCTTTCCCTTGACTTTCAAGGGTTTGTTGGCTATTATCAGAGCAAATTATTGGTAAATTTTTCAAGATAAAGATCAAAGAGATTCGCTATGCGAATAGCGCTTTTCTTTTTTTCAACATACTCGGCGTATTCCGCGGGAAAAGACTTTTCTTAAACAAGGGGAATTTGCTTTGCAAATCAAAGGAATCCGGGGCTTCAAAGATATTCTTCCCGGAGAGGTTGAGAAGTGGCAGTTGGTGGAGAGCGAGGCCCGAAGAATATTCGGGCTATTTGGATTCTCGGAATTTCGCATCCCTCTTCTCGAACGGACAGAGCTTTTTGCCCGTTCGATCGGCGAGGCCACGGACATCGTGGGGAAAGAGATGTATACCTTTCTGGACCGCGATGGAGACTCACTGACCCTGCGGCCGGAAGCGACGGCTTCGATCGTGCGCGCCTATTTAGAACATGGGCTAAACCAAAAAAATCCCGTGGGCAAATATTATTTTGTCGGTCCCATGTTCCGCTACGAACGCCCGCAGAAAGGGCGTTACCGTCAATTTCACCAAATCGACGCCGAAGTTTTGGGTGTTCAAGAGGCCTGGGCCGATGCGGAAATTTTGGTCATGCTGATGCGCTACCTGGAAGCTTTGGGAATTGAAAACCTCAGCCTGCAAATCAATTCCCTGGGATGTCCCCAGTGTCGCCCCCCTTATAAAAAAGAGATTCAAACCTTTCTCCAGACCAGAAGGAATTTACTGTGCGAGGATTGCCAGCGGAGGCTGGAAACCAACCCGCTGCGCATTTTTGACTGCAAGAACGAGGATTGTCAGGCAGCCTTAACTGAAGCGCCGGAGGTTTTGAGCTTTCTCTGCCCGGAATGCCGCAATCACTTTGAGCGGGTAAAAACTCTCCTTGATGACCTCCGCCTTTCCTATGCCGTCAATCCCAGGATGGTCCGGGGTTTGGACTATTACACCCGGACGGCCTTCGAAGTGGTCGCCGGTGAACTGGGGGCCCAAAACGCCGTCTCGGGCGGAGGCAGGTATGATGCCCTGGCCGAAGAGATAGGAGGGCCGGCCGTTCCGGGGATCGGGTTTGCCATCGGCATGGAGCGGTTGATCATGCTTTTACCCGGGAAAAGAAGTCTCGCCCGGCACCCCCAGATTTTTCTGGCGACTTTGGGGGATAAGGCCCGGCGGAGAGGCTTTTCCTTAGCGCAGGAATTGCGCGATAATGGGATTTGGGCGGAAGTAGATTATGAAGAAAAAAGCTTGAAAAGCCAGATGCGCCAAGCCGACCGTATGAAAACCCCCCTGGTCCTGATTTTGGGAGAAGAAGAATTGAAGAAAAATCAGGTCATCATCCGCAATATGGCCACCAAAGTTCAAGAGGAAATTCCCTTAGGGGAAATAATAAGGATTGTGGAAAATAAAAGTAAGCAGTAAGTAGTGGAGGGTAAACCCAGATTATCAGGATAGACTAAAAAAAATAATTATCGGCGTAAATCTGCGTCCTATTGAATTTAAATTTGAGAATGGAGAAGGAAAATTGGGCGAGGCATTGGGGGACTGGAAACGAACCTGTTATTGTGGGGATCTCCGAGCGGAGCACATTGACCAAGAAGTAACTCTTATGGGCTGGGTGAACCGAAGGCGGGACCTGGGAGGATTGGTATTCATTGACCTCAGGGACCGGGAGGGAATCGCTCAGGTGGTCTTCAACCCCAAGTTTAGTCCCGGCGCCCACGCCAAAGCCGCGTCTTTGCGTAACGAATACGTCATCGCCGTGCAGGGAAAAGTAGTCGCCCGCCCCGCTGGCACGGAGAACCCGGAATTAAAGACCGGCCAGTTGGAAGTACAGGCTGAGGACTTGAAGGTGCTGAGTGAATCCAACCCGCCTCCGTTTGCTATCGATGAAGATGCCGAAGTGGCGGAAACCCTGCGGCTGAAATATCGATACCTGGACCTCCGCCGACCGAAGATGCAGCGTAATCTTATCTTACGTGATCGAGCGGCGAGGTCCGTTCGGGATTATCTACATAGCCACGGGTTTTTAGAAATCGAGACTCCTTTCTTGACCAAGTCAACACCCGAGGGCGCCCGGGATTATTTAGTCCCCAGCCGGGTGACCCCGGGCCAGTTTTATGCTCTTCCCCAATCGCCGCAATTATTCAAGCAGCTCTTGATGATATCGGGTTTTGAACGTTATTTTCAGATCGTCAAGTGCTTTCGAGATGAAGACCTCCGGGCCGACCGGCAGCCTGAATTCACCCAGATCGACATTGAGATGTCTTTCATTGATCGGGAAAATATTTATTCGATCATGGAAGGAATGATGCAGGCTTTGTTGCGGGATACCCTGGGCCTTCCACTGGCCACGCCCTTCCCGCGGTTAACCTACGAGGAATCCATGGCGCGCTATGGGGTGGATAATCCGGACATTCGCTTTGGCCTGGAGATGAAGGATGTAACGGAAACCCTGAAAAATACTGCCTTCAAAGTCTTTGCCGAAACGATCCATCGGGGAGGAGCGGTCAAGGCTTTGAAGGTTCAGGGCAACCTCTCCCGCAAAGATTTGGATGAGTTCAATGAACAGGCGAGGGAATTGGGAGCCAAGGGCTTGACTTGGATCAAAATCGGTGCTGACGAGTGGAGCGGGCCAATAGCCAAATTTTTATCCCAAGAAGAACGAGCGGCTTTAAGAGAAGTTTGGCAACTCACCCCGGAAGATATCATTTTATTTATAGCCGATTCTCCCCAGGTCGTCAACGATGTCATGGGGCGCCTCCGGCTGAGGCTGGGGAAGCAGCTGGGTTTAATTCCAGAAGGCATCTTCTCCTTTGTCTGGATTACAAATTTCCCCCTCTTGGAATATGATGAGGCCGAGGGGAGGTTTACGGCCAAGCATCATCCCTTTACTTCCCCTTTGGACGAAGATCTCCCCATGCTTTCCGATACCCCGGAAAGAGTCCGGGCCAAAGCCTATGATCTCGTGCTCAACGGGTCGGAAGTTGGCGGAGGGAGCCTGCGTATCTATCGCAGGGAAGTCCAATCTTTGCTCTTCGAAAAGTTAGGAATTAACCCGGAGGAGGCGAAGAAAAAATTCGGCTTCCTGTTAGAAGCCTTAGAGTTTGGGGCTCCTCCCCATGGCGGAATTGCTTTTGGATTCGACCGGCTGGTCATGATCCTGGCCGGGACCGAGTCCATCCGTGATGTAATTGCTTTTCCCAAAACCCAGAAGGCCATCGACCTGCTCACCGAGGCCCCCTCGGCCGTGGATGGCCGGCAGCTGGCTGAACTTTCCCTCAGGGTGATGGCTCCGAAATAGGATGAAAGAGGAAAAATGACGGGAAGAGAAATTGCCCAGATGGCTTTGGAGCTGCAGGATCCACCCCGGGTCCCTGTGACCCTGATCGGAGGGGGGGCCTGGGCCGTACACCGTACGGGAAAAACGAGTCGGATACATTTCCACGGTCGGGTGTGATTTTGCCAAGGACGTACCCCTGGAAAACATGCTGGCGTTGATGTCTCTTAAAGAAAAATCGTGATTTCGAGGCCGGAACCAGCCCTTCCTCCATCATCCTGATCCGAAGTCAAGAGAAAAAAGATGGAATTTTCCAATAATAAAAACGGGCTGCGGTCCCTTTTTTCAGGGCTGCTCCCCCTGTTTGTTCTGGCCCACTTCGGGCATCACCTGTTGACCGCCTTGCCCATCCCCCTTTTGCCGATGATCCGCAGCGACTTTTCCCTTGATTACACCCAGTCCGGGTGGGTGGTTTCCGCCTTCAGCCTGTCCTATGGCTTCGGCCAATTGCCGGCCGGCTGGCTAACGGATCGAATCGGACCGCGACTCATGATTACCATCGGTATTTGCGGGGTGGCCCTGGCAGGATTTTTTGTCGGCCTGTCTCAAACTTTTTTATTAATGATTATCTTCCTGATCCTTATGGGCCTGCTGGGGGGCGGCTATCATCCCGCTTCCCCTCCGATGATTTGCGCATTAGTTCACCCCAGAAATCGGGGCCGGGCCCTGGGTATTCATATGGTCGGCGGCAGCGCCAGTTTCTTTTTAGCTCCTCTGATTGCCACCGCCATCGCGGCTTCATGGGGTTGGCGGGGGTCGTTTATCGGGCTCGCTGTTCCCACCACCGCCTTTGGCATTCTGATTTATGTGGTCCTGGGAAAACAGAAAACTTCCAAGCCAACTGAGCCTGGAAGCACCAGGGGGCATCAAGAAGAACCGCACTTGCCGGGCCGTTTGCGCCACCTCGTCATTTTCATTGTCTTAAGCACTTTCACCGGCGCCATGATTTTTGCCACTATGTCTTTTATCCCCCTGTTTTTAGTTGACCATGGCGGGTATAGCAAGGAAACAGCCGGAGCCTTTTTCGCCTTTCTCTACGCCGCGGGTCTCTGGATGAGTCCCCTGGGAGGATACCTCTCCGATCGCTGGGGAAGAGTGCCGGTGATCCTGACGATTTGCTTTATCTCCGGTCCGGTTCTTTACCTGCTCAACTGGGTCTCCTCTACCTGGGGGGTCAGCCTTCTACTGCTTACCATCGGCACGATTATTTATGTGCGCATGCCCGTATCGGAAGCCTATATTATCGGGCAGACTTCTACCCGTAATCGTTCGACGGTCCTGGGAATCTATTTCTTCGGCAGCATGGAAGGCGGGGGACTGCTTACCCCGCTCATGGGCTATTTGATTGATCATCTGGGCTTCTATTACAGTTTTTCCCTTGCCGGGGCTTCTCTGGTTGCGGTAACTTTCATCTGTTCCATCCTGTTACGGGGTAGCCGTAATTGACCGGAATATTATAACCCTTTCCACCGCCTAAGAACTGGGAATTGGTTATTTGCTTATGCGGTAAGAGATGTTGGGGCGCTGGCTTCTCCAAGTCAATACTGCAGATTATCGTTGCCCCCGACCGACAGGAAAGGAGGATGATTACTATTTTCGATCTGGCGATTATTGGAGGAACGGTTATTGATGGGACAGGCCGGCCCGGCTGGCTGGCCGACCTTGCCCTTCAGGGAGACCGGATTGTGCGGGTGGGGCAGGTGGGGAAAGGGGTGGCCTCACGGGAGATCTCCGCTGCCGGCGCGGTGGTGGCCCCTGGTTTTATCGATACCCACAGCCATTCGGATCTAATGATTTTAGTGGAGCCCGAGTTACTCCCCAAACTCATGCAGGGAATTACCACCGAACTGCTGGGCCAAGACGGTATCGGCGCCGCCCCTATGCATCCGCAGCATGCGGTTCAGTGGCGCCAGTATATGGCTGGACTGAGCGGAGACCCGCCTATCTCGTGGGACTGGGAAAGCCTCGGGCAGTATGCTGAACGGTTGGCTGCCGTTCCCGCGGGTCCGAATCTGGCTCTACTGGTCCCTCAGGGAAACGTCCGCATGGTGGTGATGGGCCTGGAAAACGTATTAGCCGACGCCAACCAGATCAAAGCCATGGAAGATCAAGTTCGCCAGGCCATGGAAGAGGGCGCTCTGGGAATCTCCCTGGGGATGATCTACATGCCCTGCATCTTTTCCCGACGAGACGAACTAATCAGCCTTTTCCGCACCTGCGGCCGGAGGGGAGGGTTCTGGGTGGTCCATATCCGCAGCGGCGGCGACCGCCTGCTGGAGTCCATCGATGAGGTAATTTCCATGGCCAGAGAAGCCGAGATCCCGTTACACATCTCCCACTTTAAAGCGGCGGGCAAACGCAACTGGCCTAAGATGGAGCTCGCCCTGGAGGCAGTGGACAAGGCTTACCGGGAAGGGTTGGATATTACCTTCGACATCTACCCTTATACCGCCGGGAGCACTATGTTCCTAGCCATACTTCCGCCCTGGGCTTTGGCCGGGGGCACACAAAAAACAATCCAGCGGCTCAGGAATCCCTCTTGGCGGGCGCAAATTTGTGAACAGTTCATCAATCCCCCGCCCCCGGAGCCTGAGGGGCCATCCTGGGAAAACTATGTCCATTATGTCGGGTGGGAAAATATCATTATTTCCTCGGTGGAGAGTCAGAAGAACCAATCCTGGGTGGGGAAATCGGTTGCGGCCATCGCCAGCCGGGAGGGTAAAAATCCTGCGGAAACAGCCTTGGACATCCTGCTGGAAGAAGAAGGCCGGGTGGGCATGATCCTTTTCAGCATGGACGAGGAGAAAATGGTCATGGGGCTGCGCCATCCTCTCGGCATGATCTGTACCGATGGACTCCTGGGCGGGAAACCCCATCCGCGGGTTTATGGAGCTTTCCCCAGGGTGTTAGGGCGTTATGTACGGGAAAGGAAGGATATGTCCCTCGAGGAGGCGGTACGCAAAATGACCTCCTTGCCTGCCAGGCGGCTGGGCCTGAAAGATCGGGGGGTGCTGGCCGAAGGAAAGGCTGCCGATCTTGTGGTCTTCGATCCGGAAATCGTCCTGGATCAGGCCACGTACGAAAATCCCCGGCAATACCCAACGGGGATCCGGCACGTCATCGTCAATGGGGTCCATGCGGTGGAGAATGGACGATTCACGGGCCGGCGAGGAGGGCGGGTGCTTTCCCGAACGTCTCTTCCTTAGATGAAAAATTTTAAAGAGGTGCCCAATGGCCTATACCTGTTTTACCTGCGGGAATAAATATTCCCTGAGCGAAAAGCTTTTCCGGTGCTCCTGTGGAAGTTTTCTCCAAGTTGAACCCCACGGATTTTTTTCAAAAAGACAACTTAGCCGTCGTGACCTTTCTATCTGGAGATATCGCGAGGCTTTCGGCCTTCCCGAACGGGTCGAACCCGTTTCCATAGGGGAAGGGCGGACACCGATCCTCCGCCGGAAGGTCGAGGACACCCCCCTCTTATTCAAGCTTGACTTTCTTCAGCCCTCGGGTTCCTTTAAGGACCGGGGAGCCAGCGTCCTCATTTCCCTGGCCAAGAGCTTGGAGGTATCTAAGGTGGTGGAGGATTCCTCGGGAAACGCCGGAGCATCCATCTCTGCTTATGCCGTCGCTGCCGGGATCAGGTGCACGGTTTATGTCCCGGCATACACCCCGGAGGGGAAGCTCATTCAGATGAAGCTCTTTGGGTCGGAAGTGGTGAAAGTTCCGGGGAAACGGCAGGATGCCAATCGGGCAGTGATCGAGGCCGCGCAAGAGGCTTACTACGCCAGCCATCTTTGGAACCCTTTTTTCACCATGGGACTCCAGTCCGCCGCCTTCGAAATCTGGGAGCAGTTTGGAGGAAAGTTGCCTCCCCGGGTAGTCGTCCCTATTGGAGGAGGCGGGTTTTTAGAAGGCCTCTATTTAGGCTTCGTGGCCTTGAAACGGGCGGGTTATGTGCGGGAGATTCCGAAATTGATTGGCGTGCAAGCTGAGAAATGTCCTCCTATTCACCGGGCTTTCCAGGAAGGGCTTCCGGATTACCGGGAGATGGAGGTCGAGACGACCGTGGCCGAGGGAATTGCGGTGCAGAAGCCGCCCCGAGGGAAGGCCGTACTCCAGGCCTTGAGGGACAGCGGAGGCCATACCATAGGGGTCCATGATGAGGAGATCATCTCCGCCGAAAAGATCCTTTTCTCCTTAGGTCTTTTTGTAGAACCTACTTCTGCTTCCGCCTTAGCAGGCTGGCGGAAACTGCCCAGGGAAGAAAGGGAAGGGGCCCTCGTCATGCTCACCGGAAACGGCCTGAAGGAAACCAAGAAGCTCTCGGATCTTTTTCTAAGCGCATAAATCGCCAGCACTTCGCCGAGGGGGTGCTTATTCGTTTCCGGCCAGGTAATCGATGGCCGCCTGGGTCCCTCCTTTTTTAAACGGTACCCCTGCCAGGGCCAATCCCATCTCCACTCCGCCCAAGGTTGCGGCCAGCATCAGTTCATTGAAGTCCCCCATGTGACCGATGCGGAAAACCTTGCCTTGGAGCTTTCCCAGCCCATTGCCCAAGGAGAGATTGAACTTTTCCAGGATAAGCTTACGCAAGGCGTCCGGGTCATGACCTTGCGGGACTTGGACGGCCGTGACCGAGTTGCTGTATTCCTCCGGGTTCAGGCAATTTACCTCCAGTCCCCAGGCCCGGACAGCGCGGCGGGTGGCCTCGCCAAATCGATTGTGGCGGGCAAAAATCTTTTCCAAACCTTCTTCGAGGATCATTTGCAGCGCTTCTTGCAGGCCGAAAAAAAGGTTTGTCGGCGGGGTGTAAGGGAAGAAACCCGTCTGGTTAACCTTGATCATCGCTTCCCAGTCCCAATAGGACCTCGGGAGCCGGGCCGTTTTCGATGCTGCCAGGGCCTTTTCGCTCACCACGTTAAACCCGAGCCCCGGCGGCAGCATCAACCCTTTTTGGGAGCTGCCCACCGTTACATCAATTCCCCACGCGTCATGCTGATATTCAGTTAAGGCTAAAGAGGAGATGGTATCAACCATGAACAAGGCGGGATGTTTTACCCGGTCGATGGCTTTCCGCACCTCGGCCACCCGGCTGACCACTCCGGTTGAGGTTTCATTGTGGACCACCATGATGGCCTTGATGGCCCGCTCCCGGTCTTCGCGAAGCTTCGCTTCGACCGTGGCAGGGTCAACACCATGCCGCCAGTCGCCGGGGATGAAATCGACTTCCAGCCCCAAGCGTGCCGCCACGTTGCGCCACATCGTGGCGAAATGGCCGGTTTCGAACATCAAAACTTTATCGCCCGCGGAGAGGGCGTTCACGACCGCCGCTTCCCAGGCTCCGGTTCCGGACGACGGATATATTACAATCTTGCCGGAAGTTTTGCACACGTTTTGCAGCCCCGCGAGCAGCTCACCGGTTAGCCGGGCGAATTCCGGCCCGCGATGGTCAATCGTCGGACGACTTAAGGCCCTAAGGATCCGGTCAGGTACGTTGGTGGGACCTGGAATCTGTAGAAAATGACGTCCCCTTTGAATAGACATTTACGACCTCCCTTTATAAAGTGAGCTTTTTCTTATGTAAAAAAGGCGATGCACCACTTCTCTACCGCACTCGGCTCGACTGCCTTTGACAGGCTCAGGCCCCGAGCTTCTCCTTCATCCCTTCCGTTTCTTTTCCTTCCCCGTACCCTGGATCTTCCCCGGTATGCATCTCCCAGATGGCTCTCTGAGGACGACGGTTAAGGTTTAAGGAGAGGACGTCGAAGCGATTGTAATGCCCGGCGATGTCGTGCTGCAATTTTTCCACAATGATCTTCTCGATGTCGATCTCCGCGATAACCATGCCTTCCTGGTTGGGATCCAGAGGGCCGGCGATGCACTTCCCGTCCGGACCATAGATGGCGGTCAAGCCATTGCTCCCCTTGTTGATCATCCGATATTTTTCTTCCGTATCCCCCAGAAGTTTGGCAATCTCCTGACTGAAGATACTGCAGGAAACCACGTTAAAGAGCTTTCCTTCGAAGGCATGGGCTGCGCTGCGGATCTCGATGGCATGGCGGATGTCGTACTTGGACTCATCGCCAGCCGGCTGGCCCGGGTAATTGGCTACGTGGACCTGCTCCCCCTGGGCAATCAAGGCAAACCGGGCCAAGCTGTTCGTGTTCTCTCCGCAATTGAGCATCCCCAGTTTCCCGCAATCGGTATCATACACTTTCAAGGTGTGGCCGTCTCCTCCCCCCCAGGTGATTTTTTCGATGAAGGTGGCCATCAGCTTACGATGGGCCCCCAAGATTTTCCCTTGACGGTCGATCAACAGATTGGTGTTGTAAAGAGTGCCCAAGGTCTCGGGGACCTTCTCATTGATCCCCACGACGACGTAGGCGTTGGCTTTGCGGGCATACTGACATAGTTTCTCGGTAGCGGGACTGGGAATTTCCACGGCATTCTTGACCAATTCCACAAAGTACTTTCGCCCCCGAAAGGGATTATCCAGACGATTCCAGTAAGGGTAAGCCGGGATATAAACTTCCGGAAAAGCGATGAGCTCAGCACCCTTGTCAGCCGCTTCCCGGATCAATTGTCCGGCTTTGGCAACGGTTGCCTCGCGGTCCAAGAAAATGGGGGCAGCCTGGATGGCTGCCGCTTTGAATTTTGGGTAGGTATCTCCCATGGGAATGTCCTCCTTAGTCCCTTTCTTTTTCAGAAAAATTTTTCTCTTTACTTTTTGACTGTCTTCTATCGTAACGACCGAACATTGCGGGCTGGATATAATCGAAGTATTCCTGACAATTCTTGAGGCGCTGGCAGCGTTTTTCGCAGATCAGAGGAGGAATTTTAGGGTGATTTTTCCTGCGTCGGCAGACGATGAAAGAAACCTCGGGAAAAGCCTTGACCAATTTTCTTCTTTTAATTTTTACGCTCCTTGCACTTCCCAGGATTAAACCCTTTGTATCAATTTAGCTTTTTGAAAAGGCAAGCTAAATTTCATTGAAAAATGAAAATTGCCAATCGAAAAATGCCAATTTTCTCTGAAAGGGCTTAATCATTTTGAATTTTGCAATTTAAACTTTGCATTTTGCATGTAAGTTTAGATTTTTTCAAAAGGCTAAACTGTTACAACCCTTTTAACGGCGTTCTGTTGAGAGATGGGCATGGCCTTTCCCCTTTATCCCCAGAAACTGATCGAGGACTTCCGCCATCTTCTGCTTTGTACACACTCCCCGATGAACTTCGGAAAGAAATTTTAATTCGCTGAGTTTGGCCGGAATGGGCTGGCGGGTTATTGCGGCCAGTTCTTCCAGCAGGTTGAATTCATCCTTACCCGATGGATCACGCCCTAAGGCTTCCAACACCGCCCGGTTAAATTTGAAAGGGCTGGCGGTAGAAGCCAGCAAAGCGGGCGTGGGATCGCCGGTCTCCTCTCGGTATTTTTGCAAGACGCTGTAACCGACGGCGGTATGGGGATCCATCAGGTAACCTTGCTTCTCGAAAGCCTCGCGGATGGCCAGGAGCGTATCCTGGTGGCCGGCAAAACCCCCGTAAAAAAAAGATTGGAGTTGGCCGAGGGGATTAGAAGGAATGTCATACCAGCCCTGGCTGGCCAGTTTTTCCATCCAAGCGGAGACAATGGCGGCTTGGCGCTCCGCCAATTCAAAAAGAAGTCGCTCCAGGTTGGAGGAAATCAGGATATCCATGGAGGGGGATTCGGTCTTGTAAAAATCCCGCCGCCGGTCGTAAACACCCGTCCGGATAAAATCAGTAAGGATCCTGTTTTGGTTGGAGGCGCAAATCAGCCTGGACAGGGGTAGCCCGCATAGCCTGGCGTAGTAGGCGGCCAGGATATTGCCAAAATTGCCCGTGGGAACGCAGATCAATATCGTCTGGCCGCGCTGAATCTTCCCGGCCGTCACCATATCATCATAACCTGTAAAGTAATAAGCGATTTGGGGAGCCAGCCGCCCCCAGTTGATGGAATTGGCCGAAGAGAGCCGGAAGTTAAAGGCAGCCAGTTTTCCATTGATGGCCGGGTCAGAAAATATTTGTTTGACTCCGGTTTGGGCGTCATCAAAATTTCCTTGCACCGCGCAAGCCCCGACGTTTCTCCCTCGTTGGGTCACCATTTGTAACCGTTGGATGGTACTTACTCCTTCATGAGGATAAAAAACGAAAATGCGCACGCCTGACGCGCCGGAAAACCCTTCCAGGGCCGCCTTGCCCGTGTCCCCGGAGGTAGCCACCAGAATTACCACTTCATACCTTTCGGTTTCGCTTTGCAGGGCGGTGGAGAGCAAATGCGGCATCAACTGCAGGGCCATGTCTTTAAAGGCTAAAGTGGGTCCATGCCAGAGTTCAAGGATGGCCGTGCCGTCTCCCAGGAAGCGGACCGGGGCAATCGCCGGTGCGTCGAAGTTTTCAGCATAGGCTGTTTGGCACGCCTTTAAAAGTTCGGCTGGGGTATAATCAGGGAGGAAGCTCTCCAGGATTCTAACCGCTCTGGTCGCATAAGAATCCTCCCCGATACCGGCAAATGGGTTCGGGCCCAAAAAAGGAAAGGCGGATGGAACATATAGGCCCTTATCCTCCGCCATCCCTTTGATAATGGCTTTTTTCGAAGCAATCGATGGTGCGGAACCCCGCGTACTGATATATTCCATGTTGCCACACTATCACATCCAACTTCATCCCGCAACTAAAGTTGAATTTTCACCCTCTCCCTGGCTCCCTGGGCTCAAAAATACAAGGGAAATTAAAAAGTGCAGGAAGGCACTGGGCACAAAAAAAGCAGGAAAAAGGCTTGACATAAATTTTTAAAAATTTATAATGAATGAACATTCGTTCGGAAAAACTACTTCGGATTCCCGCCATATAAAGGATGCCCATGGAGGTCAAGGCCCGCGTCAAGGATAAAAATTTAATCGATGAGAAACGCAAGCAGATCATCGAAGGGGCCATTAAAGTCTTTAAGAAAAAAGGATATCACAAGGCCACGGTACGGGAGATTGCCAAGGAAGCCCAAATCGGCCTGGGGAGCATTTACGATTACGTCAACTCCAAGGATGATATTCTCTACCTTTTTTTTGAAAATTACGTTACGACCTTCTTCGAAAAGGTAAGGTCGCAAGCTTCCCAAATTTCCGATCCCCTTTTACGGCTGGAGGTTACCTTCCGGGCTTTTGTGGAAGCAGCCATGGAGCTGGAAGATCAGGTGATGCTTTCTTATACCCAGGCCCGGTACGTGAAGAAGAATTATCTTAAAATCATTTTGCGCAAAGAGTCGGAGATCGTCGAACATTTCCGGAAGATTTTAAGCGAATTAGGGGAGGGTCCGTTCGGTTCTTATCTGGAAGCCAACTTTCTCGTTTTCAGTGGAGTCTTCGGGGTTTTGCGGCGCTGGATTTTGAAGCCGAATTACAGCCAGAAGGAGATCATTGAATTTTTAGTCCAGACCCAGATCCGCGAAGTCATTCAGAGAATATTCAAAGAAGAAAGAATATCTTCCCCTGGGGAACAAGGCGCAAGGGGCTAAACCCAAGGCGCAAGGCGAGGATAAAAAATTTACTATTTTTAGGCCTTGAACCTTACGCCCCGCACCTGGCACCTCTCTTTAAAAGGAGTGAAGATCATGTTTGACCCGAAGAAGGTTGAGGATATAAAGAATAAAGCCAAAAAGTGGAATGACCGGGTGGAGAAGTCCTTGGACAAAAACCCCGAAAGGAAGAAAGATTTCCAAACCACTTCCGGAATTCCCGTAAAAAGGGTTTTTTCCCCGGAGGATGTCGCCGAACAGGATTACCAACAGGCCCTTAACCTTCCGGGAGAATATCCCTATACCCGCGGCGTCCAACCTACAATGTACCGGGGTAGATTTTGGACGATGCGTCAATATGCTGGATTTGGCACTGCCGAAGATACGAACCAGCGTTACCGCTACCTTTTGGAACATGGTCAGACTGGGCTTTCCGTAGCTTTTGATCTACCCACCCAGATCGGCTATGATTCCGATCATCCTCTGGCGCAAGGAGAGGTGGGCAAAGTGGGAGTAGCCATCGATTCGGTGCAAGACATGGAAGTTCTTTTCCACCAGATCCCCTTAGATAGGGTATCCACTTCAATGACCATCAACTCTCCGGCGGCCATCCTTCTGGCCATGTACATCGTGGTGGCCGGAAAACAGGGGATTACACCGGAAAAACTCAACGGAACCATTCAGAACGATATCCTCAAAGAATATTCTTCCCGCGGCACGTATATCTTTCCTCCGCAGCCATCGATGCGCATCATTACCAACACGTTCGAGTATTGCGCCAAGGAAGTTCCCAACTGGAATACCATCAGCATCAGCGGATACCATATGCGGGAGGCAGGTTGTACGGCCGTGCAGGAGGTGGCTTTTACTTTAGCCAATGGTATTGCTTATGTGGAGGCGGCCATCCGGGCCGGATTGGATGTGGATGTTTTCGGGCCGAGGATCTCTTTCTTTTTCAACGCCCACCTGGATTTTCTGGAGGAAGTGGCCAAGTATCGGGCCGCTCGCCGGCTCTGGGCCAAGATCATGAAAGACCGCTTTCAGGCGAAAACCCCGCGTTCCTGGATGCTGCGCTTCCATACCCAGACGGCCGGGTGTACCTTGACCGCTCAGCAGCCTCACAACAACATCATCCGCGTCGCCTGGCAGGCGCTGGCCGCAGTTCTGGGAGGAACTCAATCTTTACACACCAACTCAATGGATGAAGCCTTAGCTCTGCCCTCCGAGCAGTCCGTGCAAATTGCCTTGCGCACCCAACAATTGATCGCTTACGAGTCAGGGGCTGCCGACACGGCCGATCCCCTCGGCGGTTCCTTCTATGTCGAGAAACTGACCGACGAGATCGAAAAAAGGGCCAGCGAGTACATTGCCAAAATTGACCAGATGGGCGGATCCGTGGCCGCCGTGGAGAAAGGATACATTCAGCAGGAAATCCAGGAAAGCGCCTACCGGTATCAAAAAGAAATCGAGGGTGGCGACCGGGTGATCGTAGGGGTGAATAAATTTCAATCTAAAGAACCGCCGCCCAAAGGTTTATTGAAAGTAGATCCCCAAGTCCGGGAAGTGCAGGTGCAACGACTTGCCGAACTTCGAACCTCAAGGGATCCCCAACCAGTGAAAGCCTCTCTAAATGAATTGAAGAATGTTGCGCGGGGGGACGGCAATTTGATATTCTCGATCTTAAACTGTGTTCGCGCTTATTGCACCCTAGGGGAAATTTGCAATGTTTTGCGGGAAGTCTTCGGAGAGTATGAACCGATGGTGAAAGTCTAAAAGTGGGAGGGTCAGTGTGAGTGTCAGTAAAAGAAAAGCTGACACTGACACTCTTTTCCGGGAGGTGGTGGATGGCGGAGAGGAAGTTGAGAGTTTTGGTGGCTAAACCGGGGCTGGATGGGCATGATCGCGGGGCCAAAGTGATTGCCCGGGCACTCCGGGATGCAGGAATGGAAGTGATTTATACCGGTTTACGGCAGACACCGGAGCGGATTGTTGCCGCGGTCGTGCAGGAAGATGTGGATGCGCTCCTGATGAGTATTTTATCCGGGGCCCATGATTATCTGTTCCCCCGGGTCATGGAGCTATTAAAGGAGCAGGGGACACAAGATTTATTGGTTTTGGGAGGCGGAGTCATTCCAGAGGAAGATGTGCCGACTTTAAAGGCCCTGGGCATTGCCGAGATCTTCGGCCCGGGAACACCTACAGAGGCGATTGTGAAGTTTGTCCAGGAGAATGTGAAGAGGTAAGGCGATGTGCCTTGAGCCTTAGATCGGGAGGAAAAAAGGGATGAAAATATTGAAGATCGATCATATTGGAATTGCGGCCAAGTCCATCGATCAGGTCGCTCCTTTCTGGAACTCCATTCTGGGGTTGCCGATAGGCGGAAGGGAAACGGTGGAAGAACAAAAAGCTACCACCGCTTTTTTGCCGGTGGGGGAGAGTGAGTTGGAGATTCTTGAATCCACAAGCTCCGAGGGTGCGATTGCCAAGTTTATCGAGAGCCGCGGCGAAGGAATTCAGCATATTGCTTTGCGAGTGGATAATATCGAAGAAGCCTTGAAAGAACTGAAAGAAAAGGGAGTAAGATTGATTGACGAAAAGCCCCGGCAAGGAGCGGGGGGAGCAAAAATCGCCTTCATCCATCCCAAGGCCACCAATGGTGTTCTATTGGAGTTGAGTGAGCGGTAAAAAGAAAAATAAAAATGCAAAGGCAAAAAGAACAACAATCAACATCAACTTGCAGTAAGAAAAGGAGGAGGAAAAAATGCTGACGAAGGAACAACTGTTAGAAAAGTCCAAGAAGCCATCGGCGGATGCTTTGAAAATGCATCCTTTTTTTAAGGGGAAAATTGCCTCAACCTTGAAATGCGCGGTGCGCACCTTCGACGATTTTGCCATCTGGTACACCCCCGGGGTGGCGGCAGCCTGTCGGGACATCGAGGCTCATCCGGAGAAGGTCTTCGAGCATACCAACAAAGCGAACATGGTGGCGGTAGTTTCCGATGGAACGCGGGTATTAGGATTAGGAGATATCGGTCCGGAAGCGGCCATTCCCGTTATGGAGGGGAAGTCCATCCTGTTCAAATACCTCGGCGGAGTCGATGCCTGGCCCATCTGCCTGGACACTAAAGACGCTGATGAGATCATAAAAACGGTCAAATTGATTTCTCCCTGCTTCGGGGGGATCAACCTGGAAGATTTGTCCCAGCCCAAATGTTTTTACATCCTCGATACCTTGCGCAAGGAATCCAAAATACCCGTCTGGCACGATGACCAGCAGGGGACGGCGGCCGTGACCCTCGCTGGTTTGATCAATGCCTTTAAAATCGTAGGCAAAAATTTCAAAAAAGCACGCATTGCCCTGATCGGTTCCGGAGCGGCGAACATCGCCACTGCGCGAGTCATGCTCGCCTACGGCGTCGACCCTGCCAAGCTTATTATGGTAGATTCAAAAGGGACGCTGCACAAGGGAAGAACGGATATAACGGAGGATTACAAGGAAAAAATGCGTTTCTGCCAGATCACCAATGAGGAACAGCGTAAGGGGAGTATTGCCGAGGCTATGGAGGGTGCCGACGCCGTCGTGGGTCTGGCCAAACCCGGCCCAGATGTAATCAAGAAGGAATGGGTAAAGAAAATGGCCAAAGATGCCATCGTCTTTGCCTGCGCGAACCCCATCCCCGAGATCTACCCCTGGGAGGCGGAGGAGGGGGGAGCCAAAGTGATTGCCACTGGACGATCCGATTTCCCCAACCAGGTGAACAATTCCCTGTGCTTCCCGGCCATTTTCCGGGGCACCCTGGACGTCATGGCTACGACCATCACTGATGAGATGTGCATCGAGTCAGCCCGGGAACTCGCCCGGTGCGCCGAAGACAAAGGCCTCAAGGAAGATTATTTGCTCCCCACCATGGATGAGTGGGAAGTCTTCCCCCGGCAGGCCGTGGCCGTGGCGCTCAAGGCCATCGAGCAGAAAGTGGCCCGGGTCAAACTGAGCAAAGAGCAGCTCTACCAGAAGGCCTCGGACACGATTCGGCGGGCCCGCCTGGAGACCCAAGTCCTGATGGAAAAGGGGGTCATTCCCGCGTATAAAGAATAAGGAAAAACAACGGCCGGGGACCTGACCCAAGGGATTCGGATCGGGTCGAGTCCCCGGAGCCTTTCTGGCGATTTTTGAAGGAGGATCTGATGAGAGAGATCAACGCCAAGCAGATTACCGAGGTAGTGAAAAAACTCTGCATAGACGCCAATTTTTACCTGGGAGAAGATGTGCTGCAGGCCTTCGACCGGGGCGAGAAGATGGAAGAATCCCCCGTGGGAAAAGAGGTCTTCGCGCAGCTCAAAGAGAATGCCCGCATCGCCCGGGAAGAGAAGGTGGCCATGTGTCAGGATACGGGCCTGGCCGTCGTTTTCGTGGAACTTGGCCAGGAAGTGCACATCACCGGAGGAGATTTTAACGCGGCCATCAACGAAGGGGTCAGACAGGGATATAAAGAAGGGTATCTCCGGAAGTCTTCTTGTCACTGCTTCAGCCGGGCCAACACCAAAGACAACACTCCGGCGATTATCCACCTGGAAATGGTTTCGGGAGATAAGATAAAAATCACCGTGGCTCCCAAAGGGGGAGGAAGCGAGAATATGTCCATGGTGAACATGCTCAGCCCCTCGGAGGGAATTGAGGGCGTCAAGAACCGGGTAGTCGAGTGGGTCAAACAGGCTGGCTCCAACCCCTGCCCTCCAGTGGTCGTGGGCGTGGGCGTGGGGGGAACCTTTGAAGAGTGTGCTCTGACCGCTAAGAAGGCCCTTCTCCGGCCTTTGGGGCAGAAGAATCCTGATCCGCAGCTGGCGGCGATGGAAGAAGAGCTTCTGACCCGGATCAATAACCTGGGAATTGGGCCACAGGGCTTAGGAGGAAGGATCACTGCCCTGGCGGTGCACGTGGAAATGATCCCCTGCCACATCGCCAGCTTCCCCATGGCCGTAAACATTAACTGCCATGCCCACCGGCATAAAGAAGCCGTAATTTGAAGGAGGAGGTGGAAGAATGAGCCAACCGATTCGATTAAAAACTCCCCTGGCCGACGCAGACGTAGAAAAATTGCAAGCCGGAGACAAGGTCCTGCTCACTGGGGTGATCTATACCGGGAGAGACGCCGCTCACAAGAGGTTGTTCGATCTCCTCAAGGAAGGGAAACCCCTTCCCGTTGATCTGAAAGGGCAGATCATTTATTACGTAGGTCCAGCACCTGCAAAACCCGGTCAGGCCATTGGTTCGGCCGGTCCGACAACCAGCGGTCGCATGGATGCCTTTTCGCCCAAGCTGATGGAGATCGGTTTGAAAGGGATGATCGGCAAAGGTATGCGTAAGAAAGAGGTTGTGGAGGCCATGAAGAAGTACAAAGCTGTGTACTTAGCAGCCACGGGCGGGGCCGGAGCCCTTCTGGCCAAAGCGATCAAAAAGGCAGAAGTGGTAGCCTACGAGGATCTCGGCCCAGAAGCCATCAGCCGCCTGGAAGTTGTAGATTTCCCGGTGATCGTGGTCAACGATACCCAAGGAAATGACTTGTACCAGCAGGGCATGCAGCAGTACGCGAGGTAATAAAAAAATTATCGCCGAGAGCGCTACGATCTCTGCGCTCTCGGCGATAAAAAAAATAAAGGAGAAAAAAGATGCGATATCGGTGGCAGCTGGGGTTCTGGGCTTTCCTTCTGATGCGGATTTCAGGGGTGGCCCTTACCTTGTATTTAATTTTGCATATCTACGTATTGCATCATTTGCTGGATGGGCCTGCCGCTTTCGATGAACTAATGCAAACCATTCAAAGCCCATTGTTTAAAGTCCTCGAAGTGGCACTTCTGGGGGCGGTCCTTTACCACGCCTTAAACGGCGTGCGAATTCTGTGGATTGATTTTGGTTCCGGGGCCAAAAATCATCAACCCTGGTTTTGGGCGACGGTCTCGATTGGGGTGGTGGCCTTCATTTTAGGGGCCATCCCTATTTTGAAAATCTTTTAACCCTAAACGAGGAGAAGAGATATGAATTCGGGAGCCCTAAGATGGCTTTTGCAGAGGATTTCAGGGATTGCCCTTTTAGTTGTTTTGCTGGTTCACTTTGGGGTAACCCATTATTTCCCCGGAGGGGATGTCACCTACCAGAAGGTAGTTCTGCGCCTTTCGCAACCGTTTTGGAAATTTTTGAATTTAACTTTTCTAGTTCTCTGCCTTTATCACGGGTTGAATGGGGGCTTATCGATCTTAGAGGATTACCTGGAAAAAGGATGGTCCCGGGTGACCCTTTTCAGTGTATTACTGATTGGGGGCTTAGCTCTCTTGGCCTTGGGGACCTTAACCATCTTGGCCTTCCAGCCCAAACTCTAAAGGAGCCAATGAATTTAAGGGTTTCGAGGAGATGATTTTAAAACCAACAAAACGAGTTCCATCCTAAGCGGGGAAGGGTTGGAAAAATTGCTAAAATCTTGCCCAAGTTGATAAGCAGAGAGGAAGTGGTAGTATCACCGCCGGCAAGATTTTTTGGCACACCGGTGACTTCAACAGGGAGGAAGAATGGAAATTCATCAACATGATGTCGTGATCGTCGGGGCGGGGATTGCCGGCCTCTACGCTGCTTTGGAAACCAGCCGGTCTATAGATACGGCGGTTCTATCCAAGGTTTTTCCAACCCGCTCTCATTCTATCTCTGCTCAGGGAGGAACGGCAGCTCCTCTGGGAAATATGGAAGAAGATAGTTGGGAATGGCACCTATATGACACGGTAAGGGGGGGGGATTATCTCGGCGACCAGGATGCCCAGGAAATTTTAGTCCGGGAAGCCGTGGAAGTGGCCTATGAGCTGGAACATATGGGCTGTCCTTTTAGTCGAACCGGGGAAGGAAAGATTGCCCAAAGGGAATTCGGTGGGCATTACAGCAATCTCGGCAAAGGGCCCATCCGCCGAGCCTGCTATGCAGCAGACCGCACCGGCCATGCCATGCTCCATACCCTCTATGAACAATGCGTGAAGAATGATGTGCGTTTCTATACCGAATACTTTGTCCTTGCCCTCCTGATGGACAATAACGTATGTTCCGGTGTGGTGGCCTGGGATATGAGAGATGGCGAGTTTCATGTGTTCCACGCCAAAACCGTGATGTTTGCCACCGGAGGATATGCGCGGGCCTGGAAGGTGAACACGAATGCCCTCTCCAACACGGGAGATGGAATGTCGTTGGTCCTGCAGGCGGGGCTTCCGCTGGAGGACATGGAGTTCGTTCAGTTTCACCCCACCGGCCTATATCCTTCCGGAGTTTTGGTCACGGAGGGAGCTCGGGGAGAAGGGGGATATCTGGTCAATCACGAAGGCAAGCGCTTCATGGAGAAATATGCGCCGGCGAAAATGGAGCTTTCTCCCCGGGATGTAGTCTCCCGGTCGATTCAGACGGAGATCAATGAAGGACGGGGAATCGGGGGAAAAGGGTACGTCCACCTGGACCTGCGGCACCTGGGACGGCAGGCCATCATGGAGAAACTTCCCCAGATTCATGAGCTCATCCTGAAATTCTCCGGCATTGACGCCGTAACCGATTTTGTCCCCATTCTGCCCACTTCCCATTACGCCATGGGCGGAATCCCCACTGACGTGAATGGACGCGTGGTGATGGACGCGAAGAACACGCCGGCAACTGGTTTCTATGCGGCCGGGGAATGTGCCTGTGTTTCGGTCCATGGAGCAAATCGCCTGGGCTGTAACTCCACCATGGACTGTGCGGTTTACGGAAGAAGGACGGGTCGGGCCATGGCTAAGTTCATCGGCGAGGGCGCCGAAAAAACCACCCTTCCTAAGGACGCCATGGAAAGAGGAAGAGTCAAAGTGGAAAGCGTGCTGGCAGCGAAGGGGAAAGAAAGCCCGGCAGCCATCCGGGACGAACTGCAGCAGACCATGATGGTCAATTGCGGGGTCTTCCGCGAGGAGAAACTTCTGCAGAAGCAGCTGGAGATCATTAAATCCCTGCAGGGACGGTACAAAGAGGTCGAGGTGGGTTACAAAGGGCAGAGGTTCAATACCGAGCTTCTCGATGTTATCGAACTCGGCAACATGCTTGACTTCGTCGAAACTATTGTTGTTGGTGGACTGGCCCGGACCGAGAGTCGGGGAGCCCATTACCGGACGGACTTTCCCAAACGGGATGATGGCAACTGGATGAAGCATACCCTCGCCTGGAAGACAGACTCCGGGATAAGACTGGATTATAAACCGGTGGTGGTGACACGCTTCCAGCCGCAGGAAAGAAAATTCTAAGGAGCGAAAAAATGATGCAGACCTTTAAAATTTTCCGGTACAACCCTGACGAGGATAAAAAGCCTTATTATAAAACCTACCAGGTTAACGTGCAGGAAGGGGTGACCGTCCTGGATGTTTTGAACGAGATCAAATGGAAGCAAGACGGCAGCCTGACCTTTCGCCGCTCCTGCCGCCACGGGATCTGCGGGTCCTGCGCCATGACGATCAACGGGTTAAACCGCCTGGCCTGTGAAACGCAGGTAAAAGCTCTCGGGGGGGGGACCGTAGAAGTAGAACCCCTGAGACACTATCCGGTGATTAAAGACCTGGCCGTGGACATGGAGGATTTCTACAAGAAATATGAAGCGGTCAAGCCCTATTTCATCGCCGGTACCCCGCCAACGGACAAGGAGCGTTATCAAAGCGTCGAAGACCGCAAAAGAATTGATGGCTCGTACGAGTGCATTCTCTGCGGAGCTTGTACTTCGTCCTGCCCGTCGTACTGGGCCAATCCCAACTTTTTGGGACCGGCGGCTCTGCTCAAAGCTTACCGGTTTACTTTCGACTCCCGTGATGAAGGGCTGGATGAACGTCTGCCGATTTTGAATAGCCGCCATGGGCTCTGGCGCTGCCATACCATTTTTAATTGCACCATCTGTCCCAAGTCCCTGAACCCTACATGGGCCATCGGCGAGCTGAAGAAAAAGGTCATTAGCGAAAGATATTAATTGGCTTGTATTGGAATTTCCTTATTGGACACAGATTCACCCTGTTAGATGTTTGCTATCTAATAGGGTAAACGCAGATTTCCAGGTTAAATATAAAAGAAAATATTTACCAGTGTTTATCTGCGAAAATCTGTGTCCGAATAATAAAGCGGGAAGACCATGAACATTCACGAATACCAGGCCAAAGAGATTCTCGCTCGCCACGGGATCAATATTCCCAAAGGCCAAGTGGCCTTCGACCTCCGCGACGCCGAGGCGGCAGCTCAGGGGATTGGCCCAGGGCCCTTTGTGGTGAAGGCTCAGGTCCATGCCGGCGGGAGGGGGAAAGCGGGAGGAATCCGGAAAGCCAAGAATCCCACGGAAGTCCGGGAGATTGCCCGGACCATGTTTGGAATGAGACTGGTAACTCCCCAGACCGGGCCACAGGGAAAACCAGTCAGCCGGGTTCTGGTAGAAGAGTTTCTTCCCATCATGCAGGAGCTTTATCTGGGAGTGACCATCGACCGCAAGCAGGGGAAAGTAGTGGTGATGGGATGCTCCGAAGGCGGGATAGAGATTGAAGAGGTCCGAGCCAGGTCTCCGGAAAAGATCCAGAAGGTGGCGGTGGATTCGGGGTGCGGGTTTACCTATTTCCAGGGCCGAAAGCTGGCCATCGACACGGGGTTGCAGGGAGGCATGATCGGGAAGGGTGCGGCCGTCGCCTTCGCCCTGTGTCGGACATTCCTGGATTGCGATTGTTCCCTAACGGAGATCAACCCCCTGGTTCTGACTGTGCGGGGGGATCTGGTTGCTCTGGATGCCAAGATAAGCATCGATGACGATGCCCTCTACCGCCATCCTGAGCTCCTGGCCCTGCGGGATATTGAACAGGAAGATCCCCGGGATGTGGAGGCGTCCCGCTTGAATTTGAATTTTATCAACCTCTCCGGAAATATCGGTTGCATTGTTAACGGGGCCGGGCTGGGGATGGCTACGCTGGACCTTCTGAAATATTATGGAGGTGCCCCGGCTAACTTTCTGGATGCCGGGGCCGGGGCGACCAAGGACGTAATCCGGAACGCCTTCGGCCTCCTTCGTTCGGACCCCAAGGTCAAAGGAATTTTTATCAACATGTTCGGAGGAATTACCCGCTGCGACAGCTATGCCCAGGGAATCGTAGATGCGCTCCGGGAGAGGCCTTTGACCATCCCCCTCGTGGTCCGGATGGAGGGAACCAACGTGGAATTGGGCCGGAAGATTCTGGAGGAATCGGGCCTGGATATTGTCACCTACAAGAGCATGCGCGAAGCGGCCCAGAAAATCATCGAACTGGTAAATAAATAGTGAGTAATTCGGCAGGGTTCCCTTCCCTGATAACCCGCCCGGTCTGCAGAACATAAACATCATCTGCCAAATCCAAATCCCTCTGCCCATTCTGCTGCAGTAAGAGAAATCGGAGATCGCGTTAAGCCGGTCCGGGCGGTTCAATGTGATTGTAGCTACCCCTTCTCTGTTTTTTACCCTAACATCTTTGGAAGCATTATAGAGTGGCATCCTTGGTCCTCCTTTGTATTTTCTCCAAGATCTCAGTTAGGAATGTAGCAGAGAAGGGCAGAAAAGGGGGGTCCATAAAACTATAAATTTCCCCTTTTTTATCAAGCGGTTTAGATCGGGGGAAAAACTTTCCTTCTGGTAAAAACTCCTTGATTGCCGCGAATTAGCTCCCCGGAGAGGCCAGAGGCTGATCTATAAAGGCCAACCTTCACTTCAGCGGGGCACCGGACGCATTTGGCTTGGAAGATAAGTCGCAATCTCCGGGAAGGCGACAATCAGCGCCACCGCTACCACCATCAGAATAAAATAGGGAAATGCTGTCCGGCTGACGAAAAAGATCGAATGGCCCGTAAGCCCCTGTAGGACGAACAGGTTGAAGCCCACGGGAGGAGTAATCTGCGCCATCTCCACCACAATGACGATGAAGATGCCAAACCAGATGAGGTCGAACTTCGCCTCCTGGACCATCGGCAACAGTACCGCCATGGTCAGCACCACCATCGAGATACCGTCAAGGAAGCAGCCAAGGATGATAAAGAAAACCATCAGCGCGAAGATAAGCTGTAAGGGCGAAAGCTGCAGATTGCCAATCCACTGGGCGAGGTTGCGCGGCAGGCCGGTAAACCCCATGGCCAGGGACAGGAAGGATGAGCCCGCCAGAATCAGCATGATCATCGTGGAAGTACGGGTAGCGCCGAGGAGGCTGGTGACGAACGTGCTCCAATTCATGACCCCCTGCCACCAGGAGAGCAGCAGCGCTCCTACGACGCCGATTGCCGCCGCTTCTGTTGCCGTTGCATAACCGCCATAGATCGACCCCAAAACAGAGATGATTAGCAGCAATACGGGGATCAGCCCACGGGATGCTTTGATTTTCTGGAGGAAGGTCATCCGGATATCATTGGGCGGGACTTTATCGGCATTGAGCAGCGACCAGATGCCGAGATACCCCATGAAAAGAGCTGCAAGCATAAGCCCCGGCAACACACCGGCGATGAAGAGTTGGGCGATGGATACCTCAGTCGCTACCCCATAGACGATTAGGATAATCGAAGGAGGAATGAGCAGGCCAAGCGTCCCCGATCCGGCAAGGCTGCCGACCACCATGGTTTCCGGATATTTGCGGCTGCGGAGTTCGGGGATCGACATTTTGCCGATCGTAGCGCAGGTTGCGGCAGATGACCCCGAAATAGCCGCAAAGATCGCGCAGCCGACCACATTGATATGCATCAGGCGCCCTGGGAGATTGCCCATCCATGGGGCGAGCCCACTGAACAGGTCTTCGGACAGGCGCGAGCGAAACAGAATCTCACCCATCCAGATGAAAAGCGGCAACGCGGTTAGAGTCCAACTCGACAGCGATCCCCACACTGTTGTCGCCATGGCATCGCCGGCAGGCCGCGTGGTGAAGAACTCCATGGCGATCCAGGCGACGCCCATGAGCGACAATCCCACCCACACGCCCGAGCCTAGCAGGACAAATAGGGAAACGAGGAAAACCAAGATCAGCGTAGTTTCAGACATACTTTAATGTCCTGCCAGGCTTTGCTGGTCCTGGTCCAACAGCGCCCTGCCGGTGGTGAGACTCAACAGCCGGTCGATCATGGCGATGGTCAGGACGACGGTACCGATGGCCATGCCTAGTTGGGGAATCCAAAGGGGCACAGGAATGAGCCCTTGGCTCAGGTCATTTATCTGCCAGGAGACGATCGTCATCTTGACGCTATACCAAGCAAAGAAGCCAGCCAGCACCATCCCCAGGAGGTGGCACCAAATCTCCAGGCGGTTACGCGGGCGCCCTTGGAAACGGTGAATAAAGAGAGTGACGCGGATGTGCTCATTGGAGTGGAAAGTGTAGGACAAACCCAAGAAGGCCGATGCGGCCATGGAATAGCCAGCAAATTCGTCCATGCTGCGGGTGACGAATCCGAAAAGCGCACCGGCCAGCGCGATCAAAATGAACCCAGCAATGCCGACCATAAAAATCCCGGCCAACACGCCGCAGCTCCAATATAGCCTGTCTAACACTTTGCGCAAAAAATTCTCCCGTTCAGGCGGCCAGATCTACTTCTTCCGGTACTCTTCCAGTAACTTCTTCCCGTCGGCCCCCGCCTTCTTGAGCCATTCCTCGGCCATAACCTTGCCGACCTTGGCCAGGCCCTGCTGCAGCTCTGGGCTGGGCGGTTGCACAACCATCGCGTTTTTCTTTAAGGTCTCGATGGAGACGGCGGTGACCTTCTTACTGGCTTCCCAGCCGGCGGCCTCGGCGTTCTTGGCCTCCTCCAGGAGGATCTTTTGGGTCGCCTTGTCCAGTTTGTTGAAGCTGGCTTTATTCACAATTACCATGTTCTTGGGTTGCCAGGCTTGGGTGTCATTGAAGTATTTGACCTGTTCCCAAACCTTGCTGTCTACCCCGGTGGCTCCTGAGGTCATCATGGCATTAACCTTGCCGGTGGCCAGCGCCTGGCTGAGTTCAGCAGCCTGAACGGTGACTGGTTGCGCCTTGACCAGCTCAGCAATCCGCATCGTCGCCGGGCTGTAAGCCCGCCAAGCCAAGCCCTCCAAATCCTTCACCGTCTTGATCTCGCGGTTGGAATAAAGGCCCTGCGGCGGCCAAGGCACCGCATAGAGGAGCTTCATGCCCTGCGCTTCCAGGTGCTTATTAACGAAGGGCTTTTGCGCTTGGTAGAGCTTCCAGACTTGGTCGAAGCCGGTGGCAAGAAAAGGTACGCCATCCGCTTCATAGAGGGGGTTCTCATTGGCCAGCAGCACCATCAGCGCTTCGCCGATCTGTGCCTGGCCGGTCTGCACGGCGCGCTTTATCTCCGGTGCCTTAAACAGCGATGCTCCGGCGTGGACGACGATCTCCAGCTTGCCCTGGGAACGCTGCTTCACCGCGTCAGCGAACTTCTGCCCGTTGACGCTGTGGAAGTTGTTCACGGGATAAGCCATGGGCATATCCCACTTGGTCTGGGCCCAGGTGGCACCGGCCATCAAGCCAAATGCCAGTAGGCCGATCATGATGCCTGTAATCCTCTTCTTCGTGATTTGCATTGGCTCCACCCTCCTTTTCGATAGGTTATGCTGTAAACCAAACAGGTTGGCAAAAAACTCCCCCTTAGCCTCTTCACCTGGCATAATAACGATTTTTGGATTAATCGTCAATGCCTATTCCGCCCCTTGCCCACCCCCAGTTTTAGGTTTTCGCCCGGATTGGAGGGTCATGATCGAGGAATCATGGCGAGCAAGGCATTGACCCAGGTTCCCGGGGTTACCTGCGCAAAAACTAGAAGTGGGCCAGCTATGCCACCTGACCCTCGCTTATTTTTATCCGCGTTTATTGTAGCTCAGGCGGGCAAGGGAACAACGGAGAAGGAAAAGCCTTTTTAGCTCTTTCCTCTTCATGAAATTGTTTATAAAAGAACTATTCTTTGGTTTAAAGTGGTTCTATTGAACCTAATGCGAATCCCAAAGCAAGGGCTTTTTTATTCAATTCCAAAAAAGAGGAAGGGACCCGGCTGGTTACCGCCTGCAGAAGAGATTCTTCCCGAATTAAACCAAGGGTCTTGATTACTGCTCCTAATAGGAGCATGTTGGCCACCATCCGATTGCCGAATTCTTTTAAGGCCTTTTCAGTAGCTGGAACCGGAATGTGTCGGAAAGGGGATGAAGGGTCGGGCTTCACCATAGGGGAATCGAAGAAAATGATGCCGGTCAAGGGATTGACTTTGGTTTTATGCTGCTCGTAGGTTCCTTGGGACATACAGGCCAAAACATCGGCTTCGGTGACCTCGGGGTAGTCGATCCACGAATCGGAGATGACCACATCTGCCTTACAGGCCGAACCCCTGGCTTCTGAGCCATAAGAAGAAGTTTGGCCCACGTATTTTTTTTCGATGACGGCGGCTTCGCCTAAAATCTCTCCCATCAAGATGATGCCCTGACCTCCCAATCCTGCAAAACGAACCTGAATCATGATCGGCTCCAATCTTTTTCTTCAATAATGGGACGCAGATTTTCGCAGATACACGCAGATAAAAACCGTAAGTCGCAAGGCGTTAGACGCGAGGGCGATTTAAATATTTTTCATTCCACTTGCGCCTGGCGCTCTCACGCTTTACGGGTTTTTTATCTGCACCTTCTGCCTTCATCTGCGTCCGCTATAATAAATTTCTATATGTTGGCATTCACCAATTCTCCCACGATTACTTTCCCCAGGAGGTCTTCTTGGCTCAGGTTTTTGGCTTTTTCAACTGATAGGCAACTGCTTTTCAAGGCTTTGATCATGGCGAAGGCCGTCGGGAAAGCATTGCGCCGTCCGAATTGAGTGGGACATGGGGAAAGGACTTCCACGAAAGCAAAGCCCTGATGAGCCATGGCCTTCTTCAAAGTTCGGATTAGGGGGATGGGAGTAGCGACGGGATGTCGGGCTACATAGGTAGCTCCGGCAGCTTCAGCAAGCTTACATAGGTCAAAGGGAGGCTCCTGGTTTCCTTTCGGGGTGGTGGCGGTCAGGGAGCCGAGAGGAGTGGTAGAGGCCATCTGCCCGCCGGTCATGCCGTATATAGAGTTGTTGGCACAAATGACGGTCATATCCATATTTCTCCGGGCAGCATGAATGAGATGGTTGCCCCCGATGGAACTCAAGTCGCCATCCCCGCTGATGACCACAACCTTCAACTTGGGATTATAAAGCTTGGCCCCGGTGGCGTAAGCGATTGCCCGGCCATGGAGGGTATGTAAAGTATCAGCCTTAAAGTGGGGGCTGGGAATCCAAGCCGCACAGCCGATCCCTGAAACAAAGAGCATTTGCTTCAGGTCATATTCAAGTTCGGCAATGGCCCGCAGAATAGCACCCATCAGAATGCCATGGCCACATCCCGGGCAGAAAGGAGTCGGAAAAGCCTCCTGGTTGATCATCTGAAAAATTTTTTCGTTCATGCCATGTTTCTCCTTATTCCGGCAACGATCTCTCCAGGTTCAATGACTTCGCCGTTGGTCTTGGGTAAGGATATGACCGGGGTGGAGGTATATTTCTTAAGTTCACCGGCAACCTGGCCCCGGTTCATTTCCGGAACAAAGATAACGCCGCATTGCTTTCCCAACTCAGCAATGGCCTCTTCGGCAAAAGGCCAAATCGAAATGAGACGGAGTAAACCTGCCTTGATCCCTTGGCTCCGGAGAGTCTTAACAGCACGAAAGGCAGCCCGGGCGGTAAATCCATAGGCTACAACGCCTACTACGGCATCATCAAGAAAGTGGTTTTCAGTCGCGACGATTTCCGATTTAAAATCCTTAACCTTACGAACCAGCCGTTCGGTCAGGCGGGCCTGAACCGCGGAATCGGCCGTCTTCCGAAAACCCCAGGAATCATGAGTGGAGCCGGTGACTAAAAGGTTGGCCCCTTCTCCAAAGGAAGGCATGGGGGGGACACCGTTTGGCTCTTCGGTTCCGAAAGGAGGGAGGCCCGGAGCCTTGTAACGATCGTACACTTCCAATTCTTCTTTTACCACCAGCGTCTCCCGCAGGTGGCCTACGGCTTCGTCGGCAAGGATGAAAGTTGGGACACGGAAACGCTCGGCAAGGTTGAAAGCCTTGATGGTTAGGTCATACATTTCCTGTACGGACCAGGGAGATAGAGCGATGATTTCATTATCCCCATGGGGGCCCCACTTAACCTGCATGATGTCCCCTTGCGCGGGGCGGGTAGCTTGCCCTGTGCTCGGACCGGCTCGCTGGACATCCACGATCACGCAAGGAGTCTCGGTGATTGTGGCATAGCCGATGGCTTCGATCATCAGGCTGATACCCGGACCGGAGGTGGCAGTCAAGGCCTTGGCTCCGGCCCAAGAAGCTCCGATGACCGAAGCGATTGAGGCAATTTCATCTTCCATTTGGATAAAGGCTCCCCCAACCTCGGGAAGGCGATGGACCATGCGGATCATGATTTCGCTGGCCGGAGTAATGGGATAACCGGCATAATAACGACAACCGACAGCGATAGCTCCTTCGGCGCATGCTTCATCCCCTTGCATGAAGTACCAGCCGGGTTTAAGGGAACTTTTAACTTTTTTCAGTTGCATGGGGGACCCTCAACTTTCCTTGGCCACGTGAATGGCTAAATCCGGGCAAAGCATCTCACATTGCCAACAATGGGTGCATTGCTCAGAATGGGCGACGACCACGGGGTTAAACCCTTTCTCCGCGACTTCCGGAGATTTCTCGAAAACTTTCTTGGGGCAGGCTTCGAGGCAGATGTAGCATCCTTTGCACCATTTTTGGTTAATATGGATACGCGTGGGCTTTTTTTTCTTTTCTTTAACTGGCAAGCCGGTTTCTCCCTTCACTTTATTTCGACAAGGACCAAAACATGCCTTTCGCAGATAAAAATAATATCGCTTGAAAATAGAGATGGAGTCAAGATTTTTCTTAGCCCTTGGGAATTGAAATACTACCCTTTTTCTCTTGACGAGAGAGGGCCAAATTAATAAGATGAAAGCAAGTTTTTGTTCAAAAAAGGAAAAATTTCCATGAGCATCTTGGTGGATGAAAAAACAAAGGTAATCTGCCAGGGGATTACCGGGAAACAGGGGATGTTTCACACCCGTCAGGCAGTGGGTTATGGGACGAAGATGGTCGGCGGAGTGACGCCTGGAAAGGGTGGGGAAAAGATGGATGACCTACCCATTTTTAATACGGTGGCCGAAGCAGTCCGGGAAAAAGGGGCGAACGCGTCGGTCCTTTTCGTACCCCCTCCTTATGCGGCCGATGCCATCATGGAGGCGGCGGATGCAGGACTGGAACTCATCGTCTGTATTACGGAAGGGATTCCTGTCCTGGATATGGTGATGGCCAAAGGATACCTGGCAGGGAAAAAGAGCCGCCTGCTCGGTCCTAATTGTCCGGGAATAACCACCCCCGGTAAATGTAAGATCGGCATCATTCCGGGATACATACATAAACCTGGAACCATCGGGGTGATCTCCCGCAGTGGGACGTTAACCTATGAGGTTGTTGACCAACTGACCCGCTTGGACCTGGGCCAGTCCACCTGCGTAGGCATCGGCGGGGATCCGGTGATTGGATTGACTTTCGTCGATGTCCTAAAGCTTTTTGCAGAAGATGCCCAAACCGAGGCGGTCATGCTGCTCGGCGAAATCGGCGGGGAGACCGAAGAAGAGGCTGCCGAGTATATTCGTTCCAGTCATTTTCCCAAACCGGTTGTAGCTTTTATCGCCGGGCAGAACGCTCCTCCCGGCCGGCGCATGGGGCACGCCGGAGCGGTTATCTCCGGGGGAGGAGGTTCAGCAAAAGGGAAAATGGAGGCCCTGCAGGCGGCGGGAGCTACCGTGGTGGAAAATCCGGCGGTTATGGCCTGGACGCTTAAACAGGTTTTAGAGAAAACAAAAGGATCATAAACCAATGGCTAAAAAGGGGAAATATTCCATAGAAATTTATAAAAGTTGGTGCAAGCGGTGCGGGATATGTGCGGCTTTCTGTCCGGCCGGGGTCTTGGCCCAGGATGAATCGGGGGCCCCTTATGTGGAAGATCCGGAACGCTGTACCGGGTGCCAGTTATGCCAATTGCGCTGTCCTGATTTCGCCATCAATGTCCGTTCGCCCAAAAAAAAGGAAGGGAAAAAAAGTGCCGATAAGGTTGAGGAAGTAGCGAATGAATAATCAGAAAAAACCTGAACCCAAGGCGCAGCTTATGCAGGGGAATGAAGCCTGTGCCGAAGGGGCCTTGAGGGCGGGATGCCGGTTTTTCGCCGGTTATCCGATTACCCCGGCTTCCGAGATAGCCGAACGCCTCTCCTCCCGGCTCCCCCAGGTGGACGGGACCTTTATCCAGATGGAGGATGAAATTGCCAGTATGGGTGCGGTAATCGGTGCTTCGCTGGCGGGGGTGAAATCCATGACCGCCACCTCCGGGCCTGGCTTTTCGCTCATGCAGGAGAATCTGGGGTTTGCCTGTATGGCCGAGGTCCCTTGCGTGGTGGTGAATGTGATGCGGGGTGGGCCGAGCACGGGTTTGCCCACCAACCCTTCGCAAGGAGACGTGATGCAAGCCCGCTGGGGCACCCATGGGGATCACCCGATCATCGTGCTCTCCCCCACTTCGGTTATGGAAAGCTTTTCCCTCACGGTAAAAGCTTTCTATTATTCAGAGAAGTACCGCACTCCGGTAATCCTCTTGATGGATGAAGTGGTCGCCCACATGCGGGAAAAAGTGGTCTTGCCTGATTCCAGTGAAGTGGAGGTCATCGACCGGGTTAAGCCTTCAGTTCCCCCCGAGTGGTACCTTCCTTACGAAGATACCAGTTTCGGCGTACCGCCTATGGGTATTTTTGGTGAAGGGTATCGTTACCACGTTACTGGATTGGTCCACGACATTCGGGGGTTCCCCACTCTGCGTCAAGATGAGATTGAGCCGTTCTTACTCCGCCTTTTCCGCAAAATCTCGACCCACTTCAACGACATTCAGCTGTTTGAGAAATTTTATATTGAAGATGCAGACCTGGTCATCGTAGCCTTTGGATGCACGGCGCGATCCGCTCACCGAGCCATGGTGGAAGCTCGGGCCCGGGGAATGAAAGTGGGGTTATTAAAGCTGATCACCCTCTGGCCTTTCCCCCGCAGGTTCGTAGAACCCCTGACCCAGGCGGGCAAGACCCTGCTCGTTCCAGAAATGAACATGGGACAGATTTCCCGCGAAGTCAAAAGGGTCAACCAGGGGATGACCGAGGTAATTACCGTGAACAAGATTGATGGCACAATGATTACCCCTCAGGAGATCTTGGAAAAGATCGAGGAGGTGAGGAAATGATTGAAGATCGACCCCTGATTTATAAGTACCTTCGCCACGACAAAAAATTTCCTCACGTTTGGTGCGGGGGGTGCGGGATCGGTATCTTATTGGGATCATTGATTCGGGCCATCGATCATATCGGCTATACGAAGGACGAAGTGGTCCTGGTATCCGGCATCGGATGTTCGGGAAGGCTTCCAGTTTACGTGGACTTCAACACTTTGCACACGACCCATGGCCGGGCTTTGACCTTTGCCACGGGAGTTAAATTGGCCAAACCTGAACTGAAGGTCATCGTCATCATGGGAGACGGGGACGCCACAGCCATCGGCGGCAACCATTTCATCCATGCGGCCCGGAGGAATTTAGAACTGACTGCGGTGATTGTGAATAACAATATCTATGGCATGACCGGCGGCCAGTACTCTCCCACTACCCCATACGGCCAGCGAGCTACCACAGCCGTTTACGGTTCGGTGGAACATTCCTTCAACATCGCCCAACTGGCCGTTTGTGCCGGAGCCGTCTTTGCCGCCCGAGGAACTGTTTATCATGTACGGCAATTGGATGGGCTCATCGAAAAAGCATTGCTTAAAAATGGTTTCAGCGTGGTTGAAGTGAATAGCCAGTGCCATACTCATTACGGACGGTTGAACAAACTGGGAAACCAAATCGAGATGATGAAGTGGCAACGGGATAATGCCGTCCCCGTGGAGAAGGCCAGAAAGATGAGTCCGGAGGAAATGGAAGGAAAATTTGAGATTGGCATCCTGGTGGACCGGGATGCACCCAGTTACCTGGAAGAATACAATAAAGTCCGGCAGAAGGCCAAGGAAGCCCTTTCCCTGCAGTTATCTAAAGAAGAAAGAGAGGAAAGTGAGTGCCGAGAAGCTTCAGATAAACAATAATCCGGTTCGAAGTGCGGAGTTCGAAGTAAAAAAATAAATTTCACTTTAAGCCCATGAGAGAGTCATTATGTTGGATCGATTTGAAATTCGGCTGAGCGGGACAGGCGGGCAAGGGCTGGTACTGGCCGGGATTATTCTTGCTGAAGCTGCGGGTATTTATGAAGGGAAGCACGTCGTACAAACGGTCAGCTATGGGCCGGCAGCCCGCGGGGGGACGAGCCGTGCCGATGTCGTGATCAGTGAAGGTGAGATTGATTATCCCAAGGCCATGGGATTGGACCTTCTTCTGGCGATGAACCAGATGGCCTCCGATGAATCCGCTTCTGAGCTGAAACCCAAGGGAGTTTTGGTCGTGGATTCTCAACTGGTTACGCAGGTTGTTAATCCTCGGGTGGTTAAAATTCCTTTCACTCAGATCGCCAAAGAAAAATGCGGGCGGGAACAGATGGCCAATATTGTGGCCTTGGGGGCCCTGAGTCAATTCATTCCCAGTATGCCTGGTGGTGCCGGGCTCGTTTCGCAGAAATCCATGGAAGTTGCGGTCATGGCGCGAATCCCTTCAGGAACCGAGAAACTAAATAAACTGGCCTTCGAAGAAGGAGTCAAGGCCGCCGCCGAAATCCAGAAAACCCTCATCTTTGAAGAACCCTCCGCAGACAGCGACCAGATTTGAAAGAATTCAGGAGCCAGGCGATAGAACCCAGGATTATTTTGCTAAATCAATCTTTTTAAAAACCTCCCTTTGTCTTCCCCTGCCAGCGAATCTAAAAGCTGGCTTTCCCTTATAAACCAAGGAATTGGCTCGTATTCAAATCTATTGCCATAGGCGGCGATTGAATATCTGGAAAAATGGACAGAGGAACTTTTTAAGAAATGAGCAAACAGGTCAAGATGAGACCTGCGGAGGTTTTTTTACTTTTCCTTTTTCCTGTCAGCCTAAGATTTTCAAGAGAGCACCCACTGCTTTATCGCGTTGCGTCTTATGACGTAAGGGGATATGCGGATTGATGGTGTAGCGGACCCGCCTCCCTTCTTTAACCTTATTGATGTAACCATGGTTATCGAGGTCGGCGATAATTTTCCGAACGGCCCTCTCGGTAATGCCGATCTCCATCGCCAGATCACGGGCGGTGATTAAAGAATGTTTGGTTAAAAAACTGAGAACTAAAGCATGATTGGTTAGAAAAGTCCATCCTGCCATTTTAAAAATCCTTAAGAAGAAGTAAAAATTTTTCTTGACAAACAACCCTAATCATGAAAAAATATTCACCATTAGACAATCTTTTATGCCAGGATATCAAAATCTCCCAAAAACACAAGACATTTCTGCTGCATTAAGATTTTCGAAAATGACTGGAAAAATTTGTAAAAGGTCGGGCAAATCATTAACAAATTAAAAAGCTTCAGAAAGGAGGAGCGCCATGTTTTGGAAAAAAAATTCTGGTGGAGAAAAGTTATCACCCCCCAAAAATATTCCGGAAGCCGTGGGGCGGTATCTGGTCGTCGGGCTGGGTAAAAACCCGGATTGGGTTTGGAACCTTAAAGCAACACTGCGGAATAATGATAAAGACAAAGATGTCTTCCAGGTTAGAGTTTTTGATCAGTCCAAAGCAGCATCCCAAAAAATTAGGGTGCAGGACTACGCTTCACTCAGCGAGCATCCGGAATTGATTCTATACGAAGGATGGTTCAATAAAAAGACATTTGAGGTCAAGATAGAAGCAAAGGAGTAAGCAAATCCAATAACTGCTTCAAGATCCTGGCTGTGGCACCCCAGATCGTATGGTTTTGGTATTGGTAAAAATAAACGGGGAATGGCTTGCCATCCTTCATCCACATTTCCTGGCGTAAATGGCTTTCCTTCCGCAAGGCAGACAAGGGAGCTTCAATCACTTCAGTAATTTCGTGAGGGTTCACTTTGAATGGGTAGGGATAGGAGATAAGGGCGACGAAAGGGGAGACGCAAAAATCCGTTGTGGCTGTACAGAAGTCGTCTAACTCTCCCAAAATCTTTACGTCCCGGGGGGCAATCCCCATCTCTTCTTGGGCCTTGCGCAGAGCGGTAGCCAGGAGGTTTTTGTCTTTTTTGTCTTGACGCCCGCCGGGAAAAGATATCTGTCCTTTGTGGTGTTCTACTTTGTCGGTCCGCTTGGTGAGAAGAATATGATACTCGCCGTCTTTCGTGAAAAGCGGAATAAGAACCGCCGCGCGCTTCAGCCGCTTTTCTTGGAAGCAATTTTTAATCCGGGAAGCTAAGATTTCCTTGATCTTTCTTTCCATTTTATAATTAACCACAGAGGACCCAGAGAGCACAGAGTTTTAAAAAAAATTTTTATGCTTTTTTCCTTCTGTTTTCTCTTAATTCGTTGCGTAATTATTATGGCTTAAGGGAGAATAAACGTGCATAGTCTGTTTTGTCCTTAAATCTATAGGTTCCAACTCTGTGATCTCTGTGGCCTCTGTGGCAAAAATTTTTTTAATCAGGAACGGTAGGTACGGAGTTTGGCCAAGTCCCAGGTGTATTCGTAAAGGTGCAATCCTTTGGAGACGGCAATGATCTCCCCGTCCTCAACCCCGATCTGCTGGCCCATGTATTCCTTCAGGAGTTGAATTCCCGCCAGGTTGGCCGGGAAACCCGCCCAGAGGTCCCAGGAGCGGAAATAAACTACAAAATGAAGTTTTCCATAACGGACGCGGGTGTCGATCAAACGCAGACAGGGGGGATCGGAGTTGATGATGTCCTGGGGCATGCCCACTTCCATGGTAGCCTGGTTGGTTCCCGAACCCGCGGTTTGATACATCTTGACCACTTCCTCAACGGGGTTTACTCCTAAGGGAACCCCATTAATTTTTGGGTTCGTCAAGCGTTCGCCATAGGTGTAAGTTTCTTCTTTTTCACGCTCGTCAGTGATCCAATAGCGCATATACTGATTCACGTATTCCATGGTTGTGGGGGCAGGAATTCCGAGCCCCGGGGGAATGTCCGGAATCAGGGGCCGGGTCCCGGGATAATGGATCTGCACGACCACAAAATCAAATTCCCGGCGTTGCTGCCCTTCGAAGCTCCCTTTATCGATCTCGTACACATGCCCGGAATCGAGGATACGGTATACGCACTGGAACCAGGCGTCGGGTAGATCTCGAGCCTCAATGAATTCAATTTTCATCGTTCAACCTCGCAGAAATTTTTTCTAAGCATCAATATGGCATGGAATGGCCTCCATTTCAACCTTCACCTGGGCCTTGGCCTCTCCCCATCCAAGATTATTGAAATCAAATTCGGATTTTAAATCCGAAATTCGCAATCCGCAATTTATGGACATCATTTTCCCTTGCTCATTTTCCCTTGCTTAACCATTTTCTCCATGATAAAAATCATCATTGGCCCGAGAAAAATAAATTATGGAAATGATTCATAGCAAGTTTCTTTTTTAAAAATTCGACCTGAATCAGGAGAGATGTAAAGATGAGAGAGAAACGTTATGTCATGGGGGATGCGGCCATTGCCCGCGGGGCGCTCGAGGCCGGAGTCCGGGTGGTGGCTGGATATCCAGGCACCCCGGCCACCGAAATCGTCGATGAATGCCTGGGAGTTCCAGGCGTCCACGTGGAGTGGGCCAACAACGAAAAAGTGGCCTTTGAGCTTTGCACTGGCGCCTCGCTTTGCCATGTGCGGGCTATGCCTGTTATGAAGCACAACGGCACGAACTTCGTCACGGACTTTTTAATGCATGTCAACTTCACGGGGATCCGGGGAGGGTTGGTCTTGATCTCGGCGGATGATCCCGGGGGGCTCTCCTCGCAGAATGAGGAGGACACCCGTATTTTGGTACACCAGTATGCCCATTTGCCTATCTTTGACCCCTGCTCGCCTCAAGAAGCCAAGATGATGGTCATGGAGGCCTTCGACCTCTCGGAAAAGACCGAATTGGTCTTCTGCCTCCGCCCGGTCACCCGGGTGTGCCATGCCCGGGGGATCATCGAGTTTAAAGACCTGCCCAAAAATCTGCCCGCGGCCCATTACGAACCCGACCGGGAACGCTTTATCATGAGCGCGGTGGAGATGCCTAAGTTTGGGGGAGTGAAACGCCCGCAAATCCGCCACCGCTGGTTGAATGAAAAGCAGCCCCTGCTTCAAGAAATTATGGAAGGGAGTCCATACAACTGGGGTGAAAAAGGGGAAGGAAAAATCGGATTGATTGGCTGTGGGATGGGTTATACCTTAGTCAAGGAAGCCGAACAGTACCTGAACCAAAAACTCCCTCTTTTAAAGTTAGGAACCCTTCCGCTGCCCCGGAAAAAGATAAAAGAGTTTGTCAAGGGATTGGAAAAAGTGGTTATCTTTGAAGAGACCGAACCCTTTGTAGAAGGGCTGTTCAAGAAGATTTTTCAGGAAGAGAAGATTGCCGTGGAGGTTTTAGGACGAAGTGGGTTCGTTCCTCCAGAGGGAGAATTGACTCTGCAGATGGTTCTGGAGACCGTCTCCAAAGCCGCTCCCAAGGTAAAAGTCGCCCAACCAGAGGTTCCCATAGTCGATATTCATATCCCCATCCGTACCCGAACGCAATGCGTCGGTTGCAATTACCGAGGAATTCTCAACGCCTTGAAACAAACCGTGCGCAAATATAAAGGGATTGTAGCGGGCGATATCGGCTGCCATGATGCCGGATCTTTCAGGCCCATGGAACTTCAATCCACGATCTACTGCATGGGCTCTTCCATCCCCATGGCCAGCGGGATGGTCCTTTCTGGGGTGAATCGTCCTGTTTTCGCCTTTATCGGCGATTCCACTTTTTACCACAACGGCATCCTGGGGTTAATGAACGCGGCCACCAACAAGATCAACGTCAACGTTATCCTGGGAGAAAATACTGTGACCGCCATGACCGGATTTCAACCCCACCCGGGAACCGGGGTGACCCTCGCTGGGGAGAAGACGATACCGGTAAACGTGCCCAAGCTCGCAGAATCCATGGGCATCAGTTACCGGGTGGTGAATCCGTATGACATCAAGGAATGCCGGGAAGCACTGGAGGCGGCGGTAAAGGAAGAAGGCCCATCGCTGATTGTGTCTTCGATGCCCTGTTACTTGCTTTCTACGCGGCGGGGGCAGAAAGTTTTCGAGCCGCGAGAAGTGTGGTTGGATCCGGAACGCTGCAACGGGTGCATGATTTGCATCAATGACTTCGGTTGTCCGGCGATATCTTTCGATAAGCAGAAAAAGAAGGTGGCGATCGATCCGATGATTTGCGTGGGCTGTGCGCTTTGCATTGATGTGTGTAAAAGGGGGGCAATCTCATGAAGATGGATGTAGTCATTTCCGGCGTGGGAGGGCAGGGGAATATCTTCGCCTCGGTTGTAATCTCTCAATACGCCATGAATAAAAAGCTGAATGTTTTTGGAGCAGAAACCATCGGGGCGGCGCAGCGTGGAGGTTCGGTTGTCTCGCATATCCGCATTGCCGATGGCGCGATTTATTCTCCGTTGATTTCGCGGGGACAGGCGGACTTACTCGTAGGCATGGAGTGCGTTGAGATGTTGAGACACCTCCGCCTCCTAAACCCCAAAGGTACGTATCTCTTTAATTCCATGAGAATTCAAACCGTGTTGAACAACATGGGTCTTGATGAATATCCAGCCAACGAAGAGATTCTGCTGGCGGCTCGTAAGTACTGTCCCAACGGCTACGTTATCGAAGCCTCTGCTCTGGCCAAGAAGTTGGGCAACATTCAGATGACCAACGTGGTCATGCTCGGCGCCCTGGTCAAGATTATGCCCTTCTTTGATTACAAAAAGATGAAGGATGTGGTGGCCGCCAGTTCTCCTGCGCGGTTCAAAGGAGCGAATGTCAAGGGGTTTGAAGAAGGGTTTAAGCTGATCCATTAGTGGTCACCCATCAGCTGGAATGATTTGTTGCGCTGACTATTTCTTATCTAATTCCTCTTGCAGGCTCGGAGGGAGCTTGGCCTCGAGCTCTGGGTATGTTTCAATGATACGCAGAATATCAGCAAGATCTTTTTGTCGTTTGCTTCTCCTCCTGGTTTGATCGGCGTACGCCCAAACTTTTCCGCGCAAGACATCGTCGAGGCTGGCCACATACATCTGGTAACCCAGGACATCCCTTAACTCGGCACGCGGGATAAATTCCTGGTATCGAGGATCAGTCTGAAGTTGAATTCGAAGATCCGATTGAGAACTGCTGATGTTCACGCTATGTTCGAATTGTTCAACTTTTAATCCTTGCCTTTCAGCAGCAAGGCTGGTAGCCTCCACATCCTTCACCGCTATCACAATATCTACATCAAGGCTCACCACCGGATCAACGTAAGCATTCACTGCTAGGCCACCGATAACACAGTACGGAGAAGCCGTCTCGGCGATAATATCAAGAAGGATCTGAACTATGTCTGATTGCCCGTTGGCCACAGAATTCAAGAATTCCTTGCCTATCATCTTAGTGCTCTCCTTATCCCTTGGATTGCTGTTGCGTGTTCTCGAATAACTTCGCGTAGAATACGGTTCAAGTCGGCATCCCTGGAGACTTTGCCTAAATCATTAAAGTTCAAACTTCGCCAAGGGTTTCTCACCATTTTTAAGAGGCATAAAATCGCCCAGGACCCATACAGAAAGCCTCAGATTCTTTTTGCACCTGTCTAATTCATTTCCATATATCCCAATCTTTTCTGATCGTGAAGTCACGCATTTCTTCTTGCGTGAAGTCATGCTCGATCAATTTGCTGTCGGCAGGACTGCAAATCCTTTGACCGCTCCGATTCAACAAATGGGTTTAGACCATGGTTGTGATGGCGTCTTTGTGCCCCAGCAAATCCTGTATAATCCGGATTTCATATCCATCTTCGAGTAAATGCATGCCGAAGAAATGGCACGAGTACGGGTCTTCCTGCAGACAATCTGATTTTTTTCGGAGTAACTATAGGGATACGCGCTGGGTATCGCCCAATTTGATTCGAAGGGATTAATATGGAGTTAGCCTCTGGCACGGGCCTCCCTCCTCGGTTGGGAACAAGCTGAAATTATCATCTTTTCTGCAAACATGTCAAGTTCCTAAAGGAAAGGCCCGGCTCCCTTCATCTTTACCCTATGGCTGCAAAAAGATCGTTCGCAGTCTTCGCGAGACCCTTTCGGAGGCAGGCTGAGGATGGATGTACAAGGATTAAGATTTCATGTTGGCAGTATTTCATGGGACTGAAAAATGGCCATGACTGTTTTTCATCAGCATGAAAAATAGTCATATTAAAATCTGGATCAGAAACCGGAGACTTGCTTCAGTTGAATATCCACTGAAAGGTTTTGTTGAAGCCGGCTACAATTATTTAGAAGGCAAGGCAGGAGAGCCGCCTGCAGAAGGAAGATATTAATTGGTGCCAAAGATTGCCACTTTGGGTCACCTTCGGCGGGAGCCATTTTCCCTTGCGTTACGATCACTTCCATGATAAAAATCATCACATACTCACAGTTTGTTAATAGCCATCAGCATTCAGCTGTCAGCCGAAGGTCTTTATATCCTTTTAAAAAAGTTAATACTGAAAGCTGAGGCTTTAGTGCTTCTTACCCAGGAGGAAACATGGAGCGTACATTGTCGATTATCAAACCCGATGGAGTGGCCAAGGGGTTAATTGGGGAAGTGATCAAGAGGTTTGAAAAAAACGGGCTCAAGATCGTGGCCATGAAGATGATTTATATATCTAAGAAGGAAGCGGAATGGTTCTACGCGGTTCACCGGGGCAAGAATTTTTTTGACAGCGTGACGGATTTCATGTCTTCGGGGCCCTGCGTGGTGATGGTTCTGGAAGGGCCTAAGGCCATCACCAAAAACCGGGAGTTGATGGGGGCGACCAACCCCAAGGATGCCGCGCCCGGAACGATTCGCCGCGAGTTTGCCTCCAGCATCGAGCGGAACATTGTCCACGGCTCGGACGCGCCGGAGACAGCGGCTTTTGAGATAGGATATTTTTTCAACGCCCTGGAGATTTGCGGGTAAAAATACTTTTCACCACAGAGAGCGCAGAGACCGCCGAGAAAAAAATCAATCCAAAAGCTAAAAAGCAAAAATAAAAAATTTAATGCCATAATTTAATTGTATAGAAAATTCCTTTTTGGACACGGATATACACAGATTATCAGGATAAACTAAAAAGAAAATAATTATCTGCGGTTATCTGCGTAAATCCGCGTCCTATTAAATTTTTCAATTTTTTCCGTTAATTTGTTTTCTCCTCTGCGTTCTCAGCGATCTCTGCGGTGAAGGTTCTTGAATTTGAAGCCGGATGTAATCGTAATCGGAGGAGGGGCCTCGGGTCTGATGGCTGCCGGGCGGGCCGCAGAGCTGGGGGCCAGGGTTCTTCTCCTGGAAAAAATGGGCCGGGTGGGAGTCAAACTGACCTTGACCGGCAAGGGCCGTTGCAACTTGACCAACGGCGGGGACCTGCCAACCTTTATCGAAAGCTATCGGCACAATGGAAAATTCCTGCACAATGTTTTTTCTCGCTTCTTCAACGATGATTTAATATCCTTTTTTACTTCCCGTGGCCTGCCAGTGATTGAGGAGAGAGGAAGGCGGATCTTTCCAGCTTCCAGCCGGGCGCAGGATGTGGTCCGGGTCCTGCGCGGTTACGTCAATTCCCAGGGGGCCGCAGTCCAGATTCATTCACCGGTGCAAGAAATTCTGACTGATGAGAGCCGCATTACCGGAGTACGGACCGATGCAGGAATATTCAAGACAGCCAAAGTCATTCTGGCTACCGGAGGTGCGTCTTACCCCCAGACTGGATCCTCCGGCGACGGGTTCGGAATGGCGGAAAAACTTGGGCATACCATCCAGCGGATTCGGCCCGCCCTGGTTCCGTTGGAGATTGAAGAACCTTATGTCCGTGACCTTCAAGGGTTGGGATTGAAGAATGTGAAGGTTACGTTGCTCTCTGATGGCCGGAAAGCCGGAGAAGAATTTGGTGAGATGCTTTTCACTCATTTTGGCGTATCGGGCCCAATCATTCTTACCCTGAGCGGATTGGCGGTAGATAAGCTATCCAGTGCCAGAGTGGATTTATCCATCGATTTTAAACCGGCTTTATCCCCCGAGCAGGTGGAAGCCCGGTTAGTCCGCGAATTTCAAAAGCATAGCCGGAAACAAATCCTCAATATCCTGCCCAACCTTTTACCCAGACGGTTTATCCCCGTTTTCATCCAAAGAGCCGGGATCTCTCTGGCGATAAAGGGGAATGAGGTGCGTTCAGGTGACAGGAAGCGCCTTTTACATTTGCTTAAGGACTGGCGGCTGACGATTAAGGGTCCCCGGCCTCTTGAGGAAGCCATCATCACGGCCGGCGGCGTTTCTGTGCCCGAGATCCATCCCTCAACGATGGAATCGAAGATCATTCCGGGTCTTTACTTTTGCGGAGAGATCATGGACGTGGACGGCAAAACAGGTGGGTATAACTTGCAGGCGGCGTTCAGCACGGGATGGGTTGCCGGCGAGGCCGCGGCCATTTGATGATGCGAGAACAAAACACCCGAGTGAATCTGAAAAATTTGTCACTTGCCGAATTAGAATCTTTTGTGCTCTCCCTGGGCGAAAAACCTTTTCGGGCCGAGCAATTGGCTCGATGGCTATACGTGCGTCGCGCACGAACCTTTGGGGAGATGACTGACTTAGCCAAAAAATTTCGCCAAAAATTGGAAGAAAGTGCCTGGATCAGTTTCTTGGAAAATCTGGAGGTAAAGGTTTCTCCGGATCGAACCAGAAAATACCGCTTTCTTCTGGCTGATGGCGAAACGATTGAAAGCGTCCTCCTGCCCGAAAAAGACCACTTTACGCTTTGCCTTTCTACCCAGGCCGGGTGCGCTCTGGGGTGCAAATTTTGCCTCACCGGAAGCCGGGGGTTGGCCCGCAACCTCTCATCCGCTGAGATCATCGATCAGGTGATCGGAGTTCAGGCCACGCTCTCCCCGGAGGAGAAACTTACCAACCTTGTCCTCATGGGAATGGGGGAGCCGCTGAATAACTTTCAGAATGTAATGCGAGCGCTGGAAATTATCCGGTCTCCCCGCGGGCTTCAATTTTCTCACCGCCGGGTTACCCTTTCCACGGCCGGAATCATTCCGGAGATGGAAGAGCTTTGTTCCCGGCGGCACTTTGTCAAATTAGCAATTTCCCTGAATGCTTCGACCCATGGGCAGCGCAGCCAATTGATGCCCATCAACCGCAAGTATCCTTTAAAAGATTTGCTGGCCGCGTGCCGAAGAATTCCTTTAGCCCACCGGGAAAAGATTACTTTCGAATATGTTCTGATAAGGGGGGTGAATGATTCGGAGGAAGATGCCCATCGTTTAGCCCAATTATTGCAAGGGATTCAAGCCAAAGTGAATCTGCTTCCTTTTAACGAGCACCCTCAAAGCCCCTTTAAGCGGCCTGATGATGATGCCCTGCAAAAGTTCCGGGCAGTGCTTATGGCGCACCGTTTTACAACCATGGTAAGGTTGAGCAAGGGGGCAGACATAATGGCCGCTTGTGGGCAGCTGGGGGGAAAATACCCAGAACTTGGAGGGTAACTAATTATTAAAATTATTAAAAATAATTCTTGACAGAATTTAAGGAATTATGGTATGGGCGGCAGATAGGCCGAGCGATATCGGCGGTAGCGGACCGGTTTGCGGGTCACCGGTTCGGGCAAGAAAAAGGAGGCGTTTAATGAAGTTGATCGGTCGGGTGAAGTGGTTCAATGATAGCAAGGGGTATGGCTTTATTGAACAGGAAGGTGGAAGGGATATCTTTGTTCATTATACAGCCATTCAGGGAGATGGGTTCAAGTCCTTGGCCGAGGGCCAGAAGGTAGAATTTGAGATAACAGAAGGCGCCAAAGGGCCTCAAGCGACGCAAGTAGTGAAGGTGTAATTCCCAGATATAAGATATCATATAGCGAAGGACCCGCATGTGACCCCGGGGGACAGTTCCTCCGGGGTCTTTTTTTAAATTCATCTCCACGGAGGGCGCAGAGAACAAAGAGACGAAAATTGAAAAACAAAATGCCAAATACAAAAATTTTGGTATTGATAAATTTTGATGAATTCTTTAAAAGTCCTTTTCCTCCCATTTTCGGCATTCCCGCGAAAGCGAGAATCCAGGGTTTCCTGTGAAAACAGGAATCCAGATTCATATATTTCTGGTTCCCTGCTTTCGCAGGGACGGCGTCTGGACTCCTGCTCCCCGCTTTCGCGAGGACAAGCTTTCGCAGGGGTGACGGCTTTTATGATTTTTTACGCGATCATCAATGTCAGAAATGTCAGATTGGGCTTTTTTCCTCTACGTTCTCTGTGGCCTTTGTGGCCAAGTGGACCTTTTCTTCCTTGACCCATGGGGAGAAAGGGGCTAAACTTTAACAAAACTGAGGAGTTGAACAATCATGTTAAAAATCGCCGGCATTCAAATGAACTGTTCCCCAGATAAAGCAAGGAACCTGGAAAAAGCTCATTTATTGGCCAAAATCGCCACTGAAAAGGGAGCGAAAATTATTTGCTTCCAGGAGCTTTTCATCACGCACTGGTTTCCGATGGACATCAAGCCGGAGAATTTTCAGTTAGCAGAAGAAGTGCCAGGCCCAACAACGGCGACCCTGCAACAAGTGGCTCGGAAGTCACAGGTGGTCATCATTGTGCCTTTTTTCGAGAAAGACCCGCGGGGTCTTTATTTCAACACGGCTGTAGTGATCGACGCCGATGGAGAAATTTTGGGAAAATATCGTAAGATCCATATTCCGCAAATTCCTTTATGGGAAGAAAAGGCTTATTTCCATCCCGGGGACCTGGGTTTTCCTGTCCTAACCACGCGCTACGGACGGGTGGGAGTACAAATCTGTTGGGATAATTTTTTCCCGGAAGGAGCGCGAATTTTAGCCTTGAAAGGGGCCCAGATAATTTTCTCTCCCACGGCGGCTGCTTTCGCCTCTCAGGAAAAATGGGAAAAAGTGATCTGTGCCAATGCCGCCACCAGCGGGGTTTATATCTTGCGGGTGAACCGAGTAGGAAAAGAGGCCAAACAAGTTTTTTACGGAAAAAGTTTCTGTGCCACTCCCGAGGGAGAATTGGTAGACCAGCCCAGCGGCGGCCAAGAAGGAGTGGTTATGGCCGATATCGATCTCATGGAGATCGAAAGGACTCGACGGGTGTGGACCTTCTTGCGGGACCGGCGGCCAGAGATTTATGGGGAGCTTTTGGCTAGTTGAAAGCGGTTTTTAGCCACAGAGAACGCAGAGCATTAAAAATAAGAATGTAGAAAAATAAAAAGATGAAAAGTTTTAAAGGAACTCATGAACGAAGTGATCCAAGCCATAGCTGATTTCATCTCCCGGGAAACAGGCCTAGCCCCTGAGGAATTGCATCGATGGGTCGAGGTTCCTCGAGACTCCCAATGGGGCGATTACGCCTTTCCCTGCTTCCTATTGGCAAAGACTCTGAGGAGGCCTCCTCAGAATTTGGCCCGGGAAGTGGCTATGAAGTTCAAGCCGGTCGGGCTGTTGAGCGATTGTACCGCTGCAGGAGCTTACGTCAATTTCCGCATCCAGCGGGAGGCCTGGGCGGAGGTTGTTCTGAAAAGAATTTTTTTTAAGGATACCAGCTACGGTCAAAGTTCGGAAGGGGAGGGAAAAAGAGTTTTAATCGAATTCTCTTCTCCGAATATTGCCAAACCTTTTCATGTCGGCCACCTCCGTTCTACCATCATGGGCAATGCTCTTTGTCAGATTTTTGAACGACGGGGTTATCAAGTACTCCGACTTAACCACTTAGGTGATTGGGGAAAACAGTTTGGAGAGGTGATTACAGCCTTCAAACGATGGGGGAACTTGGACCAGTTGGAAACCCAGCCCCTGAAACATCTGTTAGAAGTATACAGCCGGTTTCACCATGAGAGTGAAGACGATGAAGCTCTACACGAAGAGGCGAGAGCCTGGTTTAAAAAACTGGAAGAGGGAAACTCTGAAGCTCGTGCCCTTTGGGGTCGATTCCGTGCGATCAGCGTCGAAGAATTTAAACGCCTTTACAGCTTGCTGGGCATCACTTTTGATTCTTACGAAGGGGAAAGCTTTTATCAGGACAGGCTTCCCGCATTAATCGATCGGATGCGTGGGGCTGGGCTCCTGGAAGAAAGCCAGGGGGCCTGGATTGTTCCCCTGGAGACCTACCAAATGCCTCCGGCCCTTATTCTAAAAAAAGATGAAGCCACCCTTTACCTTACCCGGGACATAGCGGCGGCCGAATATCGATTCCAGAAATGGAATTTCGCCAAGATGATCTATGTCGTGGGCGTTCCCCAAAAGCTCCATTTTCAACAGTTGTTCAAAGTTTTGGATCTCATGGGCTATGAGTGGAGTAAACGGTTGGTCCATGTGGATTTTGGACATGTCCTGGGGATGAGCACCCGCAGGGGAGAAGTAGTTTTTTTGCAAGATGTCGTTGATGAAGCTGTTCAACGAGCAGAAAGGGTGATCGAAGAGCGGGGGGAAGACAAAGAAGCGCGTATCGGGAAGATTGCTGCAGAAGAGAGAAAAAATATCGCCCGGGCTGTAGGCCTGGGGGCCATCATCTTTAACGACCTAAGAACGAAACGGACCAAAGACGTGGAGTTCGACTGGGAGCGAATTCTGGGCTTTGAAGGTGCCACCGGCCCGTATTGCCAGAATGCTCATGTACGCTGCTGTGGGATCATGAGAAAATACCCCGGAGAAGTGACTGTAACGGTCGACTATGGCGTTCTCGCCTGCGATGAAGAATTTGATTTGATCAAACGCCTCGGAGAGCTTCCAGAAGTCCTCAGGCGGGCTGCCGAAGAATATGAACCTTCATTGATTGCTGTTTATATGCTGGAGTTAGCCATGACGTTCAATGGTTTTTTAGCCAGGCATCGTGTTCTGGGGGAAGAAAAAAGGGCCACCCAGGCACGCGTGCTTTTAACTCAGGGAGTAAAAAGAGTCCTGGCTATTTGTTTGCGTATCCTGGGAATAGAAGCACTGGAGCGCATGTGAAGGGAGCGGAGATAGCCAGGTCGAAAAAAGCAGCGGCCAGGCGCCGGGGTCGGACTTACCCCGAGGGGGTAAGATTTTATCCTTATCCGGTAAAAGAAGGAGGCAAAAAATGGGTCTTTATTATTGCCGGGACCTTCCTTTTAGCCTTGGTGGCTTTCGTTTCCGGGATACAGGTGGGAAAAGCAATCAACGATCTTCAATCCAGCGGAAAATCGTCACCGGCGAGTAAGCTGGGAAAGAAAAAAGAAGAAAAAAAAGATGCTTTTAATCAGGCTGGGTTTACAAGGGAAAATTCTCCGGCGAACAAAGAAGCAAAATCTTTGACCTCTGAGGCGCCGGATAAACGGGAAGAAAAAGGCAGGCCAACGCCCCTAGCGCAACCAACAGTTGGAGAAAAAAAGTTATTAGACCCCGCCAAAGAGATAGCCTCTCCTGCTCACGGAGCCAAATCAGCTCCGGTCAAGGCCCGCTTTACATTGCAGGTTGGTGCTTTTAATAACGCCGCAGAAGCCACCCAGTTGGTGAATCAATTGCAGAGCAAAGGATATCCTGCTTACCAGATTACGGGGAGTGCTGCGGCCAAGGGGATGTGGTACCGGGTGCGAGTGGGGCACTTTCCGACCCTGCAGGATGCGCGACAATTTGCCCTTATGTTCGAGAAAAAAGAAAAAATCAAAACAGTCATCACCACCGTACCGGCGCCATAACCAAGCGGTCACCCCCGCCAAGCCCGGATGGAGCAAGAGAAGAGAAAAATTTAAAAACGAAGGCAGATCGCTGAATGCTTCCATAATACTTACCATCTTGTGATAGGCCGGGGGATGTGTTAAGATTGCCAAAATGCGTAGATTTTTAAAAAGATCAAGTTTTTCCTGCAGGATTTCGAACCTACCCCTGAAGACATCATCAGGGCCATGCAGGCCATTTAGGCTGCGAGAAAAAAGGAGTGATCATAGGAGTCAAGCCGACCCGCGATGATCGAAATGGTCCATGTAAGCAAGGCTTACAATGAAAGCCCCCGAGTACTCTTGGACATCACTTTAAAAGTGGACAAAGGGAAATTTGTTTATCTTACCGGCCCCAGCGGTTCAGGAAAGACCACTTTCTTAAAATTGCTATATGCGGCTGAGCGCCCGACAGAAGGGGAGATCCAGGTCAATGGGTTTCGCCTAAGTCGCTTGAAACCCCGAGAGATTCCCCACTTGAGAAGAAGCCTGGGCGTAGTTTTTCAAGATTTAAAACTTCTCCCCCGATGGACAGTCTCCGAAAATGTAGCCTTTGCTTTGGAAGTACTGGGAGTGCCGAGGCGGGAAATTTTAAAAAAGACCCCGGAGGTATTACGGTTGGTGGGGATCGAGCGCAAAGGAAAATGTTTTCCTTCCCAGCTTTCTGCCGGTGAGCAGCAACGCGTGGCCATCGCTCGGGCCATTGTCAATAATCCCTTGTTGCTCCTGGCCGATGAACCCACGGGAAATATTGGGCTGGGGGCTACGGAGGGAATTCTGCGTTTGTTTGATGAAATCAATCTGCGGGGGACAACCTTGGTCCTGGCCACGCATAATTATGGGCTTCCGGCGATGCTCCCTAAAGAACGCATTGTTTTGGAGGGTGGGCGAATCGTGGAAAGCTCATTGCCTAATCCCGCGACTTTGATCGGAGAGAGCGGCATTCGCTATGTTGCACCGCCGCGAACGTAGGGAAAATCGCAATGGAGTTTTAACCGGAAGATCGAACCTGAACATGGAAGGCAAAAAAAATTAAAATAAATTTTTTGATTGGCAAGTATCGAATTTTTACTGAACTTGATTTTCTCATGTTCTCAGCGTACGCTGGAGTGAAAGGATAATTGGGATGGGGGGATATTTCTTTCGCCAGGCCTGGCAGAACCTAAACCAGAATCCATGGATGAATGCCATCACCCTGGGAACCATTGCTCTTTCGTTCCTCGTCCTCGGAATTTTTCTAATTATCATCGTTAACGCCAAAGGATTGATGGAAGAATGGAGAAGCCGGATCCGGATTACAGCCTATCTCGTTGATGCCATGAGCGGGGAGCAGATAAGCCATTTTCAGGAAAAGATCCGGGGGTATGGAGAAGTGCAAGAAGTGAGCTACCGTTCCAAGGAGGAAGCCCTCAAAACCTTAGAAGAGAGATTACCAAGCGGCAAGGGGTTACTTAAAGGACTACGCCGCAATCCTCTTCCGGCCTCAGTGGAAATTCAACTCAAACCTCAGCACCAAAATTCCATCGGTGTACAGCGATTAGTGGAGAAACTGCGAGGCCTCCCGCAAATTGATGATTTGCAGTACGGGGCTGAATGGGTGGAAAAGTTTTCGGCTTTTATTGCCCTGCTGCAGGTTTTGGGCCTGGCATTGGGCGGGCTTCTTCTGGCCTCTACCATTTTTGTCATTTCCAATACCATCCGCCTGAACATTTTCGCCCGCCGACAAGAGATCGAAATCATGCGCTCGGTAGGGGCCACAGGCTTATTTATTCGCGCCCCTTTTTATATCGAAGGAATTCTGCAAGGGTTTGTAGGTGCTTCCTTAGCCGTATTGGTCCTTTTTATCTTTTTTCACCTTTTCGTCACTGAGGTATATACTCCCTTGAAATCTCTGTTGGGAAGTTTTCCCTTATTTTTCCTCACGGCAGAACAAGCTGCCGCCCTGGCCCTGGGAGGTGTGGCTTTGGGGTTTCTCGGGACCCAAGTATCTGTAGGGAGGTACCTACGCGTTTAAAAGTCTTTGGGGGTTTAGCCTTTTTTATGGTCCTGCTCTGGATAGGCCCAGGGGATGCCGAAACCGACCTGCAGAAGATACGCACTGGTGTAGCCCAGAGTAAAGAGGAGCTGGGGGGCCTCAAAAAAAAGATCCAGGAGGAAAAGAAACGAGTTAAAGCCATCCATAAGAAGGAATCATCCGTTATCTCCCAGCTTAATAAGCTGGAGCGGAACCTTTCCAAGAAGGAGAAGGAGTTAAAGGTTCTGAACCGGAAATTAGAAAGCGTGGTTAAAAAAGTACGAAAAACCAACGAAGAATTGCGGCTGGTGAACCACGCCATTAAGACCCACGAAGTGTTTCTGGAAAAAAGGTTAGTGGCCCTGTATAAATTCGGGGAAGCGGGGATGCCCCAATTTTTTTTCTCCTCCAATTCGTACGGGGAATTCTTAAGTAGCCGGCATTATTTGTCATTGATCATTAGTCAAGATCACCAATGGGTCGAGGATTTCCGCAAAAGGGAGACCGTATTGGGAAGCTACCGGGAGCAATTGAAAGAAGATGAACGGGAGCTTCAGGCGCTGAAAGAACAAACAGAAAAAAAGCGAGCAGAAATTCGGAAAGATCGACTGCAAAAGAGTCGGTTACTTGATTCCGTCCGGGGCGAAAAACGTATTCACCTGGCAGCAATCAAAGAATTAGAAACCGCCTCCGCCCAATTGCAGTCTCTGATTAATCGTTTAGAGAAAGAAATCCGGCAAAAAGCCAAAGCAGAGGTTTTCATTCCAGCCGGCAAAGGGTTTGGAACCTTTCGGGGAAAACTGACGTTTCCGGTAGAAGGCCGAATCCTTAGCACTTTCGGGAGGAATGAAAATCCTAAGTTCAATACTTTTACTGTCCAGAAGGGGATCGAAATTGAGGCTGAGATAGGAGCGGAGATCAGAGCAGTCTATGATGGGCGAGTCCTCTATGCTGACTGGTTTAAAGGGTACGGGAAGATCCTGATTATCGATCATGGTGAGGGCTATTATACTTTGTCTGGCCATGCTTCCGCCCTGCTGAAAAATGTCGGCGAAGAAGTTCGAGGGGGGGAAGTCGTAGCATTGGTAGGAGATACAGGTTCCCTCAAAGGGCCCTGTCTTTATTTTGAAATTCGCCAGAGAGGGAAACCTCTGGACCCCTTGGAATGGTTGGCGCATTCAAGGGTTCGGTGATCCACTCGAAAAGGAATTACGGGTGGAAAGGAGAAAGCAATGCGTAATTGGATAACCAAGAAACAATTCATAATCATCATAGCCCTTTTCCTTGCCCTGGGAGTGTTCATAGGCGGGGGCAAAGTACACCGCGTGGGTGCGGACATCAATTCCACCTATGAAAAGCTGAAAATCCTGGCGGATGTCTTGGCGCTCGTAGAGAAAAATTATGTCGAACCCGTTAAAATCAATACCTTGGTCAACGGGGCGATCAACGGAATGTTGGAAACCCTGGATCCGCATAGTTCCTTCATGACCCCGGATGTTTTTAAAGAAATGCAGACCGAGACCAGAGGAAGCTTTGGCGGAGTAGGTTTCGAAATTACGATTCGCGACAAAGTTCTCACCGTCGTCGCTCCCATAGAAGACACACCAGCTTTCCGGGCCGGGATCCAAAGCGGGGACCGGATCTTGCGCATTGATGGAAAATCAACCAAAGACATGAATCTGATGGATGCGGTAAGGTTGATGCGTGGCGCTGAAGGAACCAAGGTAACCATCACCATCATGCGTAATGGCTTTACCGAACCCAAGGATCTTTCTTTAACTCGGGCCATCATCCCTATCCGCAGCGTGCGCTCGAAAATGCTTGAAGAGGGATATGGCTACATAAAGATTAATCAGTTCATTGAGAAAACCCATACGGACATGAAGGCGGCGTTAGAGAAGCTGGAATCTAAGGAAGGAACGCTGAAGGGATTAATCCTGGACCTGCGCAATGACCCGGGAGGACTTTTAGAACAAGCGGTTAAAGTAGCCGATGAATTTTTGGAAGCAGGAATGATCGTTTACACCGAAGGGCGGGTAGAAGGGCAAAAGATGAAATTTTACGCCCAGAAAAAGGTGAAGATGCGCGAGTACCCGATGATGGTACTGGTTAACGCAGGAAGTGCCAGCGCTTCTGAGATCGTGGCCGGTGCGCTGCAAGACCATGGGCGGGCGGTCATCTTGGGTACACCCACCTTCGGTAAAGGCTCGGTACAAACCATTATTCCCCTGGAGGACGGGTCGGCCGTCCGGTTGACAACCGCGCGTTATTATACTCCCAACGGACGCTCCATTCAGGCGCAAGGAATTGTTCCCGACATTATCGTGGCTGATCTTTCCCCGGCGGCTCGCAAAGGCTTCCCTCAGCGTTTCCTTAGAGAAAAAGATTTGGAGCATCATCTTCGAGGCGCGGAGGAGATACCGGCCAAGCCTTTAGAAAAAATTCCTGAGGAATCCCTGGAAAAGGTACCCGATAAGAAGATGGGAGAAGCGGCGCTAACCACCGAGGCCCCGGAAGATCCTCCTCTGGAAAGGGCTCTGGAACTTTTAAAGACTTGGAAGATCCTCAATAAAGTGGCCAAGAAAAAGGCGGCTTAATTTAGCTGGGAAAGGTAAAACAATGGGGAATTTGGAGAGAGCACTAAAATACCCGTTTGCCGAAGAAGGGTGGGGACCGAAATTCATTCTGGGCGGTGTTTTAAATTTTATAGGTGCTGCCATGGGATTCATTCCCTACCTGGGGGTCATTTTCTGGCTTCTTTTTTCTTTTTTCCCCCTAGGTTATGCTTATACCATTTTTCGTAGTCATCTTGAAGGAAGGGAAGGGCCCCTGCCAGGATGGGAGGGATGGGGAGACCTGTTCCGGCGTGGTTTATACGTTTTTTTAATCGCCCTAGGTTATGGAATCGTCCCAGGGATTCTTTATTGGTTAGGGCTGAATCTTTGGTATGGAGGAGGATTTGCTGCCTTTGTAGGAGTATTTTTACTCATCCTGGGAGTGGGAATTGGCTTAGTCGCGTTCTTTCTTTTGCCCATGGCTCTGGCCCTTTATGCTTCGGAAGGAGAGGGTTTGGCAGCGGCCTTCCGTTGGAAGGGGATCGTAGAAAAAATTTGGCTGGTCCAACGTGATTATTTTTCTGGATGGGTGGCCGGTTTGGTTCTATTCTTGGCCCTTCTTTTTTTAAAAACTCAACTCCTTTATATCGGCTGGATTCTTTATTCTTTTGGATTCTTTTACTTGAGCTTGTCCATGGCCAATCTTTTCGGCAAGATTAGCCGGGAAGCCCTGAAGGATGAAGTGTGAAGCATTGGGGGCGAGCCTGGAAAGAAGCCAGGATATCTCCTGGCTTTCTTTTTGCATTCGGATTTTTAATTTCATTGTATAGGAAATTTATTTTTGGACACAGATGAACACAGATTTTCAGGATATTCAATGCAAAAAAATAAATATCTATGAATATCTGTGGAAATCGGTGTCCAAATTAATTTTAATTCTTGCTTGGCGATCTCTGCGTACTCTGCGGTGAATCGGTTTTCGCCCAGGAGGAGCCTACGAAAGTCCCCCTCTTAGAGTTAAAGGAGCAGTTTAGGAAGATCCGGGACGAAGTATATCAGGCAGTCCGGGAGGTATTGGAGAGCCAGGTTTTTATCCTCGGCCCTATGGTAGATAACTTTGAAAGAGAAGTAAGCTCTTTTTTGCGAGTTCCCCATGCCCTCGGTGTAGCTTCAGGGACGGATGCATTGCTACTTTCTTTGATGGCTCTGGGTGTGAAGGCGGGGGATCGGGTCGTTACGGTTTCTTATACTTTTTTCTCAACGGGAGGTTCCATCTCCAGGCTGGGAGCTATGCCGATTTATTTAGATATTGATCCGCATACCTACAACCTCGATCCCAACAAACTTGAAGATTACCTGCGGAAAATTCGTCGGAAAAAAGAACGGCCTAAAGTGATCATTCCCGTGCATTTATTCGGCCAAATGGCGGACATGGCAGCAATCATGGAAATTGCCCGGCGGTATGAATTGCGAGTGGTGGAAGATGCAGCCCAAGCGCTGGGGGCCAGACAAAGCGTGAATTCAATAGGTGGAGTTCAAAGTTGGCCAAAAGAATGGATGGCCGGAACCGTAGGGGACCTGGGGTGCTTTTCTTTCTATCCCAGCAAGAACCTCGGTGGTTTTGGCGATGGAGGGATGGTGGTCACCCGCGATCGGGAACTGGCCGAAAAAATTCGAATGCTGCGGGTTCATGGGTCCGAATATAAATATCATCACCGGCAGATCGGAATCTGCAGCCGCTTGGATGCTTTGCAGGCTGCTGTTCTGCGCGTGAAATTAAAATATTTAAATCAATGGACCGCCAGACGGAGAAAAAACGCCGACCGGTATCGCCTCCTTTTTGCCGAAGCCGGGTTACAGCCGACCCTTCTTTCCCTTCCTGAGATAAAAAAAGATTGTTATCATATTTTCAATCAGTTTGTCGTCCGCACCCGAAAAAGGGATGCCCTCCGAGAACATCTGGCCCAGGAGGGGATCGGGAGTGAAGTTTACTATCCGGTTCCTCTTCACCTGCAGGAATGTTACCGTAATCTGGGTTATCGTGTGGGCGACCTACCAGAATCGGAGCGGGCTGCTCGGGAAACCATGGCGATACCTATTTACCCCGAACTGACATGGGCCCAACAGCGGAAGGTGGTACAGGCCATCACCGACTTTTATTCACCACAGAGAACGCCAAGAGCGCAGAGGAAAAATAAAAATAATTAAAAACGCTATGCGCATAGCGCTAAGCGCTTAGCGTATTGCGGCGAACTCTGCGGAAAAATTTAAGCGTTTTCAGAGGGGAAGATGAAAATTTTAGTGACGGGGGGTGCAGGGTTTATTGGATCGCATGTGACCGACCGCTATACCGCGGCTGGCCACCAAGTGGTGGTGGTGGACAACCTGACGACGGGAAAGATGGAGAACCTGAACCCCAAGGCCCGATTTTACCAGTCGGACATCCGCGATCAAGGGATGGAAGAAATCTTTGCGCGCGAGCAGCCGGAGGTGGTGAATCACCATGCGGCGCAGATTGATGTCCGTAAGTCAGTACAGGACCCTGTTTTTGATGCCAGCGTAAACATCCTGGGCATGCTGAACCTCTTGGAGAAAGCGGTGCGCCACGGGGTGAGCCGATTTATCTTTGCCTCATCAGGAGGAGCCACATACGGTGATCAACCAGAAAATGCCGGTCCGGCCAGCGAAGAAATTCCCCTTCAGCCCATCAGCCCATATGGGGTAGCCAAAGCAACGGGAGAGTTGTATCTCCATTACTATAAAGTTGGGCACGGCTTGGATTACGTGGCGTTGCGGTATGGCAATGTTTATGGCCCCCGCCAAGATCCTTTCGGAGAGGCGGGGGTGGTGGCCATCTTCACCGAAAAGCTTATCGCCGACGGACAACCGATAATCAATGGCGATGGGTTGCAGACCCGGGATTACGTATACGCCGAAGACGTTGCCGAAGCCAACCTCCTGGCCTTACACTCCAAAGCTTCTGGGTCTTTTAATATCGGTACGGGCGTGGAGAAGAATGTCAATGAGCTTTTCTGGTGTTTATTGCAGATTATGGAGAAATCGGCCCAAGAGGTTCACGGACCCGCCAAGCCGGGGGAGCAACGCAGGAGCGTTTTGGATTGCACCCGGGCCCAAACTGGCCTGGGTTGGAAGGCGAAGGTTTCTTTCGAAGAGGGTTTGCGGAGGACTGTGGAATACTTCAAAAAAAATCACCGCAGAGTGCGCAGAGAACGGTGCGCTTAAAAAATAAAAAGATGTAAAACGCTATGCGCTTAGCGCTAAGCGTTCACCGGTTTTCCGCGTTCTTGGCGTCCTCGGCGGTAAAAGAATTTAATTGTATAGGAATTTCCTTGTTGGACACAGATGAACACAGATTTTCTGGATATTAAAAATAAAAAAATTCACAGAAGATATATATCTGCGTTTATCTGCGAAAATCTGTGTCCCAATAAATTTTTGGGGAGGAAGGGTGAAGGTTAAAAGCAAAGAGATAAAAAAGAAATCAACCTTTCGGGAGTATGCCGAAGCGATCGTTGTCGCTTTGTTATTGGCGCTATTGATCCGCACTTTTGTGGTGCAGGCGTTTAAAATTCCTTCCGGCTCTATGGAACCTACTCTGGTGATTGGGGATCATATCCTGGTGAACAAGTTTATTTACGGGATAAAATTTCCTTTCACCTCCATCCGCCTATTTCCTCTGTACAAGCCACAGAGAGGGGAAGTGGTCGTTTTTATTTATCCATTGGATCCGAGTAAAGATTTTATCAAAAGGGTGGTGGCTGTGGAAGGGGACACGGTAAAAATCGTGAATAAAAAACTTTTCATCAATGGGTCCGAAGCTGCCGATTCCTATGCCGTTTATAAGGAGGATACGGTTTTTCCGGCAGAAATGCAAAAACGGGACAATTTTGGCCCAGTGACCGTTCCCCCCGGGAGTCTTTTCGTCATGGGAGATAATCGCGATCGCAGCTTGGACAGCCGCTTTTGGGGATTTGTGCCGTTGGAAGATTTGCGGGGCAAAGCCTTTATTATTTACTGGTCATGGAACAGCCATGAAACTACGGTTCGCTGGAATCGGATCGGCCATCTGATTCATTAAGAGGTAAGGAAGAGATGAGGTTGAAGGAAAAAGAAACAGTCATGGATGGAGAAGAGATTGAGCGGGCTCTGGTGCGCATCACTCATGAAATGCTCGAGCGTAACAAGGGAGTGCAAGACCTCGTTTTAATTGGCATCCGCACCGGCGGCGTTTATCTGGCCGAGCGTGTCCGGGCTAAGATGGAACAGATTGAAAAAGTCAAGGTTCCTTTCGGAATCATCGACATTACTCTCTATCGGGATGATTTTGCCATGGGCCTGCCCCAGCCACTTGTGGGAAAAACAGAGATTCCTTTTTCCCTGCGGGATAAAAAAGTCATTCTGGTGGACGATGTGTTATACACCGGCAGGACTGTGCGGGCGGCCATGGACGCTTTAATAGATTTTGGGCGCCCCAAGTTTATCCAACTGGCCGTGCTCATCGATCGGGGTCATCGGGAGCTTCCCATCCAAGCCGATTACGTCGGGAAAAAGGTGATTACCGCTCCCCAAGACGACGTGATGGTTTCCTTTCACGAAGTGGGAGACCCGGACCGGGTGGTCATCCAGGAGAAGATCCCATAATCTCTTACCGCAGAGAGCGCAGAGAACGCCGAGAAAAAATATACCTAAAAAGGCGATTCACCACAGTGGAACAGATAAAATCCAAAAATCAAATATTAAAAATCAAAATTACAATCCATAATCCAAAATCAAAAACTTCTTTTCATTTTAAATTTTGATTTGTCGTTTTGCATTTTGTCCCGCCATGGCGGGATTTGGATTTTGATTTTATCTCTGTGTTCTCTGTGCCCTCTGTGGCTAATTTAATTTTTCTGCGGTCTCTGCGGTTCATTCTGGTCTTTTTTAAAAAAGGGGAGAAAAATGGCCGAGAATCAAGACCGGGGTTCTACCCGGCAACTTTCTGAGAAGCCCATCGTGAGGTGGGCAGGCAAGGATATTCTGGGAATCCAGGAGTTGAGTGTTGCGGAGATTCAATTCATCCTGGATACAACTGGATCCTTTAAGGAGGTATCCACCCGGGAGATCAAGAAGGTTCCTACCTTACGGGGCAAGACGGTGATCAACCTTTTTTTCGAGCCCAGCACGCGGACGAAAACCTCTTTTGAGATTGCCGCCAAACGGCTGAGCGCCGACACGATTAACATTTCTACCTCCTCCAGCAGCGTGGTCAAAGGAGAGACGCTGATTGACACGGCCAAAAACTTAGAGGCCATGAAACCCGATTGCATTGTTATCCGGCATTCCGCATCGGGAGCCCCCCATTTGCTGGCCCGTCTGATGGATGTTCCGGTCATCAATGCTGGGGATGGAGCCCATGAGCACCCCACCCAGGCTTTGCTGGATTTATTTACGGTGAGAGAGAAGGCCGGCAGACTTGCTGGGCTGAAGGTAGCCATAGTGGGAGACATTCTGCATAGCCGGGTGGCCCGGTCGAATATTCATGGGTTCACCAAGATGGGAGCGGAAGTTCATCTGGCCGGACCTCCAACCATGAAACCAGCTGCAGTAGAACGGCTGGGTGTTCATTGGCACACGAGTCTGGCTGAGGTGATCCCCGAAGCGGACGTGATCATGATGTTGCGGATTCAACTGGAACGTCAAGAAGGGGGATTTTTCCCCACCTTGCGAGAGTATTCGAGATTATTCGGCCTGAATGTTGATATCCTAAAACCAGCCAAACCAGGGGTCTTAATTATGCACCCCGGGCCGATAAATCGGGGAGTAGAGATTTCTCCAGAGGTAGCTGACGGACCCTTCTCGGTCATTTTAGACCAGGTGACCAATGGCGTAGCTGTAAGGATGGCCCTCCTCTATCTGTTAGTGGGGGGAGAAAAGGAAGCTGACAGGAGTTCTCTATGAGCTTACTATTCAAGAATGCCCGCGTTGTCGACCCAGCCAGTGGCATCGATGGCCGGATGGATGTCCTGGTGGCAAGAGGGAAAATCGTAGAAATCGGGCCAACGATCCCGGAATCCAAAATCAAATTTAATTTGCCAGCCAGCGAATCCCAGGATCCTTTTCTTCCCCAAGGTGGGGTGATTGACTGTACGAGTAAGATTCTGGTTCCGGGATTATTGGACATGCATTGTCATCTTCGCGAGCCAGGATTTGAATATAAGGAGACCATCGAATCCGGGTCCAAGGCAGGGGCTGCGGGGGGATATACTTCCCTGGTATGTATGGCCAACACCCTTCCGGTGAATGATTGCTGGGCGGTCACCGAATATATATTACAGCAGGCCCGAGAGCGCGCCAGCACCCACATTTTTCCCGTCGGTGCCGTAACCAAAGGGTTAAAGGGGGAATCTTTGGCCGAGATGGGAGAATTGAAGGATGCCGGGGTGGTTGCCCTTTCCGATGACGGAAAACCGGTGGTGAATGCGTGCCTATTCCGCCGGGCTCTGGAATATGCCGGTGGCCTCGGTTTGACCATCATCTCCCACTGTGAGGATCTGGACCTGGCGGGCCAGGGAGTGATGAACGAGGGCTTCATTGCGACCACTCTGGGCTTGAGAGGAATCCCCAACGCTGCGGAAGAAGTCATGGTTCTTCGGGACATTGCTTTAGCCGAACTCACCGGTGCTCCTCTTCACGTGGCCCACGTTAGCACGGCGGGATCCGTACGAGCCATCCGAGAGGCCAAGAGTCAAGGGGTAAAGGTAACGGCGGAAACCGCTCCCCACTATTTCTCTTTGACCGATGAAGCTGTCCAAGGATTTGATCCCAACACTAAGATGAACCCCCCTTTACGAGAGGCCAAAGACGTGAAGGCCGTTATCGAAGGGTTAAAAGATGGAACCCTGGACGCCATTGCCACGGACCATGCTCCCCAAAGCGCTGTTGAGAAGGACGTCGAGTTTGAATATGCGGCCAATGGGATCATCGGCTTGGAAACGGCTTTGCCTTTGACCTTAAAGCTTGTACATGAGGGTCATCTTCCTTTGATGAAGGCGATTGAGAAACTCACCGTGCAGCCAGCACGCATCCTCGGCCTGGACAAAGGCAGATTAAGAGTGAATGCGGACGCTGATTTAACCTTGATCGATCTTGACCGTGAGCATACCGTGGAAAAGAGCCAATTTAAATCAAAAAGCCGGAACTCCCCCTTCCAGGGGTGGAAACTGAAAGGAATTGCGATCATGACGATCGTTTCCGGGAGAATCGCCTATCGTGTTCCCGAGTTATCTTAAACTATGGACCTCGGGAGAACTTCAATCGAGGACCAAAGCGGCCGGACAGATATTAAAATCTTGCCGGCTTTGTCCTCGGGGGTGCGGCGTGGACCGGACCCAGGGCGAAAAGGGATTCTGCCAAGCCGGCTTACGGCCCATGATCTCGAGCTACAATGTCCACCAGGGAGAAGAACCCCCCATTTCTGGAACTCAAGGTTCAGGAACGATTTTCATGACCCATTGCAATTTACATTGTGTGTTTTGCCAGAATTTCCCCATCAGCCAAATGGGCGTTGGGCAGGAAAGAAGCGAGGAGTTTTTGGGAAAAATGATGCTCGACTTGCAAAACCGGGGTTGCCACAACATCAATTGGGTAACGCCTACCCATTTTGTTCCCCAGATCCTGGAAGCGCTTTGCTGGGCAATAGCAAGAGG